>JAABUT010000077.1_pt1 | contig 177977 bp, 182 predicted proteins | sample 5559281 | NCBI WGS metagenome assembly JAABUT01 (sample SAMN10711880, study PRJNA513359) | rock metagenome | isolation source: Antarctica rocks | place: Antarctica: Victoria Land, Ricker Hills nord | collected 2016-01-04
AGAATCTTCAGAAATCGATTCAGAGAGTCAGAACGTCGAATACGAAGTAGAAGATATACTAGATCAGCAAGACATCACAGATCAGCTTCATTGATTGATCAAGTGAAAAGATTATGATCATATCGAGGACACTTGAGAATCAGAGAAAAATCTCAAGAACTGTCAGAAGCTTCTTCGACAATTTCAGCAAAGAAACTCGACAATCAGTTGAAATCAGAAGAAATTTCGAGCTGTTCGAAATTGACGTTAAGAAGAAGATCATTAATAGATGACTCGATCGTTCAATGACGTTCATTCTTCTCAAGTTCTTCAATATTCTTGAACTTTCGTCGCATCATATTCTTTCAGCGAGACTCAATTAATTCTTGTTGCTTTTGCAGATGAGCTGCTTTAGTCAGAGTCTCACTCAGCTCAGCGTGAAGACGAGTTCGTTTCTTACGAACTCACTTTCATTCAGTCTCTGAGACGATCAGATCGCATTTGCGACCTAGATGCACACACTCGACACAACGATCGAAGTCAGTGTCAACACGACACTTCACAGAACGATTGAAACAGTGATTGCAGAGACGCATAACTGAACTATCGTTATAACGAAGTTTCTTCGAAAGACGGCGACGCTTTGCGACAGAACTCGACGATTTGAATACTCAATTCAAATACATAGAAACGATGATTTCTGAGAACAGAAATCTTGAAGAAAATCTAGTGTTAGAACACGATTCGAGTTGAAATAGAAACTACGATAGAATAAGACGTAGTTCGCAGCATGATGAACTCTGAGCTAGTAAGATCATGATCACGTGCTAATGATTCATTATATGAGATCATTGAGATCATGAAGCGATTCTCATGATTCAGGGTCTGAATCGACGAGGTCACTCAGCGATTCAGGCGATCGCACGAATCTTCTATGTCTATATAACGATGATCGTTCCTTTAGATAGAAGCTTCGTGCTCAACTCATGTAAGTAGTCAATACATATTATTGTCTCAGCTATCTTCAGATCTCAAGTCTAGTAATAGTGATTACTGTTTGATCTCTGTATATATCTTGTGTTGTTAAAGAGACAATCGTTACACTTCTGTTATTACACTGACGATCTGACGTCATTGCTGAAGAAGTTCATTGTCATTTTACCACTGTTTATAGATTTCAGAAGAATCTCTTCATGTACAACTCTTCGTTCAGATCTCAATTTCGATTCAAAGACGCTTCTTGAAAGATCTTTTCAATCACTGAAGACTCTCTAATTACATATCTGAAGCAACAGTCATGAGCTATGCAGAAAGATATGATGTGATTTCTATGAGAGAAGTGAGATATACATGTTCACAGATTCACGATATTCAGAATTCTGAAAAAGAGACACTGAAGCAGTAAAAAGAAACAGCGTGTGAGCATCAGATAGAATGATGAACTACGATTAAGCTGAATTGCAGATCTGCTTCGTCTGACTGTTGAGCAGCTTGTCGTCATTGATGAGACTCTCTTCAACGAGACTACAAAATGATGTCATCAAGTTTATGCATCAATTGATGAATCAGCTCACTATCAAGTCTTTAAAACGAAAGAGCATTGCTGAAGTATTCTTTCGACTTACACAATAAATGACTATCTATTCTGTACAAATATTCATGAAGATTGATTCAATGACAAGACTTTCTTTTAATGACTAGCAGATGAATTGCTATCTCTATGCAGTTTCTTTTCAACTTCGAAGAGTGTAATCATCATGAATAATGCAAGTATTCATTGCAATCATCGAATCGAAAAACTCATCATCTCACATAAATGTAAGATGCATTATCTGTCTTTTTATTCATTGAATTTCAATTTTATTGAGCTCAGTTTTAATGTTTTGAAGATCTGAATCAGATGACATTTCAAGAAAATATGATCTCATTTTGAAAACACTTTTGATGAATTTCTTCATTATGTTGTTGAAAGAAGCAGATGTGATAGATTTTTAAGACAGCATTTTAAGCATAACATCATCAAAGATTATATTTTTGAAGCTGATATTAAAGTCTTGAAAAGAGATCTTAAAGTGAGTATTATAGATTTTAATTAATAGTGTTTGAATAACTTCATTTTTGTTACGATTTTAGCTATGCATCTATGTTGATAGTTATGTTGATGACTATGTTGATGACTATGTTTCTGACTATCGTCGATTGCTCATCACTAGACTATCAAGTTGTTTCGAAGTCAACTCTATTCAGAATTAACTTATGTTCTTCTGAATCATATAGATAGTTGATTCTTTTCTTCTAGATACTTTTCTTTCTTAGCATTTATATACTCATTACATTACATTCATATGACTTGCTCTATGCTGATTTCTAACATTATATAAATGCTTCTTCATTACAGACGAAGTGAAATAATCTGCATTGATTCTCGAGTGCTTCTGTTGACTCTTCAACTCACTATCAACATTTGATCTAGTCGACTTGCAATCATCAGCAGCACTCATCTTTCTTCTTTCGTGAGCTGATTCAGCGAGAATAAACAAAAGATTCAAACTCGTGCGCTGATCAGCGAGTATAAACAAACGATTGAAATCATTCAACTAGATCAAAGATCAGCGAATTAATCATTCATTCAGATTCGCAAGAGATTCTTTGAATTTGTTGAACAATCAAAGAGATCAGTCTAGAACTGCGTGAAGTCTTTATCTTGAGAAGCAAATCTCAGTGAATCTGCTTCAACGACATTCTGTTACGAAGCGTGTCGACATTGAATAGAGTCTAGTCAATAGGCTCTAGAAATTTCGGTATGTGAACAAGAAACAACGATGTTTCGAATCGGAATATGCTGAAACATTTCATCTATCCGAGCTCTAGCAAACCGGCTACTTCGCCTCTTTGTTCGCTCTACTATAGATACAGCTCGGAAGTGTCTTCTTCCTTCTGTATTCTTAGTTTCCTAGTTATAGCTATCTCTATTGATCAAACATTCTATTCAGCTACGCACTACCTCGCTGCAGTGTGATTAGATTCTAGGCACGGTTCCAACATTAAACTAAGAATCCGTTTATCACACGATACCGGTTTCATTACTCATTCAAGTCACTCGTACAGACGAACCGAGTCTAAAGAAATTTGTTTACCTGATGGTCGACGACATCGAAAGACAGAACAACATCAGGGGGTCAATAGAATCAACGGGAACATATGGTCGTTGAATTGCTAGAGAACCTATCGCTCATTCAGTAGCATCGATTCACTCGATTAATAGAATCGACGATAAAGAATCTTCGTGAATTGCTTGAGAATCAACCCATTCTCGTGGAGCAGACGAGTGAAAATAAGCTGTTTAACCCCCCCCCAAAAAGCTCGTGAATCAGTCGAGTCAAAATAATCTGTGTCATCAAATTCGATCCGACTCGATCCGAATTCAAGGTCAATTTAGTGAGCCTGCTACAAAGGCGTCGTCAATGCGATGATCTAGTCACATCGCTCTACCTATCAGTGAACCGATCTACCTCGTGTTCCTGTGTCAACTAGTGAGTCTGCTTCAATGGCACGATCAGAACCGACCTCTTCAATGAGCAAGTCGATCCCTACATAGTGAGCCTGCTACAAAGGCGCTGTCAATGCGATGATCTATCTATTCACATCGCTCTACCTATCAGTGAATCGGCCTACCTCGTGTTCCTACGTCAAATAGTGAGCCTGCTACAATGGCCGCCCTTCCCCTCTCATAGTGAGCCTGCTACAATAGGCATTTCGATGGTCTGAAAGATCAATAGGAAGGTTGGTAGGAAGGTGAGCGTCGAGCTCTACGTCAGTGCTATGAACTACACTACAAGTCATAGGAACATGACTTTTAAAGAGAAGGAGGTAATGTTACGAAGCGTGTCGACATTGAATAGGGTCTAGCCAATAGGCTCTAGGGATTTCGATATGTGAACAAGGAACAACGATGTTCCGGATCGGAATATGCTGAAACATTTCATCTATTCGAGCCCTAGCAAATCGGCTACTTCGCCCCTTTGTTCGCTCTACTATAGATACAGCTCGGAAGTGTCTTCTTTCTTCTGTATTCTTAGTTTCCTAGTTATAGCTATCTCTATTGATCAAACATTCTATTCAGCTACGCACTACCTCGCTGCAGTGTGGTTAGATTCTAGGCACGATTTCAACACATTCTCAATGCGATGATCTACTCACTCTTGTTAGGGGCCGGCCTAGAGCGAGTCATAGAGGTGTCATTTAACTAATAGATAAATGCTAAGGAAGAAAGATAGCTACAGGAAAGAAGCTGGCTACATATGTGTGTTCCTCAGCCGACGCTAGGCTCAATAGGGACTAGTCAAGGTGACGGAGCTAGAATAGGCCTGACAAGGCTAGGATCATGACATTACTCTCTCCCCTTGACTATTCATGTTCGCATGAATGTTGTTCCTTAGTGCGCTTTTCTTGAATATTTGGTATGAAAGTCGTCAATCACCTCTTGAGCGTTCATAAATTCGTCGCCGTCAGCGTTATACCAGTTGAGGTCGTTGTCATAGCTCTTTCATTTGACTCGATATTGAAGCCGTCTTCGATATCGTCGGGAGTTCAATATATCGTCGATTTCCCATTCGTCTTCATCGTTTATCACTATTGACCCCGAAGATTCATTCTTTTGGCCAGGCAGAGAATCATCGACGACAGAACGAAGAAGTTCTGAATGAAATACGTCGTGTATACGCATAGTCTCTGATAGTTTCAACTTATAGGATGAGCCAACAGGCTCAGTGATCTGAAATGGGCCGAGCATCTTGTCATTCAATTTTTTGAAAGGCCTCGCTGTAACGATGTTTCGTCCGTTCAGGAACATCTTTGATTCGATCTCGTAATTGACTTCCTTTCTATGCTTGTTAGCTTGATTTACCATTTGTTTCCGTGTTTTGGCCAGAGCTTCACGAGCGAAGGTCAATGTCTTGTTCATTTGTTCAGATATATTCTTGGCCCGATCGGTCTGCAGGCGTTCGCGAGTGCTTTCATACTCGATGGTGTCAGGGTCGAAGCTCATACGAGGGTGAAACTCCTTGTTCATGAAGAAGGGGGTCAAGGAGATGGCTGAAGACAAGGCGTTATTGTCGGCAAACTCGATCATGAGTAGCCACTTGAACCAGTCGTTCTGCATATACGAACAGAAGGATCGAAGGTATCGCTCGACGTTCTGATTGACTCGTTCGCTTTGACCGTCGATCTGAGAATGATAGGCAGTGAACAATCGAAGGAAAATGCTCAGTCGTTTGCAAAGGGACTTTCATAGTATAGAGGTGAATTGCGAATCTCGATCAGATACTATGAAGCTTGATAGATCATGAGTTCAATATACTCATTGAATCAGCATTTCAGCTGTCTTTTCGGCAGTGATACCTTCATCGTCAGTGATGCAAGAGATATAATGCCTTTCCTTTGACAATCTGCAGATGATCGTCAGAATAGCGTTGTACTCGCTTGAATCAGATAGGTCGATAATGAAGTTCATTGCTATGTCTTGCCATCGCTGTTCAGGTATCGATAGAGGTTGAAGCAAGCCGTTTGATTTATTCCTAGATGCCTTTGAGCGTTGACAGATATAGCAGTTCCGGATATATCGATCTATCGTTTTCCGCATGAATGATCAATAGTAGTTTCGCTTTATGACTTTCACAGTTCTAAGAATATCAGGATGATCAACTGACGATTGATCGTGTATCTCACGAATCAGATTCATTTGTAGAAGCTCGTTGAACGAAACTCATAGCTGACTGCCTTTGTATAAGATTTCATTCTGAATCCGGCAATTCTTCAGCTTGATGTCTTCATATTGTGCCTCGCCTCTTGCTATTGCTTCGCGAAGTAGCGTACAATTCTCGTCGATCTCATTAGCCTCAAGAATCTGTTTATAGATTGATTCACTGATGTTCTTCTTTAGATCAGCAATTTTCATTCGATTCGAAGTCAGAATAGTGATTCGTTGATAGCGAACGCGCTCATCTTCTGAATCTCTGAGCACGACGTCAGCTCGGCGAGTTAATGCATCGACCTTGATGTTCTGTTTGCCAGATCGATACATTATCTTGAAGTTGAAATCAGCGAGCTTCTGAACTCAGCGCATCTGACGTCTGCTCAGCTCTTTATCTTTCATCAACGAGATGAGTGCTTGGTGATCGATGAACATCTTGATAGAAATGTCAGTTAGTTCCAGTTCGAATCGTCAGTGTTCAAATGCTCGAATGATGATCAGAAGTTCTTTATCATATATCTCGTAGTTGCATTCAGCAGAAGACATGTTCTTGCTATAGAAGACAATCGAATGTAGTACTTCTTCGTCATCATATTGAGAGAGAACTTCATCGTTGACGTAGTCGAATGAGTCAATTTCGAGAATAGCCTCACGAGTTTGATCAAAGTGACGTAGTATAGAAGTCTCGATCATACGTCTCTTCATATGGTCGAAGGCGATCTGACAGACTTCATTTCATTCAAATATGATCTTCTTTTGAGTAAGTTGAATCATTGAACGAACAATCTTCGAAAAGTTCTTGATGAAGCGTCGATAGAAGTTGCAGAAGTCAATGAAGAACTGCATCTGAGTGAGATTATTGAGTGTAGATCAATCAACGACTGCTTGCATCTTTCGCGAGTTCATCTTCAATTCTTCGATTGATATCAAAAGTTCTAAAAAGATGGTTTTCTGAACATGAAACTCGCATTTATCGATGTCTATCTGTAGATCAGCTTCTCGTAGTCTATTCAAGATCAATCGTACATGTCGCTTGTGTTTCTTCAAGATCTTGCTGTAGATGATAATGTCATCTAGATAGATCTGGCAAAACTGATGTAGATATTCGAACAACACGTCGTTCATATAGTGTTGGTAGAACGTCGATTCGTTGATTAATTCGAAGAGCATTACATGATATTTGTATGAGTCGAAGAAGGTAATAAAGATAGTCAAATCTTCGTTATCTGAGTGCATGCGTAGTTTATTGAACGCGACAATGATGTTCAATCGAGTCAGATATTTGCTTCCTTGTATACGAGCGAGAGTCTCGTCTATCAATGACAAAGAATAGCGATCTCGTTTGATCAAAGCATTGAGCTTTCTGTAATTGACGCAGAAACGCAGACTATCGTCTTTCTTTTCGACGAACAAGATGAGCGAGACGTATGGTGCGAAGCTGAAGAAAATGAATTCTTTGTTCAGATGTTCGATCAGATACTTCTTTATCTTCTGAAGCTTGTGATCGAACATCTGATATAGTCTGCTTCGAGAAAACGTTTCTTCATCGATCAACTCAATTTTGTGATCGTAGAAACGATGCGATGGTAGCTGATCGACCATTGCTCGATCGAAGACATCTAGATAGTCGTGATATTCAGAGAGAAGCTTGACTTTGACTTGCTCGAGAGCTTCAGCGTGAGAAAGCTCATGCAGATTCACTTCTTCAGGCTTGTTTTCGACTGTAGTTATGAGTCGATTGATTTTCGAGACGATAACAGCAAAGATCTTGACGTCTGATCGTTTAACTAACATTCTATATGTCGCTGCTTCTATCATTGCTATGTTCGTTGAACTGAAAGAGAATGAATTCAGACTGAACGTCGATTTAGAATTTTTGACGTTAGTTAAAGTCGCGTCGCGCGATTTTAACTGTTCGATTAGTTTAACTGACTTCTCATTGAACTGACTGAAAGAGAGTGATTTCAGACTGAATTGAGAGATAGTGAAAGATCTCTTCAGTATATGAGTAGAAGTCAAACTCTTTTGCTTCGTGATTGTCTTGTTGCTTGTGAGTAGAACAATTGATTTCGAATTGAGAGTGAAATTCGAAAATCGAAGAGAATCGATTCGCATGTCAATTACTAGGTCGATTTTGTTCATTCATGTTTTTCCGAGAATCATTTGATGTTGATCTAATCGAGTGATCAACATAGAAGCTGTGCCAATCGTATGATCTTGAACAGTCAGATTCGAATAGATGACATGGGTAATGAGTTTTTTAGCATAATGATCGTCAAATTCTCGAATTGACTTCGCTTTGATCAAAGTCAGAAGCTCGATTTGCAACTGGTCACAAACAATCTGCGCGATCACTTCATCAATGAACGAATAGTCAGCAGCTTCGATGTCAATCAATGACTTCAATGAGTAACTAATTTCATTGCTAGAAAGTACACATTCAGTAGTCAAAGATTCAGAAGCAAAAGAATCATCTGACATGCTCGTCGTTGAAGAAATTAACATCTCTTTCATCGCGCCTTTGATGAAAGTCTCTAGTTTTTTGCCTCGCTATCTTCGAAAGAAGACATTTTCTCATTCTTCTTATTCTTCGAAATGACGATTTCATGTAGATGAGAAGTGAATGCATGAGATGCAGAAGTGTCGACCTTGTTCTGAGAGCAATTCTTGAACAAATGACTCGAGATCTTGCAAGTATAGCAGATGATAGGCGATCTTGCTGACTCAGAGGTAGAAGAGAAGATAGACTTAACATAATCGATTATCGAAGTCGTCACTGACAATGAAGTAGCAGCGCGTTTATCAGGTACGACAGTGACTTTGACGATGACAGTGCGAAGCTGGCTGCGTAGCTGATAGTTGACTCGCTGTTTATTATTCACACCTTGAAGAAAGATTCGTAAGCGAGTGAGCGAAGTAAAATTCTCTGAACAGACTGATAGAGCGTTCTGCAAGCGATTATTGATTTTATCCTGAAGATCGTTCATCAGAGTACGATCGTCGTATCCGAGATAGCTGAATAGCTTCATAAAGTCGAAGTAGAAGACATTGAAAGACTTTTCTGCTTGTCTCAGAACGTTGTACTCGCGACGACACTTTCGATTTCTATTCAGTTCATCGTATATTTCTTTCAGATGCTCAAATAGCTCGTAGATCGAGATGTAAGAATGCGAAGCGTCATGACGACGTCAAGCGAAGATATGTTCAGCAGCATCATCTTCTAGTCTAGATATCACATAGGCAATACAGGTATTCTCATTATCGAAGTGATCGACATTTGCCTGAAGCTTGTCGTTCATCTTGATTCTTCAGCTATTTCATGTTGATTCATCTTCGTCGATGAATACAGATGGGTTCGAAAACTTGAAAGACTTGTGATGATCATTATCGAATAGAATGAACGACTCACGTCGAGTATGATTCTCGATGAATTGACGAGGTAGAGATTCCGTAGAAACTCGAGGTTCAGTAGACTGACGAGATCGAGGCTGATTCGCTGAACGCTGTTCCTTTTTTAGACTCAAGACTTTCTCTCGTAGATCGACGATAGTCTCTTCTTGAGTGTCTATTGTCATTTGATTGATCTCTAGCTCATCAAGTCTCTTGATGTGATCGACTTGAACATCGATTCATTGCTCGTTGAGTTTCAAAGTCATGTCTCGTTGATCTCTTAGCTCGATCAGCATCTTGATGATCTCGTCTGACTGATCGATAGCTCATTGACGAAGTTGTTGACTTGTGTTGATGTCTCATGAGATAGCGGCATTCTGAGGTTTCGCTGAGGCATCGGAAGGAATAATGAAAACGCGTCTGCTAGCAGTGCTTCTAAGCAGACGAGCTGTTCGTGACTCGACTGGTTCGAAGTCGCGTGTCATTGTGAGAAAGATAGATAGGTAGATTGTGATAAGGTTGAGTGGTTGATTTGATAAATTTGAGTAAATTTGAAGATGTGTTTTGGTAAAAGTAATTCGAAGAATTCCTTGCGAATTTTCTGAATAAACGAAGTAGATTATTTCGTATCATCTACACGTCGATAGCAGAGTAGTTGGTTAGCATTTATCTACTGTTAGAGACCGGCCTAGAGCGAGTCATAGAGATGTCATTTAACTAATAGATAAATGCTAAGGAAGAAAGGTAGCTACAGAAAAGAAGCTGGCTACATATGTGTGTTTCTCAGTCGACGCTAGACTCAATAGAGACTAGTCAAGATGACGAAGCTAGAATAGATCTGACAAGGCTAGAATCGTGACAACTCTCATTGCTCTACTCATCAGTGAATCAATCTTTCTACTCATTCACATGCAAGTAGTGAGTCTGCTACAATGACAAGTCAATAATCAATCTCTGCAATGAGCAAGTCGACTAGTGAGTCTGCTTCAATGACACGATCATCTTTGATAACAAGCAAATTCATGAGCTTATTTTTATATTGAAATCTCAACAGTGAGTCTGCTACAAAGATGCATTTGATATTGATCTCATCATCGAGTCAGTCACTTGATAGTTAGTCTGCTTGAACGACACTCAAAGTGAATTTGCTACAAAGATGAACAATGATTGATCTCTTGATTGAGTCAATCAACGAATGAAACAAGCTCTACTATGTAGTAGATCTGAATCAGCAGTGAGTCTGCTTCAATGACATGATCACAATCAATCTCTTCAATGAGCTAGTTGATCTTCTTCTAGTGAGTCTGCTTCAATGACATCAGTCAATAGTCAATCTCTTCGCTGAGCAAGTCGATTTCTCTCTACATAGTTAGTCTGTTACAATAGACATTTCGATTCTACACAAGACTAAGAAAATACATTCATGCAAACATGAATCATTGAAGAAAGAAAGTACTGTTACGATTTTAACTACGCATCTATGTTGATAGCTATGTTGATGACTATGTTTCTGACTATCGTTGATTGCTCATCACTAGATTATTGAGTTGTTTCAAAGTCAATTCTATTCAGAATTAGCTTATGTTCTTCTGAGTCATATAGATAGTCGATTCTTTTCTTCTAGATACTTTTCTTTCTTAGCATTTATATACTTGTTACATTACACTCATATGACTCGCTCTATGCTGATTTCTAACAATTTTCATTTATTTTGAAGATGTTTTGATGCAATAATAAATGTTGAAAGATTGAAATGTTGAAAGATTTATACAAATTTGAAGAAAGAGCATGACAATTGCAATGTCAAGAATTAGATAATTTTTAACATGTGCAAAAAGCTATCTAATTCTTGACATTGCAATTGTTGCATTCTCTTTCAAATTTGTATAAATCTTTTGACATTTCAATCTTTCAACATCTATTATTGCATCAAAACATCTTCAAAATAAATGAAAATGAAGCTATTTAAACACTACTAATCAAAATTTATAGTATCAGCTTCAAAATTTCTTTTCAAGACTTTAATATCAGCTTCAAAAATATAATTTTCAACATTATGCTTGAAATGCTGCTTTGAAAATTTGTCACAGCGACTTCTTGCTATTGCATAGTGCAAAAATTCATCAAAAGTGTCTTTGAAATGAGATTATATCTTCTTGAAATGTTTTTTGACTCAGATTTTCAAAACATTAAAACTGAGCTCGATGAGATTGAAATTCAACGAATATGAAGACAGATATTGTATCTCACATTCGTGTGAGATAATGAGTTTCTCGATATGAGCGTTACAGTGTATGCTGATGTTATTCATGATGATTACACTCTTCAAGATCGAAAAGAAACTGCATAGAGATAGCAGTTCATCTGCTAGTCATTGAAAGAAAGTCTTGTCATGAAATCAATCTTCACGAATATTTGTACAGAATAAATAGTCATCTATCATGTAAATTGAAAGAACACTTTAGCAATGCTCTCTCTTTCTAGAGACTTGATAGCAAGCTGATTCATCAATTGATGTGTAGACTTGATGACATCACTTCATAGTCTCGTTGAAGAGAGTCTCATCAACGAAGACAAGCTGCTCAACAGTCAGACGAAGCAGATCTGCAATTCAGCTTAATCGTAGTTCATCATTCTGTCTGATGCTTACACGCTGTCTCTTTTTATTGCTTCAGTGTTTCTTTTTCAGAATTCTGAATATCGTGAATCTGTGAACATGTATATCTCACTTCTCTCATAGAAATCACATCATCTCTTTCTGCATAGCTCATGACTGTTGCTTCAGATATGTAATTAGAGAGTCTTCAGTGATTGAAAAGATCTTTCAAGAAGCGTCTTTGAATCGAAATTGAGGTCTGAACGAAGAGTCGTACATGAAGAGATTCTTCTGAAATCTATAAACAGTGGTAAAATGACAATGAACTTCTTCAGCGATGACGTCAGATCGTCAGTGTAATAACAGAAGGCGAAGTATCTTTGAGCGAAGCGTCGAGGCAAGTTGATCAGTCATAGCTGCGTGAAAGATTAGTGATCGAAAGAGTTGAATAGCTTCATTCTTACCTATTCTATTGAAGGAAGGTAACACGAAAATATATGGAAAATAGGTGGAAAATAGGTTAAAGGTACTCACGATGTCTGAACTTGAGTGTAAATTTGATGAGGGGCGCGACAATTGCGATGCCAAGAATTAGATAGCTTTCTGCACACGCTAATTTCTGCACACGCTAAAACCTTACGTTGTCTCCGTAGGGCTCGAAGCTACTACGGTCGGGTCTCTCTCACAGAAGAGCTGTACAATGTTCTTTGAAATGAACCAATGGTTGACCGAATCATCACACCATAGATTGGTATTCCAGCTGTTCCCTGGGAACCATCGTCAGCGATCACCCAGCACTTCACCGTGTCTGAGAGCTGTGAGACTCCCACGTGCTACATAGGGTTGAGGGGGCGCAGTCGAGTCCATCCCCATCAGACGAAAGCCCCCAGAGCTGTGCATGCTCCCCTAGTATCAACATAACACCCATAAAGATATCGAGCAACTGTACATCTTTGTACCGCAGTAGTACACAACGACAATGAGACTCTGTGTCCCACCCATCTAATACTAACCCACCCCAATCTCTTCTAAACCCCCAAGACATAATTCAATATGTACCGCAAACCCTCCGGCCGCCTGTCCTTCTCCTTCAACCGCCTTATCACCAACGCCGTCCCCAACTTCGCCAACGATGGCGGCGCCTCAGACGCCGATCTCACCCCCAAACAGCAAGACAACCTGTTCCGATGGCAGCTTTACCAGCCAGATCCAAAGGTCCTTAACGAACAAAGCTTCTACCTGGCTGGCATTGTTGGTATGCTCCCCAACCGCGCACCGTCAACCATTTATCTCTAGTAATAAAGAGCTGAGCTCCTCATCAAAGAAAATCCATCCCAATCCCCCCGCATCCTCTCCTCCCTCAAAAAGAACTCCATTCTCCTTCCCACATCCCCTTACATCCAAACCTCCCTCATCACAAAGCAGCTCCCGCATCAACTCCCCTTCCTCTCCATCCACCGCCAACGCGCCCTAATCGGCCTCTTGTTCTTCTGGGAAGAAGAGCTCGTACGGTGGCGCCTTCTCGAGGACGAGGAGGCTGAGATTGTAAAACTAGTCAGTGACCTGGAGGAGGATGATGAGGGCTTGCAGGTAGCGCTGGGGGTGGTTAGGAAGAAGATGAGGGTGCCGCCGGCGGGGAGGGGGGGGGAGAGGGGGGAGTTGCCAGGGTATGGAGAGGGTGGGGGGAGTGTGGGGGTGCTGGGCGGTCCGGCGTTGCAGGAAAGACAGACGAGGCCGTCGGCGCGGGTGATGAGGAGGGAGCGGGCTGGGGAGAGGGCTGCTCTGAGAGAAGTAACAGCGGGTGCGGGCGAGGCGTAATCTTCGCTTTAGGAGCCTGAGGGTATAAGGACGGAGTAAACGGGTTCAGATAATATAAGAAACGCGAACGAGGAATAATGATTATGTATGTTGTCACGGGATTAAAGAAGCTAGGTTTAGGGGGAAATGTTGAAGACGCAAGGATTATGTTCATGAGGATAAAGGAGCCACTAAAGCAATTATATTCATATCCCATTCAATTCTGCATATGCAACATGACGCTCATCAATGATGCCACAAACATATCCCCATATCCACGCTATGCTGCCGACCTTTAGAAGTGCAAGTGCCAACAACGAGGAAAACAGGGCTTCACACGTAAGCCCCAAAAACACACAATACTCAAGTAAATCGAGATCGCTTGCCGCCTCCACTGAACCCATCTTTCCCATCTCCTAAACTGCCAATATCGAAGAAATCCCCGAATTGTATCCTCCTCTTGGATCCCGCACCTGAACCTATCGACCGTGTAGTAGTAGCTGATCTTGTGTTGTGCCTGCTCGTATGGTTTCCGTTTCGATGAGGGGTTCTGGAACCTCGTGGAACCACCTCAACTCGAACGGCTGGCGTGGATATCGTTCCTGGGGGTTGTGGCTGCACGTCTGACGGCGAAGGACTGGTATTTGCTGGATCGGTGGTTTGCATATCAATATCCTGAGGATATGGGATGGATGAGCGGAATGAGAAGACCTCCGATTTCGGGGTAGCGCTGACTTGAGTTTGCGAAGGCTCTGATGTCGGTCGTGGAACAGCGGCTGTCCGTGCTGGTGAGGTCGACCGTGAAGGATGGCGTTCTTGTAATGTTTCTCGACTTTCCTTACGTCGAACCACAGGAGAGCTGCTTCTAGCCCGCTTTTCTGTTTCCCCTCGCTCATCGTCGGTGTCGCTACCAGCAGCGGGCGGTAGACTGCCGTCTAAGCGTTCTGTAGCCCACTGCCGGACTCTCCAACCCTCGCCATCCCCCAAACCTAGGTTTTTCTTATCAAGGAAGGCGAGAACGTCATCGAGTGCATCTTGATATCCCGCTTGACGTGCTCGAGTTTGATCAGATGCGGCTGTCTTGTAGAGATTCGTCACAGATAGAGCTGCGGTCCTGAAGGCTTGGATGAGCTGTTCGGGCGGTTGGGCCGGTCGTTGCTTTGGCGACTTTGGTAAAGATTTGTTAAGACTTCTCATCGAATCCATAGTTTAACTTAAGCCTGCAATGATAATATTCTCGGTGCTTGTGTACCGTTCGGCTAGAGGGGGCGGGAGATAGAAGGAGGTATGATCTTGTAATCAGGAAGATGCGGAGCGATGACCTTCTATAGAAAATGCGGATGTTCGGAGCGTAACGCCTGGAAGATGCTTGATCCAGAGTGTAAATTATTCTGCTAAGAGAGTGACAAAGCAACTGTAACAGCACCTTCACAGATCAAATGATTGTGTTTGAGGCTTGATTGCTGACTTCTTTAGGAATGGAATAAGTCGTAACAAGATCGAGGTGGCCCCGCCGAAGTGGGCCCTAGCGCCGGAGCCGGCGCCTTATGTAATCGCGTCGGAGGGCTTTGGTGCTTGGTACCGTACTCTAATAGTTAATTACGCGAAACATTTCCACTACCTTAAACGCCCTAACCACTACATCACAGCCAGACAAGCTCCAATACGTTTACAACGTACAAGAAGTCCACCGAAGAAACACAGCACCATCTCCTGCAGCTTCGACAATTTCTCCGAACTTAAACGCGCTGGTACACCAGAAATACAGTCTTGCTGTACAACCCAGCCAAGGGCCTTACTCCCCCAGGCTCTTAGAGGATGGCTCCCTCCAAAGTTGGCCGGCCCAAGTCTACCAGGACATCGTCAGACACGTCCATGACTGACGTAAACAATAACACCAACGGTCGAAAGTCCGCAAATCATGAGGAAGATATGGTGGTACTTTCCCCAGTTCCTTCCCCGTCCTACGTGTTTCTATATTAGACATAAGATCCAGTGATTGGCCAAGGCCTTGCTGACTATTATATTCATAGAACAATCAAGAAACGCCAGATCACTCCGTATGTGTTTATTTCCTGGCTTTGCAAAATTGCTTTTATCCCCAAATGCTTACATGCCTCCCAGGATTCCGATACAAACCCAAATACAACTGCTAGCAGTGTAGCGGGCGATACTATGCAACACGATGGTCGTAAGCGAAGGTCAGAAGCAACACAGCTACGGAAGAGCGTGTTCGGGAAGAAACATAACCGACTTGATGAATCAAAGGTGGGGCATCTTCTATTGAACGGCCTGCTATTACAAGACTTATACTAATACATCCACATCATCATAGGAAGACGATTCCATTCGACGATTTCGCTACCTTCTAGGACTTACGGATCTATTCCGCCACTTTATAGATGCCAGTCCAAACCCTCGCATCAAAGAGATCATGGCAGAAATCGACCGTCAGAACGATGAAGAGGCAGATAAGGGCAAGAAAGGTCATGCGAGAAAAGGCGGTGCTGCAGCGGAGCGGCGAAGAAGGACAGAGCAAGAAGAGGATGCTGAGCTGCTCAAAGACGAGAAACGCGGGGGGCAAGCTGAAACCATCTTCCGCGAGTCTCCAGCCTTTATCAAAAATGGTGAGATGCGTGATTATCAGGTGCAGGGCCTGAATTGGCTGGTATCGCTGCACGAAAACGGTATCTCAGGTATTTTAGCGGACGAGATGGGTCTAGGCAAGACACTGCAGACCATCGCATTCCTTGGCTACCTTCGACATATTTCTAACATCACAGGGCCCCATCTAATCGTTGTACCAAAGTCAACGCTGGATAACTGGAAGCGCGAGTTCACAATGTGGACACCGGAAGTAGATGTTTTGATACTTCAGGGTGCCAAAGACGACCGGCACCAGCTAATCAATGACCGACTGATCGATGAGAAATTCGATGTTTGTATAACGAGCTACGAGATGATTCTCCGAGAGAAGACCCATTTGAAACGATTCGCCTGGGAATATATTATCATTGATGAAGCTCACCGTATCAAGAACGAAGAATCCTCTCTAGCTCAAATCATTCGTCTCTTTACATCCCGAAATCGGTTGCTGATTACGGGCACACCTCTTCAGAACAACCTACACGAACTTTGGGCATTGCTGAACTTTTTACTGCCGGATGTTTTTGGCGATTCCGAAGCTTTCGACTCCTGGTTTTCGAGCCAGAGTGCGGATCAAGACACTGTCGTTCAGCAGTTGCACAGAGTACTTCGACCCTTCCTTCTACGGAGAGTGAAGAGCGACGTGGAGAAGAGTTTACTGCCAAAGAAAGAAGTAAACTTGTACATTGGTATGTCAGATATGCAAGTCAAATGGTATAAGAAGATCCTTGAAAAAGACATTGATGCTGTCAACGGTGCTGCTGGAAAGCGCGAGTCCAAAACTCGTTTGTTGAATATTGTCATGCAATTACGAAAATGTTGCAACCATCCTTATCTTTTCGAAGGGGCTGAGCCGGGTCCTCCATATACGACCGACGAGCACCTGATCTATAACGCGGGAAAGATGCTTATGCTCGACAAGATCTTGGTACGGATGAAGAGACAAGGCAGTAGAGTCCTCATCTTCTCTCAGATGAGCAGAGTACTTGATATTCTTGAGGATTACTGTGTGTTCCGAGAGCACAAGTACTGCAGAATTGACGGTTCAACTGCGCACGAAGACCGCATCGCTGCAATTGACGATTATAACAAGCCAGGCTCCGAGAAGTTCGTATTTCTTCTTACCACCCGAGCTGGTGGTCTGGGCATCAATCTTACGAGTGCCGACATCGTCATTCTTTTCGATAGCGACTGGAATCCCCAAGCAGACTTACAAGCGATGGATCGTGCACATCGAATAGGGCAGACTAAGCAGGTTGTGGTTTTTCGTTTCGTTACTGAGCAGGCAATCGAAGAAAAGGTCTTGGAACGAGCAGCGCAAAAGCTTCGGTTAGATCAGCTGGTGATTCAACAAGGGCGAGCACAGCAGGCTGCAAAAGCAGCTGCCTCGAAAGATGACCTGTTGAACATGATCCAACACGGCGCTGAGAAGGTGTTCAAGACCGATGGCGCAACAGGTGTGCTGGGCAGCAAGTCCGATCTCACGGACGACGACATCGACGCGATCTTAAAACATGGTGAAGAACGAACCGCAGCGCTCAATGCAAGATACGAAAAACTTGGTATTGATGACCTGCAAAAGTTCTCTTCAGAAAATGCCTACGAGTGGAATGGCGAAGATTTCACGAAAGCCGCGAAGAAAGAAATTGGTGTAGCTTGGATCAATCCGTCTAAGCGTGAGCGCAAGGAACAGTCGTATTCCATGGACAAATACTACAGACAAGCCTTATCAACAGGCGGAAGAACAGCGGACAACAAACCCAAAGCACCACGCGCGCCAAAGCAAGTCCAGGTACACGACTACCAATTCTTTCCCTCCAAGCTTCGCGACCTGCAAGACCGAGAAACTGCCTATTTCCGCAAGGAGATCGGCTACAAAGTCCCTCTGGGTGATCGAGAAGATATGGATGAGAGCGATAAAGAAGCCGAGCGCGCCCTTGAACAGCAGGAAATTGACGATGCCACCCCCTTAAGTGAAGCCGAACAAGAAGAGAAAGCTCGCATGTCGGACCAAGGATTTGCCTATTGGAACCGCCGTGATTTCCAGCAGTTCATCAACGGTTCTGCGAAGCACGGTCGCTATAACTACCGAGACATCGCCACAGAAGTAGATGGTAAGGATGAAAAAGAAGTAGCGGAATACGCAAAAGTGTTCTGGAAGCGCTTCACGGATATCCAAGACTATCCCAAGTATATATCTACTATCGAAGCTGGTGAAGAAAAATCAAGGAAGCTGGACCATCAGCGGAGAATGCTGAAGCGGAAAATGGAGATGTATCGCGTACCCTTGCAGCAGCTCAAACTCAATTACTCCGTCTCCACAACAAACAAAAAGGTCTACACCGAGGAAGAAGACCGTTTCTTACTCGTCATGCTCGACCGTCTTGGTGTTGACGGTGAGAACATCTATGAGCGCATCAGAGACGAGATCCGCGAGAGTCCATTATTTAGATTCGATTGGTTTTTCCTTAGTCGTACACCAGTGGAGATTGGGCGACGGTGCGCCACTCTACTGACAACGGTGGCGAGAGAGTTCGAGGCCGGCGATGGAAAGACCGTTAATGGGAACGGGGTTGGGAAGGGAAGGGCGAGGGAAGAGACAGAGGAAGAGGAAGAGGATTTGACGCCGGCGCGGAAGAAGGCGAAGAATGGTGTCAAGGTAGATAGATCCTTTTCCTTAGTTGTGGCCAATTGGACGGCAGAGCTGACACGAAGGGCATAGAACAAGCAGCTCGATTCTGTGAAGAACGGAAGCAAGGCCACCACGACACAGACATCCAGGGCAGGGAGCGTGACTTCGAACGGCTCTGCAACCAAGCCTAAGGGAAAAGGGAAGAAGAAATGAGTGCCATGTTCTTGAACGCATTTTTCATTTTCACTAAGCGCGGATTGGCGCAGGCAGCTACGAGGCATGGGAGGGCTGGGGCGTTTACTGGCTTGGGCGTTGCTGGTAGATCTGAAGCTATCCATGATTTCTAGAGCTGCTGTTTGATGATTTGCAGGGGCAAGGAGGACTTGCTATGGTTTGCTAGATGTACAATAGCAGGGTAGAGGCCTGAGGGGTTGAGGATACGACACGCTATTGGGGATGGGCGACGATGGATAAGCGAACGATTTCAGAAGGACCTCTGACATCATGCTTCTGTGGCCATCGTGGGTAGCGATAGTCTGAGCTGGTGAGGTGATGGCTATTCATGAGATCAAACATCAAGATTATTAGCCTTTGCTGTTGTGATGTACAGCATGATACAAGAAGTTGGTATATACACTTCGATCACAAGAGGATAAAATATGTCGTCGTGACCTCTTCCTCGATGCTTAGGTAGAAACGGGGATGTGCTGGGAAAGTATGTAGAGGGGTTTTTTAGAAGTCGGATTGCTAATACTAGTCAGGATTCAAGTAGTAGATCGTACCTAGCTGCATATATATCAAATACAAGCGAACCCGAACTGCGCATATCGCTACAGCGATGAAACCAGCAGCCAGGCGTGCCAGGTCGTTGTATTTTGTCAGAATCACTTATCCACGTCGTTTGGAACTCCATTTTAAGAGCCCAGTCCGAGCGCGTGCACCTCAACCAAAGCTCGAACACCTTGCTACGCTGAGCAGCTGACGGTATTTGGAAAGTGGAAAACGCAATAGAAGATAAGGGTCAGTGAATTAGACTGGGGAGAGGAATTGGGAGAAGAGCGTTCCGACCTAGAAGGATTTGGATTCTTTATCCTCCATGGCTCACGTTTCCATTTTTTTTAGAAGACTTGACTTTTAAAACCCAAGAATATTGTTCCCTCGACTCTTATCTTTTGCATCGTGGGAAGAATTCGTGTATAAGAGATGCCAACAGGAATAGAAGGAAGAACCGAATGATTCCCTTATGACCATAGATTTCTTTATCGACCTGTTCGACTGACATTTAGAGAGCTTAGCGAGACCGTTGCAGTGGAAACATAAAGAGATTTTGCTACCTAGGAAAGTTCGGGGGGTGGTAGTGTCTTCACAAGAGGTTTGTGGAAGGGGATGTGTTCATGCGCGCGTATCCGGGAAATTTCCTCGGCATTGTGTCAATAAAAGTTGGGAATGTTTTGTCCATGTTGAAGTCGTTTGTAAAAACATCACGTCCAAGACGATTGGGTATGTTCTTTGGATAACTGGAACTAACCTCTTACCATTCGTCGCCCAGGTCATCATTTCGCTTTCCGAGAATAATCGTAATGTCCCGCCTCAAAGCCTTAGATTCCGAGTCGAATCAGGCATAGACTAAGCATTTGACTGACTGTTAATCAGGTCTCATATTTGGGGCGGCCTCACTAATCAGGATGTTGTGCCAAACGTGTTCTTAACGGCGTTCTTCTGTTTCGTATTACAATTCTTTTTCTTAGCTTTGAGCACCTAGTTGAAAAGAAGATAGCATCCATCAACTTCCCTCGCCAAATTTGTACAGTCAAAGACGTTGTTTCGGGCGTCATAGGAGAATCGTGTTGCAATTGAGCTGACGGTCATGAGGTTCATGCAATCGTTATCTTACGCTGTGAACACGCAATACTCAAGATTGCCAGCAATTTGCCTTTTAACACCTTGCTTCTACGCCCTTCCGACTCACAGTCAAGTACTTTACACCCTTGTAGGGCTTGACTCCTTCTCCAAGTCCTCTGCTCTTGCGCGTATCCACAATGAGCCCATCTACTTTGATCCCACTGGCCAACCATCCCTTCACGCTGAAGCTCACAGAAGCGGAGGAAGGCATTAAAGGGATATTCCGTTGGACAACTCGTACGTCTCGCTGCTCCTGCTGCTCCTTGGTCGAAGGCCGCTTGGTAGGCTCTAGTAGTGAACTCTGATAGGTTTCTTCTTTGTCATCGTAATCTCCGCTTTTAGCGTCATGGTGGAAGCCATTCGTCACTCCATCCTCGTCGTTACCCAGGGGACCAACAACCGTACAACGAAGTGTGGCACTTCCTGCAACGGCCGCTTCTTTGGTTGGTATGCGCCATTCCATAGTGTTCTCAGCCGGAATAAAGAACGCCTCGCCTCGACTCGCATGTATGTCGTTGATATTTCTTACAGTCGCGGGAATAGGAATAGTAACAACTGCATCTTGAATCACAGGCGCGGAAGAACCACCTCCAAATACTGGGGTAGACCTTCCAGAAGACCTTGAGCCAAGAGGCCGCAAAGTAGTAGAAGATGAGGACCCTGAGAAAGTGCTAGATAGTATTAAGCGAGCTTCGAAGTCTGCTCCGGTGGGGCCTAGTGATTTTGAAATCTCGATAGAGACTGGAAGCTGTAAATTTGCATTTGACCAGGATTTGAGATCAGGATATGAAGGCAAGAGATTCACTTCATAACCAGCGAGAACAAACTTGCCATCTGGAGGTACAAAGCTCAGTTCTCCCGGCCGGTCTTTCCATCTCGCGAGTCGCACACACGGATGGAACACAGGCAATTCAATGGCTTTTTCCAGGCCTAGCTTTCCGCCCGACGTAGAGAGGATCAGAAGAAGGTCAGGTACACCAGATATCTTAGATGTAAATGCTATAGAGCCATTTGCAAAAGCTGCCAGCGGCCGACCAGAGGGTGCCAACGTCACCGATAACGTCTCTACTATATCAACATAGAGCTCATTACTCGTATGACGGACATTGGCGCGGCGCCAAGGGATAGCGGGACCATTGTTGGTAGGATTGAGACTCAGTTGTTGCTTCAGGCCACCGGACGGTAAAAGAGCTGGTGATGATCTTCCAAGGAGTCTCGACTTAGCCTCAAACTCGTGACTCTAGTAATCAAAGATCTATCATACCCAGGCAAACCTACACCACCTAGTAGTTTCCCCATCCATCCTGGTATGTCAACGTCATCTCTCAAGGCGTTTGGCTCGGTGTTGCACACGCTTCCAGCATCGCACATTTCACCCAAAAGCTGAGCGGCCACATCATAAGACCCTTCTATCTTGCTCGCCAACAAAGGTGCTCCAATGAATTCCTCCAGAACATCGATGATCCGGTGAAGAAATTCAAGGACGAACAAGGGTTCGGTATCCGTCGAGACAGGAGACAGAAAGAGGAGATTCGAGTGGACGAGAGAGAACAAAACGGTCGGTGGGTTAATGTTTGGTAGGTGTATCAGGGAGGCTCGTGGGACGGGGTGAGCAAGGTAGAGGGGCAGCACGACGCGGGCAGAGGCTGGCCGAGAACGGTAGACATGCTCGAGGATGCAATCACTGAATATTCATTGTCAGTATTTGAAGCTAATGATTGTCTATTAGTCGGAAGCCTACTCATGCTGGTCGTAGATGTAAAGTGCCTCGATGGCATTGCTCATCATGGTTCGAACATGATCTGTTGATAACAGGGTTCAGCAGGGAGATGTCGTTCTGCCACGCAGATAGCCAGTCGGAGTGCGGGAGCGCTAAGGCGGTCAAAGCTTTCCACGTTTCTTCTTCGGATCTCTAAAAGGTCACCCTTTCAACTTTTACTTGTGAACATGAGTACGAAGAGCCTTCTGCAGAAGTGATGCACTTCACTCATGGCTCAGGATCCGCAGAGAGCACCTAATGCCTCACTCATCAAACTTGAACGGCCAGAGAAGCTACAAACAGTGCTAGAGCAGGACAAGCAAGATGACTGCCTCTCTTGTAGGCTCATCGGTACGGCGAACTTCCGAACCTCTATTCTATAAATTCTTAACCGTTACGCTTAGGGGCATCTGCATTCATCGGTCTTGGAGGTTACAGCTATTTTTCTGGCAAATTTCAGCTGCAGCAACAGGAGGCCAAGATCTTGAAGAGCGGTACTAGGTTTGGCATGAGGTCACGGCATGCTGGTATCACGAGCATCTCTTTGGCACTTGTAGGGATGGGGTTATGGCGTTTGGTGAATTGAGAAATGGTCCTAAGCGTACGGCAGCACAACCAGCAAGTTTGACATGGAAGTCAGGAGGCACGAATGGAGCTTAGATGCAACAAATGAATAGGACATGGCCACATAGCCAGGATAGGTACGCAGTTCAAAGAGGAGAGGCTTAGGATGAGGGGATTGGTCCAGCAAAAAGTGCTCACGCTGGACGGAGGCTTCGAAAGGCCGAGACCATTACTACATTTCATGGACCTCCTCAAATCCGTTCTCCAGCAGTGCTATCAAGTCATCCAACCTGTCAATCCATAAGCCCGTGTATTCATGCTCTTTCAATGTTTGATTGACATCATTAGCGAGCAGAACAGTTGCTGTTCCGGCCTTGTAGCCCGCCGTCATGTCATCTACTGAATCTCCGACCTTTATGAAGCCTTGGCATTAGCAAGACAGGTCTCGTCAAATAACACTCTTATAGACCAGTCTTCGAATGGGGTGTTATTACGGGCTCACAGACCATAATCAGACTATCTGCTCCATCATTGAGATCCCATCGCTCAGCTATGTGCAAAATGCCCGCTGGATGTGGTTTTGGAGGCCGAAAATCCCGTGTGACAATTGGTGCAAAAGTTTTTCCTGGGAGGAAGTTTTGCAACAGGTGCATGACGGGGGCACTACGTATACACAAGCCATCAACAATTCCAGTCAATGTAACTCGTGCATAATTTGTATCTGAGGAAGATCTTAAATGTACAAGACCGCACAAACTTGCAGGATTTCAAGTTTGACTCACTCAAAGTTCCTAGTACACAGTCCCATCCTCAGACTCCTAGACTCCAGATACTCTATTAGTGGCAACAGGCCTGGTTGTGCCTCCTGCTGAATCATAGCTCTGGCCTCAATGGCGCGGATACTAGCGAGAGCGGCGCTTTGCTCTTCAGGGGGAAGGGAGTAGACATGGTCAAGAATGTCGGTTGCTTTGGTGATTGATAGAGCGGCTCTACAGATGGAAAAAAGTATTAGATAGGAGACTCAAAAGGTACGGGAGAGGGCGTAAGACCTCATCTCTCCGAACATGTACGTTTGAGGTTTGCTGAAGAAGCCATCAGCATCTTAATCTAGAGCTAGAATTTATAAAGAAGCACTGGTGAGTGAGACGATGTACAAAGTTCCAGAGCCGTAGACTAGATACCAGATTCCAGAAGCTTCACCCATTGAGCAACAAAAAAGACAGGCAAGATGATTGGAACCCTTTTCCCTTTCGTATAGAAAAATATAGTGGACACAGACTGACAGGCAAGTAGTGGAGACATGATAGATTGGGGGTCAACATGGACTGCAGCGAAGTTGGACTGACGGAGCAAGATGATGCAAAATAAAGCTCGTACCACAGCGTTCCATCCACGTCAAACACAATGCCTTTGAGCTTCGGAGCATCAGAGTGCTTGCCCTTCTCCGGATGTAATGGGGCAAATAGCTTGGGAGGCCTAGCTCTTTGTGACATGTCTCTGACAGAAATTCCGAGATGCGGGTTTCTACCAATATGAGCAAGCCGCTGGCGGCATATGCTATGATTCATAAATCAATACCCAGTTTGGGGAGATTTGACGCTCACATACAAAGTACAAAGTACATGGATATCTACAAGGCTGGGGCTAGTGTTCCCGATCCTTAATCGGGCGAACTGTCAACACCATTCATATCCTCAACTTCTTCGCGTTTCCTTTGAATCTCCCTGGTGCCTGAACAAGAACGCGAGCCTCCTCTCTGATCGGTTTTGCCTTCAACATTGCCTCAATTACGCTAACTCCGTCCGGCAGCTGGTCCAACTGCTCCCTCTGCCTTTCTCCCAAACGCTTCTGCTGCCTTTCAGCTTCAAGCTGCTGCTTTCTCTCCGGTGTCAACTTCCACTCTTCCGGGAATACCAATTTCGGTTTGTATTTGTGATGTCTAAAATCGAGTGGTATGTCCTCGTACATATCTGTGCTGTCTTTCGCCTCCGCCATCAACGTATCTACCAAATCACCAAGGTAGCGCTTGTTTTGAGCTTGTGTCTCGAACGTTTCACTGCTCATTTTTACGACGTCGGTTTCGGGGTTGTAGCGCACGCCAACGAGCTTTATGAGCTTAATGCGCTGCGCTTCTGTCAAGCCTGGGAGATCACGGGTGCAAAATTCGAGAACGATTTTGTTCGCTGCAGGATGGGTTTCGCCCATATAGGTTGTATAGCGGAAGCGGAGTGGCTGGTCTTTGGTTGGTGGTTTAAAGGGTTTAGCTAGTTCTAAGAGACGGAAGTCAGTTTTAATCGTTTAGGCCGGGAAGAGGATTGGTAGAAACATACTACTTAGCAGTGGCATTTCCCAAGCTGCAATTCTAGCATACTCTCTAAACTCTCTATGCTGTTCAAGTTGTCCATGAGCTATCGAGCTAATATCATCCCCATCGAACTCCTCATCCTCGCCAGTATCCTGCGGATCCACCTCCCCCATCGCGAACAAACCAGGCTTAATCTTTTCGGGCAAATCTAACGACTCCATGGATTTCATTAGAGTTTGTGAATTGTACGCTGCTTGAGAAGTTTGGGCGTTTAGATCCGACACAACTTCAGGAGATGTCATGTGCTCATCGAGTTTGTGGGCGACTTGTTCAAATTTGATTTTCTCTTCCGGCGATAGTGTGTCATAATAGGTACGGCCTTCATGGTCAAGACTTGAAAGGAAATCGAAGGGTTTTGTTTCAGCGGATGGTTCTGAATCGTCATTTTGGCGGTAGATTTTTGTGGTGTGGAGAGCTCTAGAGGGAACGATGAGTGGTAGGACTTTCTTGCGCGACGGTATTCGAGGAGTGTATCGAAGAGCGAGGTAACCCAATCTATTGATTGACGCCGCCATTCAAGGATGCAATTGTTCCGGCTAATGAATGTTCATGCTGTTGTTGGGCAGATCTCTTGTACGTTGACCATATACGGCATATGTGCACTTCTTTAATTCCGCCGCAGGAACTCCCGCATCCTTCACAGCGCATACGTTATGGTCATGTCAGAAATACAGCAGCTACAACGTGCTCGGAAAGTTTGCTTCGTCACGATTGGAGCTACCGCGGCTTTTGATTCTTTGATTAAAGCAGCTCTAAGCCCACCCTTTCTGGGAGCACTACAAGCTTCCGGCTACACAGACTTAGTATTACAGCATGGGGAAGAGGGAAGAGCCATCTTAGAGGACTTTGATGCAACTGATTGGAATGATATTAAAGCAACATACGGGCTTACAATCAGCGGTTTTGACTTCAAGAAGCAAGGCCTAGGACAGGAAATGAGTGCTGCAAAAGGACAAAACGGCGGAGCAGAGGGCGTTGTTATCAGTCATGCTGGCTCAGGCACAATCCTCGCTGCTCTAAGAATCGCAGTCCCCATCGTCGTCGTACCCAATCCGGACCTCTTAGACAACCACCAAGTCGAGCTTGCAGAAGCACTAGCTGCTCAGGGGTATGTTGTTCATGGACGTTTGGAGTAAGTCCTTGCTACATCTCAAGCGGGTTTTCACACCATTAACCCTTTTTCAAGTGACCTACCAACAGCAATCCGCCAAGCAGAATATCTTCGAGACAAACAGCATGCCTGGCCCCCTGATAATAAAGAATCTGATCCCTCTGGTAGAGGGCTAGCAGGGGTGATGGATGACGAGATGGGCTTTGTCGACTAGGCTGATATCTGAGCAAAGAGCTCCAAGGACAACCATTCGAAGACTGTTGACAGGTGGAGGGTTTGGAACATGTCTGGTGAGGGACTCGCAATCTTCATTAATCCACGGGACTTGATCAAGTCTAGTCAAAGCCCCAGTGACGACCGTCCACCATCCATGCCGACTTTCATTCCAGACATCCACAGCTGCATTGAACGGGCAACCATCAGTCGGTGTCAAGCTTACCAAACCAAGCTTGCAAATAGCCTGTATTGATCAGACTTTGGGTCAAACACACGGTTATCGTGTGCTTCCAACCCTCAAGCACAATCACATCTCCCAAGAACCGGGGAAAAATTCTTAGAAAGAGAAGAAGCATGTTTCAGAAGCCGTCCAACGTCTTTCGTAACTTTCAGCACATGCGTCGAATCCATACCACCCACCACAGCGAAGGCAACAACAAGATCCAGCGGAACAAGCTAGAGCTTGACCTTAGATTTTCGTCAACAAGCCAGAACCAAGCGATCATCGTACGCACTAGAACTATTCTAGGGAGATTCTCGCATTGGAAAAGTATTTGGTTAATGATTTGGATATCCTAAGAGTGTAATAAACAACCCATCCGTACGGAGAAGTGTTCATCTCGGAAATTACTGTTTTAATTATTGGTAGCTCTCTGTATGGTCACCCACGCCTTGTCTAAATAGAAATGAAGAAAATAACAGACCTTGTTCTTCAGTAATGGCTCCTTAGAGACCAATGTCTCCATTCTTCTTCTTCAATAATTCGCTTCTCAACCCTCATTTTGCAATAGAAACAGAGAAGTTAAAAACCAAATCCATAAGTAAAAATCCCCCTCTCTACCCTCCCCATCTCAAGCCCTCCTCCCCATTTCAACCTTCCCGTCTATCTCCGCCCTCCTACCAACCCCACTCCCATCCCCTTCTATACCCCAAAATCAACCAGCAAATCCTCCTCCTTCCCAAGCACCTTCGCCCCTGGCGTCCCTTTCCCCTTAACCCCTGCTTTCCCCTTAGGACTCTTGCTCTTCGGGTTCTTCCAGGTAGAAGGGTTCTTACCGGCCGTGCACTTTGCGTTGCCCTTACCAGGTGGCGAGGGGGAGGTCTTTGCTTGGAAGGTGGCGGCGTTGATGGTGGGGTTGGGGTTACCGTTGCCGTTACCGTTGCCGTTGCTGTTTCCGTTTCCATCGGCATACCCGCTTACGCATTTCTTCCCCGAGGCTCCATTGCTACCAACCGCTTCTCGTTTAGCCTTCTCTGCGGCTAGTTTTTCCTTCGCCATCCAGTCATCGCTAACATGGCGCCTCGGCTTCTCTTCTTTTGGGTTCTGCACAAATGGCGATTCGCCGGGTGCGATGAAGAAGCGGCGGTGCATGGGGTTCGGGCTTGCGGGCTTGACGCATTTTGGCTTCTCGGTATTGACCAAGGTGCTGGGGCTAGCGGATGCGGTGAAAGATTCAGCGGTGCTGGACTGTGCCGTACTGTCTGATTTAGCCACGTAGGCTACAGACTCCGAATCCGAACCCTTGGTTGGCGACACGGACGGAGGCGATGGTGTGAGAGGCTTGATCCTATCAACCGGACGCGCTATTTTTGGCGCTTCGTTGATTTCGAGACGAGCGAGATGTTGAGCGGTGGAGGGAATGTGAGGTTTCGAGGGTTCGGAGGTCAGGGTCAGGGGTTGCTGCATTTTGGCAGCAGCTAGATTAGCGATAGCGGAGGGAGTTTTTGGTGGCGCTATATACATATTGGCTGCGGTGGGGGCGGCGGCAGCAGTATTTGTGGGTGCCATGTATGTATTAGCAATATTAGTAGGCGAAGGCGTATACGTAGGATGTGACGAAGGCGAATATAGAGCAGGGAAAGGAGAGTGCTGCGCAGTAAGATTATTGGCATGGTAGCCTGGAGAGCAAGCAGCTGGGAGGTTTTTTTGCTGGCCAGTAAGGGGCAGGAAGCGCTGCTGTGGCTGATTATAGGCTTGGCCATGACCATGGCTATGCTGACCAAAGCCATTCGGTACCCCAGAGGGAGCTTTTCGAACCTGCTGGTTCAAAGATGCTTCTCGTTCAATCGGAGCTCTCCATGATTGCTCGATCGCAGCTGGTTTCTCCGGTTGCCAATTATATCCATACTGCTTTATATGCCAGTCTGGCCTCGTCCGGATACCAATGTCATTCAGCGTCTTCTGGTCCGGCATTTCGTGCTTGTAGAGGCAGCCTTGCTGCTGATAGTGACAGTCGCCAGTCTTGAGGTAGTAGGTGCAATAGATCTTCTTGCCGTATATACCGGAGGCAGCGGTGGCTTGGGTGCGAGGCAGTGAGGTGGCGGTGGGCGCAGGTGGGGATCGCTCTTGGCCCGGAGCAATATGCTGCTCGTTCGCGGCGACTACCGAGTCTATGACAGCCTTGTAATTCTTAGCACAAAAGATTCTTTCTTTGGGAAGTAAATGAAAAATATATACTTGAGTGTTGTTGACTGTTTGGACGCCTTGACGCCAGTTCTCGATATCATTTGGCCCTGAGATACCTATCTTTCCTGCAAGCATCTCACCGCCTGGTGTATGAAAGCGCCCCATAGGTGGGTGATTTGCAGCAGGACGTAGAGTGGCCTCAACACCAGTGGATTTTGCGGATAGCTTCTCCAAAGAGTCGATAGGGGAGCTTCCCGTGAGCTGAACGGCGTAAAAATTGCCACTATGGTATCTCTCCCCAAGACATACCATATTAGCAGTCTCAGCCATAGCAATGGTCGCAGGAACGCCAACAATCTTAAGGAATTGAGGCAGCTCATCTGCTGCTATAAGCGGCGTCAAGATACCATTTCCGCGGGAGATGAAGTAAAGAGGACGAGGGGAGTCCGACATTGCGGCAGATCAGGCAGGGATTACTAAAAACAGGGAGATTTTTGCTGTCCAGTAGTCAATTACCAGCTTCTGGTATGCTATACTTGTAAGACGTAATGTTGGAATAGTTGGTAGAATAAAAGTTGTATGATGTGTGTTGAAAATTGTTGGAGACCAAGCCTCAGTTGAAGTGATGATGTATGTCAATAGCTATTTACTTTTCAGTGAATAACCGTAACACCAGTTCCTCTGTGGCTATGCTATAACAGAAGTCCGCAAGTATCGATTGTGAAATTTGGGACTTACCTAGCCTGGGCCTTTGAGACTTGGTTTGCTGTTGAAAGTTGGGCTTTGTAGGTTTGATGATAGCTTGACCAGATATATGTGTAGGAAACAACCGTAGTAAGGTAAATGTCCGAAACGGAAAGCTGCTGCTTTGAGGTTGTAAAAGAAGGAATTGGTTAGGTGTGTGAGAGATATAAGTACCCCCTTAATGAACAGAATTAAAGAGTTCACTACGTACAGCACAAAGAATCCGGATTCACCATGAAAGATAATTCGGAAAAGTGACCAGACTGACAGAGTGAATGAGCCACAAAGTTTAACACATCCTTGGACATCTGCGTCACTCTGGATGTGGTAGAACTCACAGCCCAAGCAGTGGTCAAACATTATGCTGTTTGACACAAGACGACAATGAGTTTGAATGAGGAGACTTCAGAGTTCGTCAGTAGAAGGCGGTTGGCTTGAATTGTGGTGATGCAGGATCTGCAAGACGGCAATCTGCAGTTCCTGTAGGGCTTGCATTCTGCCCATCCCGGCAAGCGACCGTGACGACGACACCAGGCATCATGGCTTCCAGGTTCTCTGAGCTTCAAGCCTTATGTATATATTGCCCCTATATTCTGGAATAAACGATCCGTACAAGAGGAAATTCTGGAGTTCTTGAATGGCAAACTTTTGCATTATTAACCTGTCCCTCAACTGTCAGGATTTGTATATATTCGCTCCTTCTGCACGCAAAGCTGAAAGGACGTAGGGCATAACAACCGGGTATAGCTATCGGGGACGGGGTTATAAGAGCATGACGGCATCGGCTGCTCGAAGTAATGGGCAACACGATCACGACATTCTGCTCTTGCGCTTCTAAATGGTAGTTAGGAAGAAGTTCATAGCTAGCAATATGATATTCTCATATGCCCATCAAGATGTCAGTGTGTATCAAGATCTTTAGATGGAAGTATCGGTAAGTGTGAGTCCCATAGACCGCATGACTTGTTGATGTTTCTAGTTGCTTTGCAATCTGCTTCTTCCGTTGAGTATGGCACTTTTTATATTTGTGCTTCCCCGTTTGTCAAGCCTTACTTTTTCAACGGGATGTCTTCTAGCCAGGGTGTTTCCAATTACACCGTTCGCAATTCGATAGAGCCAACTGACTATGTCGCTATAACTTCCTTAGAGAGTTAAAATTTCTCGTGATTTTCTTCCGGTAGTAGCATCTCCATCTAGACTGTTGGTTTCCACATCATTGTTTGCTAGTTTATTGACACTTTAATCTCGGCGCGATTTCTCGTTGCTGCTGAGTACAGATCGATGATCCACTCCACAATGTGACTTGTCAGGTGCTCCTTTTAGTGTTCCCGTGTGGTGGTCTTTTCGACGACCAGTCGAGCCAAGCGGCCGTTAGGTAGAAAGAAAACCATTACCATCTCGAGACATGCTTTGACACCACACGATTAGCAGTCCCAGACTGTTTTATAGAAGATGATATATACCAATGTATTGCGATGGCGCATCATGCATGTCGCAAAGCTGTGTATTCTATCGCAGATGTGTATGTGCGAAAGATGCGAAGAATTCGAAAGTTTTAAGCTACCCAAGAGCCAACTAGAAAGAATTCATCAACTATTCAATATTTGCATGTATTCGTTTTGACTATTGATGAATGACATTTCTCAATTGAGAGATGAATGAGAGATGATCTCATATCTTGCATGATGTGCGCGAGTGTCTTGAGAAGAATTTTCAATCTGCGCGTGTGTTGAAAGATTTTAAGAAGATATCTTAAGCATACCACTTTATTAAAGATTGTTAATTTAGGATGCGATGTCAGCTTGCTCGTTCATCAGCAATGTAAAGAACATTGATACACCTAATTATACACTACTGATCGACTATGATATAGAGTATCTGACCATAGACAACGAAGACCTAGAACAGACGATTCTCACTGTGTGCGCCAACGTTCCCTTGGCTATTGCGGGAAGAAACATCTTGAGTGGTGATGTTGCTACTTAAATCGTTGACAACTGAATCATGATCATCTCTGCTTGAACTATCTCTGTCAAACGTAGCATCAACCAATATGCTGGTGCTGTCCTCAACAATTTTGTGCACAGGGTTAGTTGAATCACTGTCACGATGCGGTTCGAAGACGTTACGAGTGTTTCGTGCCGGCCTTCTCATGAATGCTTCACAGAGCAGCCCAGCAGCCACGCTAACGTTCAAACTATCCACGCCTCCCTGACCAGCTCGTTGACCTTCTATACCGATAACATAATCTGCCTTCTTCTGAATGTTCCAGCGGAGCCCCTCGCCTTCGCCGCCCAGGATTAAGACACAAGGATGATCTCTGGCAGGGCATCCTAGTGTCGAAGTGGAGAAGTAAGGTTTTCGGACAGGCGCACTTGCAGACAGGGTGCTTCCGGGAGCGACTGCGGCGTAGAATTTCCAGCCGTTGTCCTGGCACTCATCGATAAAATTACCAGGCTGGCTGATGGACATGAGGGGCAGACTTTCCGAAGCTCCTGCGGAAGCTTTCAGCGTGACAGGGGTGAAAGGGGCGCTGTTGCGGTTTGATATTGCAACCGCATCGATCCCAAGAAAATAAGCAGTACGCATGATCGCTCCAAGGTTTCCAGGATCGAGAATTCCATCCAGCAGCAACACGAATGGAAACCTGGAGAATCCGACCTGATATTTGACCTTGGGCTCTATTCCGTTAATTGCTTCTTCCTCACGTGATTGATGGTCCACAACAATGTGGAATGGCGCTTGCTGCTTCGATACCGGCTTAAAAGCCACAACTGGTAGTTTTGGCAATGGGGAAGCTTCGAGTATATAGCCGTTATGCGGCCTGCCCGCACTCATCTTGTCCATCAATCGTAACCAGTCTCCTTGAACTCTAGAGACCTCGACACCCCGAGAGAGCGCCAGTTTCCTGATGGTCATATCCTGTGCCGCATTCTCCCTGTTTTCCCCATCGTAAAGATACAATTTGTACATCTTTCTGCGGTCGGACTTCAGAGCAGCAGTGATGACAGATGTACCATACAGGAACTCTGATGCTGGCGTGGTGTACGGTATACTCAAGGGGGCCCTCACCTTCCACCCGGGCCGCTCTCTATCCTTATTAGATTGGACTGGATCTATGCTAAAATCCCTGGGAGGTCCGCGCGCAGCGGCGTAAGACGGTCTGCTATCAGAAGAACGCAGAGAATCTCTTACAAGGTCTTGATGTTCTTCGCGTTCTCCCCTATACGACCGATCCTCTCGTTCTGCTGACTGTGGGCGATAGCTTCTCGAAGCCGAATCCCCTGCGTTATAAAATGAACTTTTTCGTCCGCTAAATCTTGAGGAATCGTTTTGAACATCAGTAGCGCGGCTTTCTATATCATTTGGTACGTGGATGCCCAGCCGTGAAAGGGGGTCGTCCGTATCAGCAGATCGCTGCGGTGCAAAAGAAGTCCGAGACCTCGGAGGCCCCACAGAAGCTCTATCATCTTTATTTCCACGATGCCTGGGGGGTTTGTAGTCAGGAGGTGGATTTTCATCATGACCATAGATGGAGGCACGCCGAGCTGCTCGATTAGGCAAGCCAGACGGACGATGAGCATTAGATGATGATCCGAGAGCTCCATACCGACTACCAAAGCGTGGTCGTTCTGCTTGATAGCCTACAGCACGTGTAGGATCTCCATAAGATGATCTATCTCGCCCGCTCTCATTTGTAGGTAGTGTAGAGTTTTTGTATGCGCCTCCCCTCTTGAACTGTTCGCTTGAGAACCGAGGCCGTGGGTTCTGCCTGAGCGGTGGTGCCGGTTCCTCTCTCCCTCCTCGCAAATATTTCTGCTGTCGTGGCGTCAACCTTCCTTCCCTACTGCTTTCCGACTCCCTCATATCATCAACATCCTGTTGCTGCTGATGATTGGGCCTACGAGGTCTAGCGCTAAGAAAGCCCTGCTCTCCCGACGGCGCCGTCTCCCTAGCCCCGTCATATCGAGATCGAGGACCATCTCTTCCCACAGCACGAGTTGACTTCCGGATACCTCTATGGATAGCTGAATTCGTGGAGACTGGCCGCAAAGCAAATCGAAATCTCGTACTATGCAAGTGAGAGAGATAGTTGCCACAGAAGAATGCTTGGCCCGCAAGTCTGGGAGTTCTCAGCATCACATTCAGTACAGTTGTTGATACTTAAAAAATCAGAGCGTTTGAAACTTCAACTTTCTGAATATGCAGGGGTTACGCGTTTAGCACTGACCGCTAGTGACACCCCTACAAGCTACGCGTCAACCTCTCTTTACCGCGTTTCGTAAGACATTCTGGAGTTGAGCTTGCCAAAGCACCATTACAGAGCCTAAAGTGCTTCTATCTACTCAAACACGGGCCGAATCTCGAGGTTGCTGAGAGTGCGTATTTATGTACAACATTTTAACTTGATTCCTATCTTGGTTACAAGAGCTGATTAAGAATTACTCTGTAGCGTTGAATATAGAACCAACAGGTCACCCCAAATTCTCAATTGCCCTGTGCGCGGTAGATGCTCAATACTTAACTCCAGTCCAGTGAAGTTAGCTTCACACATTAGATGTTCTCTTCCGGCTACCAAGACATTTCACGATAAAAATATTGAATCCGGCATAGCATGGCACGGAAAGCAAGTTAACCAAGGCAAGCGGCGCCAATGCAAGAGCCAGAATTTGAGATAGACGTTATGAATATGCCAACAGCTTCAAAGACAAGTGCTACCCCTATTGGAGGAAATGGCGGGCAGGATGACACAAGTGATAAGGGGAATCTTGAAGCACCTTACTCTCCATTGTTCGTGTCTGAGGGGAGTCCCGTGGCGCCTATCACAGTTACAGAAGAAACTGCCATCAACGAACGCGGTGGAAATGCCGGCATAGCCATCAGTGTACCTCCTGTTGAACGACGATGGGAGTATCAATCCTACAACGAAGCTCCTGTCGTGAAAGTTCTAGAGGAATATGATGACGGGGAAGACCTTCAGTATCTTGTGAAGCTACAGGATGGCTGTAAGCTAAAAGTGAGTGAAGTGCTTCCTGGACACAACCCTATGTCAAAGCCTGAATTAATCTTACCTTATCCAATTTTACTCTTTCACCTTACCTCATAGTATCATTCTGGCAAATGCACGTAACCTTAACAATTGACTAAGTACAGCATCCTATCTAGGTGACATACAACAGCCTCGTCAAGCTTCGGAATGGTGCTTGCTCTTTAGAGCGGTTTAGTAACCTTTCACGCAACGGATCAAATGGGTCGGGTTCAGTCAACTTTTCAATCATGTCCACGGGTAACGAGCTCAGACGGTCAAAAAGACTGGTCGACCTCATCAAGATGGACTCCTCATCTGATGACGAACTGGCCGCCACAAAACCCTCAATCGGTCGTAGAAGAGGTTTGTTGAGTGCCCCCAAGCGCGGCCGTCTGCACAAGTCGAGCTCACTTTCGTCTCGGTCACGTGCAACTTCCCAAGAGTCAAGTAGTGATACCTCAGGAGCACCCCAGCATCGGCGGCCAGCTGGACGGTCTCGGGGCACCCGAGCGACACGTCAAGCCGGCAATAAGAGCATAAACTACAGGGAGGCTGCTCCCATCGACGAGTCCGACACTGAGGAAAGTGATGACAGTCGATCGTATCTTGGTAAACGCAAACGAGCTTTATCTCGAAACCCGGGCTCACGGAAGACTCGGACTTTAATTCGGAGACCTCAAAAGCACGATGTACCACGTGTTGAAGGCACACGACGGTCTGAAAGGTCAAAGAAAGCACCATTGGACATGCGAGAGCTGGGCGAGGACGACATCCCGGACAACATCTCCATCACAGAATTTCCCAAGGCTGTTGGCGCCAGAGAAATCTACAAGGGAATCCCTAAGGACAACGAATTCCGCCTTCGGCACAACCAATCATGCGACGCCTGTGAGAAATTTGGGGACCATATGGAGAAGGGTGACCTGGTGTTTTGTCAAGGCTGTACACTATCGTATCATCAAAAGTGCCTCGGGCCGAGAAATGGCAGAGATCATCTTGTGACCAAAGTAGGCGACAGCGACTTCGTTCTTCAATGCAGGCGTTGTATTGAAGCGGTAAAGAGAAAGGATCCCATGGCCCCTGACCAAGGTGCGTGTTCGATGTGCGGAGAGATTGGCAACTCCACGCAGCCTTTCCGCGACCGCAAGAGTACTATACAAGAACAGAAAGATAGGGAGGACAATGATGGCGAGGACCCTACTACTAAAGTGTCTCCTCAGTTGATCAATAACGCCCACAATCTTCTCTTTCGCTGTATCGTCTGCTATCGTGCCTTCCATATGCACCACCTGCCACCGAAAGAGAACGATGCTCCTCTGGAAGGTGCAGACGACGAGCAGCTGGCGAGTGAACGTTTCCGTGAGTATTGTGAGTACTGGTCATGTCACGAGTGCGTAATGGCGCCTGCAACAGTAGAAGCCTTGATTGCTTGGCGGCCTATCAACGAAGAAACCTATGTGCCTGGCACCACCACGGAGCTGAACGGGGAAAACTCAAAGGAATATTTGATCAAGTGGAAGCAGATGTCATACTTCAGGTCTACGTGGATGCCAGGTCCCTGGGTCTGGGGAGTTACATCTGGCTCAATGAGGAAGGCCTTTACCAGGCGTGGCAATCAGAACAATCTGCCAAAAATGAGAACCGAAGACGCCATACCCGAGGAGTATTTACGTGTCGATATTGTTTTCGATGTCAAGTATACAAACCTCGTCAAGGTGCAGGCTGAGAAAGTCGACCTAGCTCGCATTCGGGAGGTCAAGCAGGCCTTGATGAAGTTCAAAGGCCTTGGGTATGAAGATGTGGTATGGGAAGAGCCACCAGATCCAGAAGACACCGATCGATGGGGTGACTTCAAGTCGGCCTACGAAGACTGGGTCCGTGGAAAATATATCCATCTGCCCATACAACAAAGTTTGAATGCACACCTGAAGAAGACCAGAACCCAAAACTTTGAGCAGAAGATTATGATGAAGCAGCAGCCTGAGGCTTTGACAGGCGGCAAGCTCATGGAATATCAACTTGATGGCTTGAATTGGCTCTACTATCAATGGCACAAGCGCCAAAATGCTCTTCTCGCTGACGAAATGGGGCTTGGTAAAACAATTCAGGTCATTGCGTTCCTCGTTTCTCTCAAACATTTACACGGTTGCTGGCCCTTTCTCATCGTTGTTCCAAATTCAACCTGCCCGAATTGGAGGCGCGAGATCAAACAATGGGCGCCTTCGTTGCGAGTCGTGATGTACTATGGGTCTTCGGAAGCACGCAAGTTGGCTCTGAAACATGAGCTCTTTCCAGGAGGCGCCAAGGACCTGAGATGTCACGTTGTCGTTACTTCCTACGATGCAGCCCAGGACGACGAGTTCCGGAAGGTCTTTCGTGGTATATCCTGGGCCGGGCTTGTGGTTGATGAAGGTCAGAGGCTTAAGAATGACAAGAACATACTCTATGGGGCACTCAGCGCACTTCAAGCTCCGTTCATAGTACTGCTGACTGGAACACCATTACAAAACAACCCGCGAGAACTCTTCAATCTTCTACAATTCCTTGACAATTCGATTAACGCGCAAGCTATGGAAGACGAGTATACAACACTGACGAAGGACAACGTGTCAAAGCTTCACGATCTTCTGCGACCATTCTTCTTGCGTCGAACCAAAGCTCAAGTACTTACATTTCTACCTCCCATGGCACAAATTATCGTCCCAGTAACAATGACTGTTATTCAAAAGAAGCTGTACAAGTCGATACTTGCAAAAAGCCCAGAGCTGATTAAGTCAATATTCGGAGGTAGTCAGAGGGCGCTCAAAGCAAACGAGCGCGCCAGTCTTAACAACATTCTTATGCAGCTTCGAAAATGCCTTTGTCACCCTTTCGTGTACAGTAGAGCAATCGAAGAGAGAAGCTCAAATGCTGCAGTTTCTCATCGTAACCTTGTGGAAGCGTCATCAAAGCTACAGCTACTTGAGATCATGCTACCAAAACTTCAAGAACGTGGCCATCGTGTTCTCATCTTCAGTCAGTTCTTGGACATGCTCGATATGATCGAAGATTTCCTTGATGGACTTGGGCTATATTACCAGCGTCTCGATGGGAACGTGAGTTCTCTACAGAAGCAAAAGCGTATTGACGAGTTCAACGCACCGGAGTCGAACCTTTTCGCTTTCCTGTTATCTACTCGTGCAGGTGGCGTTGGAATCAATCTTGCCACTGCTGATACGGTAATTATCTTGGATCCAGATTTCAATCCGCATCAAGACATTCAGGCTTTGTCTCGCGCTCATCGGATTTGCCAGAAGAAGAAGGTGCTTGTATTTCAACTAACCACGCGTGCCACGGTAGAAGAGAAGATCATGCAGATCGGAAAGAAGAAGATGGCTCTCGACCATGTTTTAATCGAACAGATGGACGCGGAAGATGATGCTGGCATGGATCTCGAGTCTATCCTACGTCATGGTACTGCAGCCTTGTTTAAGGACGACGATACTCAGAACATTCGGTACGACTCTACATCGGTCGACAAACTTCTGGATAGAAGTCAGATTGAGGATACTCAGACAGGTCAAGACAATTCTGCGGAATCGCAATTCAGTTTTGCACGTGTGTGGGCCAACGACAAGGGCCTGATGGAGGATTCGCTAGAGACTATTTCAGAAAACGACGGATCAATACCTGATCTTTCTGTTTGGGAGAAGATTCTCATGGAACGTGAGCACGAAGTGGCAGTAGAGGCTGCTGCAAAAATGGAAGCGCTGGGTAGAGGGAAGCGTGCACGCCAAGTGGGTTTGATCCTGTCATGCAAGCGGGACGTTCTAACGCTCTATAGACTGTCGATTACACAAAGCAGACGTTACGCGGTCTTCCTAACGACTCCCCTCAGAAGAATGGCTCACGCCGATATGCATCTGACAGCGACACAGACTTTCAAGCACGCGGCGGCGAGAGCGATGGCGATGACAGTGGCGCAGAAGCGATCGAGGAACAGGTTGATGTAGAAGAGTTACATCCCTCTCACACACAGCGTCCTTCGCGTGGCGTTCTTGGGTCAGAGGATTCTCCTTCAAATGGCAAAGGTACGAAGTGTCGGCGTAAACTCGTCGTTCACTTATCCCCTTGATCAATCCAGTTGACTAAGTTTTATCTTGACAGTGCCAGGATTCAAACGTGCGCAAGTCCAGGTGGAACAACCCAGTGGACTTGACGGAAGTGCGTCCCCTCCAGGGAATACTATGCCTGCCGATGGATACAGTCTTCACAGATTCATTCAAGAGCCCTGCGTGGCATGCAGCAAGGTTCATGCAAAGGGATTTTGCCCGCTCAAGCTTGCTGGGAACGAGCATTGCGCACTATGTGGCTTAGCGCATTTCGCATCCCGATACCAGAGAATCTGCCCACATCTAAGTTCAGTAACGCAATGCCGAGTGCTCCTGGAAACAATAAAGCAAAGTAACGAGCCGCACGAACTCAAAGACCGAGCGAAGAGATACATTGTGGGAATCATAGGGGATCTGAACAACAGAAAGAAGAAGAAGGCGGCACAAGCGCTTCAGGTCCAGCAGCAGCAAGAGCAAGCGCTTCAACCATATGATCAGGCCTTGGCCTCGAAGGGAGAGAATGGTTACAGCACCCCACATCAGCAGATGAACAGCGCTAGCCCAGAGAAGGAGAACAAGGTCGGTGGGGTTGGTAGTACGTCGCTCGCGTCTAGGAGTAAACCTAGGCGTCAAGCGGGAATAAAGAAGCGATTACGGGCGAGGGTTGAGGAATCCCGAAACGCAAGTCTTGGGCATTGAAGGGCGTCGTCGGTTGAGCTAGATTTTACCGTTGAGATTGGAGATATCTGATTTAACACTCTTGAACCTCGAATATGTAGCACTGCAATCCCAATTATTCGTGAAATAACCGGTCTTTTAACTTGATTTTGACAACATTAAATATAGCCCCCCACATCAATCACCAACCAACAACCAAACTACCCAACAACGACCTTCCTCATCACACTACCTACGTCTAACCACAACCCTTGTTCCACCACCCTCTGCTAGCATCCTTCCCAAGAAGTTAACAGAAATGCAGTCCTGCTAAGAAAAGGAGGAAGATGTGGCCATAACCACCAACAGCCCCACACATGTCATTTCTCAAGTCCCATATGCTACCCCAAGAAACATCACACACTAACCAACTACCCCCCCTTAGGGAAAAGAAACCGGATCATTACTACACACGCCCATTCAACCCCAGCATACACCGCTTATCTTGGAGAAGGCATCGTGAGCGGGAACCATGAGCACGAGAGCAAATCCGCCCTTCTGATACGTTCGAAACCGCGCCCTTCTCAACGGAAAGAAAAGATCTTGAAGGCCTGGCAGGCAACCCCCCTCCCAGCAATCCGTGCCAAAGGCGCTGGGTTTTATGTTGGTGTGTCCTTGGTTGCAACAGGGGGACTGGTGGAGTTGGGTTCGTTGGGGAGGATGGGTGTGAGGCGGTTGTAAGGGGTATTTGGGAAGAGGGTGTGATATTTGGATGGGGAGGGTGTTGGGTGCGAGAATGGGGAGGATCAATGAGAGCGGGGTGGAGTGGATGTCCTGGGGGTGGAAGGCGGAAAAGGTGTGGAGGGGTGGGGAAAGGGGAACTGCTCATGGTGTCTAGATGTGATCATTATGGTCTTTGGAGCCGGTGAGTTATGAGCGAAAATTCCAGCCTCTACTATAACATGTGAATCTATTCTGAAGGAGAGATTGAGAGGTGGTGGAGCAGAGGGGATGGTGGTAGGGGGTTGATTCGGAGGGAGGTGGGTATGAAGATTTTGCATCGGGTTGGGAATAGATTTTTGTAGGTCAAGGGGAGAATGGAAGATAGGTAGCACTGCACATGATGATATCGCGCGACAGGGAATCAATGAAGTAGTTGTTGAAGATTGCATTCAAGCAGTCTACTGGTCTGTGGGCGGAGCGTGGAGAAGCCAGTGGAACGTAAAAGAAAAGAAATCATTGAGGATGAGCTTGTGATGCTGCTCACCAAAGTCCGTACAAACAACAGATGGCAGGAGCTCTTCACGCTCGGCACTGTCTACTTCTGTCTGAGCTATCACTCCGATGCTTCACACAAGTTTCCAGCTATTCGCAACGAAGACTAAAGGTTCAGAATAGGAGAGACTGCAAGAACTTATTTCTTTAGATGGTCGCACTAGGACCAGCCACCTTATGAAATGTCGTTCCTTGAAGGAATGACTCCCAGTGATGGTAGATTTTGCTCAAATGGCCGACAACCATACACATTTTCCTCTGATGGCGTTGGCTGCTTGCGGTGACTCATTGCATTTCATGCCTGATGAAGTCTAAGTTGTAGAAAGGACCCTGTAATTAGCACGCTTGAGGACTAAATCTTGGCCACTAAACCTATTCAGTCGGGATATCACGAAGTTCGCACCCCCGTTCGACTGGTAGCGTGAGCAATTATTCTAATACATCCATTACGAGGTGGATAGCCACGCTCCCTCTGAAACGTAGATAAAGATCAATGAGAATAAAACACATATTCCTGATTATAGGAACCAACAGTATAAGATAACGACGTCTCTCTGACTACAAGCTTCAAAGCGTGTTAGAGTTAATTTGCCCATCGCTCTGCATCACTATAATCCATATTGTACCTTTACAACAACGAGCAACCACATCGAGCTTTGACGGGTAAGTTTTCTGCTTACAGAGTTCCTGAAGCAGATTGACCGTCGCAATGGAGCAAGATTCCAAAGAGCTCTATGACCTCCCAAAGGACAAAGCAGGCATGATGAGGATGGAGGAAGACCCATACATCATAGAGTCTTCTGACGAGGACAGATCGGAGTATGACCCAGTTTGCCATTTCTCGGGACAGCAGGCTTTCATGGATGAGTCGGACGAAAATATATCAGACGAGACATCGGATGATTCAGAGCCAGAGCTAGACGTTCGGGACATGTTTTTGGTTACGCCTAAGCGAAAGGCGCAGCTCCGACGGCTGCAAGCAATCAAAGTCGAGTTTATGTACTACGAGCAATTGCCTCCCGACGTTATTATGCAGGTGATGCGCCATACCAAGCCGGACGATCTCCGAAGCTTAATCAAAAGCGACCCGGTAGCAGCATATGTATGGAGCAGAAACAAACAGGCCATTCTAAGAGGGATACAGGAGGAGCAATTTTCCCATTTCACCGGTTTATTCGACAAGGTTGGAAGTGTGGGGTCAGAAAAACCCTCGGAGCTTGACCGAAATCTCCTCAATGCAGAACAATCGCTTAGAAACCTGGAACTAGCTAAGGGCCAAGGCGTACAGAAAATAAATGAGCGGATAGAAAAGTATGGGAAAGAAAGCGTGTGGAGACAGATTGCCCTTCTCGAATTGTTGAACGAGCATCTAGATGATGAGGTACATGCCATGTACGGGACATTCGCCATTCCTGCGTCGATGGCCAAGAACGAACGGCAAGGACTGCTTACTTTGTGGCAAATGAGATGGGAGGCCAGCGCACTTTTCCGAGAGGGAGTCCCGCAACAGATGCCCATAAGCAATGTTGTGAGAAAGCTACTACGAATTTTCCAAGGTCAGCCCGCCAATATCAGGGCTGTGACTACCAAAATTATATCCTTTGTAATCGACAGAATTGCAAGGAGCGTCGATTTCGAAACACTTGCAATGGAATGGATACCAATGTATACCCAAGTTGTCACCCATCATCCTCTCCAAAGTGATGATCTGGATCAATGGATCGATGGAACGATTGTCGCCTTCATCGTCAAGTTTCTGCTGGAATTCGGGGTGGCAGAAAGCCTCCGCTTGGACGATGCCTCGCACCCAGAACGCATCATTGGCTCTTCCAATCTGTTGCTGAACGATTTTGATTATACGCTGGCAGCGAGGATGTATCAAGACCTGCAAGGCACCACGGATGATGGCCTTGATATTGTGCAACTAGGATTGGGAGTTGCTCAAGGCATGGGGTTGGAAATCCCCTGGGCTAACCTTTCGTGAAGGTTTCTAGACTGAGCTTTGCTTCGTTGATTAAGTGACGTTAGTGAGAGTAGGGTTATCAGTGATTTTTAGAACAAAGGCGATAGCGAGAGTATAGGCCTTTCGCCATGAGCTCTCGCCAGGAGCTCATCATATCTTTCTTTCGTTGAAACTAAGCTTCGACGAGTGCAAAAGGGTTGGTATGCAATGCGTTCCCAGAATGTCGGTCAAGGTGCATATGTACATACTATTGTGAGAGAGTTGGAAAAAGGATTTGAAATCGTGAAGAGTAAGTAAGATTTCTCAAAGCCAAGTGATGGTACGGTACTCTAATGTAAGGTAAAGTAAGTATTTTACGGTGGCGTGATTACGGCCCGAGGGCCGCAACCTGAGCCGGTCCCAAGAGTTCACGCCCACGACGCCTTGCCAGGCTGGATTATACCCCTGTCGTCTGCACATGATTGGCCTTCTGCAATCCCCACCTGGATGTGATGGACAACCGCTCGTCGTCAGCCCACGGTATCAGTGCTTACTGCTAGAACCAGATCTCAGCCCTTACATTTCACATACAAAGGGGCGGACACCTCAAAACCCTTGCCGCGCCTCCTCAGAGACTGGATAAAATCCATTGAACCGGAAGACAAATTTCGCTTGTCCTTTGTGTGACAATTTGCGCGGGTAAGAACCCTTCTAGTTGTTGGTTTGCTCCTGCCTTCTGGAAAGTCTTACGTCGCCAATCTTATTAACCTCCATATCGAACTGGCACAACATGGCAGATCTCCAGGGCCGTAAAGTCTTCAAGGTGTTCAATCAAGACTTCATCGTCGACGAGCGTTACAATGTCACAAAAGAGCTAGGCCAGGGGGCTTATGGGATCGTTTGGTGAGTTCCTTGCTTTGTTACGGGAAGGCTCGCTCGCATTCTAGGCTACTGGACAACCGGCATGAGTTGAGAGCACCGGCTAATCTGTGCATTTGCAGTGCGGCTACGAATAACCAGACTGGCGAAGGGGTTGCGATTAAGAAGGTCACCAATGTCTTTAGTAAGAAGATCTTAGCCAAGAGGGCCCTGCGGGAGATCAAGCTCCTGCAGCACTTCCGAGGTCACCGCAACGTATGCACCATTCTTTCATTGCCACGGCGACAGGCCGGGCGATACAGGTCTACACCTTGCTGATGACTGTGATAGATCACGTGCCTTTACGACATGGATATTCCGAGACCAGATAACTTTAACGAGACGTATTTATATGAAGGTGCGGCGAGCTCCAGGTTGGGTGAAATGTCATAATGCTAATTCGAGCTAGAGCTTATGGAATGCGACCTGGCAGCCATAATTAGGTCTGGCCAGCCTCTTACTGACGCACACTTTCAATCCTTCATCTACCAAATTTTGTGTGGGCTCAAATACATACACTCTGCCAATGTCTTGCATCGGGATCTCAAACCAGGAAATCTCTTGGTTAACGCCGACTGTGAGCTTAAAATATGTGATTTCGGCCTAGCACGAGGATTCTCAATGGATCCCGAGGAGAACGCGGGATACATGACCGAGTATGTCGCAACCAGATGGTACCGTGCGCCAGAGATTATGTTGAGCTTTCAAAGTTATACCAAAGCAAGTGAGTGGCCCTTGGTGCCTAGCTCAGCATATAAGCTCACATTTTTAGTTGATGTGTGGTCTATTGGTTGCATTCTCGCCGAGTTGCTTGGCGGAAGACCATTCTTCAAAGGTCGTGACTATGTCGACCAGCTCAATCAAATTCTTCACTACCTTGGAACGCCAAACGAGGAGACTCTGTCACGCATAGGGTCCCCTCGAGCCCAAGAATACGTGCGGAACCTACAGTTTATGCCGAAAGTCCCGTTCCAGAAGCTCTTCTCCAACGCGAACCCGGATGCCCTTGATCTCCTGGACAAAATGCTTGCATTCGATCCATCCTCCCGAATCTCTGTCGAGCAGGCGCTCGAACACAATTATCTGCACATCTGGCATGATGCATCCGACGAACCTGATTGCCCCACGACGTTCGATTTCCACTTCGAAGTGGTCGAAGATGTTCCTAAAATGAGGGAGATGATCCTTGCCGAGGTGCGACGCTTCAGACAACATGTCCGTGTGCAACAACCACAGGCGCACATGGGTAGCCAACCAGGCCAGAGTCAAGGCAACGTACCAATACCTGATAACGCCGCCCAGTGGTCCCATGAGGACCCAAGACCTCAAGAGGCTGCTCCACCACAGCACTTCCAGAATATGGGTTTGGAACAGGAACTGCAGGGGGGTTTGGACGTAATGCCCTAGGCTACGTGCAGGTAAATTAGGCAGTCCACTGAGGAGTCATGAGACGCAAGGATGCGCTGGAAACACGCAATTCTCCTCTTTACTCGGAACATTAAACTCTATCTCGATAAGCACGGTATTTCAGCACTTAAAGCACCTTGATATTTCATCGTAAATAGATCAACTCCCAACAGTGGTGATGGTGAAAGTGATATGCTCATGATGTGATGCTGAAGACCTGGCACATGTGATTGGTGGATCAAGACTTATCGATGATTAGATAAGCGGATCATGGAGGGGTAAGGTCGAGTAGCTTAAACTGAAGTGACCTTTGCCTGGCTGTGCTGCCTTCTGAGCCCAGGCCATCTTCACCTCCTACCTATCTGACTGTCTACAAACATCAACAGTTTCTCGTTGGCGAATGTACCTGTCCAATACCGTCGTTGCAGCCTATGGTCTGTAGATATTAGAAGCCCGTCTTCTACCCTCTTTTCCTGTCATTCGCCAAATAGACTGTCGGTCCTGTCATATCGCTTGGCTGACCGAGTCAAATCGAGGCTGAGAGTTGCCCACCTGATCACTCAACATCATTCCCTATCCCTCGACAAGCAAAGCACCGCGACGTTCAACAACAGCCTTTTCTCTTCTGAACATCCTAGAGGTAATAATGGATCCTGCGGGTGTCGAAGGTAAGCTCAGTCAATTTCGGGCACATAGGTTGCACGGGATAAAAAGTCACGATCCAGAATCGTCCCATGGTGCCTCAGCCCGAGAATGCAAAAGCTTTTACTGACGATCTCACGCATAGCTGTGGTTACATTGACTCCTGTTGGAGCCCCTTATGAATTCGAGAGGGTCTTCTCCCTTAACCTTGACACAAAACAAGTCGACACAGGCAGAGCTTCGCGTAACGCAGCGAAAGGTTTGACTGCGGCAGAAGATAACGCTTGGTTTGACAGCCCTATCATGTCCAGACGACATGCGAAGTTCAGCCTACCATCTCTCTGGGGTAACGTGAGTATACGGAGTGGATAGCCCCAACTTAAAGCCTCTATTCTAACATCTGTTGAAGGGCATATACCTTCAAGATTACGGGTCTACCCATGGGACGTTCATTGGGACTCGCCGTCTCCAACCTAAGGTGGAATACACAATCAACAACGGAGAGGTCATTACATTTGGGGTTAAGATTACGACTGGACCAGGTGAGTGACAGCGTCCATATCTGAGAAATCGAGCGTTCATTACTTCGACCTTGTTTAGCACCACTGACCCCTCCACGTAGTCAGCTATCCTGCTCGGGAATTCCGTGTCAAACTCTTATGGCAGCCCTGGAGGTGAGTTAGCCAATCTTCTGGGCCTATAATGAAGTCCCTCGGCGTGAAACAAACTAACGATTGATTTTCAGTTCTTCCTCACAACTGCGATTCTTGAGCCCATTCAAGCAAGACAGCCGTGGGTTCCATGTTCCCGAGGAAGAGGCTGATTCTGCTTCGGATCAGTCAAGGGAGGCTTCCTTGCAAATCATCGATTCACATCCTCGTCCATATTCTGTACCGTCTTCAGATGACGATTCGGACTCAGACGATGATGGGGAAATAAACGAGGGTTCCGCCGTCACCACTCCCGAACACGTAGCCGAGAAACAACAGGGCTCGTCCGATCTTGGATCGGATTCTTCCGACGATGACGAATCGATCGATTACTCAAGGCAGTGTGCCAAGGTCTCTGATCCAACAATTCAAAAAGAGGAGACACTTGGAACATCTCAGTCCAATCCCATAGATCTTGAAGGCCCTTCAAAGCACGTGGCTAATTTCCTTGAGATCGACAGCGACGATGAGGGTCCGGAGATTCTACCCATCAGCCAGTCATACCTGCAAGCTGTTGGGAATGTTTCTGCTACTGGATCATTCGCGGACCCGACACCAAATTATCGCACAACCATAGATTCATCCATGCCCACTAAGAATTATGATGAGCTACCTCCTCTCACCAATGGAGTTGCTAACAATGACGTGAAAGGACAAGACATGACTGGAACTGGGATCAGCTACCCTCGGTTAAGGTCACCAAAATATATTTCTCAAGGGTCGATTGAAGACACGACAGACGACTTTGACAGTAATGATGAAGATGATTATGAAAACGACGATGACTTCCTTATGGAGCGCCACAATTATCCAGAACAGATGCTCACTAACGGGGCGTTCCAGCGTAGTGGTCTTCTAAGTTTCGCTGCCCCGAAGCTTCGCGCTACGTTCAACGTCACTTCTGATGAGAACATCGCACCTCCCCCCGGTGCCAGCTATTGTGGCGACGCCAATGGCAGCCAAGAAATTGCCCAGAGTTGCCTGGCACCGTCGCAGCGGCCTCCCAGTCCATCTGACGCAGCACTCGCTAAGAAAGCAGACACTTCCGACTCAAGGCCAAAGTGGTCATCTAGCAATGACCAATCCAATGTCTCAACTGTACCAGCTGTGGAAAACACTAGAAAACAGCAAGACACTCCACAACCGAAACTTTTCCAAGAACGGCTGAATAACTCCATGTCCGCAGAACCTGCCTGGCAGTATACGTTTGATGATCCCGAGTCGGAGTTGATACGGTACGAAGATGGACCCTTTGCTTCCAAGTCTAAAGTCAATCTTTCTCCGCTATGCCTACCGCATCTCTCGCAGCAGCCGTGGCGCCCATGTACAGTGCCAAGTCCAGTGCAGCCTCAGGGCCATTCTGTTGGTGGCTCCCAATCGTTCAAAATGCCAGCTGTTGGCGGATCGAAGCTTAGATCTAGCACGACCATGCCCGAGATTACCAATGATTTATCAGATGGACTCCCTGGGGATTGTGGAGATCTGAAGGCCCTGCATAAAATCAACCAAGTGCAATCGTCTAAAGTTAACATCTCCGACCTCGTAAACTCCTATGCTGATATTGCACGAAACTTAAAGAGAAAGGCAGATGATATAAGCACAGACAACGAGATTCAGGAGGCTGTTTCAACTCAATCGCAAGCTTCGCTTTTGGATGATACGAAGATTCAAGACGTTAGGCTTGCTGACGCACAGGCTCGAGATGTTCCAGATCTCGAGGTGTCCTTCTCTCAAGAGTCGTTTGTCACGTCAATCCCCGACGTAGGCCTTCCTTCGGCTATCATTCAAACTTCGGATGTTGATCAACCAACCCGGAAGAAGATGAGGACTTCTGGACCTAGTATAGGTGGCTTTGGAAAGTTCGCTTCTGGTATTTGTGTAGGTGTGGCCGGGGCCTTGGCTGCATTCCTTGCCACGATCCCCTTGAGTGTGCGTGAAGAGGCTTTACGCGAATTTCAGAATGCTGCTTAGCCCTCTGAGGCCTGGCATCCGGCCGGTCTGTGAATCATCTTCCCTTGATATCTTTTTCATGAATCTATGTGTTTGGAGTCGGACGGGAACGAGGAATATGGCGCTAAGGTTGGGCTTCCTCTCAATATTTCCACAATGTCAATCGAAAGCACATCGGCGACTGGCGCACGAGCGTGCAGCATAGGAACTAGGGTACGGACAACAGGTGCTTCTTTCATTGATCGTTATGGCTGTTCCCTGAGCAAGACCGCGTTCAAACTACCACGGTCGCTATCCTTTGGCTTTTCCATCAATCCATATATGGTTAGAAATGGATGATCGTTACTGGCAGATTGATTTAACTCTCCTTGTACCCCAACTCAACGACAATCAGGGGCCGTCTAGACCCATACAGATCTTTCGCGTCGCTAACGCTCATCAGTACTAAAAGACATTGATTAATCGATGAAAATATGATATTGTACTCCATCAAAGGCAGATTCACGGAGGGTTAGCCAAAGACATCAAGAAGAAACGAGGCTGACACTGGCTGCGGAATACAGGGGATCCTCAATGTTTGCCTATAAGCTCTGTAACCTGCACATCGACATGCTGTAACCCAAACAACCAGTACTCTTCGAGTCAATCCCTATGCACCGTTGTGTAATGGTATCGGGACAGGGCCTTGCGTTATCTCGAAGCAACCACACGCATGCGTACCCGGTGACTCGAAAACACCAACGTCTCTGAAGTAGTTGACTAGGCCAACTACGGGCACCCTATCCCTGAAAGAACACTGAGCGAGCATATAATCTCCTTCTTCTCGTCAATCCTTCATCCTCTCCTAGCGCAGCACCGCCCATGCAAGCAGCCGGTTGTTTCTAGACCATGAGAATGCATTCTGGAACAGAATCATCTTAGTTGGACAGTGTTAGCTAGTTGTACAAGTGCGTCGGCGTTACTCCGAGCTTAGCGTATTGTTCTATTTCTATGTACTCCCTTCAAGTCCTTTCGTCCTGTCCCTCCATGTACGCCGGCTGGACCCTGTCATCTCGCCCAATGGTGTTAGTATGTTAAACCCCTATGGTGCACCAGCACTTCCCAAAAGTGTTTAAAGCATAAGCGGTCACCGGAAGTGCGGGAATACCGGTTATGCTTCAAACACTTTTTTGAAGTACTGGTGGTGCGTTGTATGACGGTCACCTCCTTTCCATGCACTACATGTCCGATGCTGTACTCAGCTGACACCAATAGATATTGAAGACCTGTGCCCCACTCTCGTTCAAGTACGAAGTCCCAATACCATTGTTCATTGCTGTCCTCAAATGCAGACATCGGCATCTAAATAAGGTAAGTTTGTTCGTCTTATCGACGCATCAGACTTGATTGACAAGCCTATCTAGGCTCTAAGCAGACCGTTCGTCATAAACACGTGGATGGTGCATGTTCTGACAGACCCCAAACTCCCTTTGTGTCGCCACAGCGATGATGAAGTGCTGCGATAAGGAAAGACTGTATCATTCTCTGAAGGAACCTTCATCCCAGCACATGTTGGCCTTCAAGCCCTTCGCCTTATCATTAGGCTGTGCCGATCCACGTGTTGTCTGGCCCTGACATCAAACCGCTATGGCTTTCAGGTATTTGTGTTTCACCGAATCTTCGTTACACAAAATCCAAATTGGAGTAGCATCATGTCAGGGCTGACGCTTACAATGCAGGCAGCATGAAATTCACGGATCCCATGAAAATCTCCGTTGAGGGTCTGTCAGCTTTCAGACCATGCCATCGTCGATGTCAAGACGTAATTCACACGGCAATACTCGGGAGGTCTTCCTATAGGGCATGGAGATTGCAACGACTTGAGATGCGAAAACCACCTAAAACTCGCTCGTCGGCCGTACGGCTTGTGTCTTGAAAAACAAAGTTGCTTGGGGTTCACTTCAAATCACAGAAACGGGTCATGCTCGAACGCTCTATAACTATTCTTAAGCATTCTGTTCATACGAAACATCGAACGAGTCAAGCTTGGTCAACCCAAACAGGACCTGCACGTCAAACCCTTTCGCCCTCATCAAAGCATTTCATACCTCAACAATGGCCATTCCATCTGCTCCTCCAACTCTCGACCCTAACCACCAGCACTGTGTTGGCGGTCGAACCATCATCGCCTGCACTACCTGCGCCGGAAACCCTGTCCGGTAGGTACCGCAACATCCCCTGGCTTACTAGCTAGCAAATGTTCGTCCTCATTCTTACATCTTATAGCGGCGCTCCGTGCCAAACTTGCAGTGGTAAAGGCGTCAACCTCTTCTGGTGTGCTCACTGCAACACCGGATCTGCTCAGGCCGGGCAAGCTCTCCAAGGCTCGGCGCCAGCAACTTCTGATAAACCTGCTTACTTGCGGCGACCGAGTCATGGTGGCAGTGGTGGCGTTGGCGGTCTGGGATTGGGAGCAAGGTAGTTTCCACGGGTGATGATTTTCAAGATCGGTGCGCTGGCGGATCGATGACGGTTTGACGGTTGAAGATTGAAGATTGATGTCACGAATTTGGCGTTACTTGCGGTGTATTTCACGGCTACCCATGAACTTCCCGACAGCTACCAATCTCGAAACCTTACGGCCTTTTCCATTCGCGAGCCATGTCATCTCCTTGTCGTTCTTTCCTTGTTACACAGCGACATGACGCGCCAGATTCCGTATTCTCGACAACTCTTCCTGTCGTCCATCTCCTGCAATCATGCCAGAACACGAGCCACATGCTCTCGTACTACAGACATATCAAAATCCGGTTTCTCGGTAGCTCATTTCATCACCATTGCTCCGGTAACTCCTACATCATCACCAAGCAGCGCCCAAGCATAGCGGTATGTACCCGCTACAACACGAGTTTCACGAAATCACGAGGCCATGGCGTTACATAGGTACTACAACGAGCAGTGCCTCGGCATCAAGCGGCGTTATCAGATGTTGTATTCCAGCCACTTCAACAGGCGAGTTTCACAGCGCACGGGAGCTAGGGCAGTTCTGAAACAGGATCCGAAAATAGCAACACCCACGTGACACCCTAAAGCAACCAAATATCATCTCGCAACATCGACGACCGCTGTGACTGTAACTCGGCAGAAATTCATGGGCAGATACCATCTCCAAAGTACGGCCTCTCGTACGCTTTGGAATTATGGGGCCATCACACTCGGAAAGGTCCTCCGTTATGGTTGCTATGATGATGTGAAGAGCCGAGCTACATGATTTATTCATTTATTCGAGCCGCTGCCGTTTCAGCGATTTACCTATGTCTATTCCTTTCAATATCCAAATCTCAAATGCTGTTCTATTTTCCTCCTTCCCGTTTCCGCCTCCGCGTACCCCAAGCAAACGCTGTCGTGATTAATCTCTAACGCCATTTCTCCGACTCGAACAGCCGCAACATCCGTCCGTACCCACCACCCTATCCCGCCCTTCTACTTGCCCTCAAATCCTTCCCATCTCACTCGCCCTAACCCCCGCTCCCTTATCCCCCCTCCCCCCCAGCTCATAAAGAAAAATCCCCGTCTCCCTCCACCTCCTGATTCCCATCCCCCTATCCCTCCTCATCCCCATCTCCTACGCATTCCCGTCCCCTCCCGCTTCTTCCACTCCACCGCATCTCATATCCATCAGCACAACCTGCACCATCCGCTCTACATCTAGTAGAGAGAATACGAAGTGTGTTGGGACTTTGAATCAGGGTTGATGAGTGCTGGACGGGGGTTGGGGATTCTGCAAGAGAAGGGTTTGCGAGGTCGAGAGAGTGTGGGGAAGCTGCGTGTAGGAGAGGGGGGGGGTGTTTGGTCGATCAACCTCGGTTTTCCCCCTTGAGAATAGAGCGAGAAAACGAGGGGTGTGGAGTGGAGGCTAGCGAGTGAAACCCTTCCCTTTCCCTCTGGCTGACAAAACATAACACATATACACACTACACGTTAAAATCCCCTCACATCCTGTTACCCCCCCCTCTGTTCTACCATCCTCCCCACCATCAATTTTTCATGTTCAGTACCCAACAAATCAATATCCGACAAAATAATTTGGAAAAAAAAGTGTTCACCTATCCCAACTGCTTCGATGGCAATATCACCAGCAGAGTACTTTATGTATGTTAGCCACCAACCGCCCGCCCGCCCGCTCCTCAGCCGGCCCGTCCTTTGGCGCTGCCGTACGATGCGAAATTCGAGCCATGGATCTTAGAAAAAAGATCGATGAGGAATATGTGTGTTTAAAGCAGGGAATGTGCCTGTTCCATTAGTGGAGGAGGGAGAGCGCTGTTTATTGGAATTGTTTCATATTGGGTTTCCCTCATCGACGTATAGTACAAGTACAGTACAAGTACAGTACAAGTACAGTACACGCCATACCCCCCCTCCCCTAAATGTAAAAGCCCCCCAACCTTCTTGTACATTCTCCATCAGGTTTACCAAAGGTTTTTTACATGTCTTCAAACCCCACAAGGAAACCCACACCGAACTTTAAAAACCAAAAGCACCTGAAATCTCCGTCACCTCAGCCTCTCAAACCCAAAAAATAGGAAACACAAAATATTGTTTCGTCAGTGCAATTTCTTCTATATCACTTGTACATTACCTCCTCATCCGTGAACACAGCTCAAGCAGCTATGGTTCTGCCGGCGGCGGTTTCCCGAGCTGCTGACCTCGCTGGTCTTGACGTCCCTCCTCGGTCAGCTCGTTGGTGGGCGGCTGGTTGCAGTGGGGAGGAAGGATGAGGATTGTTGGATTGGGGCGTAGGAATGGTGGTGGGGAGAGGGAGGAGGGTTGTGGGGAAGGGAGGGGGGGCTAGGAGATTTACTTTTTGGCGGGAAAGGGGGAGGGGGTGGATTAGGAAAGGGGGTTGTGTGGCTGTGAGGGGGTTGTACGCTTATTAAGTCTCCATATTATAAGGTGGATATACGAAAAACGTTGATAACGGTAATTGGTGGAGGAATTGCTTAGGCTTTGATACCGAAGACTTTGCTACAATCAGAGCATCATGCTCTTTCGTTTCAGGAAAAGGGAATCGAAATCTTCGTTACAACTGGAGTCGTGCACCACGCTCCACCGGAGCACGTGTAACACTTCTCGCCTCAGGATGCTTTTACAGACGCGCTCTTCTCTTTTTCTTCGTTCGCGACTAAAACGGCTTTGAATATTGCAAGATTCTCCTCGTTGTGCAGCAGAAATTTCCCAACGGACTACTCGATGCCGGGTATGTTAAGGTGAATATTTCAATGGCAGGTTTTCTTTTGTGGCGATCAGCAAACTCTAGCATCTTTGTCTGGACTGACATCGATGTAGCCAGGCTCTTTTGGATACGTATCCCCTTGAGCATGAGAGCCTCAGCTGGGATATTTGATTCTCCTTGGCCTAGCGTTAGTGGGTAGATCGTGGCCCCAGGGGCGAGGACTGGCATAGCCTGTTGTGACGATGAGGTGATCCACCGATTCGAAAACCTTGGAATTCCTCAAACCTTCGGTAGCATGGTGTTCATGAGCCGCCAACTCCATCGCGAACTCCCTCATTCTTCTCTATTTGACTGAACACTACACTTTCACATCGTGTCTTTGCGATGAATTGAATTACTAGTTGACCCAGTCCACCAATACCGACAGTTCCTACGCGATCTGAGGGTTTTACATTGTAGTTTGTGAGTATATTGAAGATTGTAGTGCCACCACAAAGTATGGCCGCAGCGTGTTTGTTCTCAATCGAGGACGAGATTTTCAAGAGGTATGCTTCACGCCAGACTGTGTAAGAGGCCAAGGAGCCTATGCGGTTTCCGTACGATACTCGCGCAGGACATGCGTCTTTGCGGCCGTCAGGACATTCTTGACAGATGCCGCAGGTGGCATCGATATAGCTGATACCAACAATGTCATCTCTGATGGAAACTTGTTAGTAGATGCTTACGATTGAACCGGATTCCACTTCTTCAATATTATAACATCAGAGCCGACTTTCTAGACTGTCCCCACTCCAGCATGGCCGAAATCTTGGAGTGGGTTTTGGTGATAAGCTGGATAGACCACTGTGGGCGAATTTCACAAGCATCTCGTCTCCCTTTAGACCGTCTCGAAGAACAGTTCCTCGCAGAACGCCGTCGAGCGGCCTGTTACTGATGACTTTGTAGATGCTAATTTGATTCCCTCCGTTTGGGAAGCTACTTCAAGGAAAAGTACCAGAAACCGAGTTTAGCAATGGTATAAGAGATTTGACTTTACGATATATCAGAAGTGGTCGAGACACTTTGATGAGCAACCTGGGGGTTTTGCAGCTGTATAGGCTTTTCGGCGCTTTTGTCACGAAGTCAATCAGAGTAGCTAGCCCAGTGGAACCGTGAGAAATGGCACAGCTGCCATCCCTTACTGTACGTAGTTTTTATGTGTACAGTAACGTACAGAGCGACTTGACCAAAAGCACTGTCCTAAGAAGTCTGGAACGTGTTAAACCTATGGTACAGTCCTAAATGTCTTCGGGGTAGGTGGCCGTTTCTCTCAACCCTCAAATTAGTCCGCCGGCTACCATCCAAAATACTTTTCTATCTTGCCATCTAGATGTGCCTCTAGAGTCCCCCATATATTTTGCACGATTTCTCGTCCTTCCAAGGCAACTCCAAGCTCCTGACTGGTATACCAGCTAGCTCTGTCCATGTTCCCACTTCCAAGCACCACAACTTCCCCATCTGCAATCGTACATTTGATGTGGCATTTTGCTTCACGTCCACTAACGAAGTATGCAATTCTCAGTCGACCTACCCGACCTCTTCCTTCCTCGGTCCTTGCTGCAGAGCCAGTGCTGGTAGCCACGTCCAGCTTACGATAGTCTCTTACAAAATGCCATACGCACAATTCCGTAATGGTTCCAGCTGTGATAAGTTGCTCGAGTACCATCATGCGGCGATTTGTAAAGATAAGAGTATCAACCCCCCGGTTGAGAGCTGCGAGGATAGCTGCAATGACAGGTGGAGAGGTCAGATTCGGGGTTAGGAAGATCAAGGACTGTGTTGCATTTGAGATGAGATGGAGTATAAGGGTATTTAGGGGAGTCGGCGGCGGTAGCGGTATGGATAGAAAAGGGCGAAAAGATGGCCAGCGGTGGTGCGGGGAGGGAAGCAGTATACTTGAATGGGCTGATGACGATGTTGAGTTGCAATCCGCGGTGATCGGTAGAACAGGAAGGTCGTTACGACCCCACGTGTAACGCCAGAATTGTAGAAGAGACGAGACAGTAGGGCCAGTCAAAGGGAGACAGCATTCCAGCCAACTCTCCCAGCTAAGGTTGCAGCTCGGTAGAAGGGCGAGGCGCCGATCAACAATGATAAATTTGGGGTGTAATACGCTGAAGGGCCGGACAAAAATACTCTTGATTTGTAGATCCAGGCCCTGAAGCTCCTCGGGGGAGGGAAGACCGAGTTTTGAGACCCATTGTGTCGGTGGGTAGATGTAGCCGGCAAGAGATGAGGTATGGAATAGCTTTTGGAAGAGAGAGCGAGAAGAGAAGCACAAACGAACTCGGAGCTTGGGAGTACCGACAGGACTAGAAGCATGCCTGTTGGAAAGAATTCTAAGAGTGGAAGAAAGGTTTGTGAGTGACGGCGAATGGGCCCAAAAGCAGGTCACTAAGATAACTTCATGCTGGGCGGATTCTATGGTGGGTAGGATGGCAGTATTGTAGATATCCAGGCCACTACCTACGACAAAATCACCCGTGACAGACGTTGTTGTCAAGCTTGATGGGTTCTTGGCCCAGTAATGGCCCTCGTTTTCGCTGATGCCTCTCCGGGTTTGAAGGCCGCTCATCCAGGTGGAAAGCAAGCCATATGGAACGGAAGGTTGCCTTCCATTGGGGTGGAAGGATTCCAGATTTGCAAGTTTACCCAGGATATTTCATGTAGCGGAGAACGGCTGATATGAACACTGAACGCTGATGCAAAGATAGATTCAGCTTGAAGTCACCATTGAAGGGTTCGGGTTAGTGGGCTCCGCTGCGCAGAAAATACACACCACTGCCATATCTAGCGCTGAGCTCACATACTCTTCTGTCTTCCAATCATGACTTTCTCAATCCTTCCTCCAGCTCCTGTCAATCAGGGATACATCTCAGATTCTTCCGACAACGGCTCCATCGACTCCGAGGGCGACGTTGACATGCTCGACACCATAAAATCAACCAAACGCGCCAAACATTCTCACTCATCAATCATAACTCCCGGCGAGACCATCACCGACGACCCACAATGGATGAGGTAAACCTTTCCTCCCAAGTCACTCCAAGTTCCTGCGCAAATAAAGCCCCCTTGGTTTCCACTGATTCCCCGCCCTTCCTAGAGGCCACGGCACCTACACCACCCCACCCCACCCCATAATACTCGCCACCCTCGCCGGCACCCTTCAAAAAACCAACAAACTCCTCTCCATCCGCCCCCTCCGCGCCCGCTACACCCCCGAAATCGGCGACCTCGTCGTCGGCCGCATCGTCGAAGTACAGACTAAACGCTGGAAAGTCGACCTATCCGCCCCTCTCCTCGCCCACCTTCCTCTATCCGCCATAAACCTGCCAGGAGGCATATTGCGGAAAAGAACCAGCACGGATGAACTCGCCATGAGGGCGTTCCTGCGGGAGGGGGAACTCATCGTAGCAGAGGTGCAGGGGATATATCAGGATGGGTCTGCGGGCCTGCATACGCGCAGCCTCAAATACGGCAAACTCCGCAACGGCGTCTTCCTCTCCGTCACGGGTTCTGGCGGCAGCAGCCCGGGCGTCGTTCGCTCGCGGCGGCAAGTCTGGACCTTCCCCACCGCGAATAACGGCGGTGAAATCGATGTCGTGCTTGGCGTCAATGGCTACATATGGATATGCAAGCATGTCGCGGATTCGGCAGCGGCGGACGGGGGCAAGGTGAGTATAACGAGGATGGAGGAGAGCGTAACCAGTGAGATGTATACGGCGCGGAATGAAGAGATTGGGGCATATACGAGGAGGGAAATTGCGAGGGTGGCCGGGGGGATTAGGGCGTTGGTGGAAGGAGGAGTGAGGGTGGATGAGGAGACGGTTATGAGGGCTTACGAGGCAGCGCTGGAGGAGTACGATGAAGATGGTGAGGGGGAAGGAGAAGCGAGTGACTACCTTGGGGGTGAGAGGGGAAAGAGAGTGGTGGCGAAGACGCTGGCTGCTGTGAGGGCGGCAAAGGGCTAGTCTGACTTACGATACTATATATACCCCTTCAAATGAAGAATGAAGCCTTCGAGTTGTGGAATTGGCATCGGAGCTTGTAGGCATGGGCTTGAAAGTCCAGCAATTAGCAAACCATTTGCTAGCTAAAATCCCGGTGTCACCCATGCACCGAGGACATGCTACATCAATAATGTTACAGATGGACATCAATCTTTCCTCTACTTTCAACCATAAAGCACAAGCCAGGCGGAAAACTTCACATCCGCCAAAATCCGAGAAATACGAAAGGAAGACACACCAACACGCCCCACTACCGCCGTTTTCCATTCTGCAAACTCTGGAACAGCAATTTGAACCCATTACACAGAGCACGCATATCCTGATACGGATTCTTCTGCAGCTCAAATGCATTCGGGACGACCTTGACAGGCCAATTCTGCACCGGCGCGTGCTGCCCGGCTTTGAAGCAGAGGAAGAAGTAGCCGGGGTGTTTTGGGTTGATGCAGAAGGCGTAGACGGAGCGTTTGGGGTTCGCTTCGGTGTAGGTGGTGAGCCAGCGCTCTGGAAACAGGTATGTTAGCAGAGAAGTTGGGATATGGGATAGATGTGAGACCGGCGGGGAATTGGGATAAATGGTATTGGGATTCAACTTACCAGTCTCGGCTTTGCTGGTGTTTTGGTATTTCTCGTGCAGCATGATTTCGTCAACTTTTCTTGCCATAGCTTTCACGTGGTTGACGATCATTTCATCCAGATCACTGTAGGTAAAGCGGCCACCGCCGATCGAAAGAGTTGTGCCAGTAGCATAAGGTCCAGACTTGTTAAGTTCAAGGACATCGATATGCTGATATACATTGTCTGATACTTTCCAGGTCACAGCGAGATGCTCCGTTCCCTTCGATGAAGGACGAATTACCACGTCGCCTCGGGCTTGGGAGCCTAGATATTCTTCTGCTTGGGCGCTGTTGAAAGGTTTGAATAGGGGATGCTTGATGACTCTCTGGGTTCGGCCGGATACGTCATTCTTCTCCTTCATGGACTCCTTGTCTTTCTTTTCCTGTTCATCGTCCCATTCATCCTGTGCACGATCGATCTCTTTACGGTACGGTCTTCGAAGCTCGTCATCTCGCAATGAGAAACTTGCAGTGAGCTGCTTCCGATTTAAATGCATGATTTTCGCTTGCACGGTTTGATGTAGAGAGAACAATTGCTTGGCGGATACTTCGGGTCTATTAGAGATCTCGGAAGCAGGTACGGTTCCTTCGATGCCGCAGTCCATTTTAGCTTCCACGTAATCGTCGGCCACTCTCTTGATAGATACTGGGACAACCATGTGTTCACAAAGTGAGTCGGGAGTTTCGCCCGTGAACATCGTAAAGATCTCATTCGTCGAGAGTAACACATAATTTCTGCGCAACTCTTCGTATGGCTGTTGCAGTTCAGCGCGAATTGTTTCTAAAGTTGCGCGTTTTCGCTGGTTAAAATTCTTTTCCAGCTGCTCAGCATACTCCTCGAGAATAAGATCATTAACTTTCTCCTGGGCCTCGTCTTTGATCAGTTTTCGTACAATGGCTCCGGGGCCATTCTCTTGTTGCTCCGCTTCAATATCTTCTTCATCCAATTCCAGAGCGTCGGCGGCCATCTTTCGCCCAAGATCGTAATCTTCTGGGTGTACACGAGTATTGTCAAGATAGTCCGAGTCCGGTTCGGAACTGTCAAAGTCAATGTATAGAAAGCTAGCGCAATTGTTCCAAACACGAGGCCCGACAGCTCCAAGTCTACCCTGGTCCAGATCTGCTACTAGTTCCGCTCTTGTGGAAACTACGCCACCATTGAGGTTAACGACCTTTATTAGTTGTGATGCCTTTCGTGGGCCAAGGCCGCAAACGTACGGGAGTAAACTGGCTGTATTGACATCGCTTACGGCTTCGTTGATATCGACACCGCATAAATTGACCATGTCGACCATTGCTGTCTCCAATTGCTTCATGATCTTTTCTTGAGGCACATATCCTTGGCACGGGTCGAAGGAGATAGACACGATATCCCTGCCGAGTGAAGCATACTCTTTCATTGGGTTTTGCAGGTATTTTGCGAGCGCCACGCAGTATTTGGTCAGAGGTACAAAGCCAGGGTGCTCAAGGTTTGCGCGATCACTAGTCTGATATAGTCGTGCGACTTCATCGTTCACTATAACGACTTCCAACTTATCACTTCTATCACTGCCGTCTTCGTCCTCGTAATCAGCCCCGCGGAGGTTTTTACGGTCGACGATTTCTTCAATCTGCTTGAAAAGCTTTCGTGTTTCCGCGGAAAAGCCTGAAACACCAATCACATCGGGCTTCCGCCGCTCAACAAGCTCCACAAAGGCTTTGACATCCGCTCCATCATCCGTGCCTTTCTCGGCGTCGCCCACTGAGAGATCAATGAATTTCCCGTTCTCAAGAACTCGACCGTCTTCTTCGACCCAGGCCCAGCAAATAGTTTCCTTTCCAACTGCGCCGGTGCCATTAGATAGCGCCAGGACCCGAGGAACGGTGCCCAGCATCATTCCTTTCGGCTTGTATGGGGCCTGATCAAGCTTCTTTGTGTATTCTTCCCTGCAAGCCTTGGCAACTTGGTTCTCACATTCGGTTTTCAGGTTCTCCTTTACGCCTCTTGCCATAACCTTATCCAGTTTCAGAAGGGCCATGTCCAGTGCTTCTCGTCGCTCACGGTTCCATGCATCAGCAACCTCACTGAAATTGTCGGATTCGATATCGCCGTAAAGTCTACTCTTGAAATTTTCATAGTTCTGGAGTCGTACTTTCACGTCAACGAGGCCCTCTTCTTCAGCCCTAAGCATTCGAAGAAAAAGATCAGGTTGACGGGCAATGTCGCTCAATTGTTGATTTCGCAAGTATTTGAACTCGTAGTATGGATGTTGCTCGTCAATCTTACGCAGGCCTTTCTCGGTCCTGAAGCATTCGATGACCCCGTTTGTATAGTAGGCCCTGCGCATTACCTTTCTCATCTTAGGACTTAAAGATATTTCTTCAGCGAACATTGCTCTCGCTGCCCTGAGACATTGCGCACCAGACGAGTAGTCTGGCGGATCCAGGATGTTTTCACTGTCCGCCATATCGTCTGGTCGTTCCGCAGGATCCTCGGTGTATTGTCGTCTACCTTCTTTCTTGAGGGCGTTTTGTGCGAAAGCATCCGCTGATATACCGAAAGCGCGCACCAACCTGTATACTTTACCATTGCGTATTCGCTCAAAGATCATCTTTGACGCACCCGGGCGACGCAGGGTTCCATTCGAACCTGAGCCATTGAGGACTGCAACATCTGCAAGACGTGAAGAGTGTTGGAAATGCATGTAATCCTGGACATCTTGTAGTTCCTCCATGGTCACTCCTGCAGGTAGCATTTCCTCGAAAAGTTCGTCACGAATGCCGGATGCGCTTGTTAAGCTATCATAAGTCTTTTGCAAGGCGTTACGCTTGTCAATGAGTGCTCTGAACTTTAAATCCAACTCAAAAATCTCCCAGAGGTCAGACTGGGTAAGGAGTTTCTCAGCCTTAACCACATATTGCGGAGCACCTTGGTTGTAAGCATCCGGTGTACTTGCTACCTTTGCTGCGTGAATCAGGTAATCTTTGCGGTGCTGGAAAATAAAGGGGACTTCGTATTCGTCCGTAATCATGAATTCTAGAACCTTTGCGACTGACTTCTGAAAAGGTTCTCGCAGATCTGGTTCCAAGCGTTTCTTAGGAAGCATCAGATCCGATATCCAGAGGGACTCTTCCTTGAATTGCTCTTCCGTAAGAACAAGGTTTCTGTAGGGTTTCCTCGCTATTTGAAAGCGCTCGGGTTCATCAATGGAGCGAATCTGGTTATCCTCGTCCGTCAACATTCGCTCAGCAAGCTGAGAAGGCTCGAAGACGTCTTTGAGCTCAATGCCCTTGATGAGTCCTTCAGGATCATCGGGGTCCACCCGTCGTTGTTCGTCCTCCTCATGTTCTTGGAGTTCCAAAGCCCAATCATACTCGGCTCCTGTACCAAAGGCTTCCTTCATGTCTTCAAGTGTCATCTCGTCAAGACCCGTGGCCTCCTTTGATCCTATCAGTGTCCTACTGACATGTCTCGCGACCTCAGCATCGTCATCCGCTGCGTCTAGCCCCTCATCGCCGGGAAAGTCCTCCTCGATGAAGTCGGCAAACTCATCTTCGAGATTTCGAGGTTCCGCTCGGTTAGGCCGTTGAGTTTCATATGAACGCGGGGCATCTTCCTCTTCGTCGGAATCAAAGATACCACCAACGCCTTTCGAAGGTCTTCCATCCCGATCTTCTTTGTGCCCTCGCTTTAGGCGTTTAAGTTTGGGCTTATTCAAATATTAGCACCGCTCTCTCGTAATGATGCAGAGATGCTATTCACCTCAGTAGGTGCACGGCGTCCGAACTCAGGGTTGGCCTCTCCAATCAGATCTAAATCTTCCTCATCAAGACCAGCTTCCTCTTCTTCGCGCTCCTCTCTTCTCCGCTTCTTCCTCTCTCTTCTACGCCGCTCCCGCTCCTCTGGTTCCTCTTCATCCTCGACAATAAAACCTTCTCTTATCTAGCACCGTAGCAGGCTGCCGTCAGTAAAAGACCCCTGGGTTTAACGAACGAGGAACCTACGAGTCGCTCGGCCTCTGGGTCATCGTCGTCCTCTTCCTCGCTGGAATCATCAAGATGACCATTGATCCCGTTTGTACCATTAATCTTCCGGCTCACTTCACCCGTCTCTTCGTCAAAGGATTCCTCGCCCTCGTCGTCGTCAAGTTCGGCCTCTCCTACGATCAGGTCGTGAGCGCTCATGGTGGAAAAGAGCTCAACTTGAAGGAGGGAAGAGCGGAACAAAAGCGCCCAAGAAGCTGTCTTTTGTTCTTAGGCGTGGTGGTGGTGGTGGTGAAATGTAATGTGCAGAGGCATTCACATTCTTTCAGTCGCGGTCTTAGTCCGGGGTATTTTTGCTTAGTAATCTCGGCTACACATGCCCTGTTTTCTTCTATCTACAGCTTTGAGGATTCAACTCAGGTCTTAACCGTTAGGCAATAACCATAGCTATTCGCACATGAATAAGTAAATAGTGTATAGGTATTGGGAATCTGTGCTATCAAGAAGTTCACCAATCGATTTGGGGGAGACATTAGCGTTCAGCCTTATCACTTTGCCGGGATAGCTTCTATCTACACGACGCTCAACCACAGCACTCAGCTAAATCGACAAATATCAACGTCTTCAACCGCATCAACACTTCTACACCCGAGAACAGTGTGACTAAGACTACAAGACCTGAAAGGTCTCAGTGTTTTTCCTCAACGTGCGACTGCGCGGCTTTGCGATTCCGTCACCTCGTCGGCCCGCATGCCCATGAAATAGGGGACCAAACTTCGACACTGCTGTTGAGCTCTTCCTAGAACAGTCTGTCTGCCACTGTTCTTTCAAGCGCACTACCTTCTATCAGAAACCTAGAGCACATCCGTGATCATGTCCGGGATCCAGAAAGCTCGTACTTTTGACCGCAAAAACAAAAAAGGGCTTGCGCTTAACGCGCCTGCTCCAAAGCCTGCTGCACCTTCAGCTGGTGATGCCCAGATCCCCGGCGCAATTGGGAATGATGTCACAAGAACGGACACCTTGGAAATTGGGGTGGAGTTCAAGCTGGACTTGCGAAGTGAAGATTTGATTGTGCAGAAAGAGCTTGGAGCTGGAAATGGAGGAACAGTTAGCAAGGTCATGCATGCGGCAACTAAAGTCATCATGGCGAAAAAGGTACTGTTTTTGTATCGTGGAATACGGACCGATTTAGCTAAGGTCCAGGCCAGGTTATCCACGTGGAAGCAAAAAAGGACGTTCGAAAGCATATCGTTCGGGAGTTACAGATCATGCATGAATGTACCTCGCCAAACATTGTGACCTTCTACGGCGCATTCCTTAACGATACTGGAGATGTCATCATGTGCATGGAATATATGGACTGCGGGTGAGCTTCGAGTACTCTTAAGACCTTTTCTATTATCTGACACCGTTATAGCTCTCTGGATCGTATATCTAAAGACTTTGGCCCTGTCCGTGTGGATGTTCTGGGAAAGATTGCCGAGGCAATCTTGAGTGGTCTGACTTATCTCTACGAAGTTCACCGCATTATGCACCGGGACATTAAACCTTCTAATGTTTTGGTCCACTCTCGTGGATATATAAAGCTTTGCGACTTTGGAGTTTCGGGCGAGCTTGTGAACTCCGTCGCAGATACCTTTGTTGGGACATCTACTTACATGGCGCCTGAACGGATCCAAGGTGCGAAGTACTCGATCAAATCCGATGTATGGAGCGTGGGCTTGACCCTGATGGAATTGGCTATCGGAAGATTTCCATTTGATGCCAGTGATGCAGCGGCTGGAGATCGAGCAAGTGCGGGACCTATGGGTATCCTTGATTTGCTGCAACAGATAGTGCACGAACCGGCCCCAACGCTGCCGCAGAGTGACGCCTTTCCTCCAATCCTTGATCAAATGATACAGAAATGCCTTCTTAAACTTCCCGAAGAGCGCCCATCGCCTCGGCAGCTCTACGTACGTCTAAGATATAATTCTTTTCGAAGGTCTTGACTGATGATTATGCCAGGACCAAGACGCCTTTCTACAGGCCGCCAAACGTACACCAGTCGACCTCGAAGACTGGGCGGTCCAGATGATGGAGCGTCATAACCGTAAATCTCATCTCGCTCCTCAGCTCTCCCCGTCAACTCAAAGTCTTCTTCGCGGCGACTCAGTATCTTCACCTTCTAAGGAATCTTCCGCATCGAAAACTCCGACATCAGGTGAAATACCCATTGCTGGCGATGATGTGAAAACTTCACCGCCATCCGATACAGTAGCGGTTCAACGAGCACTTCCTACCGACATCAATGGCGCAGGCCTATATAGCTCCCAAAGCTCGAACTTCGCGCGCCAGGCATTCCCTCCTCGAACATCCAGCTCATCTGGTGCTTCCTTGAGCCGCTCGCGCGAGAATGATGGCATCTGCGCTCCACCCGCTTTACAATTCCGGCCAAAGGATAATGATAGCTTCAACTTACCAATCCGTCCTGCACCCCCTCCATCAGGCCCATTACCACCACCTCCCAACCCAAGTTTCAGAAACTCGACCTCCAGGCGCCAAGGGACGAATGGGAACGGCTACCCTAACGGCGATAGCTCGCAGTATTGAAATCGGGTTTTTCCTTCTCGTGTTCTCGCATGTTCGCTGGCCCAGCATAAGGGCCCAGTCCACGCCGGAAGTACACTGCATATTCCGGCGTCCTAAACCCATCTTCATCCTCTTTTTACCATAGGCTGTCTCACAGAAGTCATGTACAGCGATGTGTATACCCCTAGCACTGTTCGACCTACTGCATGTTTAGGCTACATCACGAGCATGGAATCGGCGTCTTGTCTGTCATTTAGTAGCAACGTAAGAACCTACTAGGTACGACTGTCTTCACTCCGTAGCATGTCAACGGTTGGATAGCGATTTCGAATGACCATCATGAAGATGTACAAGCCAGTTGCCTTGCGGAAACTGGCTCGTTATCAAATTCAGAGTTGGTGAACATGCTGAGCGATGTGTTGAACATTAGAAAACATAATCTTTCAAACCCTGAGGTACTCGTTTTGAGGTACAAGGATAAAGAACGTTGACAACCATTTTCAACCTCGCATATGAAGCTCTTCTTATTGACAGTCTAGTGGGATCTATTATAAAGACCCGTATCTACTGCAGTCAATGTTTCCTAGAGGGTATTCGATCTACAAGGGCGTTTTCGCGCCCTGACTTTGTACGGGCGAGCACATGGACATCACCGGTCACAATCGGGCAACGGATGGCCAGCAGCTAATGAGAGTTGCGTGTTGTGATGTCCCGTAAGAATACATGCTTTGAAATCTGCCCCATTTTCCTTGGGGGAATGGCTTGCTGGGTCCCACGAGGAATCCTTATGCTCCTTACCGTTCGGTACCCTAAATTCGAGAAAGGCGTATCTTATTACCAAGCAGTGCCAATACGCAAGGCTGCAGCGTTTCGTTTGCTGTTACAATTTGCGAGCATTCACATCACCTCTAATCGCTTAGCGATTCCGTAGGTATGCCCGACAACCTTTGCATCTTGCTCCTAGATCCCCCATGAAAGCAGGGCTGTAGTACAAGCTGCTACAACAGAATGGCCCCGGTTGAGGTCACGGAGGACTATTACGCTATTCTCAACGTCCCGCATACCGCTACCTTCGAGCTCATAAAAAGTAGCTACCGACGACAGGCAATAGCTCTACATCCGGACAAAAATCCCAATAAGCCTAACGCCACGGCTTCCTTCCAAATCGTAAGCCACCCAGCTTCCAAAAAGACGAGGATGGTTCGAGGCAGCTATTGACTTGTATCAAAAGCTGGGAAGGGCTTATGAAACAATAAAAGACCCCGAAAAACGAAGGATATACGATATACGATGGGAGTCCATCAGGAACACGCAACGCACACAACAGGAAGCCGCGGAGGCAGAGCGGAAGAGAGCAGCTCAAGAAGCCCAAGAGAAGGCGGACAAGCAAAAAGAGGAAACCACACGGCAGGACCAGCTTCGGCATTTAGAATTGCATAGATCTCGTTACGACGGGGACATCTTCGAGGCCAATCGAGTGGTCCGAAGGCTTGTGGCAGATCTGAAGCGTCTCCAGGACCAGGATGATGAGGAAAAAAGGAAGGAAAAGGAGAGAAACAGTTGGTGGACATACATGACTTCACCCATCTATAGCAAGCCCAAAGAAACAGAAATCGAGAAACAGGAACGGGAAAACAAACGTCTCCAGAGGCTCGCTAGCAGGAGCATCAAAGAAAACGAATTGACTCAGAGAAAGGCCAAGCTTCAAAGCTTGCAAGATGCGTTGCAGGACGTGAGTAGCAAAATTGCAGCCGTAAAGAAAAAAAACGAGGATGAAGCGCGAGTGCAGGCGGCAAAACGGCAAGAGCGCTTAAGGAAGGAGCAAGAAGCAAAGAGACGGCGAGAAGAAGAAGAGATGCGTGAAGCACGGACACGGTGGGCAAAAATGCAGGAAGACCGCGCTGCACAGGCCGCCAAAGAAGCCCGTGAAGCAGCACAAGAGCGTGTACGGAAGGCAACGGATGAGAGATGCAAAGCAGAAGCAGAAGAGCGAGCACGAGCGGCTCGAGTGGCGGAGGCGGCTCGAAAGGCACAAGATCAACGACACGGTACGTTTCAGCCAGAGACACCCTCGTATCGCGCATCCCACGCATCCGCCTCTAATGAAACCACGTGCCGACATGATAAATTCTGGACGAAAATAGAGGGTAGCCATCTTTGCAGTAATTGTCACAGTACTCAGAGACATTTTGCATTCCAGTGTCCCGGTTGCGGAAAGATAGCTTGTGCAAGCTGTCGACGAAGCTTGAGAGGCGAGAAAAGCGGCAAGAGAAGAACCGACTATGGAAGAAACAATTATCGTTCAGACTTTGGCTATACCGATTACGATTACGATTGAAGCGCTGGTTTGGACAAACCCCTTGGTCTCTTCATCTTCTCCCATCTTTAGGCCTTCTCTCGATTGTATACTCTCTGGACCTCGTTCGAACTCGTGGCCTCCGTCTGCACCATCGTCCGTACAGCACTGATCCGGAGTCTTCAGAGCTCACACCACGGACATTTACTACTTTGGATCAGAACGTTGTGGAAGGAGGCCATTACGGGCGGTCCGACCCGTTTTTTGGGGGGAGGGGGGTCGGACAGTCACGTGATAGTATTAGATACCTTACATACTTTGGCCTTTGGGTATGGGACACTATCATACATCAATCTGCCATGACGCGTATCGCAGCTAATCAAATCGTGATGCATTGCTTCCTAGTTGACTAAGGATCTTAGGCAAGATGACTGGACTAGTCACCGTCTACGATTTGCTTTGCAAGGAAACTGAATACTATTCTCAAGTCCCTCCCCTCGGCATATCCTCTGGCTTGTATAGTAAGCCATACCGTCGAACTTGCTTTACGCCTTATAAAAGTATAGTAAATACTCATGTCCGCTCTTAAATATCTTGTTATGCATCCTTCGTTCACAGTCTCTCATCTTCGTTGCACACATACTGTCGCAAGCATATCTCTTTTTCTCAGCTTTGCCCCTTGATCACAAGCCCGCTTCAAATGGCTGGAGAACTCATTCTGGTCAGAGATTCCCCCATCTTGTAGCGCGAGCGCTCTTCTATTAACATTCCTTCAGGTTACAGGAGGGACAGGCAGCCTTGGATATGCGACCATACTGTGCGCTCTAAATGCCGGCTACCGGGTGCGTACCACGGTCCGCAATCAGAAAAGTGTGGAAAGCATCAAGGCAGCTCCTTCTGTCCAACTATTCTTGAAAATCTCGAATTCGCGATAGTCGAGGACATTGTCAAAGAGGGTGCGTACGACAAAGCCTTGCAAAACGTCGTCTATGTTTTGCACATTGCATCTCCACTACCCGGACAGGCAAGTTTCCTCCCCTCCTCTGTTCCGTGCTAGTTTTCTGCCCGCTTGCTGTAATATACGTCTTTCTAGACCGGGGATTTTGAGGCAAATACTATCCAGCCTGCAATAGGCGGCACAATCGGTATCCTTGAATCGGCCATGAAAGTACCCAGTATCAAGCGCGTCGTCATCACCTCTTCCATCGGTGTCATAATCCCCAGAGATGAAAGCAAAGTCGTCAACGGTAGAATCTTCTGAAACGTCAAACCAACTCGGATAGATAACTGACACCACCATCAGAAACCGACATCGTAGCCAAATCCGAGGCAACCGGTCCGTACCCCCACTCATTCGCCGCCTACCGCGCTTCCAAAATCCTAGCTTTCCACGCCACCAAAGACTTCCTCTCCTCTAAAACCCCATCCTTCACAGTCATCAACATCATGCCGGCCTTCCTCATCGGCAAACACGAACTACAAACCACCCCCGACATCATCTCCACCAGATCCTCAAGCAACGGCCTTCTCCTCTCCAACCTCCTCGGCGATACCTCCCCCTCCCCACTCCCAGCCACTTTTGTCCACCTCCACGATGCGGCCATGGTGCACGTCCTGGCGCTGAACCCAGCTGTTCAAGGCAACCAGGACTTCGTCGCTAATTCCGGGGGTCTGGATGGAGGAGCCGTGTGGGATGATGCCCTTTATATTGCCAGAAAGCATTTCCCGGAAGCGGTGGCAAAGGGGATTTTGCCGCTGGGGGGGGAGTACGCCGGCGCAGATACTGAGGGTTGATGGATCCCGGGCTGAGAAGGTGTTTGGTTTCAAGTATCGGGATTTTGAGGCGCAGGTCGTTAGTCTTGTTGGGCACTATGTGGATGTGGCTGAGAAGACTGCTGCCAAGGGAGTCGCGAATGGAGTTGCGAATGGAGTTGCGAATGGGACTATGAACGGACTTGTAAATGGTAGCTCCAGATGAGGAATATACGAATAGCTTTCCTCATCTCTCATTCATTATCAACTCTGTTCCAGAATGTACCAAACATCCGAGTCTAGAGTACTTGAATCATCTATCTCACAAACCCACAACACACATTCCATAGAAACAGTGGAATTAGCGTAAAAATTCCTCTGATGCCAGTCCACCAATCGCCCGTCCCCCACGGCCCCGTATTTTGAATCTCACCCCGTCCACAACCCCTTCCCGCAACCAATCGGCCCCCCGCTCGAACAAATCGCCGCCCTCGACCCATCGAATCTCCAGATTATACGCAACAGTCTCATTCCAAACGCAACTTTCATACCTCATACCCCTCGATCTTGGAAAATAAATAATATCGGCTTCACCAAAAAAAACGACATCAGTTGGTGGGAAGTAAGGTGGGGTACTGATTATGACGTGGGCGAGAGTATTCGGGTGGGATATATGAATGTTTGGAGAGGAGAATAAATTAAGGTATGTCTAAACTTTCTCAAGCAGCGTGAGGCCTTTTAAGGGAGGGAAGGGTCTGAGACCTCTTTTGGGAATGGCGGGTATAGGATGGGTTTTACCTTGATCGTGGTTGATCACTAAATACGTGTGGTTTTCGGTTGAGTGTGTGGGGTGAAAATAGACGGCAGTTCGACTTTGAGATGGATAATGTGTGTAGGCTATTGACTACTGGGTCCACGGTATGCTCCAGTAGTGCCTCCTGGACGGACCTATCGTACATCTCGATTTGGCAGATTTGAAGCTATCCATAAAGCTCTCTCCTCTCTCTAGTCTGTGCTACCGGCCTACGACCCCCGTCGCAACAAGCGTTATCTGCTAGCGAGCTCTATCTGCAGTCGGATCATCTGTAGTCGAATATTGCTCTTGGGCGTCTCCCTGCTTGTTAGCCATGTCATGATATCAATGCTTTCACCTCGCTATGAAAGCCGTTCTTATCGACCCTCGCCGACATGAAATGCAACTTTTACGCCGTTCCGGCTTTCCATTGTAAGTCTGCTCTGCTCAATGAACGCCATTTCTGGATCTCTGTTTTCAACTGTTTGCAAGAGCCTAGCAAGCACGTAGGCGCTCTCAATAAGCGCGAGCTACTGGCAGGGACAGATCCTTGGGCCCCCAGAGAATGGAATGTAGTGCCAGCCAAGCTTCATACCCTCCCACCGTTCAGGCCGGAAGTGGTCGGCATCTTCACCCCATACATCCTTGTCTCTCTGCATGGCGCCAAAATTCACACCCACCTGGGTTCCGCGAGGTACAAAGACTGGTGCCTTTCCCTGGGGCCCACAGCCAGTGGGGATTACGCAGTCCTTCAAACAGATTCGCATGTTACGGTTAGCAGGCATCGAAAGACGAAAGCCTAAGTTATGAATTAGCAGAGATTTAGGTTCGATAGGTGATTGAGCGTTACTGACTTCCATTGAGTGTACTGCAGTGATTTGAGCACCTCATAAGTGATCGGGCCTGAGATTGAAAAGACTTCAGCGCGAAGTTTCTGCCATACCTGAGGGTGGCGTGCCACAAGAAAGATTACTCCACTCAGTCCAATCCCAGTTGCATCACGAGCGGGCAAAAATATGTTAATTATCTGATTACATATCTCCTTCCTGTCCTGTAGCACATTGACCAGCTCATCAAGCATGATGTAGCGATGGGATGTATCAGCGGAGGATCCCCAGGATCAGGCTTCGCCTTTCTTATTATGGCTTTACCTATGTATTGGTCAATAACAGCGTGAAATTTATGAGCCAGTCGGTCGTAAGACCAATCCCAAAGAAAAAGAACTCTTAGTCTGCCCAGAAGGATACGCTTGCAAGCCCACGTAGAGCAGCGTTGAAGTTTGCTAGAAGCTCGTTGCTATGAGTGTTGGGGGACTCGGCCAAGAGTATCTCAGTAAACTCGCCAAAGAGGGACTCTGTAGAATGATCAAGGGACTGTATTAGGATAACTTCATTAGTCCGTCTGCAGGTTGAGGTGGGGTGAAAGAACAGAAACGAACCATGAGTTTGAGCAGAGCCTGGAGATCGATCGTAGAACCATCGCGCGGAACGCGGTTCATCATCCGATCGAGGTGAAGGTCAAGTGTAGCAAGATCCGCCACTTGAGCTCTTGCAAACAGAGGCTTGATCAGCTCCCGTGAATACTGCCAGTAAGCACCATCTGTAGAAAAGACACGTTTTCCGATAAACGGTTCACCAGTATGCAGTCTCATAGGCTCGACGCCAATATATCAAACCACCGCGCAAGAATGACCTGTATGTTTGTGGTTTCCATGGTATAAATGCATCTGGTTCCCCATGAATTCGCTTCGAAAATTTTGCCGTACCTGCGGAATCGCTCTCGCTCTATCTCACCAGTATCACCCCGCTTCATGGCGTTGATTTGATCGAGGAACATGTCAAGACCCAAGATAGGATCTTTGTGGGCATACTTTGGAGGTGGCAGGCAGCCGTTTCTGTGCACTTCTTGCCTTACCTTCACGTAGACGGAAGCTCTGCTGCAGATGAAAGCACTTATGGCAATTCAAAACCCATGTCACAAGTTCCGTGATAAAGGCATTTTCGAGCTATCGTGCCAAGCAGTAAGATTAACGGCTCGACAAAGGTCGCAGATATCTTCAAGGGGATAACAAATCGCTATTTCAAGACAAGGCAGACTAGTATAGCCAGACCTAGCTACCGTGGATAAATCACCGGTACTACGGTACCACTTAAATGTACACCAGGATATGCATGCAAGGCAAGGGCGCGACGTATGAGCTGTCAGAGGAAGCTTATGCACGTCAGTCACGCCTCTACTTAGCGTGGCCACCACACCACTTCCGACTGTCTAAGTATCAACGACTGGTATAGAGCCATGACGTGAACTATGGCATATGTCCTTGGCCCTGCCACTGGCCAGGGCTGTCTTCCAGCGGAGATTGGCAACGACGACACCATCGAAAGTAAAATTCGCTGTAAATTGAGTGATGCAGCATGGAAGCCTTCAATAAGCGTCCCTACCGACTCAAAATCCGCAACCACCTTGTGCTAAGCTAAGCTTGGAATTACGGTTTAGGGATAGAAGGTTGGTTGATGGCGGTTACCAAGCGGGCGCCAAGCGCTAGAATCCATGGACCAGATCCTCTTACCTCAACCACATAAACAGCCTCAAGATTCAGCAATGTCGCCACCTCCAGTCGTACGTCCTCTATTCTCCATGGCTGAGCTTCAACCGCTCATAATGAGCGCAGACACCCTCGCCCTACCGATTCGTTTCGACCGCAAAGGACCCCAAACAGCCCCCCTCTGTTCATGCCCAACAGCATCAAACTTCTCACCCACGCGCATCTCAGTACCAGTTCGCACCAACGCCTAGATTCTCCTTTCCATCTTTGAAGAAACATGTTTCTGCAGGTGACGCCTCACAATTCTCGTCCTCGCCTTTCATCCCGCGTCGACTTCTCCAGCAATCCACGTTCTCAAAGCAAAAGGGCGAAGACATCGAAGAGGCCAGCTCGGATAGAGAAGTCCAGGAAGCAAGCGTTGCGTCTGACCGTTTCATCCACAACGCCCCGGACACCACCCAAGACACCACCATCAACGCCCTCAGCGCATCCCCCTCCCTCCCAACCCTCAAACGCCGCCGCCTAATCCCCCCCGCACCCCGTGAACCCATCTCCATCTCGTCCTCCCCCGCACCAACCTCTTCATCCCCTTCCAATCCACCTCCCCCAACAACCCCACCCCGGCGCCCACACGAATCTCCGCCCCCCGCATACCCCCGCTTTATCCCCACCCTTCCCCCCAGCCCCTCCCTCCCCACCCGCCCACACTTCCTCCTCCCCTCCCATCCTCCCCCTCCCGATCCCCTCCCCTCAGCCTTCTCACCCCACCGCCGCGGCGCGAAACACCTCCCGGGTGGTCTCGCAGCCACGGTGCTAGAATGCGTGCTAGAAGCGTCGCAAGCCTCACACAACCATGCGCGAGGCCGCAGTGGAGCCACTTGGGATTTTAGCGTTGTGGTGGAGGAGTGCAGGCAGAGTGAGAGGATGCTGTTGGTGCGGGAGAGGGGGACGGGGAGGGGGTGGGTGTTTGCTGGGGGTGCGGGTGCGGCGGAGAGGGTGGGGAGGGGGTGCGTGCTTGGGGTTCGGAGACTGGTGTGGGAGGTTGAGGTTGGGGGGGAGCGGTGGGGGGTCGGGGTTGAGTGGAGGGTTTTGGGGGAGGGTTAATTCAGGAGGGTGAGGCATGATGGGGTGGGAAGGCTGGGATTGTGGGGGTGGAGGCGTGGATGGGGGTTGGCTTCGAGTAAAGCTTCCGACCAACGCAAACCGGCCGGCTTTTCGGAACGCAATGACAATGTTACGAGACACCGAAGATTCAAAGACATCTCAGCCGGAAAAGTCGGAATGATTTTCTTTGGGGCTATCGGGCATCGCCTCCGTTTGAACGAATATATATTATATGTGTTTGGGCAAACCCGGCGGCCCCTGGCGGTCTCCAGGGCTAAAATTTGCCCCGGAAGCCGCCCTGAGGTGCCAAGCACTCCCTCTATCTAAGCGACTGAGTCTATGGAGTGGGTGGGTGGGGCAAAAGCGCGTTTCTGGCTGAATCCTAAGGGATGGAGAAACAGGAAGAGATGATGGGGGAAACAGAAGGGGAAACGGCCTATTTATCCCCTTTTCCCTGCTTAATCTCCTTGTTCTCTAGCGGTCGGCATTGGCCGAGCCAAGCCGGCTAGCCACCTTCGCTTGCCGATAGCCTCCAGTCAAGCTGGACCTTATTAACAACAGGATACATGAGCAAACAATAATGCAACAAAACAAAAATAAACCAGAATCCCAAATTGCCAATCGCGACACACACACACACACACGCACGCACGCACGCATTGTGAACATCTCTTGCAGGATAAGGAATCATATACTACCGAACCCATCCCGACTACGATTCCTAAACCCCCTTGATCAGCAGCACTCGCTTGACACCATCGAATCCCAAACAAAAACAAAAACTGCACCCACAAACCACGGCCACATCCATCCATCCATCCCTCCCACACCCCTACTCGAACCCCCCCACCCCCACCAACCCTCCCAACCCCCTCGCCGACCTCCCCACCCTCCTCCTCCCCTCCTCCCTCCTCCTCTCCACACCCTCCACCACCCTTCTCCTCTCCACCTCCCTCGCAAAACCCACAACACTGCTCTTCTTCCCCCCGCCCCTCCTCACAACCGCGCCTTTCTCGCCTCCATCGGCCGCGCGCTCCGTCGTCGCCGTCGCGGTCGAGATGCCGTGTTTGTCCTCGCTCGTGTGGGTGCTTGTGGCGCGGCGGAGGAGGCTGGGGACGGCGAAGGTGGGGGTGGAGGTGGGGTTTTGGAAGGCGAGGCGGGTGGTTGTGGTGGTGGAGGAGGTGGAAGAGGAGGAGGCGCGCTTGAGGGAGATGCGGTCGATGATTGGGGCGGTGTTGCGGCGGCGGTGGGGGGCGAAGGGGTCGGTGGTGGTGGGGGGGTTGGAGGCGTCTTCGTCGATGTCAGAAGAGTCTAATGGGTGTAGGGATAGGGCTTCGGGGTCTTCGATGAGGAAGGAGACGGATTCGCGAATTTCGGCTAGGGTGGAGGGTTTTTGTGCGGTCCTGGTGCGGCGTGCAGCTGGGGGTGGACGGTTCGCGGTGGTTTCCTGGAGGGGGCGTTTGCGTTTTCCGGGTTGGGAGTCTGGGAGCGGAGGGTCGATTTGGGAGTTGAGCATTTCTTGGGTATCTGGCAGTTGCTGCTGGGAAGAGTCTTCTGGCATCTCGAGGAAAGTGAGATTCTCGTCGTCATCGCGGTCTTCGATGGCGCGGAGGAACGCGAGTTTCTTGGGATCTTCTGCAATTTTGCCCACGTTTTCGTTTTCCAGGAGTGCTTTTCTCATTTTAGCAAATTCTCGCCGCTTTGCTCGTTGGCGGGCTTCGGCATCGTCTTCGGAGTCGGAGAGATCGAACTCGGCGCCGCGTTTTCGGCGGAGGAGGCCGTTATTGATGTCCTTGAAGAGCTTTTCGACTGCCTTCTCGTCGGTGGCACGCTCTTTATCACTGGACAGGAGTGAGTCAATCATCTGAGCTTAGAGAGTACTGAAAGCCAATTCGACTTACGCGTAGAAAGCGGCCAGTTCTCCTTGATCGACGTTGACCTCGCCCTCCTCTATCATCTTACGAACTTCATCATCCTCTTCACCCCCACTCTCATCATCGCTGGCTCCTCCAACCCCGGCGTACTCATCTTCGGACTCCTGAGCCTGCTCTTCGACCATTCCTTTGGCTTCGCTCATTTTCTTGTCGAAAGGATCAACTATAGGTGCTTCCGTCCGTTTAGACCTTTTCAAAACGTCAAATGCATTAGCTGAGACCTGAAATCCAGTATCCTCCTTCCCATCTACTTGGTCTGCTTTCTCGCCATCAGAGTCGTCTGCGGTAGCTACCATCCGGCGCCGCAGACGGCCTTTACGTATCACTTTCGGTGTCTCCTGGCCAGTAGCTCTCGATAGTACTAATGTATCTACAGTTGAGGGGGGGACAGAAGAAAAACGCTGCTCCGGTCCTGGCGAAGACAGCGCAAAGCCAATGTCCTGTGTCGGATCTGGAATATCAGAGTATTGGGTAGCTGTAGGAGGTAAATTCTGACTATCTTCCATTGCCATTTCTCGTGCCTGGGATTGGGAAAAATGTAATTCGATGTCTGCCGTAGCTACCGTGGTATGTTGCTGGTGATCAACATGTTGGCTATCCATTACCATTGGCTGTGAATCATTCAGATCGTAAAGCGGGAAATTCGGTTCTGGCATAGGTCCGAGGAACGCCAACGAATCTTGCTCCTGATCCTCATCTGGGTTATCACCAGGTACCTTGGTCTGCGACTCTGCCATTGTGGCAGCAAAAGCTTGGGTCATACCCATGATACCAATCGCTGGCCCACCAGACATGCTTGATCCAGGTATCAGTGGGTTCTGGGCAAGCCCGACTGTCTCCGACGTCCCTTGACTGGCGTAGGCTTGAAGATCTTCATCGTCGTCATCTTCGTCAATGATCTGGTTGGTCCTACGTTTCCGCTGAGTGGGTAGATCATTGGTCTCGTCGTCGCTATCTTCATCATCCATGGGACTAGCTGCTTCTTCCGCATCGCTACCATCGGAAGGTTTTGCATTAACAAACTCTTCTGGTCCAGACTGATCTTTTGCCACGTTAACTCCCTCTGCTTCTTTTGCCGCCTCTGCTTCAGTTCCTGAGTCATCTTGCTCTTCCACAGGCTCTTCTTCCTCGGACCCAGAGAGTTCAACATTCGACTCCTCTGCCTCATTGTCTTCGTAGTCTTCATCCTCGTCGCTTGTGTCGGGTAACGCATCGTCTTCCCCGTTCGCTTTCTTCTCTTTTCGAGCTGCCTTTTTTTCCTTCTGCATAATCTCCTCTGCCTGCATCCGAGCCTTTTCAACTAGATTCTCAATGTTAATTTGATCTCTTTCACGCTCCTCCGCTGTCTGCACTATCACACCTCTGTCCTTCAGATCTTGGATTTTCTCTGATCGCTCTGTTGCAGCTTGATGTCTTGCCCTTCTCTGCAACGATGCTTGCATTTCGGAAAGGCTCATGGACGTCTTTGTTCTGGAATCCTGCTTGCTTGGGGATGTTAAATGCGCAAGCGCGCGTAAAGTCTGCAGTGAGCGCCCTTCATTGAGTTTCCCTGCTGGTAGACGATCAAAGATACTATGTTTGGAAGTTCTGGTCGTTTTGATAGGGACAATCTCAAGGTCGCTATCGGAATCACCGCCGGTATTCGTAGTTTCTGGAGGCTTTTGTGGGCGGACTCGAATTTGAGGCTGCGTAAAGACGGTTTTGGGTGGCTTTTCTAGCTTCTGCTGTAGGGTTGGCCCGCAGCTTTGCTCCCGACTGCTGGACCCCGCCTTACCCTTCCCTTTGTCAAGCAATCCCTCAGGGGGATTGACAATCTCGAAAATGGTTGGAAATTCAAATTCTAGGTCTTCCATGCGCGCAATCGAGGTATCAGTCGTCGATACTCCAGTTCCAAAGTTCAATGCATTCAGGACGCTAGTTTGGTTTAGTTCCGGTAACCCTATCGGCTTTTCCTGAGACTCAGTACCACCGATTGACGGAGGACTGGTTGGAGGGGATTCGACTTCTTGAACGCCTTCAAATTCAGAGACTGGAGTCGAACTTGCAGCAGTAGAAGAACTCAAACCCTGAACAGTGCCTGCAGTTGTAGGATCACTTATTCTATAATTGAAGCGGGCGAAAAAACTCTCTTTCGTGATCTTCTTTTTGGTCTTTGCCTGGTGCGTGAGCTGCATGTTTCTACTCATTCTCTGGGTCTCCCTATTCATCTCCTCCAGAGCCTTCTTGCTCGCCTTCCGGGTTGGTCGGGCTTGTTGAGCCAATTTCGTCTCTCCTTCTCTATTCTCAACATCGTCCTCAGAGACGTCGGAAGATGAGAGGTGGGACCCCGATAACAACTTCTTGCCTTTAGTTTTTTGGTGTTGACTTGGCCTTCGACGAGCCTCTTCTGCTTCTCTTGCTTCTCGCTCAGCCCTTTTTCGGGCTACTAGTTTGAGAACCTTGCTGCTGAGTTGAGAATCAGGTGGTCGGTCGCTATCTGATTCATCGCTGCCGCCTAGGTTGTTTGAATGCTTGAGTGGTGACGCTGATTTTGGTGAAAGGAATAATCCTGGCGATGACCTCTGGCTGGTAACTCGACGCTCAGAGGGTGGTTGGGAGCGATCATAATCGGTTGCGGCTCGTTTGATGCGTTGAGGCGCATCTCTTTGTGGTTCGTCGTTATCCTCAGACATGTTTTCAATTGAACCAGTCGGTAGACTGCCGGAATTCCTTGCAGGTCCACGCAATAATTGGATTTTTATCCGCTCGTAGGCATTCGCGTGCTCTTCATCTACACCCGAGCTATCTTTGAGCGTATCATCCCTCCGCAGGCGTGCAGCCAATCTTCCTTTGGGTTTCACCGGCGCGACATCACTTTCTTCACCTTCGGCATCACCTTCGGAATCAGTCCCCTCGTTCGCAGCTATAGCCAGTGTCGATTCTTTGCTTCCTGGATCTACAGATTTCGAAGTATCTTTAGGGTCAGATTCATCGTCAATTGCTGCGAGCATCGCCTTAACCTTGCTTCTTGGCGTAAGCTGCTGCGGTAAGGTGCCATACTCTATATCTGACGGCGAAGAGAGGGGCGACGGGGAACGTGAACCCCTATGGGAAGCCATATTGATGGGATTTTAGTAGATCTGGTCGAATCGTGCCACGATTGAAGTCATTGAGAAATTTCCTATATGCCTCCTTGGTGGTGTCGAGAGAAGCGCGCCTTGAGAGGTGGGAGACGCGACGCGAAAACCTGGCTAGGGTAATCATCTGCTAAGCCTTATTTGGATTAGTGGCGTTCAATGCCATCCGGTAGGGTTCATGCACAACGAAGTTTTATGATTCCAGTCTAAGAATCTACGCCCTACAATGCTTTATGACTGCAGATGATAGTACTTTGATCGAAGGTAAGGTATCCTCAATAGAGTCAAATATCTAATATATTCATGCGGGTCTTCCATCACCATCTATCAAGTCTTCTTCGGCACCCATACGCTCTGCGGATTGCACCACTGTTTCAATCCCGCAACTCCCCACTCCGTGCCTAATCCACTCCACTTGTGCCCACCATACGGCACATGCGCCCGCACCTCGAAATGCATATTGACCCAAACGCTTCCCGCCTCCAGCTGTCTGGCCATGCGTTCCGCGCGCTGCAAGTCCGGACTCCAAACCGACGCGCCGAGGCCGAACTTGGTGTCGTTGGCGCGAGCAATGACTTCTTCTTCGTCTGTCCATTTGAGCAAAGGGATGATGGGCCCGAAGGGTTCCTCTTGCACGATGCGGGAGTTGTTGGGCGGATTGTCGATGATAGTTGGGTTTATGAAGTAGCCTTTACCTCCTTTGGAATTGGTGCCGCCTAGAACTGGGTGCTGCCCTTCTTTGGTAATTTCATCGAAGAACGATTGGACTTTGTCGTATTGGGTGGCGTTTTGAAGCGGTCCGACGTATGTGTCATGCTCTACGCCAGGGCCTACTTTGAGATTTCTGGCATAGGCGACAAGGGCGTCGCGGAAGTGGGTGTAGATGGATTCGTGGACGTAGACACGCTTGATGGCCATGCATATCTGGCCTGAGTTGATGAAGCAGAGTTGTGCGATCTACATCTTATTGGTTTGGTTCAAAGCGGGACGAAATGGAAAAGCGAGTAGATAGTCGGGTCTAAAAGATACTTAAGGGAGTAGGGGATCTGGAGACTTACTGGGGGGACGACTTTATCAAAGTCAGCATCCTCACAGATAATGGCAGCATCATTTCCACCCAGCTCGAGCGTCACCCGCTTCAAGGTTTTGCTACAGCTTTCCATTACCTTTTTTCCAACTGCGATGGAGCCAGTGAAGCTTATCTTGTCAATGTCAGGATGAGCGGTACAGAGTGGTCCCAAGTCGTGCCCCCCGCTGAGCGCTTGGACTACACCTGGAGGAAAGAACTGAATGGCCAACTCTACCAGCTTGAGGCCGCAATAAGGAGTATCGGGAGACGGCTTGACGATAACGGTGTTCCCGGTATAAAGCGCCGGCGCTATCTTCCCCCATGCCAGCAATAGAGGGTAGTTCCAAGGGACCAAGGCGCATGTAACCCCGATTGGAACATATCTAACGGTAACCGTACGCTCTTCACTGTCCTCAACAACTTCTTCTAGCAGTTGGAGATTGGGTGTATTACGGATCATCCTCATTGTTCTGTTGAACTCATCTTGGGCAAGACCGTAAGCTTTGCCTTGCTCTGCGATCAGAAGGCTGACAAAATCGTCCCGATGTGTTTCCAAGGTATCGGCGTAAGCGTGGAGTTTCTTCCGCCGCTCCTCGAACGTGGTCCTTGACCAAGCTTTGTAAGCATGCTTTGCGGCGCCTACAGCATTATCCAGATCCTCTTGAGTGGAGAGTGGAACCTTTGGGTTGGGCTCGCCTGTGGCAGGATCGACGCTATAGCGGGTTTCCGCCGTAGTCGTCAGCTTTCCGTTGATGATGTTGTGGAAGGTCTGGCTTTGGTCAGTACAGCTACACCGGAGAAAGACGGCAACGGGTTGGTGCAATGACAGAAGAACTTACGGTAAAATCTAGTTTGTCGGCATGTTGAGGGGCAGCTTCGGCCGAAGAATGCATGGCTTCGTCCGACATCCCAGGTGTCTAGATTTTGTAACGGGAGAGACAAAATGAGCTGGATGGGGAGCGCGCAGAGGGAGACTGAGAGAGTGTCTTTTCGATGACGGCAGGCTGGCCAGATACAGAGCCACGGCATGAGTCCATCTTACCAGCCCTTCATTCATTAACCGACTACCTTAGCTCCCAGCCGATGAGTGACTTAACCATGTAACTAAAGTACTGGTACAGTCCCTACAGTATCACGGGAGCCTGCCGCTGCAGGGAGAAGGGAGGCACAGCAGCGAGTGATGCGGGGCAGTGTGCCAGTCAAGTTACCTTCATGTATCATCAACTCATAGTCAATATCATCCCTTGTAGGCGTACGAAGTATTGTTCTACGCGAGAGGCAGGGTAATCTCTTGAGAACACTGCCGATTGGCCATCGCTCCTTCGGGACATTGAGTAGGTACCTACGGTACCTTACATAAAGTACTTTATGGCTGGAACCGGGGTTGTTCTAGTAAGTAAGGTAAGGTACGGAATACAGTATTCCGTAAGTAGCAACTAGCAACCTTTCAACAACCGAGGTCGAACAGCCGGCGGCAACGAACGGCTCATTCATCTCAATCACGCTTGTGACCCCGCAACTGTGACCGAACCTGATATCTACCGTAACATGGACTGCCGAAGATCATCAATCTAAATTAACATGAAAGCGCACTTTTCTATATTAAATAAGGTACTCCCTATACGGCGAAGGGCACATCGAAGGTCTTCCAGTCTCCATTCCCCATTGCAATCCTGCCATATCATGCAGGGCTGACCTGGTTCTTCGCATTCGGGGAATCTTGCTTTGATTGAACCTCACACATGGTCACACACTACGTAGGACTATCACACAACATGCCGACTAGTACGGAGTACTGCAGTCGGTTTTGTTCTCGTCAATGGCCCAGGCATGCTGAACGTAATACGTCAATCTGCTTTCATGCACAACGTAAACCAGTCACTTCAAGTCACCGGCTGCATCTCGGATACAAAATGTTGTCGACCAACCTTGGATGAGGACGTTGTTCGAGATCCGCTCGTAGGCTCTTGACTCATTAGGCCAGAACACCGGCGCCATGGAGCAAATCTTGGCGCTATTACCAATAGAACGACGGTAGGTTCTATTCTGCTGGACTTCCAGAGTTGATAGAGGCCATAGCGTAGGTCGAGAAGATTATCAAGACGCCAGCAATACGATTTCCGGCACTGTGCAAAAAAGGATCCTGAGCACTCAGAACGAATCCCCGCCATGTGCGGTTTCTGCTGCTATCTCGATCTACCTGATACTCCAAATGTTTGTTTGGCAAAATGGCCGAAAAGAAGCTCCTATCCACGTCGGTTGATGCAGTGTCCGGTCCTGATAAGCCAATCCCAGCTGGCACTTCCTCCGCATACCGTGTGACAGCCTGATGCTCTTTTAAACCATTTACGTAGGTTACCTGATCATAAAGCGTGAGTACGGGATGCCTCGTTGATGTTCTTCGAGTCCTCCGGTATGGGTTATCCCTGCCTCTGCTTCAACTATATACGAGTAGATTAAAATTCTGGTACGGGAAGCCTCTGCTGCCTTGATCCTCGTACCCAGAACTCGACCAATCAAAAAGGTCATTCTAGTTTCAGGGATATGTATGGGGAAACGCACTGCAGAGCCTGCATCTGGTACTAGGACGGATGTTCTAGCCTGGGGGCCTTTCATATCAAAGCCTTAATTTGCTATTGGTAAATGATCCATGTGCAACATGGCGGAAGATTTTCGTGGGTCCCTGGCGTCTTCCTGTACCTGGCGGCAACTAAACCGACCCGCAGCTGTCAATCAAAAATCATCAGTCTCTTATGCAATGTTACCTGACGTTGTCGTCAGTGCTTCGATACAATATGCCGGCTATTCTGCTCTCTAGGGGTAATTCATTTTGTCTACACTACATATTGCGTATTGTAGGATACATAAACGTTGGGCTTTTCAACGTCTCAAATTGTATGGGAGGACCCGACTCGCCGCTGCTGCTGCCATTCAGACCAAGCAAACACCATGTCTGAAAACTTCGTTGCTGAGTTTTTCAGCCTGCTTGGCATTGCTCTGGTCGTCATCTCTCTACGTATTGTCTCCCGTATATCATCCTTGGGACTGCGTAGGCTCCAGTTGGACGATTATTTGATGGTCTTGGCCGGGGTTAGCGATCTCTGTCATTATTTCTTTGAGAAGACATGAACTGATGAGATGGACACGCAGTGTTTGTACTCCGCTGAGACGGTTGCTGCGTACTACGTCCTTGCGTATCAGGGACTTACGAATGGCAGCATGACGGAAGAAGAGAGAGCGAATCTTAACCCAGATTCGCAAGAGTACCACTTCAGAGTCTGGGGCTCGAAGACTCAATTGATGGGCTGGGTGGTTTACACAACCCTCCTTTGGACGTTGAAAACATGCATGCTTGTTTTCTACACCCGCTTGACGTAAGGTCTCAAAGCTTCTTATCTCCTCCTAGCTTGCCGCTACACGATACTTCACAGTACGCGATCGCTTACCAAGAAACTTATAGGGACAATGTTAGTAACATGGCGATCCGAATCAGAATAGGGGTCTACGTACTTCCTATAACATTCCTGGCCGTCATTTGTGTGATACTTTTCGGTTGTTCTCCGGTTCAAAAGCATTGGCAGATCTATCCTGATCCAGGAGGCACGTTGTCGTACCGAATCGTTCTCTCGCGGCGACTAGGTATGCTAACACAGAGTTTTAGGGGTGTGCTATCCCGCACATTCATTCCCTTCGCTATATACACTCATTGTGTTGAACGTTTCTACTGATTTCTACTTGATGTACATTCCATTGCCAGTGAGATATCGCGCTATCTACGATGAAGCAAGAGACAAACGTATTGATTTCGTTGCTAGATGATTTGGAAAGCACGTCTTCCCACAAGGAAGAAAATCGGCCTTTGCGCGATGTTTTGCGGTGGTATCGCCGCCACAACAGCTGGCTTTCTCCGTTGCATACTCATCATCACAGTAAGTTTCTTTTGTTCATCTCGAAACATGTTCAGTAATGCTCACATCACAACAGTCTGGCCCCAAAGGTGCACAGCAAGCCGGCTCATGGTCATGCCGAGAATCTTTCATCGCCGCCTGCGTCAGTAACATTCCAGTGATCTACCCTACCGTCGCGCGCATTTATCGCCGAGTGGGCTCGAGCACTACGTTCTCAAAGATTTCGGGCCCCGCCAACAGTTATCAGCTTGGCCCCTCCAAAGAAGGCGCTCGTCGCAAGAAGCATTCTCCTTATTCGATACCTGACGACACGGTACAATCAAGTAGCGACAGGATCGCTATGGTTCCGAATGGGAGAACCAAGATCGAAACGGCCAATGAGGGCGGGTGGTATGGGGATGTGGGAAATGGTCTCGGTAAGAATGATATTAGGGTCAGGACTGAAATCGACGTGGAGTCTCTGTCAGAACCCCAAGGCCGTCCAAGCGTAGATCACCGTGAATTTCCCAAGGGTCCGCATGAAGTGAAAGGCTCGAGAAGCAAGTGATGGGGGATAAGGATTCGACCGCGTCATATTACTCCGACATTGCGCTATACCATAATAACGGTTTCAGCGAGTGTCTGCAATCTTGCTGTAGCTAGGTAGAGATCGAGAATTTTGGGATCGAGAATTAGAATTGGAAGCAGTGGTTGGTCACATGATACCCCGTTATGGAAATCGGTCTAGCCGTGTTTTTAAAACTAGCGCGACTATCATTCAGAATCTTTCCCAAGAAAGAAAGTCCCTAGGTAGTTTCCTTACACTATGCAATCAATTGTTGCATTTCTTCAACTATATCAAGCTTTAGCTTCTATACCACTTTCATGCGAAGTTGGAGGCCGACGTGGCGTTTGGCAAGGTAACTAACTGTCTGTGACTGCAAGAGAGAGAAAGAGCAGAAATGGAGTGGAGCGGAGACAATGACCTTGCCATGCTAACCTACTCTCTCTCTGACATACTCAAATAACACAATGCTTTACATCGTCATTGGATACTTTACCTTGAAAGAATTATGATCCCAAAAGAATCGGCTGGGGAAGATCGTTAATCATAGTTGGAGATCGTTTATCGTAGCTGTTCGAATGGCGGCACACTATGGAATCGGCGCTACAGCCGCAATTCTCGCAATTAATTCTCGCAATTTCCAACCTTTACATTTGCTACCTACCTTAGGTAGTGTTCAAGCGATGATTACCAACGTCCAGATTCGTGTTCCCTCCGTACCAGGCTGATTGGTCATCTCTACTCTGTACACTGCTCTTTCTTTGTTGTGTAAACGCATATCAGCTTGATCTATACCGACTCAGCACCTCGTGCTCGCAAGAAGCGAGTATGGCCACCGAAACGATCAAGGACTTGGCGTTCATTATTTCGAAGAATACTGCTATAGTAGAAGAATACCTATCTTTGAACAATTTACCTCATCCGTCGTTCGGCGTGGATGCGCCGAGGGGATCATTGATTCCACGAGATGCCGCTGACATCGAGACTGCGCGTCTAGCTGTCATTGAAGCAACCTCGAAGCTCCGCAATCTGATGCTTGGGCCAAGAGAATTTCTTCAGAACTTTGCGGTACATCTATCAAACATAGTATACCTAGTGCGTTGACGACAAGACTGATACTGTGCACATCCAGCACAACGAGCTTCTTAGTATGCAAGCCATTAGCCATTTCAAGATCGCTTCCAGTTTTCCGGTTGACGAGGAAGCTTCGTTCACCCAGATATCCAAGGCTTGTGGGGTGAATGAGCCTGATCTTCGCCGATTACTCCGCCATGCAATGACAAAGCACATCTTCAGCGAACCTCGTAAGAACTGTGTCGCGCATACAGCAGCATCCAGACTTCTGGCGGAGGATCAGCAGATGTCCGATTGGGTTGGCGCAAGCACTGGTGAGCTATGGCAAGCCGCATCACAAACTGTCAACGCCATGGTGAAATTCCCTGGTTCACAGGAGCCGAGTCAAACGGTACCGACTGTTGAATCCTGACTACTGTCCCCACTTGCTTATCGGACTTTTAATGTAGGGATTTGCCACGGCAAATTGCACAGAGAAATCAATGTTCGAGGTACTCTCGCAATATCCGGAACGTGCCAAACGTTTCGGAAGTGCCATGAGTACTTATGGTAAAGGTGCGGGCTATGAGCCTAGACACTTGGCTGACAACTATCCTTGGGCATCCTTAAAGAATGGAACAGTTGTGGATGCAAGTCCTTACATTCGATAGCCAGCTTCTAAGCTTAGTGGTTTACTAACCTTCTCTATTAGGTCGGAGGCTCTCTCGGGGATATCTGTATTCATCTCGCCTCTAAATTTCCCACTCTTCAGTTCATTGTGCAGGATCTTGCCGCAGTGGTTACTGGTGCCTCTCATCGGCTGCCCACGGAGCTTTCCGCCCGTATAACCTTCATGGCACATGACTTCATGACCGAACAACCCGTGAAAGGAGCAGACGCCTACCTATTCCGCTGGGTATTCCACAACTGGTCCGACAAATACTGTCTTAAAATCCTTGGGAACTTGATCCCAGCGCTAAAGGACGGCGCTCGCATTATCGTCCAGGATAATTGCTTACCAGAGCCGAACACTATCTCATATACCGAAGAGGCGAAGATAAGGTGTGTTGCTTTCATCTTCTTTCCTTCCGGTTGTCCTTGATTAACATCAACAATTATTTATCAAAGTTTTATTACACATCGAGATCTCAATGATTGCTAACCTTGAGTTACTTCGGTTACTGTAGAGCCATGGATCTTACAATGTTGGAGCTGCAGAACGCACGCGAAAGAGAGCTGGACGACTGGGCAGGCTTATTCAAGCAGGCCGATGCGCGTTTCAAATTTCTGGGCGGCAAACAGCCGCCTGGGTCCAACCTTTGGATCATGGAGGCTGTCTGGGAGGGAGACAAGCCCGCGGTGTGAAATGCAGTATTTTCGATTCATAGCAAGAAGAATCTACTACAATTCTCCAACACTTGTTCCGATTTCTTTCATTCGCCGGCGTTGAATCATATACGAAAGGGAGAGCGCGAAAGAGACGTCTCTAATAAGCCTCGATATCCCGTCAACTTCCGTAGTTTAAACCCTGTATACGATGTTAATAATCCCTCATCAACCCACAAACATTCCTACCCCTTAATCCCAACGCATCCACTCTCTCACCCCACTTCACTCTAACCCTCCCTCACCAACCCTCCCTCACCTTCAACCCATCTTATCAACCCCAATGCCACCCCTCCTTCCACCACCGCCACCACCACAACCCACCCACACACACAGAATCATCCAACCCCAACCCCAACCGCCTATCTATCTATCTACATCCATCCATATAAAAAACCACCCCATCTCCCACCGCATCACATCTCCCACCCCATCTCCCACATCTCCCACCCCATCTCCCACCCCATCACATCTCCCACCCCGCCCCATCCACCCATATCTCCCACCCCATCCCCATCTCCCACCCCACCTCCCATCTCCCACCCCATCCCCATCTCCCACCCCACCTCCCATCTCCCACCCCATCCCATCACATCTCCCACCCCATCCACCACACCCACCCTCACACCCACCCACCCCATCACCCCATCACCCCATCTCCCACCCCATCTCATCTCCCACCCCACCCCATCTCCCACCCCATCGCATCTCCCACCCCATCCACCCCATCCACATCTCCCACCCCATCACACACACCCACAACTCCAGTATTCCCAGCGCGCGGGGGGGAAAGAATGCTAAATCGTTGTTTCGATATTTTTTTGGCGAGGTGTGTTTATGGGTTGTGCATGATTGGTGGTGGGGTGGGGTGGTGGTGGGATGGGGGATGAAGGTGGGTGGGAGTGAGAGAGGGGGAGGGAGAGGGAGAGGGGGGTTGGGGGATGGGGGGTTGGGGTGGGGGGACTAGGTGGGTGGGAGGGAGAGGGAGAGGGGGAGAGGGGGATGGGGACGGGGGACGGGGGATGAGGGATGGGAGTGAAAGGGAGAAAGAGGGGGAGAGAGAAGGGGGGGGAGAGAGAGAGAGAGAGGGAGAGGTGGAGAGGTAGAGAGAGAGGGGGAGGGAGAGAGGTGGGGAGAGAGGGAAGGAGAGAGGGAGAGATAGAGGGAGAGGGAGGGAGAGGGAGAGGGAGAGGGAGAGGGAGAGAGAGAGGGAGAGGGAGAGATCTAATGATTGAGCCATTGGATATTTTTTTTAGTATTTTCCGAATTCGAAGTTTTTACCAAGAGTTCGTTGGACGTATGCTTAGATTATTTATTGCCTAGGTGGTGAAAAATTGGATTTTCTTGCTGTAAAGTTTTGGATTTTCTTTTTGGATGGTTGCATGTTTTCACTGATTGATGGTTATGAGTGTGGCGGGCCATTTCTGCTTGCTGGGGATCTGAGAGGGAGGAGGGTTGGAGCGCGCGGGGGGGGGAGGGGGGGGTTCGATTTGGGGCGAGGAGGGGCGAGGAGGGGGCGTTGGTAGTGGGAATGGGGTTTGTTGGGTCGGTTGGATCGGCTGGCCTGGCTGGCTTGTGCTTGGCTTTTGGTTGGTTGCTGTGTTGGAGGTTTTGGGTGTTGGAGTAATTGGTGGTTTGACGAGATGGTGGGCTCCTAGGGGTGGAGATGAGTTGGTGTGGAACTCTCCTGGTGATCTTTATGGTAGTTGTGGGTGAGTGACGATAACGCAAGCGGTCGAGGGATGCTTGGACTTTGTCGACTGATTAGAACCTTGATCTCTGCTACCTTGAATATAAAACAAATTTAGCTATTTATACGTAAAGCTCGCAATACACAGTCGAATATATTTTCATTCCTTGAGCGTGAACCCCTCAAGAAACCTCATGCACCTCACTGGACTGCAATTCCCGCAAATGGATCTCTTCCAGCTCCTGTCGTTCAGCATCTGTACGCGAAAACGGGTCATACGTCTCAACATCCAGTCCGCCCACTCCCATCTTCGCGTTCTGCATCAGCTTCTCCGCTTTGATTCTTCCTCTGCGTTCCCGGATGAGCAGGATGCCGAGAGCTGATAGTAGGAGTAGGCCTAGAGGCACCCCGGTTGCGACTCCTATCTGCATGGCATGATTGGCCGGCTGGGCGTGAGCTGCCGTATTAGGGGACGTTCCGGGGGTGCCGGTGATCGTCGATGATGACGGAGTGACGCTCGACGATGATGCGGTGCTCGAAGACTCGGCGTGTGCGGAAGAAGACTTAGAATTGGAACCTGGCTGTACTTGCTGCCCGGTATTCGTCGAGGGCATAAAGAAATTCCCAAAGCCGCTCGGCATTTTGAATTTCTGCTCACAACAGCTCTGGTTCGCGGCACTGGACCCTGGGACATCACTGCAGCAGAATGATGCCGTGAAGACTCCGCTCACGTCTGGGCAGGGTATAATGTTGCTGAAGATGTGTGTTGCGGCTTTTCCAGCCATCAACATGTTAGTAAAATCCACCCAAGACAGCGAACCAACGAGCCATATACGTACAATCGACACAGTGCTTCGCGCAATTCGTCGACTTCCATAGCGGATCCGTGCAGCCTCCCCGGTACAGATATCCTGCGTTCCCGTAACAGAAGCCCGCCATTGAGCAAGCGGAGTTTGTGAGATTGCAGCAGGCGCTGCCGACAGGGTTCGTGGAGTCGCAGGCGTTGTAGTCGGAGGCGAGGGAGCCATCTGGAAAGTAACATTGTTGGGCTTGTGCGAAAAGTGAATTTTGGGGAGCCAGGAAGTAGACAAGGGCTATCGGTAGGAGAGGATGGATGTACATTGGTGAAGGAAAGAGTGAAAGTAAATGACTACAAAAACTATACTGAAAAAAGACGACTGAAGACAGACAAAGACAAAAGACGCTTTGAAGGACTAAAGGTAGACCGCAATGAAAAGGTATCGAAGTCGAATAGAAATAGATGGTGTATTAATCCCGAAAAAGTTGCTTTCCTTAAAGCAGAGGATGACAGGAAGCGGCTTGGATATTCTATGCCACACAAAGATCCTCTGCTTTTCCTTGGCAGAATTTAATTGTTTTCTGCTTTTCCAAAGAAATTAGATCCGAAACAAGTGTCGTTTGAAATGGTCGTTCCTCGCAGTCCCATAAGCGTACGAGGCTGGGCTGAAGAACGCTTTGGGATATCTCCGTGCCTTGAAACATTGATGATCTGCTACGACGTCGTACAGAGAGACTTTCCGCCCCAACGGTGCCGGTTCCAGCTTGACATTGTCCGCCTCATTTCTGGTACAACCTCCACCGCTCTCCATGTTGTGTGACTATGTCAAAGAGAATCACAGGAGGGCTCGTGAAAATGTACGAAACTGGGTAAGTTTCCGAACCGCCAGGGCCGCCCTACGCGCTCCAATCCCGCGGTCGAGATCCAACTACTCGCATTAACCTACCTTAGTTCTGCTTCCTTGCAGCATCTCATCATCAGCTTAGTACAGTCGTCTCTGGTTATAGCGAAGGTGGCAAATCAGCCAGACTGTTCCGTCAAAAAATAGAGTTCCATAAAATGTATCCCCTGCAGTTGGTTCAAAACGGTTTTGTATGAGGATTTTGCCTCTGTTTGTAACGGCATTACCAAATATTTCCAGAAATGCTTCCGTGATGAAGTGTAAATCTGATAATTGTATAAAGGCGTGTCTTCTACAGCAGGAAGCTATCTACGTTTTGTGCCGCAATTGGCGCTAGCCCCAACCAGGCTAGCGGGCAGTGTAATGGCACTAGCCAGGATTCCAGATTGATGTTAAGGTACTGTAGTCTTCAAGGCCGGAGGGACGAAGCCGCAGATATCGCAAGTCCATTAAGCTTTCGCCCGCGAGCACACATCAAGCTTAAAACCACCTATACAACCTTTTTGAAATAATGCCTCAGGATCGTATTTCTTACTCACCCCCTGCAAGAACCGCCAATTCTCCTCGCCATAACTTTTGAACGGCCTCTGCCACTCTGCGCAATAGTTCAAGTACCGCCATGGATGGCCCGTTTTGTTTGCCGCTGCGACGACTTCGATCTGCTCGACAGCGCGGCGCGTCGTCATTTTGACGAACACGTCATCCTGACGTTCGTCCCAGTTGACCGTGAAGCTCACGATAACGAGAGGCCCATGCGTGCAATCATGCAGACCCAGAGGATTCGCATCGCCCTTGCAGACCCAGTCCGGTAGGAGCGGCTGCAGGACGAGCGTCCAAACCAAGCCCGTGACGTTGACACGGCGGAGTGAGGCAATTGCATCGTAGTAGGCGGAGTGCGCCGCGGCGAGGGTGGCAGGGTCGTTTTTGATAGTTGTGGTGGCGAAGACTTGGCGCCTGCCAGGAGGGTTGAGTGCGTTCATTTCGTCGGTCGCGCTGGTTAGGGTACGGACCTTGCAGGTGCTCCAGAGACGCCAGAGCGACCCGAAGGAGGAGGTCCGCCAACGGGCCGGCCATTTGTTCTTGTTCTCGGGGGACTTGGTATAGACGAGATTGACGGAGATAGCCTGGACCCCGATTTTCTGGATATAGGACCAGCAGGCTATGGGGCCAGCGGCGTAGTTGTCGTACGTGTTGCTAGGATCGCCCGAATCGGCTCTGTTGACACTTTCGTAGAAAGCCGCGAGGACCTTAGCGGTTTGGAAGGCGGGCATATAAAGGAAGCCACTCCATATTTTAGTGGAGGGGAAGCTGCGGGTTGTAAAACGCGTGACGATGCCAAAGTTGTTAGAGCCGCCCTTAAGGGCGCGCCAGAGGTCGGGGTTCGTCAAAGCGGAGGCTGTAACGATGGAGCCAGAGGCGAGGACGAGTTCATAGCTGAGGATATTGGAGCAGACCAGGCCGAAGCGGGGGGAGAAGAAGGAGAGACCGCCTGTTTTGTACCTTTGTGTCAGCTCCAGAACAGAGGCATGGTGGAGCGGCTGGCGGGATACTTAACGATCCCACTTGCAATTAAAGCGGTGGGGAGGGGCAAATTGAGCCGTAAAAAGCAGAAGCATACCTCCCAAAGTTAAGCCGCCTACCCCGACAGCAGAGTTTCTGCCTCCAACAACCGCGAGACCCTTCTCGTCTAGGACTTTGGAAACGTCCATCCACTTGGCACCAGCTCCGATGGCCACGCTCGATCCATCCTCCAGCAGTGTTACCTCACAGAAGAATCCAAGATCGACCACAACACCTCCCTTAATGCTCGCAGCGCCGGAGACCGGAGAGTGGCCCCCGCTGCGTATAGCGAATAGTCCTTCCGCTCTTGCCTCGCCAGCTTGCTTTCCTCGTTCGTCGTACTCGCGCTTGAGAATAGTGACCGCCGTGCAGAGCTCCTGAACGTTGCGAGGCCGGACAACGCATGCTGGGATTACTTCGCACTCTTGCTGTGCCCAGTAAGAATTCATCGACTGCTTGAAGGCGGCAGCATCATGCGGGAAGATGACGCTGTCGGGCAGTGCCACTGCAAGGCTTTTGCTGAGTATGGTAGGCTCGAGTGAGCTGCTTGTCAGGTCTAGGTGGTTTGGCTTCTTCGCAGCTTGTGGGGTCGGTAGGGTACGTAGATGGCGAATGACGAAGATAGAGATGACGATCAGGAGCGTCGTTGCGGCGGACGCTGAAAGCAGCTGAAAGGCCATACTGACTGTCCACAGCTAGTTGCAGGGTGATCCGCAAGGAGGCAGAGGACAACTGCGTCGGCCTCTGATATTGAGTTGTAACTGTACGGGGACAAGAAGTGGAGCGGCTGAGGAGAGGGGATGAACAAGCATGATTTCTGGCGCACATAGTTTTGAGAATCAGAGCTGTCGGACATAGGTGGGGGGTCAATGTCGCCACGATGCAGTCAAGACCCACTTTAAACGAACGACATTGATCGAGGGTCGGTTTCAGACATTCTTATTCTCCTGCTCAGCCCTATCGGGTTTTACTGGATCTACCCGCGCACACTGGGTTTCCGCGCACGCTAACTATGACCTTTCCAGCACGCTAAACCCGATACTATCTGTAACTAACTTTCCTAGGTTAGAGTGCGCGGAAACCTCGTGCGTACGAGTATCGACTAAGCGAGCGAACGCACACCTACAAGCCATCGAGACTATAGGTCGGCTGACCCACGCTAGAGCTCGGCCGACCATGCAGAATGTCCGAGCATGGTCGGGTGACCATGGGCATAATTCCGCTTTCCTGAGCTATTGGTAATTTAATCTTTACTATGAATTATTTATTAATATTTGATTGATTAAACATTAATCTGATTCATCATAATTATACATGAATAAAATTATTCACTATGAACTGTCACGAAGTAATTAAATTTTAAAATATAATAATGATTAATCTACGACTAATTAATGATTAATCAACAAATAATTCGAAAATTGTATTATTCTTCAATTTCTTCTTAACATGATTGTGATTTTTGTATTCTATTAAGTTAATTTTATATTAATTAATGAATGATATATTATTAATCATTAATTAATTTTTTTCTACTGTCTACTACATAATGTTAAGAAAGTTCAAGCTTCAGACTCTGAAAGTCTTTTATTTTAATGATCAACTATTAATTATTGATCAATAAATTATTAATGAATGATCAATCAATGATTCAGATTAATCTAAGATTAATTCTAATGTCAGGGGCTGGGCTAGGCTAGAGGTACTATCAATATAGAAGACTGGTATTATTATTACCATCCAAGATGACCATGGTCAACTTGGATGACTTGATAGGATCTAGGTACAAGACAATACACCAGGTAATGTACAAGACGAAAGACAAAGAGCGAAAGGAAAGAACGAGGGCCCGGCTTCTATATACATGAACCGGGCAGAACCAAGGCTAGACAGTAGTCCTATTGACTTAAGATTGCAGGACGGCTGAGGTGGCCGAAACAGGATTGCTGAGGCTAGATTAAGATGACGATGGCTAGGTTGGTGGCTTGGTTCATTGAACTGCGGAACAGGTTCAATGAACCGAGGTTACCTAAGGTATCGACGATCTATGTTCTAAACCGGGTTGGTGACCTGGCACCATGACATCTAGATTAATCTCATATAAATGAGAATTCAAGTTAATTTGATTAATATTCTACATTCTTAATTGAAAACACATTGATTAGTGATTGATAATTGATTGATCAATGATAAGAAGTGATTGTGTATTGATGATGAAGTAGTTATAGGTTTGAAGGTTCACCTGACCATGAAATCTATGTATTAAGCTCAGGCGTTAGCTTAGTTTTTAGCTCCGGACATTTTGCATGGTCGGCCGACCTCTAGTATGGGTCAGCCGACCTACCTCCTCCAAGCGATCTAAGGTAGCACGGGTAGGTATGTTTCGTTAAAACAGTGAAAAGAGAATATATAATAATTACCTTACTTCTGGATAATTACAGCTACAGTATAGAACTATACCTAAGTGATAAAATAAGTTTTATCTAATAAGAATTTGAACAAGAGAAAGTTGGTACTAACTCTCTGCCGTCTAATCAACGATAGCAGCCTGTGATGAGGCTGTGAACTATCAGCGTAAACGATGCACCGCCTAGTTGTTCCTAAGTAACAGAAATGTCGGTTGTAAGATAGATTTGCGAGTCTCCCGTCCGATGAGCCTTCACCGTTTTGCGCTCACAGCTACCCGCTTTCAGATCTCTCATTCTAAATGCTTCGTGGTCTTCCAGAGTATGCGTTTTGCTTCCGCCCCAGTTTGTGGAGTTAGGGTTGTCATCATCAAGCTTCTCCCGTGCAGAGCTGCTTAGCAAGTGCGTTAGGCTGGATTTCACGGATGACGTCCAGGACATGAGTGAGAAATCCTGGCGAGTGAAGAATTGTTTAACGGTGGGCATACTGGAGGTAGTTACGCCGGCGAACATCTCGATTTGTCTGTGCATCATTAGCTATTAGAAGCAACTAATAGGTAGGCAGGACGTCTTACGTCCAGATCAAGATGTGGCCGACATTCCAGGATGGGTCGCCGAGTTTTCCTTGGAGCTGGACCCGATAGTATAGATTCACAATGGATGCAATCGCGGCACTAGAATCGATGACAGATTAGCCTTCGCAACCAAGTCTTTCGCTCTTTTGAAACGGAAGCTTACAGCCCCCCCGTCATGAATATGATCAGAACACCAAGCTTTTTGACCGTGGACATCTGTAAGGTCAAAACAGCCGGGATTGGCAGAATGAAGAGGTACAAGTCTACCAGCATGCCGATGACGCCAGTCGGAATGGATAATTGTGCGAACTTGAGGTAATGCCATGACAGGATATCGTCGAGAAAAGACTCCCCAGGCCACGGGCTATTCAACACAAACGCTGTGATTGAGACGGGGACGTAGAAGAGAGCAGAAATGGTAGCTCCAACCCACACACTAATCCTGATCCATCGTAGAGGGCGGAACAGCAAGTAGTATTGAATGAAGAGGCTGGACTTGATGAGACCCAAAACTGGCGTTGCCAAGATCGTTGTGATGTAGTCTTGCTATTTTGTCATTAGCAAGGTACTTTAGAGACAACTATACCTCAATCACTCACGTAGAGGCTGCTTTTGTTCAAAGCCTTGTCCAGGTGAATGTCCCATATGTGTCTACCTGTTCCTCCGTTGATACATCCTTTGGATGGTCAGCGCAGCTGACAGGTAACAGGTAGCAAGGCCATTCACCGTTGACTACTGCCACGAAGTACACGATGCCGCACATCTAAAATACAGCATTAGACGCTTGTGTTCATTGACGCAAAGATGACAGCGGCTCACGAAACCCAGCGAGCAGGTTACTAGTCAAAGCAGTCAGTCTGGGGCCTGCTGAAATGTCCCGGTCTGCACTGGTGCCACTCACAATCATCCCATTTCCAATTCTTGGTAAGGGCGAACTTCGTGTAGATGCGAAGAACGCAATATCCGTTAGCGAGCAATCTGTTCTTGTGATATTCTCGAGGCTATCATCGATCTCCAGCTTGAGCTTCGCTAATCCTTCCCATGACTGGTACTGGCATTGGTACTATGCATTCTACGCTCTTTTGGCCTGGCAAACAGCGGCTTTACTCTGGAAGTTCTGGTGGAAGGCCCCTGTATAATATACGCGGACATCGCATCATCAATCCTGACACTGACCCTTTGTCTAGTCCAACATCACCATCGCGGCATATCCAAAGCCGTTGGGTAGGTGGCTCACAGCATTGCGCATGATTGTTGATTCGGAAACGCTTCTGCAAAAGGCATATGACTCAGTATGTGCAAGACATTCCCGCATCATTGCAAGGAGGCCTCTGATGTGCTCAAACTCATGGAAGACCTTTCGCTATTCCGATGACTGACCGCTGGATCGTCTTCATATCGGACCGTAATCAGCTCAAGCAACTGGAATGTGAACCTGAGTCTGTGCTGTCGATGGAGGAGGCGTTGCACGAAGTATGGCCCCCAAGTGTCGTCAAGCTTTTGTGCCGCAGTATGGGAACATTATTAAAGCACAACAGCTTGCGTTCACGGATCCAATATTGGGCCATCTTCAAGTATCGCCCGAGCACAAGGGACCCCAGACTGAGTCATTTCGCGTTGGACTTGGTGTGCTAAAGAACAAACTTCGGACGAGTGTTCCCGAAATGAGCATTGCCTTTCAGATACGTATTAGGGAGACGGTGGCCTTAGAGATCGCACCTCTAAACGGTATGTGTATGGAGAGAAGAGACCTTGCCTATCGTAGTCTCTCACACTGATGTACGAGCCTTCACTACTAGACAAATGCGAACAAGGTCATGGTGAATGGCAAAAGGTCCGACTCATGCCAACGTTCCTACGCATCTTCACTCGTGTGAATCTCTTGGCATTCTTCGGCGAACACCAAGGTATGGAATGGTCGACATCCTTTCCTTGCATGGTACAGGACTAACGTCAGATTCCACACTGCAGCCGACCGCCTCGAAGTATATCACGATGTCATGAGCTTCTTTTGGAGTTGCGCGAAAGCTTACCCTATCCTGGACCTCGTGCCGGGCTTTCTGCTGCCGTCAGTGATCCCTTTGAATCAACTAGCGGCGGCGTTCCGTCAAGCTCATGGTGTACAGACTCATCGGTCCTATATCAATGGGATGGGGTGTAACCCGACAGAAAGTGTACAATTTTCTGCTGTGGACTACCTGCCAAGCTCTTGAAGGCAAGGGTTCCAATGATGGAAAGCCGGTGAGTGAGGTATTCTGCCATCAGCAGCGCCAGAACTGGCAATCTGATTGAAAAGCGCAGGGACATATCACTCGATGGATAGTCGAGATGACCAGGCTCCAAGATGCCGCTGCAATCGCCAAGATTACGCTTGGTCTTTTATTCGCAAGTGCATTTCAGGTCCCAGTGGTATGAGAAACTTCACGAATCATCACTCACGACTGACACTATAGCCAAGATTGCGCAGTTCTGTATCCATAACATATGCAAGCACTCGGAATATCGCGAGCGACTTAGAGTTGAAGCCGTGGAGTGCAAAGACGCGTCGTTCGGTTCCTTGAATCAGGAGATGCCTTATCTCGACAGCTTCGTGAAAGAGACTGCCCGCCTGAGTCCTGGTCCAATTCGTAAGCCAGCCGCTCTTCGAAGAGATCGAAGGGGGAAATTCTGTTGTCGTGTGCTGACCCAACAAAGTCAGCGCTCCTCGCAGAGTCATGGTCCCGTATACCTCCCCCGATGGCTATCACATTCCAACTGGTAATTGGCTCGCCATACCACAACTCTCGCTCATGCGCGATGACAATATTTGGCCGCGTGCTTCGGCCTTCGAAGGTTTTCGCTTCGTCAATCAAAAGGATGGCATGTCAGAGTCTCGATTTACTCATCCAAGTTTCGAATTCCCATTTTGGGGAGCATTACGACACGCTTGGTGAGCCAGCCCCCTTCCTTTTGCTCGGGCTTTGCTATCGCGCCCCTCCCCATCCATGCCACCGTTCTTTCGAGTAAAGTCTAGGTGTAGCGCAAATGCGGTACATGCCTGCTCATGCTCCCTTCCCCAAGATAACTTGCTCAAAAGCTTATGCTGGACGCGAGAAAATTGTCGCCGCTTTTGAACGATACTACGACGAAAATGGTCCATTATCAGCTTCTCACTTCGTAAAGGCCGGTCAAGCTTCAAATGGCTACTATCTATCAGTGAACAACCAAGCGCGCCTTGACGCGGTCAACGGGCATGCTATTCTTGCGAATACGACCCCCAGCTTTCTGGACGCTGTTTCACATGTTGTCCGAAGATTTGTTACAATTTCGGTGATATTTGTTGGAACATGAGGTCATATGGGGCATTTTGGTATGTAGGTTGTTGCTGTTAGGAGTCTATCTACGAGGAGCGAGCAGCTAAAACTCTACTAGCGGGCCCCAGCCCTATCAGCCCTATGAAGGTGGAGATTACCATCTCCCCTATTTCCAACAATATTACGGAGTTGACTCCGTACACCGCCCTAATCCTTTCCAAATTACAATGCCTCCCCGCAAAACCAAACCCCCACCCCCCACCCTCGAAGAATCCGAAGCCGAAGTCCGCTCCTGGGGCTACACTCACGTCTACACCTGGACCGATCCTCCGTACGCCCCTCCCCCACCCCCTTCCTTCCCAGTACCACCACCCCAAACTAATACCCCCCTTCACAGAAAATTCCACTACCCCCCGCACTCCCATGCCGTGAAAACAACACATCTCGTCCGCAAGGGCTCATTGACGATCACGTATCCAGAGGACAAAGTGCCGTTTATGGAGACATTTCGTGTGGGGGGCCGGGTTGATGTGGAGGCGGGGAGGGTGCATGAAGTTTTTTTTGGGGTGGAGGGCGGGGAGTATGTTGTTGGGGAGATGTGAGGGGGTGGGGAAGGGGGAGGGGGGAGTGGGGGGGAGGAGAGGGGGGGAGGGTGTTAGGGCATGGGTTTATGAATTATGAAGGACGCTATAGAAGTGATGACACCAGTACGGTATGGAAAGCTACAATTAAAATCAAGGGCGGCGTACATTTACTCCTCCAATTCTTGGTGTAAACACCGGCAAAACGTAGCCGCAAAATCCATCCTTGACGCGGCCCGGGGTTGCTTTATTGGTTTGGCACGGTGAGGGTTATCCCAGATCTCTCAATGAGCAGCGGTATCACTTTTACCAACAAAACGTTTCTCGGAGTAGCGACAACGAATCAGTAGTCCCAAGTTTCGAAGAAGGCGATTGGGGATCACGGACTAAACCTTCCACACACAGCATACAGAGTCCTCCCGCAGGACACTACTGCGTAAAGATGCCTGGATCGACAATGTCATTGTGTCTGACCGGCAGGTCTTTGATCCATCGAAGCAAAGGTTGCTATTCTTGAGCACAGTTCTCTCAGATTGAGCATAATGTTTCTAAAATTGAAAGCTCCGTCACCCGTGTCGCTTTGATGTCCTGTAAATAGATCTGGTCTTGAGGCTAGGTTCAGGAGAAGCTCAAGCCGTAATACATATATGAGTACTTTGTCCTAGATATTACTCTTTTAACAAAGCTGCATAATTTCTTTCTTGCTGGGCTTGCGATTTTGCGACAATCGTGCCATCACTTTGATGTTCGTACATATCTGGAAAACCAACAACCACACCGCGAAGGACTCAGTACACAAACTTTGATTCTGCTTTCAATGGGCAAAGGTCATTCGCTTTCGAGAAGTCCTTTCGCGTTCCTGAACATGGTAGGGGAACAGCTCAACCTCGGTTTGCTGCCTAGAAATGGACCGCAGCAGGCTTACCGCACGGCAGACTTCTCGCTAACCAACTGTCCGCCCGCATCAAGGCCGGTTCACTACAGCTGACGCCCGACTACTGTCCATGACACCGTGGTACGACCCGGAACCAAGGCTTCGTTCCAACTTGGTCGCTTCTCCCTTGTCTGAGCCCGCATTCAGTCAAAGGACTGCGTGTTATCATGCACCCAATCCTGATCAATTTCCAGATCTGGCCAAGGCAAGCAAATGCTTCGCTGCCACCCAGCCTTTGCTAGCTTCTTCTCACTCACTCAAGAGACGCACTGTTGCCTAAGGCTGAACAATGGAAGGACTCGTTCAATACAAAGAGATACTACACACCAGCTTGGGTATGAGTCTAGCCCAGCCGGGGGAATATGCAGCTCACGGATTTACAATCGACATCGAAGGATGACACGGCCTTGGTGCAAGCCTATACCTACATCGCCCTCTTTCGAGGGAGGACTCGAGGTGGCATTAGTACATTCGCCTTGCCCAGGCTTCCGTATGTCTACCCCTCTTTGGCTACTGTCGTTCTGCGGTGCGAAGATATCCTCGATCTCGGCCAATGCGCAGCCTTGCGTTGGAGAGCCACCGCAGACTGCGTGTGTCGATCATTGCATGATGGGCTCCGGTATACTCCTGTTGGCAGAATGAGTCTTCCAGCCAACACCCAGAACGGCCACAAACGCTACCCCAGATCCTGAAATGCGAATTGTCGGTTTCAATCATTGGGCAGCTTCGCGGACAAAGTCCTACATGGCCGCTCCAGACGGCAATCTCCCCGCTTCCGATATCAGGAACAATACTTACCGGGTCTTTACGTTCGATTGATTCCCTTTGCCTCGGAATCTACTTTGCAAGCCACAAGTCCTCCATGAGAGCTGATTGTGTCCTGGATGTGCGTTTTAATCAATATCAAGCTGGTCCCACATGGGAACCTCTTAGAATCTTGATGCCCTTGACCATTTGTTCAGCTACCTCACATAAAAAGCCACCAGTACCTAATAAACAATCCAAGACAACATCCCAAAGACTTGCTCGGTGTCCCCATCACAGTACAATATGCATCCTTTTCCGATACGAGCTGAATCACCATACGTGCCTTGCGCGTGAGATATCACCGCTCCCAAACCAAAAAATTTTCTGTCTGACAAACTGAGAGCAGACTCAAAGATTACCTTAGCAAAGGTGGCAGCCGCTATTCTTTCGCTGACCTCACCCAACAAGAGTGCCAGATAGCTTTTCAGTATTGGGCCGCATACGCCCGCAAAGATCTACCGGACACTTTTGCCCAACAACGCACTGTTTGCCCGCTGTTGTATTGTGGGAAAGCCTTTGATAGTCTCGAATCTTATTTGAATCATGTTTCAGCGTGCCCCCGGCTTTCTAATGGGTGGTATCAGTGCCCGGTCTGTCGTCGCCATGAGAAATTTACCCCTCCTATGTCAAAAAGCGAAGAGATCTCGCAACATTTAGTCCAGAAAAAGGAAACAAAATTGCGGCGCGCCGTCTCGTTTTTCAAACACTTCGGTGGTTGGAAGAGCTTTTCACGACAGAACAATGCTTCTCCTATCTTACCCTGCAAAACCAGCCCGCTACACCGCTGGCATATGAACAAACGAACACGAGATAGACATGAGCTGGAAGGTCGCCTCCACAAGTCTTGGCTACATGAGCTTGACACAGTGGATTACAGCTCGGAATGCTTGAAGCACCACGATTTTGGGGACCAGAAAGATCAAGACATTTATGGGACTGACATCACAAGCCGGAACGTTACTTCTTGTATAACAGGGCCAGCGCTCAAGTGCTCAAGCGCTAGCGTGACACCAGCGGAACTTTGTGGCAGCGACCCTCCATGTTACGAGTTGCTAAGCAATGAACTGCAAAGACCTGAGCTCTCCGCCCAACCGGATTACCTAATGGATTTAGATGAGCTAGAGGCTTTCGATCTCATTTGTCCTATTTCACCCACGCTTACGATCCGAGAATCTACTTTTACGCCCTTGTCAGATCTCGTCAGTCCAATTTCTCCAATTGGCAGCAGTACCTGGTCAGATTTACTCAGCCCAGTCTCTCCAATCCAGAGTCCTTCAACCCAATGGACTTCGAAAAGCCAATCGCGTCGGCCGGTTCTATCAATCGTGACCAACACTGAATCTGCGAATACGAAGCCAGCCAAAAGGCACACGGCCAAGGATGATGATGGTCCCAGTCGACCTTACAGGCATTTCACCAATGGTGCTCTCCAGCCTCGGTCCTCGATGCTTGCAAATGGATATACTGGCGGGCTACTTTCTAAAGACGAACTGCCAACGTCACAAACACTAATCAAGGATCTTCGGGATCTTGTGTCCGTCTTGGATGACTACTGGATGAAGAAACTGTCTTCAGTACCCGGACTACCGGCGAGAATGACACGTTTCCAGGTGGGTTCGCCTATCGAGACGGGCCTTCAATCTATACAACATTGCTTTCGGGGTGTGTTACCAAGGACCTTTATGGAAATCTTCTCACTGGCCAAGCTTGCCTTCGCTTGTGCATACATAATCTACGAGAACGATGATGCTTACTCGTGGGACGCATTCTTCCAAGACATACTAGAACTGGGTCAGGCTATAGCAGACAAGCAAGATCAACATCTATTTTCGGATGTGGCTTTTCTGATTTGGTCGCCACCGGAGATACCGGAATTAGTGCGGCAAGGAGTCGTCCAGTCGAAAAGACCTTTGCAGATGTCACCTCCCGTTTCGAAATACAATCCCTTTGAGTGGGAAGACCATGCTTTTTTATCCGATGGAAATTCCGACAGCTTTATGCTTCGACTATTCGAACAATCACCACGTCCGTCCACTGGACTTGAAAGCCAAACTGACGTACTGGACACTTTGAAGAGCGGGAAAGTTATCAGGGTTTGCTCACACTATTTAGATGGTAATTCGTTGTTCAAGACCGTCAAATTTTCTCGGCTGATGAGTTCATAGCCCTTGACTATGTAGGTATAGCAGACGGGGAGAGGAGCCACTCACTCCACTCACCGTTGCAGTCGGAACAGTCCTTGGCCCACATCCAGATGATCGAAAATTACATCCTCATGCCACTCGTGGAGCTGCCTGCGATGAAAGGCTTTTGCGATGCCATTATGACAACAACAATCGATTTGTGTGATGGGGTGCTACGCAATGTTCGCGAAGTCGAAGTCAACCTTGCCTTGAATGGTAATGTAAGTCTTGGCAAGAATTATGGCTTAGAGGCATACTAACAGCTAGCTAGCGATGTTATCAACCCCGCCAAGCATATGAGGAGTTTCTGACACTCGTAGCCTCTCTGTGCGACAATGCCATGTCTCAATCTGGTTCGAGCTGGCGAGATCGCTATTATGCCGCAAATCTTGATAAAGTGCAAGCCATATGTTTGGAGCTTATTAACCCCAAGCGTCAAATGCTTGCTGTTCTCAAGCAGGTAGATAGTCCAGCTGCAGTCCCTAGCCAGGACCGATCTTGCCTAGGAACGCCAACATCGGCAACATCGCTTCAAGATCCTAGTCCTACGAGCTCTACATCGACGACTTCGACCTCCAGCTTTTCAAAGCTTTCAACGGGCTCCATCACCAGTTATAATAGCACACAATTCAGCTCACTAGAGAATTCACCTACAAGACCCTCACCAAGTCCTAGCAACAGCTCCCCAACATCTCCGCTTCCTCCCGTGCCCATTCTTCGCTGTTTGACATGTGGCCAAGCGTTCAAAGGCGTGTATCGGATAACGAATCTTCAGCGCCATATGCGCAACACTCACATTCGGCGCATAAAGCTCGTTTGTCCAGAGCCAGGATGCGGCATAGAGTGCAGTCGGACAGACAATCTACGCAAACATCGCAGAGTTGTACATGGACTTATCGATAAGACAACACGGCAGAGTGCTCCAAAACATGATAGACGGAAGATTTAACGGAAGATTTACTAACAAGGATGCCTTTGATTAGTGTAATCTCAATGTCAGATATTCCATTGTATGGGTCTGGTAAAAGCAGCCTGAAGCGCAGGGATACTTTAATCGAAATTTATATATTATGAACAATAATACCATATAATCTGTAATACTCAAGCGTCACGTTCACATGTCTTCCCTGCGAATAAAATTTCTACTTTGTACACTTTGCAACACATAGTATCATTAAGCCATGTCTTTCAACTATTCGTCACAAGATTCGGATCGCACCCTGATCTCCTAATCATTGCTGGGGATACTCTGTCAGGATGGTTAACATCCCCTACCAGCACGACAACACAGCCCAGTCCTCCCCAGACGTGGATAAACGCAATGGAGGACTAGGTAGGCTTTCATGGAGGACTCTTTGGGAAACGGACCGCGCGAGTCCCTTCCCGAACACGGTGCGGCCTAGCTTAAGTTCTCCCTGAGGCAACGGCAAGAGTCTTTGACCCGAAAATGCGGCCTAAAACGCTGCTGCTTCATGTCCCACAAGAGTATGGAACAAGGCGAAACAGTACAAGGCAGCTCAGCCAAAGACCGTGGGGGAGGACTGGCAGGACTTCTAGATACCTGGAAACCATTACACCAAAGGAAAGAAGCAACAGCGCAATACAAAGAATTGACACAGGACGAGACCAATCTGTCAGCCTCAGGAAGAAAGATCTCAATCTCGGGAAAAAGAGGTTCTTAGATGCGAGGAACGATCATAAGACACCTATATAGAGCCACCATGCCATCCTTCGAGGTCTTTATTTTTCGTCCTCATAGATGAGAGAAATATACCAGAAAAATAGCTCCACGCACCGAAACCTCCACCACACCCGTTTCTCTCACAACGCCCCTCCAATCCAGCTACGTCGCTCGCTTCAGTCCCTCCTTCCCACATCCGCACTTGCCATTCCGTCACCAATGCCGTTCGTCCCCCACGTACCCTCCTCCCACACCCTAAGCCTCCCTACTAATACTCCACCCATAGCCACGCCTCCACGCCTCTTCCCCCACCTCGCCCCACGTTCAAATCCTTCTCCCGCCTCCCTGCCCCACCAACGCCACAGCTTAAAGACTGGTTGGAGAGAGGGCAGAATTTTGAACGCGTGCCTTTGGGGTTAGCGACAGAGAGAAGGTCGGAGAGGGAGATGAGGGAGCGGCTGGAGGGGGTTGAGAAGAGGGTTAAGGGGGAGAGATGATGGGGGTGGTGGGGTGGTGAAAGCTGGGCGGGCTAGGGCTTAGGAGGGGAGAGGCGATGAGAGGTAGGGGAGGAGTGGGAGATTAAAGGCAGGGGAGGGAGGTGGAGATTAGAGCAAATGGGGGTGTTGTCGGAGTTTACGCGCTTGGAGCCTTGTAGGGAAATTTAAGCGCGCCTGGCGGTTGAAAAACACTGAACAGGCAGTTCAGATTTCTATTGGAAAAGGAGTGATTAATTCTAAACTGGCCGAACGGGTATTTAACCCCGCTCGGCTGACTAACTATTGTTGGGCCATTTGTTGGGTCATTTTGTTAGGCTATTCTTGCCTTCAACACCGTGGTTCCTTAGCGGAACTTGCTTAGACGTTCTCTGCGAATTACACCTTCTCGAACCTGCAAACGCTCTCATTGTGATACGGTCCAGCTTAATAAAATTAGGTACCTATATAGACTTTGAATCTTTACTTAGATCTTCCTGAAAACGGATATTCTTGCTCGAGAGTCTGAGCCCGCTCTTAGCGCCGTGGATTTTCTCGAAACATACACCAAACTCAATGTTCAGGCTTCGAACCAAGATATTCAACCTGTTAGATCCAGTTCTACCTACATAGTTTACGCCTCCATTATTTAACCTCACCATATACACCAACCACATGCATAATCCTCTGGCCTCCACCCGTCAGTAGGTCTGAAACCTGAAGATCTCATATTTAACTTTAAATTCTCTAATTAACAATTCAAACAATGTTCGGCGGTAAGGGCAAGTTGAGCTCATCCGATAAGCCCTTTTTTCGTGCCGCCGAAAAGCTATTAGAGACAGCGTTATACCTTCATATATTCTTTTGAATTACGAATTAGTAAAGCCATGCCCTTTCTACTCTCGTCTTGTTTGATATTAGCACTCATACATATGGTTTTCGCTCATAACTTTACCACCTATGATGGAATAAATTACGGTTTTGTTCCAGAGCCCCATGGCTGTGGCACTTTCAATATACTGTGGACCTGCCTGACGACCCTGTTCCTATGCACCTGGACTGTACAGCATCTCAACATCCCAAACCCAAAAGATAGCAGACTGAAAAAGCTACTTCGTAAAGTCGGATGGATGATCTTTACCGTGATATCCCCTGAATACACGACCGTCAACGCCCTCTACCAGTATGTTCAAGCACGCCGATCTGTTGCCGCAGTGAAGGCTCAATTCGGTTACGAGTGGTGGACCATGATGCATACTTGTTATGCACTGATGGGCGGACTGGTTGTGCAGAGCGCCGACGGCACCCGATATGGATTCACATGGATTGATCTGCGCTGGCTGTGGCAAAATAATGTCATTGACCTTTCTGGCATGGAAAGAAAAGATATCAAGATAGAAGTAAGGCGGATGCTATGGCAAAGCGCTTTGCCTGTGCGCAAGCTGCTTGGTTTCTGATCCAAATTATCGGACGTTTATTCCAGCGTCTGCCGTTCGCGACTTTGGAAATGAGTATTATCCCTCTAATTGGCAGCACCTTTCTTACATACTTTTCCTATTGGGAGAAACCCCTCGATCTGGAAACCACGACGACAATAATGGTCCCCGCCATCACCGAGACCCATCTTGCTCAGCTCGGAGCGCGAGACCCAATGTGGGATCAAAGACTTACCCCAGAACAATTTAAAGCCCAGAGGATCCCGAATGAATTCTCGACTGACTGGTACGACTATAAAGCAGAAAAATATCATACGACAAACCTGGAGGGCCTATTGATGGGTTTAGTTGGGATTCTGTTGTGTGCATTTCACATGGCGGCGTGGAACTTCAATTTTCCAGCCTATGCCGAATGCATTCTATGGAGAGTATGTGCATCGTGTGCCGTGGGATCTCTAGTCCTGATTTCACTGACAATGCCCTTCCCAAAATGGTTTCGCTGGCCCTTTATGTTCCTTCTAATGGCTGTTCACATACTATCTCGACTCTTCATTCTAGTTGAGCTGTTTGTTGGCTTATGATCGCTGCCACCTGGTGTTTTTGATACTATTGACTGGTCATTGTATATTCCGCATTTGGTGTAGCGCGAATGATTAATCAAAGAAGTACGAAAGGTTCTGCTACGTTTCTTACGCTGGTTATCTTCTGTCGTCGAATCATCGTCCATAGCCACTGTTTGATATCTAATGTAATTAGAGAAGTCGCTTGTACTATGGCTTTGTTGGTCAACTTACACTACTTTCATATCTTAATCAGTAATCGTCACAGGAGAGCTAATGATGTTGCATAAACACCGTCATGGCTATTTGTTCTATATCGGATTTATAGCTTTTCTACTATAACTGTGCACTTCGTTTTGCTATAGCACTACCAATCCATCGATTTCACTTACTGTGATACCACTTCTATCCACCATCTCTCAGAACGGTATTCCAGTCACCAAAACTGCACACAGGCTTTAATGCCAGCACAAGATCACTGGATTCCCTCGTACACCTTTTGATGCACACAAGATAAAGGACCTGATAGTGCTGAAGCCTTTCGTTTCCCAACAAACCGCTCGGATTGTCAAAAGCAATGATGGTAGAAGTACTGCGTATGCAAATCGGATATTTCCATTCAGAGCTCCGTTTTATGAGATTTTGGCTGGAAGACTGATGGACGGATTCGTGCGCTGGATGGTGAGTACATAGCGTTGTGTAGGCGTACGAACGAGATCCAAATGTACGAAAATTGAAGTCGCGAAAAGGTCAGATGATTTATCTATCACCGCAGTGTCTATGGTGGTTATTCTCAGGTGTATGCAATAGGTCCTCCATCGCTATGCAATAGAAAAGCAGGACCGCCATGTATCTCAAATCCATTCGCATTCAAAGACTTATGATGAAATGATTTCTTCTCCATCGAGCACCTCCTTGATGAACCCCTTTGAGAACCTCACCATCTGTTCATAAGTAATCTCGAACCCATCCGTCGCACCGTAATAGGGATCTCCAACCTGCTCTCCCTTTCTTCCCCCAAAATCACCAAACAGCATGATCTTTGCCTTCTTCCCCGTCGCACCCCTATTCTTCATGGCCCTCTGCCGTGCCCGCTCCAAGTCATACAAATTATCATCATCCATAGCCAGAACATAGTCAAACTCTGTAAAATCACTAGCCTGAACCTTCCGGGCAGCATGGTCGTAGCCCGCAATCCCATTATCCTCAAGCGTACTCATCGTCCTCGAATCCGGCGGGGCACCCGTATGGTATGCGCCCGTCCCTGCCGAATCAACATGAGACAGCCTTGGGTGCGAAGATGCCAAAGAGTGCAGTACGGCTTCGGCCATGGGAGAACGGCCTTGTGCAGAGTATTAGCGAGAGACGGCTTTCGCCACGCGAGGCTGAGGGCTCACAGATGTTTCCCAGGCAGACGAAGAGCACGACGACTGGCTGGGCAGGCGAGGTGGTTTCCGTGCTAGCCATTACGCGTTGCGCAGGCGAGTGGAAGAGGGAAAGGCTACGATCAGGTCTTGGTGGAGAAGCGATGGGATTAAGGGCGGAAAGGCGAAAAAGAGTAACGCGTCGTTGAGGCTGAGCTAGGGCTGCAGGGGGGTCGTTTATTTACGCCTGCAATTGCTTATTCCTGGAACAGGAAGAAGTGTGAGGAGGCCCCCAAGGCTGCAGAACCACATCTTCAGCTCCTCGCTCATACGATCTTATACAACATATTTGTCTGTGAAGGTCGTTGAGAGAAGCTCTGCGAGATCTGTGCGAAACTTCGAGGGCTGTACCGTTTCCTGCGAGTAGCCATAGCAACAAATAAACAACCATCTATTCTAATCGTCAGTCGTGCATGTCCCCGCCTTAAGGATAGAATCTGGAATCCCTCGAGATCTCGATAGGTGACGAATCTGCCGCGATAGCAGACAACCAACATTCCTCGGCTCAACCCTGCCTCATTTATCTCAAACACCATGGCATACAATCGCCTAGGTAGTCACATGTTTCCTTTCGTAGCAACGCTTCATTGTTGAGATTCTACTCACTCTTTATTCCCTCGATACCACACGTGACGCTGTTTCAGCATCTGTCTTGTTCCGGCCTTCAAACGTTCGTATACTGACGACGTGAACAAACTGTAGACTATTCTGGACGGTACCCAGACGAAGAAGAGGAATACCACCAACCTCCAATGGATCCCCGCGCAGGTCGCACTCCTTCCCCCGGCCGGCCACTGCAAGGCTATACCCTTGAAGATGGACCGTACAGGCCTCAGCAAGCACCTCTACAAATCCCCATGGGCCCTGGAGATAGACTGGCAGCGCAACCTACATATTCAGTGGAGAACATAGCAAACTCGCACAATCACAACGAGCACTATGAAAGCCACAACCCATTGGCCAGACAGGGCTACGATTATGCAAGTAATGATTACGCCATATCTCCGGAAGAGCATCACAATGCCTACTATCAGCAACCATACGAACCTACTTTACACGAACATGGCCCACCGCCGTTTTCTCAATTTGATCCGCAAGACGAGCAACCATACTATGACGACAACGATCATCAACCGATTCTCCAAGCTGATAGCGCCTACGGACCAAACCCACAGATACAGCCGCCATTCGAGGATAGATACGATGCTCCTCCTCCTGGCACAACCCCAAGTCCTGCACCTATCCGGCGATGGAAGACAGTGAAGGAGGTACAACTGTTCAACGGCAACTTGGTGCTCGATTGCCCTATACCGCCAAGGCTATTGAGTCAAGTACCTCACGCCGAACCTCCAGAAAGAGATGAGTTTACCCATATGCGATATTCTGCGGCAACTTGCGATCCGAAAGATTTCTACGACGAGCGTTTTACGCTGCGGCAGCGGCTTTTTGCGAAGCCAAGACACACTGAACTCTTCATCGTTGTTACAATGTACAACGAAGACGACTTTCTTTTCGCAAGAACCATGACCGGTGTATTCAAGAACATTGAGCATATGTGCTCCAGGACGAATAGTAAAACCTGGGGTAAGGAAGCGTGGAAGAAGATCGTCGTCTGTGTGGTCAGCGATGGGCGTGCGAAGATCAACCCGCGGACGAGAGCTGTATTGGCAGGTCTCGGTGTATACCAGGATGGTATTGCTAAGCAGCAGGTGAGCGGCAAGGACGTCACAGCACACATCTACGAGTACACTACGCAAGCGGGCTTGGACCTCAAGGGCAAGACCGTAGTGGTAAAGCCCAAAGGAGGTACTCCTGTGCAGATGATATTCTGTTTGAAGGAGAAGAATCAGAAGAAAATCAATTCGCATAGATGGTTCTTTCAGGCTTTTGGCCGTGTACTGGATCCCAATATCTGCGTTTTGCTTGACGCGGGAACCAGACCAGGTAAAGACTCAATATATAATCTATGGAAAGCCTTCGATCTAGAGCCTATGTGCGGTGGAGCCTGTGGAGAGATCAAAGTCATGTTAAACGCGGGCAAGAAATTGATAAATCCTTTGGTTGCCACTCAAAACTTTGAGTACAAGATGAGCAATATTCTTGACAAACCTCTTGAATCTGCGTTTGGGTTCATCTCCGTGTTACCAGGAGCTTTCTCCGCCTATCGATATGTTGCCCTGCAAAACGATAAGAACGGCTCGGGGCCACTTGAGAAATACTTTGCAGGTGAGAAGATGCACGGAGCAAACGCGGGTATTTTCACCGCCAATATGTACCTGGCTGAGGACCGAATCCTGTGTTTCGAACTTGTGGCGAAGAGGAACTGTCGATGGATACTGCAGTATGTCAAATCGTCGACTGGCGAGACAGACGTACCAGACACCATGGCCGAATTTATCATGCAGCGGAGGAGATGGTTGAACGGCAGTTTCTTCGCCGCTGTCTACGCCCTAGCACATTTCTACCAAATCTACCGAAGTGGCCACAGCTTCTTGCGCAAGCTCATGTTTCTGGTAGAGTTCTCTTACCAAACCATCAACATGCTCTTTGCCTGGTTCGCTATCGGCAACTTCTTCCTCGTCTTCCACATCCTGACGAATTCACTCGGCGACAAAGACCTTCTCTCCACCACCGGAAATATCCTTGGCGTCGTTTTCGAATGGCTTTACCTCGCTACTTTGCTTACTTGCTTCGTCCTCGCACTCGGAAACCGCCCCCAAGGTTCAAACAAATTCTACATGACTATGGTCTACTTCTGGTGTGGCATCATGGTGTATCTCATCTTCGCCTCTGTCTTCATCACCGTCCGCTCGATTCAAATGGAAACGCATCAAAAGGGCTTCAATATCTCCGATCTCTTCAAAAACCCGCTATTCTTCACCCTCATTGTTTCCCTCGCTTCCACCTACATTCTCTGGTTCGTCATTAGCTTCCTCTTCTTCGACCCTTGGCACCTCTTCACATCCTTCTTCCAATACCTCCTCCTTACCCCAACCTACATCAACATCCTTAACGTCTACGCCTTCTGCAACACCCACGACATCACCTGGGGCACCAAAGGCCCCGACACCGCTGAAAAACTTCCCTCAGCCGTCCTGAAACCAGGCGGCAAAGTCGACGTCAACATCCCCCAGGACTCTGACGACCTCAACACCCAATACGAGGCTGAGCTGGCTAAGATTGCCCAAAAAGCTCCCAAGGAAGTCAAAGTCGTGTCGGAGAGCGAGCATCAGGAGGACTATTACAAGGGATTTCGATCCGCGGTCGTGCTCGTATGGATGTTTTGCAACTTTGCGCTTGCGGCCGTGGTCTTGAGTGCGGGCGGGCTGGAGAGGGTGGTGGTGGGCAACAGCACGACGCAGCGGAGTACGGTCTATATGGCGGTGGTCCTGTGGAGTGTGGCGGGCTTGAGCTTGTTCAGGTTTTGTGGGGCGGTGTGGTTTTTGGTCGTTAGGCTGGTGAGTTGCGTCTTTGCAAGAACCATTGATGGGATACATTTGTTTCTGGAAGTTTTGCTAACGCATTGGTGCGTGATAGTTCCGCGGTGTCTGAATCTTTCGGGATCATATTGATTTGAGATTTGGTGGGGATGTGATACCATAACGGCGTTTGAGGGATCTTGAATTTCGATGTCCCGTTATGGAACCTGGGGTTTATAGTATTGAGTTGATGTAGCTCGGGTATCAGTATCAGTGATCTTTTCAGGTGCGGTATTGTAACACCCTTGTACGCTGTACTGCAGCCCATCTACGTTAGGAATGGATATTAGGGCTCTGATGGGGGTTTGAAGGTCTCTTCAAGTCGCCTGATTCATCCTATTCCTGCTATCAAGGCCAGCTCTAGTAAATCCTACCTATCCACCTCTTTTGCCTTGGTTTCAGAGGTCTCAGTAAGCTCCTACATAAGTGACGAGAAAATTTTACGGGCGGAAACGGATGGTTTTATTGTACTGGGCTTGTTTCCCTAATAATACCACCCAGGTACCTTTTTTTTTATACCTGGTTCTAGAAGTCTAGGAAGAACTCATATCCCATGATGCGGGTTTGGTACTGAGTGTTGGTAACTCTCCTTGGCTTTTTCAATGTGACTCTGATTGGGAGTTTTATATTATGTGAGAAGGGCTACTAGGTCACTGTTTCTAAGAATTGGGGGGGGGGGTATGTGTTGCGTTGCGAACCATGGGAGATCTTTCTATGCTATGGATGGTGAAGCTCATTTTATGAATATATGTAAAAATTGAGATGGATGGATAATAAGGTGTGTGTATTCACGATGCTTTTAATTAACAGTTTTTCTTTATCTTTTCGATTAGAAGGAACTACTTATGAAGCTGAAGGGTTTGCGCTTCTTCGGTTTTTAGCCTACGTGAATACCAGATATTTCTGACTGATCTTACCACGTCTGTCTGTCATCTTGGCTGTTGCGATGTTGCTCCGTTGGAAGCCTACCGTTTGCAGGGGTGGGGGTGAGAAGCCTGGTGTAGGTCATGGACTTGGTCTTAGCAGAGATTTTGAATACTAGCTTCGTCGGAATAGATTATTTGATCCATCGAGGGGTTTTCCCGTTGATGAGGAATTGAGACATATTCGTGGGTGGGGTTCTCCATCAATAGGGGCGCTATGGAGTAAGTAATATCCACGAATATGCGAATCCGCGTTTCCGGTACAGCGCTTGGCCTTGTTTTCATTTGGAAGGGTGTATTTTTTGCCAGGGAAGCTTTTGGCTGAGGGAGGTTGAGGACGTAAATTGAAATCAACTGGAGTCGTTGGTGGTATTCAAGTCTCCGTTTCCGGTTGCTGTGGGACGTGGTTTCTTAAGAGATAGGTCGAAGGTTGGGGTTTTGATGCTGATGTGTCTTCGTTGGGTACTGTGGGAGATGGTAGACTCGTGACAATTCGGTGGATGTAGCTTGTTATAAGGTTGGGGGTTGAATACAGTATACGTGGGATTTTGTAGGTAGAGGTTTTTCGCTGGGTATGAAAGTCTGTCTTGCTTTATTGGGATGTACTGTAAATTGAGAGTTTAACGTAGACGTCAAGAATAAGCGGTTTGGGGTCAAGTGGCTTTGGCAGACCAAGTGTTCGCGAACACAGATTGAGAGCGACAGCAATTTGCTGGATCTACATTTTACAGTACTCGTTGAATAAAAAGATACGGAAAAGATGTAATTTTCTGGTCTTGCTCAGGTGGCCAAAGAAGTTCTTGGGAGATGGGGTTGAAAGTTTGCGGTGGTTGAATCGAGGAGACCCATTATGGTAGCTGGATTGCTCAGGTAGTAAATTTCAGGGTTTCCTACGACCAATACTAAAGTCTCAGTTGTTACATATTCTTGGTATGTGTATGTTTCTTCTTGACCCAATATCGTGCTAACGGGGAGAGGACTATATTTGATGTTCAAAGCTTGGGTAGAAAGACTATTCGATTCTGGTGGATTTCATATATTATGCATAGTAATCGTCAAACATTCGATTTCTCATTAATTCGTTTCATTTCCACTGTGCTGGTGCAAGACTATGGTTATTCTTGCAGTAGGATCCGAGATCCTTCACCTTGCCTTTCATCCTCCAATCTGATTTGACCTTCTCCTTGCGACCGGCGCAATTCCCAGCCATCTTGCAATTTGAAACTCCAGTGACAGAGCATTCCAGCGAGGAATCCTACAGCATCATTTCGAAACGCTAGTATTCCACCTACAGTGATAAGCATAACTGACCATCTTCTTTTCTTTTCTTCGTCTGTGAGATCCTTCATTATCCTATCACTACTTCTATTTCCTCCCGCTTCGACGTCGGAATCATCATCCTTGCAGACTCTCAAGTCCCGAACGCTGGCGGAATTAAGGCTTTCGCCTACATTCGCTAACTCCAACCCAGCTGCAACGACCATGACAGCCAGTAAACCAATGGGAAAACCGGACAATATCCTTGTCGTAAAATCTCCAGCAAACAGCCCGAGCAAGAGCTTCAACAGGCCAAGGAATATTATGCTCGCTCCAGATCGTGCGCCGAAACGATATTGAGCAGCTAGTCCACCAGAACCATGACATACTGGCATGCTACCAAACCAACAGCCAACGAGGTTCATGGCCATTACACTCAGCCCCATCGATGTTACTAATGGTGCTTGGACATTAGGGAGAATGTCTGCAGCCAGAAAGGTGACTGCAACGACAGAATTTAGTGTCGTTAGCGGCACCTGCCCCAGACCAGCTTGTAATGTGCCAGTGCTGAATTCAGATGGCAAGGGGATAACTACATGAGGTCTCCATATACCGAGCGAAGGTAATCCATCCCTGTACCCAAAAGGCCTCCATAGGAACGAACCGACAATACCGGATAGTAGAATAATTAACGCGTAAGGTACCTTTGTAGATGAAGGGGTCCATAAAAGCGCTAGGAAAGCGATGATCGCAATGGCGAGCGACCAAAATTGATAGTCAAACCAACCCAAAGGTGTTTGAAGTAGAGTACCAGAATACGTGACAAGTGAAAGTCCGGTACCCATCTGTATCCCTTTGTTGACTGGTATAGGTATCTTCTTCGTAAACCACTGCAATAGTCCAGTGAAACTAAAAAAGCCGATGACTGCTGCGACAAAGATCCCAGCAGATATTGTCTCCGCCTCATTGAAGCGTTGTCGCAAGGCGACCGCAGCAATAGCTTTCATAGGTTGAACTGGTAAAGGAATCCCGAAGAACAGGCCTGTGAACACGTTCGCTAGACCACCAAAGACGAGTGTACTTGACAGAGAGATGGATTTATTATTAGCTAAAGCTATCATGATTGGTAAAAGAGTCCCAAGATCTCCGAAAGATCCTGAGATCTCTTGCCAAGGTTGGCGGCGGAAGGTCTGTATGTTATAGCGTTGTACACCTCGTAGTCTTCGAATTTCCTTGCGAAGAGCCTCCATGATTCGGCCGTAGATTTTGGGTATCCTTCTGGATGAATGTGCTTCCATCTTGCCATCCAGGCAGATGACCATTGGTTTGCAGAGAGATAAATGTCGCCTGGCAGATGATAGCTCCGTGTGAGACGCGGCAGACGCGGCAGCGCTTGCAAAGCCAAATTCGAGGTGAATTATCATTACTCGTACCTGACCTCTACACAAGGACCCAAAGCTTAGAGGTAGCTACAACCTCCTCATCGTTATGAGCGCGGCCAATTCATCGTGGCGCCTGGCTCGCTCAGGTTTGTCTTTATATATCCCACCAATGCTCTATCTCTAGTCGCTAATGCTATTCCCTCCTAGCCACCGCTTTCAAACCCTTCCACCCCCACCCCCACCATCTCCTCCCTTCCATCACCCTTAACGTCGCCACCCGCCGCACAATACTAGAACGCTTCCTTGGCCGGAAAAAGCCAGCCAAGGAATCTCTCGATCCTTCAAATCCCAACCTCCTCAAACAGAAACCCCCGGGCCCCGAAGACAACATGCCCAAGCGCGGCGACCTCGATTCGTCCTCTATCTTCGATGAAGCAGCACCTAAAGCCAAGGACGTTCCTCAAGCCTTGTACCGCGACCCAATCACCATGGCCGCTGCACTTGACCCCAGACCTATGGCGCGAAAGCGCTGGCAGAGGAAAATGGTGATCAAGGATATACAGCAACGATATCGTCTGAATAAGACAAAGAAAATTTTGAGAACCGAGCGATCACATCTGTCAAAGTCGCCTATGTTTAAGACAAGCATCAAAAAATTAGGACCTTTGGCGAGGCAGATCGCCGGCAAGCCGATCGAGGAGGCAATGGTGCAGATGCGATTCAGTGCAAAGAAAGCAGCCGCAGATGTGTTGAAACAATTAAGACTCGCACGAGACGAGGCTATGGTGTCGCGAGGTATGGGATTGGGTCTAGGTCCAGTGAAGGTGGATCCGACAACTAGGAAGGCCAGCATGCCAAGCAAAGACACGACAGAGGATTCTCCAGGTATGGTGGTAGAAGACAAGAAAGGAAAAAGAAGGTTCGTGAGCGACAAAACGAATATATACGTTGATCAGGCATGGGTCGGAAGGGGTCGGTATGACCGGTCGCCAGAGTTCAGGGCCAGGGGACAGATGAATATTCTAAGGCACCCTTCAACAAGTGAGTCTTCTTTATCAGTGTCAGAAGTTGACGTGTGTGCGGGCGGCTGACTGATGGCGCTTCTAGGCATTTCGGTTGTGCTCAAGGAAGAATCGACGCGGATACGATTGGCGGAGGAGAGGGAGCAGAAGCGGCTGAGAAAGAAGGTGTGGGTGCCCTTGAAGGATAGAGCGATTACGGCGCAGAGGCAGTATTGTCTTTGGTGATTGTGGGCTGGCAGTTGGAGAAGCAGGGTATATCATATAACATGTCAAGGTCGCCTCGCAAGGGACGGGCGCTTTGGGTCTACGAATATGTAGCATGTATATTTAAATTCTAAAGCGAACTTACCTGCCATCGTCTGTCTACCTATAGAAGTTATAACATAAGTGTATTCATATCTACAGCATTGGATAACATCTCACCGCACAAAACCTGCCTCCGATCTCTCGCTTTTCTCCATCCTGGTCCGTTGTCCCCAACGCTGTGTCATCGTACCTCGAATACAGCATTCAACCCCTTAAACCCGATCCCTCTGGCCTACATAAACTTGCCTAAATAAACTTGCCTAAACTCTATCGTATGTGCACAGGTGAACCTATCCTCTTTTGAGCGAAGCGTGGGGGTAAACGCAAGTGAACTAATTGATATTGTGGGTTTGAAAAAAAGTTGGCGGAGGGAAGTCCGAGCGTTCATGGGCGAATATAGTGAAAGACTCGAATTTCATTCACAAACAAGTATCACAGCGTCACCATGTCACGACACCTGAACGTTTGGGAATATGGATTTCATTATCGGCATACAAAAAACTCAACGTAGCCCACTGACTCGGAGAGACAAACTGACTAAGAACCGCAGGTCTGACAAAGGAGAAAACAGATTAGTCCCGGACAAGAAGCCTTCATGGACAGAACTTTTACAAGCATACGCAGGTCGACAAGCTCTTTGTCTATCGCGTCCACCGCTACCAGGAAGCTTAACATCTTCGCGTCCTTCATCCTTTGAACAATAGCGCTGTCACCTTAATGGCACCAAGACTAAAGCGCGAGCGTGTGGGCACAAAGCCGCGTATTCAGGCCTCGTCAGTCTGTTCGCAATACTGAGACCCATCCGTGCTGTCCGGAGCTTTCCCGTTGTCGTCCCGGGCGGAGCGGATCGGCAGTCGTCGCTGTCGGTGTGGTTGTCGGTTGATGGACTGGAAGCCGAGAACAGTCGGTGGCGCAGGGGAGCTTGGCTGTGTATCATCGCCGCGCAATTTTGTCGAAGTGTCTATCAAACGGGAAGCTTGGACCAGATGGCGTCGCTTTCGAGGTGGTCTTGTGTCAGCGGTAGGTGAACTTGCTACAGCGGCAGGTAACTTCGCGGCGGCGGTTGTACTGGCAGCACGTTTGCGTTTCTTGGAGATCTTTGACTTTGAGGTGTGCGTATTGCCGCCCCGCGCTGTGCAATTCTGACTTGCCTTGATAGGGGGGTGGAGCTTTGAGTCGATATTGGGAAGGATTTCGAACCCAGGGAGGTCTGCGGCGTCGGATGATCTGGTTTCGTTCTCGATGACAGTCAAGATGCGATCAACGTCACGAAAAGACTTTCCCCTACCCAGGTGTGGTTCAAGGAAGCTTTCTCGGTATGTTGGTCGGGTGCCGTTCAGAAGCGCCTTTCGGTTTTCTATGGCCAACTCGTCACGTTCCTTCTTCCTTAATGCTATTTCCCAGTCAATGACCCCTCCCCAGCTCTCCAACCTCGTGAGCTGCCGTTTGATCACGTCGAACTGCGTGCGCTTCCAGCCGGTGTTCTTGGCGCGGTATCGATGACGTTGGTAATGCTTCCGGCAGTAGAGGATCCAGCACTCGGGTGGGATCTGACTCGTACATGTCTTGTTGCGACCGAAGATGTGGGAGACCACCTTGCGGTGATCGCCTGAGTTCGCAACACATTTTGGTACAGCCGTGCAAAAAGGGTCGACAACTTCCGGTGCACTCTCGGGGACATCATCATCATCCTCATCCCTCTCATCGTCAGCTGATTCAGCCGGAAGGTCGTAAAGAGATTGAAGATTCGGTCCGATAACTGATGCAGATGCTTCATTAGCTTCCCGCCCCTGTCTGAACGCAGGCATATTGCGATACAACTCACGGTCGTCTGGGGAAGCTTCGCGCTTGAAAGAGCGCTGTAGAGGATCTCGGTTGCTGGGACTGTCAGGAGTCATGTTGAGAGGAAGATTAGTCTCGCTCAGTCGTGGGTGCGTGTCCGCTTGTTGCCTACCCGACAGTTGGGTCGGTCGGTCGCGGTGTTTGTTTGGAAGCCACGGATATTCGGGATACTCGGGAGAAGCGCTCTTCGAGGCCCCAGGCGTAGGAGGAGTTCCAGCCATCGATGCGTTGTTTAGATGTATGTAGGGTTCTGGTAAGGAGTACTTTGGGATGGGAGGTTTTATAGGTGAATCAAGAGGAGGGATGTCTTGCGACATAGAATCTTCCAAAACTGACAATGAGAATATGTGGTGATCGGAACAATCAGTGTTGGTGGTGTTGTTCGAGAATATGTTAGAAGAGCTGCCAGAACTCGGAGAACGGTGTTGAAAGAACGAGGATAAACTGTTGAAGATCAAATGGCATTCTTATAGTCGAAGCACACCAGGCAGAAATGTTGACTCTCAAAGCGCAGCGTGAAGTGTTTATTGGATGCGTCAGGCCTTTTCATACCCGATTGGGAACACATTCACCTCTTCACTTGGCATAGCTGCCCCTTCACACAGGATCTCTGAGGCTGAGTTTCATGTTGATAACCTACACGGCTTGAAATGTCTCGCTTCTCATTCTGATTTCTGTTCTTATTGTGGTTACGTGTATTGCTGTTCTCGATTCTGCTCCACACATGTTACACCAACAGCACCTTCTATGATGTACCTTATACTTCCACTAATTAAATAGCCAATTCTTGAGGGTTGCAATAATACTCAACTGTACTTACCCATAAGTATGCGCTATTCGAATATTGCATTGCTTTGGGGAGAGAGTGCACTATGTCAGGCATGGCTAGAAATCGATATTAGAGAGTTCTGATCCAATGAATGTTCAGTGAATCTTGCAGTAATTATTAGAAATCAATAATCTCAAAGTAACATTAGCGGTCAACCAAAGTTTGTAGTGAAGGTTAGAGCAAGTACAACTCGACGGTTGCTGCATATAGATTCTGCAAGAACAAAACCTGTCCCTTCATTTCGTTAATCGCAACTAGAATTGTCGATATTCAACAGTGAACAGCGATCCCTCGTTTTCGTTGAGCAGCCTTGTCTATTAATTCAAAACTTGGCTTCAAAGGTAGCACACTGCAGAGCATAAATACATGCAGCGTAAGATGAGCGTTCTTCCCACACTGTCTTGAGATCTTTGTGGGTATGGGTCTAGGCTCAAACATTTACCGCAGCAAGCAGAAGTCAAAAAGTTTCTGTACACAACTTGCCAGACTGTACTCTTGCGTGATTCTCTCTGGATTTTCTTGGTAGTCTCGCGCTAGGACTTGTCAGTGAATTTTCGATTCGAAAATCCCAAGCAGCAGAGCCTACTTTCATGTAACAGATTCAAGATCTTCGACAAACAAGCAATCAGGAATCTCCTTAAAACGTCTCATAACGATAAGGATCCTCATGAAGCAAATGTCAAGAGCGGGAGTGTCAAAGACAGAAACAACCAACCTGCGATAGCGGAACTCTATTAGGCGCCGAAGCGCCCGAAGCGCGCATTACCGACTATCGAAGAAGATTTTGGATAGGGACAGAGAACCCGAGAAAATGCAGGCATTTAATCAAGGTACTGGAGTCTTAGAATGTATTGAAGTGGGTAATTTTTGCTTTTGGGTGCGACTGGGGGAGCGATGTTGTCCTGATGCTGCTATTGCTCAGCATTTCTGGAGACGAGTGTACGATGACAAGAGGAGTAATTTTGTTTATCAAGAATAGGGTTAAGCGCTTTTAGTAATTCCAAGATCTGCTGTGGATATGAATATTTCTTTGCTGGCTTGGATCCTAAGCTACTTTGCACAGAGCTTATCAACACGACCATCTAGTACACACTTGTCAAGGATCAGCTCCGGTTACTTTACTACAGGTGGCATCTGTTCAGTACCTAATTTTCTTTGTGCAATATTACTCTGCATTATGGAGGCGCAAGAAGCGAGAGATGGGCCGCATGGGTGGGAGGCCTCCGTCCTGAATGCTACAATATTCCAGCGACCCCAGGCATCAGCCCAGGCATCAGGTGTGTCTATCAGAGATCCGAAGTCGTATCAGCTATTAATAACGCCCACTTCTGCAGCCGGATGGAACCAGTCTGGACAAAGAGGTGATCGTGGCATGGATACCACTGACAACATGGATGCGCAGGCCTTCTCAGACTTTTCACAGACCGCCCCTATATTGACTGAATATTCAAAAGACCGGATATCTTCTACAGCACAAGAGAAGACAGCCAAGTATACTGCGTCATTGAATACTTCCCAGGCGATCAACCCTGAGGCGAACAACGCTCTGGCGAGCAGTCCACTAGCGATTAGTCCACAGAAAATCAGTCCTTTGGCGATTGACTCTACGCAGTCTACTATAGGACCAAGAGATTATATGTCCAAAGAGCCAACGACTAGTGAACTTAGGACCAATGATGCTCTACTGGGAGGGACAGTTGCAAGTGGCTCTAAATGGAGACCCGATGTTTACGTCAATGCGTTCATTCCAGATTCCTTTCTAGCTATCAATCAATCTCGGGCTATGCCAGTATTCAGCGCACCGCTTGAGGGAGTGAACTTTCCTCAGTACATTCTGACTTTTGCCGGCACACAGCTACTTTCGGCCGTGAAAGAGCTGAAGCAAGATCCTTCCTTCAGTGGAAAGATTCCAATGATGTCTATCAGGGAGATAGATCCAAAAAATTACGGCCAACATCTTTTGGATTGTATGGCACTGGACTTGAAGGCTCAGGCACCAGAAATGAGAAGTTACGATCTTTTCGGGGTCCAACTAGTCAGCGTGGATCCTTCAGTGCCCACATATCAGGTCCACGTCCCAGGTATTCGAGAGGGTACTCCACAGATCGCCTTGGGAAACACAGTGTTACTACGCCAACTTGTGTTTGACCCAAATACAGGTCTTCCACTTGGGATGGATATATGGCTGGCATGGGGAGGTTTCGCCAGGAATATAACAGCCCCGGGTTTTACTGGCTACGTGCTACACGCAGTCGTAGTAACGATTGACAAGAAAGCCGAGACCCTGATAATTCGAGCTAATCACTTCATACCAGAGCTGCTCAGATGTAATGTATCCTTCGTCATTTCCTCTGGCCTAATCCAATCTCTACACAGAGCAGTTTTGAGTGTTGCTCAGGAGTTTTCAGAGCATCATGCGAGCACTTTAGTGAGCGCAGAAAATAGGACATGGCTGCAGCGCATGCTCTTCCCGCAGGACGCTGACGGAATCTTACAAAACGAGCTTCCACCCGGTGTATTTGCACAAGAGTGGGTTGACCAGAGTCTGAACTACGAGCAGAGGGTACGTGACCATCACATCTCCTTGTTATCAAAATTTCTGATGTCTCAATAGAAAGCTGCCGATGTCATCCAGAGCATGAAGCACCATACTGCATTCCTCATTCACGGACCACCTGGCACTGGGAAGACGAAAACAATCTGCGAGGCCGTCAATCAATTGGCCAAGGATCCGAAATTTCAAGGCTCAATTCTACTCTGCGCACCATCTGATCAAGCTGCAGACATGCTAGTCATGCGATTACGCGCCCACTTCAGCCCAAGAGTTCTCTTTCGTCTGAACAGTTTCACGAGAGATTTTGCTGAGGTGCCGCAAGAAATTCTGTTGTATTGCTACGTTGAGAGAGACTTCTTCGGCCTCCCTCCTTTCCCAAATCTCATGGCCTTCAAGGTCGTCGTAACCACTTGCCAAAGCGCTGATATTCTGGTCCAAGCTTCTGTGACTAATCGCGATCTGGCCTACCTAGAAGGGAGTCTTAGAGCTATGATCCATCCAGTCCACCCCGATCAAGAATCTAAAGCCATGCGAGGGACTGCCTTGCACTGGGGTGCTCTAATTATTGATGAAGCTGCTCAAGCCACGGAGCTTGAGACCCTTATACCTCTCTGTGTCGTGGCCCCTGCTTCAGGCCACAATCTATGGATCAACGATGCTTCAAGTCAGCGAAAAGATGCCGTCCAGGATCCAATTTTCGTGATGGCCGGCGACCAACATCAGCTTAGTCCTCGAACGTACAGCAAAGCTACAACCCTCCATATCTCGCTATTCGAACGCCTCTCAACCCGCCCACTTTACGCCAGCCACCCACTAGTACGCGGCAAGGCACAACGGAAAGAGAGAGATGTGCCCCTCATGACACACTGGCCTCCATTAGTGACATTGATTCGCAACTACCGGTCTCACCCTGCCATCCTCGCCGTACCATCCTCCCTCTTCTACAAAAACACTCTAATACCGGAAGCCACTGATTGTGACTCACTGCTACCTTGGAACAAGTGGCGCGGCCGCCGCTGGCCCGTTCTGTTCGCTTGCAACGGTGGCATAGATGACTGCGAGGACCTCCGAGCCTCCGGTGGGGCGGGCTGGTATAACGTCTGTGAAGCCCACATGGCCATTCATTATGCACAAGACCTGCTAGCTTCGGGACTCATTCAAAATCAACCGGATATATGCATCATGTCGCCATTCCGCGCCCAAGTGCGCATTCTCCGGGCAGCAGCCAGAGACCTTGGGCTATGGGGCCTGAATATCGGACCCATGGAGGCCTTCCAGGGGCTCGAAAGCCAATTCGTCATCATTTGCACGACGCGTGCACGCTCGCGCTTTTTGGACCCCGACAAAGTCCGCGGAATCGGCATCATCGGCGAACCCAAAAAGTTCAATGTCGCCATCACCCGCGCCAAAAAGGGCCTCATCGTCCTCGGCAACCCCTGGGTCCTGGCCACCGACCCCTGCTGGCTCGCATTCATGCGCTTCTGCTGGCGCAACGGGCTCTGGGAGCAAGACCCCTCCGGTCCAATGATGGAGGGGGAAGAAGGCCGGGTCAACGAGTGGGCCCCCGAGCGCGACGAGGCGGAGACTGTGGAGGGGTTGGAGGCGGCGTTGGTGTACAAGGAGAACGATCCGTGGACGGGGGGGTCGAGGGGGGTGCAGAGGTTTATGGGGGAGAGTTTGGAGGATCGGATGTATCGGGTGGGGTTGGAGGCGGAGGCGGCGGTGGGGTATTACTAGTTGGGGCGGTTGGACAGGTGTACGATAGGGGTTGTCGATGATTGTTTTTGTACGATAGGTCGTTGATGGTGGGTAGTATGCTACTTGCAAAAACGTCCATCAGATACGGATTTTTTCTTTGACATTTACGTCTTTCACTCGTAAGATCTCACTTTCTAATTCGTTAGCTTGTTATAATTCGACGGTCGTTTTACACAACAACTCATTGACACTTCTTCAATACCATTCTTCCTCTTCAACTCGCAAAAACGTCAAAAAGATACTCTATTTCCCTTTCATCTCTATCGTTCTCACTCGTGACATCTCAATACCCAACTCGTTAAATCAAAAACAATTTAACAAAATTAACGCAATGTGTAATAGCAGGATACCTAACGGAAGTACCGAAGAGACTGACAACACATCTATCCATTCTTCACTTTTTAAATACTCAACCGCTTCTTTAGGCGTGAGATCTGACTGCTCGACTCGTTGAATCGGTACATATTTTCATTAGCCCCACGGGCTTGTGAATAACGAATTGCATAACGGTAGTATCGGATGGGTAGATGGTTCTCTTTATCCTGACTTCTTCGTTGTCGCATTCTCAAATTGCGGGATTCGAGTGTTCTGTTCGTCGAATCGTCAATATTTCCATCGGCGCCAGAGATATGCGATAGAATCCCATCCCCATCTCCATCCCTCCACAGCCCCACAATCCCCACCCTTCTAAGAACCAAACCCTAGATAACCCCCTAGCATCATCACTGAGTCAAACGTTTCATGTCTAGCAGCGCTACTCTTTTATTTTATTCCATTCCATAGGATGGTGAAGTAATGGCTTTCTCATAAGAAGGGATGCTTCAAGCTAGATAGATAGTGGAGTTGTGGAGGGGTTTTAAATAGTTGTGATGGGGATGGTGGGGTGGTGGGACGGGGGAGCGTTGGGGAGGTCCGGAAGATGGGGGGACGGCAGCGGTTTAATGGAGATGGTTGATAAGGGGCTGGTGTGCATATAGATAACATCGAGAATGCACTAGTAAAAGTAAACGTTCATAGAGCGAGACGTACCATATGAGGTGATCGATGCTTTGATCTTGTTTGCCCTAAAGATAGAAATCTACGCACGATCCGGTTCGAGTTTGATGTATAACGCTATCAATCTCCGGAAAAAGTATGTATATTTGAAAACACGCGTAATATGAAAATTCGAGGAGGGAGAGAAGAATCTGAGATGATTTACACGAATCGAGACAATCGATCGAAGAGGAACCGGTGGAATAGACTCGTGCTGAGATGTGGGAGCGCGGATTATTTGAGGGATCATCGATTTTGCCTTTGATGTCCGTCATCTGGAGAGAGCTAGCAGCTGCTCGCAACTTCAAACAGCTGAACGACTGTCTGAGCATTGCCATCTGAGGCATGGATGAATGACCGAACTGAGTCAGACATCGGCTGATTGTAACCCACGAGCAACATCTTCGTTACGATATACCACCCTGTTCGCCTTATGCCCCTGCTCGACGAAGAACATTTGGGGAAGGCAGATAGATCTGTCGGCCAAGAAACTCCAATCGTCTTGGTCCATTATGCGCAGGATCTCAGCTTCTTGCTCCGGATCCTCCAGCGCACGACGCAAAAACCAGAGGTTCCGGGAGCTCGTTTTACATTGCTTTTCTTGCACCAAGTACTTGTACCGGCCAATCGCTATTATCCGCAGACTTGGAAGCTCTCGAGCAGCAATTTTATGCGCGATCTGGGTTTCTCTCAATGTGTTCATGTCAGATGGAAGATCTGGTCCGAAAGGTTCGAATGAATATGGTAAGGACCGGATGCCAACTCCGTAGAACTGGTTAACCACTTGCTCTACCACAGGTCGGAGAACTAGAATTTTGAGCTGCCGGAAGCCATTAGAATCATCATCGATCTTGTTGACTTTAAGTTGGTTGATGTCGATTTGGTCAATCCTCAAGTGCCTCACTCTATATCCCCACATATATGGTTGGGAATCGTGGCCGAATATTTTCCACTTCAATTCATCGTACTTATCGTCCTCATCGTAAACGAAAAGCTCGAGATGCCTTGAAGATGGTGGCTGAGGGCTTGAAAGGTAGACCTGCCATGAGTGCATTCACGGCACCAAATGCTGAAAAATATCCCGCTTTCTATCGAAGTAATTCCGCCACGCGTTTAAAAATGTAAGTGTATGGAGTGTGAGATGATATCGGTTCAGTATCGTATGAAGGCTTCGGGGAAATGGCTCGCCACTCCGCGACGGATCCATAGAGATTGTAAGATCGGTAAGATTGTGCGTACTGGTTGCTTCTAGGAAGAGGGCCATGAAAGTTTCGCTTAGTGGAACGTCAAAGTACAGGTTCTGTAATTCAGCAACAGGTTTGAGATTAAAGAGATGTATAGTGGAAATATAAACCCTATACAACGGTTGGTTACTACCATGCGCAACAAGCAGCAGTCGAAGTACCTACGTGTGATTGCAATCGACCAAGGAAAAGCTTTTCAGCGAGGATACTGGAGATTGAGGAGGATTTCTTTTGTCCGCCTTATTCGGTATGTAGAGTGACTCAAGGAAAATGGGTAAAGCCTGTGCTTCCTCTCTCCATGACGACGCTCCTACGTATAGTTCTTCTACATTACTCAGGCTCCGAACTGATTGTCCTAGGCCTAAGCCTTCGGATGCAAGAAGTTGAGACACATGCAAAACCTTGAGCGAATGCATGTGTTGTAACTTGACGACGTCTTTAAGTTAAATATAGTCCTGTAGGATGTGCTTGGATAGAGTATGGAAACATTCAGTCAGAATAGAACATGGACTGGCGTTTGAAAGATTCATAGGGTTGATCTACCCGGCACCTACGATACCTACATTTACCGATCTAATTTTCACAACCATTCCTATTATCTCTCTCGACACATCGTTTCTTGCGGACTTTGGATATCTCAACCCTAGTGGCTACAGCGATAAGTCTGACTACACCGTTTTCAATTGTGTTTCGCGGTGACATCTCGTTTCCCAAATCCTTCATACTGCGACCTGCTTCCTCTGATTAATTTTCCCCATTTGAGACAAGCAGACCCTAAAGATTGTTGTATGTCATTCCACAAGGCCCCGCAAAGTCCCCCGTACTCCTGAAATCGGGATTACTATCGTTCCGGTAAGTCAATCCCCCAAACTGTCCCGTCGGGCACACGCTGCTGATACCAATGCCATCGCCCACACTCCCGGGATTCGCCTGGCTGATAACGCAGCCTTCGTAAGAGAAATAGTACGCTTGAATGCAATTAGAGAGACCGAAGTAGCAAAGGTCGCAGCAGGCTTCAACGCTGGTGATGCTGTTATTGAGATTGTTTGAGGTGCCAGGGCCGCCGGAGCTGAGGCCGTAGGGGAGGGTTGGGGAGAAGCGGGTGATGGGGATTGCGCAGGCTGAGAAAGGGCGCGAAATTAGTTTGAGGGACGGTTTGGTATCTGGGGAAGGGATTTTGTCTTAGGTTCGGAAACGGATCTACGTAAGGTAGAGAAGGATTTCTTAAATGAAAACGGTCCATATAGCATTTTGGATTCCAAATCATGATTGATAACGAAAAACAGTGAACCAGATTAAACTTACGATATACTGTCCTCGTCTTGACGGGGTATGGCACCGATTTCGTGCTTGTGGCCGTGGAAATGGATTTGACCGTAGTCAGCAGCGTTGGTACACTGAGACATTGACAAGCGCTAGAGACCGCAGAGCTGGCGAATGCCGTAAGATAGCTCGGTAAGGGGCTGCGCTTTTCCAGCGCATTGTAGAAATCGGCATCTCGAACCTCCACTGCATGGTAGATCTCTCTACGGGCTTTTGCCGGGGGTTGGCCTGCTTTGAAGAGAACTGAAGTGCTAGATGATGATTCAGTTATCATAATCAGACAGTCAGCATAGGAGTAGACCAACGATGCAGTCCCAGTTGTCGTATTCACAGTCTTCGTAGTAGTACTGTCCGAACATTAAGAATGTAGAATGAACGTTACAACACTTCTTTACTAACGTGACTGAAACGGAAGTCTGCGTCTTGACAGATAAAAATGATTCACAGAAGGAAGTTGCCTGGTAGACCTTTAAAACGCTAACGACAGAGACGAGACTGGAACATTGGGCCGGGGAAAGTGCCCTTGGGAGTAGATTGAAGTTGTTGAGAGGCGAAGAGCACACTGCAGCTGCGAGAGTCAAGAAAAGAATTACAGCACTCCCGAAGAAAGTCATTGCTGGAGTAGAGGTATTTACTCCAGGTGCATGAGTTTCTAAGTTTCCATATAGACGGCCTGCGAGGTGGTATTTGTACTTGTACAAACTTTATGGATACAGTTTAACAAGCACGTTCCTTCACTACCACCCCATTTGAAGCATTTCGCACTCCATCCGAATCTTTGTGGCTTGGACGATTGGCCGCAAGTCGTAAGCTGTGTGGTTGTCTTCAAGCGAACAAGAAGAGAAACGAGACCATTTTGACTAAAAGGCAAGACGAACCGGAAAGACGAACCTGTGGGGGCACTTTGCTACTAAGGTACCTTAATAATCAATAGCGCCCCAAGAGGCACGTGGCTGGTATTGTGTCCTAATGCGTACATGCGTATGCAAGAGTGCGTAATCCCTGTGCTGTCAGGAATAAGCAAGGCTTGGTTGGCAGTCCAGATGCCTGCGATGCAGAAATTGTTTCTTTCTAGATCTGTAGAGCTGGATCGGTTTTTTGGCTGTGAAGTATATGTCACTTAGCCTGGCCGTTAACTCGATCTTTCAACCCGTCTAGCAACAAGTCACCAATCCCTGAGAACTTAACGTCCTCATCATGAAATAGAAAAAAGTGAGTTGCTGTGATCCTGTGGGTAGATTCAAAAATCCCCGTTGCTCAAGCTGGCGCCATTGGCAATAAAGAAGAAAGCTTCGACTTTGGTAGACCGTTGAAAGGCCACCCCTAAAGCTGTGTGTGACAATGCGAAAGACTCTTCGCTTTGGCAGGTATAAGTCGAATTAGTGACAGATTGAGGTCTCAAGCTCGCGATTACTGCCACAATGGGTGACAAAGTACCACTCGATTACCTCCTCGGTACTCCTGTACGATAATCCATCAATGTAAGGTATGGATCGCGATAGGAATCTTCTCGAAGATACATTATTCTTTCGCACAGAGTAGCTGAACAGGAAGGTCTCTATGTCCCCTGGTCATGCAGAGCTCGTTCGTTACCCAGTGCATATCTCTCCGAACCCGACGTGGTGGAAGTATCCCGTCGAAGAGTTGACGACATCCGATTGCGCAGGATTATGGAGGTTGTAAAAACAGGGTGACAAGCCATTGCCACTCATTCACACAAGCTAGCTGTCATATGGACAGCATCACACTGTATCAAAGTTCGGTTGCGGAAATCCTGAGGGTGATGACACAGTTGGCGAGATACGAAAAAAGGAAGCGCGCTTTCGGCTGTTCTTGTCGACGCTCGTCATTCGAATACGCCCTTTCACCAGTCCTGAGGGTATCAAGGGCCCTTGGGCGATGCATGATTGCCCTGTATATATTCCGTAGAGATTGCCAAATGCGCCGCAAGAAACCATGGCAGTGGGGATGAGGGTGGTTGTTGTTGATGGGCAAATGTTCGAATCCCAGCTATGGATTGGCTCAGTAGCCTACCTAAGCCATGGGGCCGGTAAGGCGGCCGGCCTCAACTGCCATACAGTAATTACCTTTATCCTGTTTAACCGCTTCAAGAAGGCACATCACCACATCGTTCCATCGCACTGCTGCAACTGGAGCCAAGTTTCTCTCTCCGCGAGGTCCGATGCATCGATGTATTTCCAAAGATCTCCCTCCGGCCAATTCCCAGCGGGGTAACCAACTGCCTATGATCTCTCGGGTGAAGGATCCAATGGGGGAGGAATCCAACGACATGTGTGCCCGCCGTTGTGGGACTTGAGGAACCCTTGTCGGTCAATCTGGGAGAAATCGTCGATTCTCGATGCAATAGAACCTCCATTTTCTTGAGAGAGATGAACCTTTCACCTTTCATCCTCCCACGTGCTCCTATGCCAGTCTCCCAAGAGGAAAATCGAACATGGCTTCCCAGGGCCCAGCAAAGCACATAAGAGAGATTGCGATTCCAAAAACCAAATTGTAAGCACGCTCACAGTCAAGCATATCATCATGGTTGGCCTTTCACTCACCACCGTGTTAGCCCTTTCGACTGTGGTCTTGGCTGCCCCACGTCCAGATTCCGATTACAATGGAGAAGGAGGGAATGATGACTCCAGCCATATCAGCAAAAAAATCAAGAACATAGTTGTGCTTGTGGAAGAGAACCGATCCTTCGACACCTTCGCTGGTGGCCTTACCTACAACCCGTCCATTGACGGTCTCATTGGCCGTACCTACTGCAACCCAGTAAATGCCTCGAACCCTAAGAGCGAGATAGTGTGCTCCAAGCCCATTGCCCAGAATTTTGCGCCGGATGACCCAAACCATGGCATTAGCGGTACCAACTACGAGCTCTTTAGCACCTATCATCCGGATGAAGCCGCAGTCGCTGCGGGCAAGCTGCCAGAGACCATGCAAGGTTTCGTAACCGAGCAAGCGTCAATCTACAAGACGGCCAATGTCTCCCGTGCCGCCGAGGCCATCAACTACTACACTCAAGATGAAGTCCGTGTGTTCGCCGCCATGGCCGAGAATTACGTCCTGTTCGACCGCTGGTTCTCGGCAGTCCCAGGCCCAACCAACCCCAACCGAGCCTATCTCACCTCCGGGACCTCCCACGGCCACGGTCGCAATGACAACGACTTCAACACCGCCGCGCTCCCACAGAAATCCATCTTCCAGCAGCTCTCCGAGAAAGGCGTCTCCTGGATCAACTACTCGAACACCACCGGCTTCACCCCCGATGCTCTCTTCTACCGGTGGACGGTTACCTCCGGCGCCGCCACCAAGAACATCAAGCCCCTCTCCCAGTTCTACACTGACGCCGCCAGCGGCAAACTCCCCTCGTTCACCTACATCAACCCCGAATGCTGCTCCTACCAATCCTTTCACCCCCCCTCGGCCATCACCGAAGGCGAGTCCTTCATCAAGAAAATTTACGAAGCGCTCCGCTCTTCCCCGCAATGGGAAGAAACCCTCTTCATCCTCACCTTTGACGAAAACGGCGGTTTCGGCGACCACGTCCCCCCTCCCGTACATGTCCCCGCCGGCGACTCCCTCACCTACACGGAGAAAGCCCCCGACGGCAAAAACATCACATTCGACTTTACCCGCCTCGGCGTCCGCGTGCCTACGCTGCTGATCTCCCCCTGGGTGGGTAAGGGTGTGTTGGAGAAGAAGGGTAGGAATAATGGAGGCGAGTATAGCCATACGTCGCTGGTGGGGTTTATTGAGAACTTTTATGGTATGAACAAGTTGACACCGAGGGTGGAGTGGTCGGCGACTTTTGAGCATTTGATTACGAACCAGTTGAGAAAAGATACGCCAGTGACGTTGCCGAGCGCGTATCCGTTTTAGGGAGATGCGGTCAATGGGGTTGGTACTTCCGTAGAAGTAGAAGTATTGATTAAGCGGTTTATATAGACGTCTTTCATTCTTGAAAAAGAAGATATTATCAGCAGCGCCAACTTCGGTAACGAGATCATCAGAAATTTAAAGTAATACGAAAGATTGATATCTCGGCATCTCCTCTCACAAAACCCGATAGTTCCCTCCGCACCACCCTCCCTCGCCGATACTCGTACACACAATCTTCCAATAAAACCAACCCATCCCCCTATCATCCCAAAAAAACAACCTCCTCAGCTCCCACCTAGCCTCCTTCCATCCCTCTCAAGGAACCACTACCATCAGTAATCCAATTCTTGTCAACGAAAAGAGCTTAAAAGACTGAGAGTGCAAAAGTGAAGATGTGGTTCGCTCGCAGAGAAGGAATGGATGGTCGAGAAACGGGGGTTTCGAAGGGGTGGGGGGATTCAGGGTAGATTTTATATGTATGTATGTCGCACACAACCTCCCGCGCCTATTTACAATTAATATCTGGGTTCTGGTTCTTCGCCAGCCAGCCTAACCAAACCCAACCCACTCCTCCATTCAAACGCTCTACTCACCCCCCCCCCCCTTTTCCAGCCCACCCAACGCTCTCAACGCTCCCAGCCCTCCAACCCCAACGCCCAGCTCCATCTCCAGCATCCCCTTCCCACAACCCCAACGTAAAGCCAAGGATTAACATGAGCGGCGAGCTCGCTCCTCCTATGCGGGCGTTTTGCAGCTTGCTCAAAGCGTTTTCAATAGTCTAGATGGTGCAGTCTTTGGGTACACATCTGCGAACTCGTAGTTAGACCCTCATCCGCGTAAATCTCCAAGACCCCGTTCATAGAGACGTAAAAAAGCCCCGTCGATCATTGTATCTCGGACGGAAAACCGACCGTGTCTTTGGCCTGGCTCGTTGACTCCCCACAATCCACATCGTACAGTCCGCCTCCCGCCATTCGGCTTCTTCGTCACCTAATCCGATTCTCTTCACAGAACCCGAATGAATCATGGCCTGTTCACCCGTCTTAAGCCCCCCTTCATCCACTAATTCCCCACCCAGTCAACTCCCATTCCCACTCCCACCTCTACCCTCCGAGGCTATCCAGAAATCCCACTTCCCATCTCAACACCTTCCGTTTCACTACCCTTCTCATCCCAACGCCTCGGCTCAAAGCCAAACTCGCACAAGCCGAACAACCATCCTCCTATTATTCTCCCATCCCATTACTACCTTACCACCCACTCTTCAGAGGAAGAAATCCCCATCTATCTCGTCCATCCAACCAACCAATCACGTATCAACACGCGCCAAACCCGCGTTTCCCATGAGCGGCTTGTGCCACAACACACGCGCTCCAGATATGTCTTCCCTACCCACCAACATGGATATCCTGGGGTGGAGGTTGGATTGGTTGGCGGTGCAATTCGGGGTTGGGGTTGAGGATTTTGCAAACGAGGAGGTGGAAGAGGAAGGAGAGGTAAGTAAAGCAGTTTTCCCAGTTGTAAAAAGTGCAGGCTGATTCTTGTGGAAAACCAGGATTCCAACGAGCTGGGGTCAAGAATCGAAGAATTGAGCGAGTGGTTGGAGGAAAGTATTGCGGAGTGGGAGCTTCGAGAGATGGAGATTTTGCTGCAAGCGGAAGGGGAAGAGGCTGAAGAAGAGAAAACCGGTGTGTTTTCACCATTGTTTTGATGTTTTTTTTTTGGCGGGGAATGTGGGCTGATGAGAAATACAGCTGAAGAGCTCGCGGATGAGTTTCTTGAGAGGCTCGCCGAGGAGTTGGAGGAGAAGTCGATGGCGAGAACGTTTCCGGAGGTTGATAGGCCCGTATCGCCGATAAGTGACGAGGGGGATGTTCTCGAGGCGGGGTTGAAGATTCCGGGACTGAGAATGAGGAATCAGGGAGTTCGACTCGAAGTGATGGGGGTGGAAAGCTGCGAGGGTAAGCGCAAGGTGGAGGATGGGGAAGATGGAGAAGGGGGGAAACGGAGGAGGATTGGGGTATGAGGGATGGTAGAGGGCTGGTATATAGAAAATTGGAGAATTGAAAGATTTATATATGGGTTTAAATTTCTATGGGATCTTGTATATCAACATAGAAGAGAGCAAAACAAAGATATCGATCTTACATGTGGTAAACAGGCGGAGAGATGTTTATGTAAACGTGTCGCCAACTAGGAAAATCACAAGCGACGGAAATCTAGGCACTTTATAGGACAAAAAGGAAAGCCAGCTATACTTATAAAGCCCTCTCATCAAGAAAGCTTACTCTGCACACACAATGCGATCCCCGCCAGCACACATGACATCCCAATCCACGTATCTGCCTCTCCTGTCAGCTCTTCCCTCCTCACATCGAAATACGGAACATAGGTTAGGGACTCACCCCTCCCTATAACCTTCCCCTCCGCCCACCACTCCCCCAAAACCGTAAACAGAAACGCCAGCGAATTCGTAATCGGCACCGTCAAACTCAACTCTACCTCACCACACCCCACATTAGCCATCATCCACTCCCTTCCACCCCACCGAAAACCCCCTCCAAAGAAACCCCAAAAACCTACCCGCCTTCCCCACAACGACAAAAAACCACACACTCCCCGTCAAATTCACCACCAGCGGCACCGCATACTCCCACCTCCTAAGCAAATCCGTGACCACGAAAAACGCTCCCAGGACCTTCATCCGTACCCAGTTCCCCACGCTCTTGTTGGGCGAGGACTCGAGTTTCTGAAGGGAAGGGTGGGCGATGGGTTTGTGGTGCAGGGCCGCGCGGCGGATGTAGGGGGTTGTGAAACCCCAGGCCATGCCGACGAGGAGGTAGGAGAGGATCCATTGGAGGACGGAGGGGGAGGTGGGGGTGGGGGTGGAGGGGAGGGGGGTGTCCATGGTGGGGTTTGAAGGGGGTGTTGGAGGAGGGAGGCGGGCGGTGAGAGGGGAGGTAAGGGAAAAGAACGTTTGAGGTATAAGGTATAGGTAAGGTGAGGTTTCTAACCAACAAAGACAGTGGTGATGGAGTTGAGCGGCCTGAGGCAGAAGCGGGGAGTTGTCGTAGTGCTTTCGAGTTAGGCTTAGCGCGTGGCGGAGATCTGAGCGCTTGTTTCATAGATCGTCAGAACAATCGTAGGCACTAAGATGAAACAATCGTGGAGTACCTTAGGTACCTTACTATATAAACCATCTGGCCATGTTCCATTGTGGACTTTTTGTGAGACTCCACATTATCATCTATATATGATCCTAACTGCGTGTCTTACGATAGAAAGACATTTTGACAGGCCTACTCTCTTCCCTTCCACATTTTTCCAGTATCTATGGTTCTATAGCTGCCACAACTCCCAAAAGGCCGCACCATCCCAAACCTGCGACCGCCCGTTGTGTACTAGACCGTATCCATAGCGCCTATAAATAGTAATACCAACCCTTATGCCCCAAATCTGCTCCTCCTTACCCTAGACTGCCCCCCACCAACGCCGATATCAATCATCCTCATCTCTTCACTCAAGGCGTCTCTTCCCCATTCCTCTTGTCCTGCCGTCATGGGTATCTTGCCTGGGACTGGAGGCGGGATAACGCCTGGTGAATTCCTCGTGTGGGTAGGACTACTACCATAGCCGTAACTTTCGTGCTCTCGTAACGCATAAGCAGATGGAGATGGCCTTGGCGTAGAATTGTATGAGTTAGTATCAATTCTTGGTGCTAAAGGACTAGTATTAGGGGGCGGTGTCGCTTGCTCCACAGGTACCCGAGACTTCTTTTGCAGGCGACCACGACTACCGGAAACTGACGCGCTCGAGTCTGGTGAATGCGTGTAAATAGGGGTGGAAACAGAATGAGGACGAGCCGTGGTAACTTGAATAGGTCGCCGAGATGAGGCTGGCATAGGTTGAGCACCCAGTGGACTCTGCCTGAATCTCATTGTGATTTGAGGGCCTTTCTTAGGCGTCTTGACTTCGGGTTCAGGGGCCCATGTCTCGGTTGGAAGATGATCAGATGGATCAATGACTCGACCATCACTGCCAATTATGGGGCCCTCTGCTAGCCTAGACTCTACTTCGTGCTGCCTGAAAGCATCTTTGGCTTGCTCGGGTGTGTTGTATTTGGGCCCAGCGGCATTGACACTAGCGGCAGTGCTAATAGACGGATTGTATGCGTCGTAAGAATCCGGCGAGAAGGGGACAGCGGAAAGCCGTCTTTCGCCTGGTGCCGATCCTGGTTGCGGACTGACAGACTTGCGCACAGGTGTTCGAGGATCGATACCGGATGCCTGCGACATGGCGATAGGGGCAGAGGATCGATGCGCTCTTCGGTCATGTGAGTTTTCTATTGTTCGGATTGGCCCCGGAGCCGGATTTATTGGTAGAGGTGCTCGTGGTTGAGCACTGCTATGCGGCAGCTGTTGGTATTGCGAGACAGCGTCATTTGCATATACTGGTCGGGCGCTCATGCGCCTTTCACGGGCCTCCCTCTCAGTCTCGTCGTCGGCTATGCTGGGCGCGTACCCCGGTACAAGACTTGGTGGCATTGTGTAAGTATGGTCTCGTACCGGGGATGAGGACATTCCGTTTTGTGACTGTCGACTATCGCGTTGGCTATAGGACGTACGCGACGTGACGGAGACACCCGAATGCGAGAGTTGCGAGTTCGATGGAGATGTCGATAAAGGGTGGTCAGTGTATGATATATTACCTTGCACTTGAGACAAAGGGCTGTTTGATACGCTACTTCTTTCGTTTCTCATCCTCAGGGGAACTGGCTGGGTTATTGGGGGAGAGTATTCAGCCGGGGCCTGCCCGCTAGGTTCAGGTGTAGACCTTAACCCGCTATTCCGATGAACTGGGGGTGGTGGAGGCCCTGACTCGTCACCGGCAGTTTCCGATGGAACTGGCCATGCATGGTTGCCGGTAGAGAGAGGGTGCAGATCTTCATAGTTGCTGCTCTTTTGCAGCGACGACCTGTGTTTTGGTGCGCCAACACCCTGCTTTCTCTGTTGTGGCCGAATGTCCGGCATCGAGTTCGACGAAAAAATTCCATTGGCAATGTGCAATGGTTGTGCAGAAGGTCTAACGTCCCTATTATCGAATCCAGAAAATGTCTGAAGGTTCGTAGGCTGATTATTACGAATAGATTCAGGTTCAGGCATGTAAGGTTCGCTGCTGTACAATGACGGGTACTCGAGTTCTTGCTCCCTATGAGAAATTACGTGTTGATCCAAGGCAACCTCCTGTCGATATACGCTTGGCGAAATGGGATTGTAGACTCCATATTGATTTGACGGTGGCTGGCCAAAATTATGGGATATGTCGATATCACCGTCAAACTGTTCTTGATCATAGCTATTGTAGCTTGGCGATGATCCTCGAGGCGGGGCCTGTCCCAGATGTTGATATCGATTATCTAATGGTGGTTGAGGTTCAGATTCATAGTCCATTGATGAGTTTGTGTAGGCTTGCTGAGAACTGTGCAAGTTTCGGTTATCCGGGGTAGTGTATGGTAGTGGCGCAGATATCGAGTGATCGGCCATTGCAGGACGAGATGTTATTGTCCCAGTTGGGTCGGCTGGTAGCGGCCTCCTTTTGACTTGTCTTGGCTGTCTTGGTCCACCCACAGTCTCTCTCCCTTGATCTTGAAAGTCATTGGTCGAAGCATCTTGCCGTCTCTCCTCGGCCTTCTCTTCTTTTGGTCGCATGTCGTAGTAGGTGAGCTCAATCCTAATCTCGCCAGCATATCTCCCTTTGCAATTCAGATTGTGCCAGAGATCGTTCCGTCCTCCACCAGGTACTACAAGTTGATCTAGAGCGACCCAGGTTTCTCCAATCAGCTCGGTCTTCTTATCGTCATTGAACACGGAAACTTTCAGCTGGTAGTAGTCGGGTGATTCGTGAACGGTGAAGCGCATCTCTTGGTCCCTAGGTCTTGTTAGCGGTGTTGAATGCTTGAAAGACCAACAGCCTTACCATCGCGGTGTTTGACCTCCTCTCTTGTCTGTTTCCGTCTTCTTTGCTTCTTTGCCGAGCCTTGCCGCACAATAAGGATCCTGTTTCCCCATTGTTTTTCTGTTGGGCAAGTTCTTTGCTCGATCCACCACAACAACCAAAGTGCCAATCTCAGGACCATCCACGGTCATGTCAGCGTATATCCCGGCAGTATGGGTGCCACTGAGCGGCATCTTGGCTATCTTCGAGACCATCCTGTGAAGTCAATGCAGCACCGTGAGACAAAGAGTCCTAGCTTTTTTGGTTATAATGCGGGTAACCTTGAGTACGATAAATTGCAATCCAGAGGAAGGCGTTTAGGTTGGCTTTCCGGGCGAGAGACCGGCCACAATTGTTCAGCAGATCAAATGTTGTGGTAAATCTATCCCTAGCTGATAGTTACAAAAGTCGATGCGTTTGATCGACAATGGTAATAGATGGGGTCAGTGTGTTGCATTAGCCCATTCAATATTCTAGATGATAGCTCCCGGTCCGGTTTTGCTGTTGTTGTTGTACTCGTAAAATCGTGGCTGGGGAACGAAACAGCCACCGGGAACGATTTGATCCAATACCTCCATACCAAAGAAGCACGATGACTACGGAGGTACGACAAAACACTACAGGTTCTTACTGTGTACGTTCAGTACGTATGCTATGCACGGTGCTGACGTAGATATGGCGGCGTATTGTTGGTTTCAACTTTTGGATGCAGGGATTATAAATAGAAAAAAGTAAACAGAGCAACCTAACACACGACAGCAATTCTCAAGCATTTGTTCACCCACCCAAGTCACGGCAGCGATGGCTCCACGCAATCGATGGTTTGCAAATGACGAAAGCTCTACAAAAGCCGCGCATCTGTTTCACTATTTACAGATAGTAACAGGCGCACCTGAAAAGCAGGGTCGAACCAGCAAAATAGGCAACTCCACCCTTACTCAACCTTTCCAAAAATACAGCGCTGCTCCTCCAGCTCCCAAAGCGCCGACGATCGGCGCTACCCTCTTCAAAAATCGTAACAATACCAATTGGATCACTATCTCCATGCGATCTCCAAAAGACTTGGTGTCGTTGGTTCTTGGAAATTCCTCTTTCGGCATTGGCTGATCCAGGAACTCGCAAAGCCGGGCCCAGCCCTCCCCAACCCTGTACTCAAGAAGATTCTCTTCTGGCACAAGTTGCCTCACCTGGTCGTAGTGTTCGGCAAACTTCTTTTTGCCGATTTCCTCAAATGGCTTTTGCTCGAAATATCCGTTGAAGAGGGTAGTGATCATAGGCCTCCAGGCACCGACACCATCGGGGTCAATATAAGAGACCAACTTCAAAGGGACAGATCGCATTGCTAGAATGACTGTTTCCATCATGCTTTTGTACCAGGCATCTACGTCTCGAGTAGTGAGGATCACCTTTGCGTCGGGGTATGAGGCAACAAGACTTTCTGAGAAAGCGGCGCCCGGCATATCAATGACCGCCTGAATATTTGCCAATCTTTGATCAGCCCTTGCGCTTCCATGTTCCTCTCCACGTAAGACTTGGGAAGGAATTGTGGGATTCTTGGTTGAATTTAAGCCGTCATTCATACCTGACAGTCACCCAGCAACTGATCCCACTGTTCTCTCCCAAACCGCTTGCCTTGACCATAAAATTGAGCATCGATAGCTTCCTGCCACATCCTAGTGTCGGGGGGATTGTACAATGTTTCTAACATATGATAGCATTTGTTGTAACCCAACATCTGAAGAGCTGTGCACATGGATGCCGTCCCAGTTCTCGGCATGCCAAGGCAAAGTACTCGCATAGGTACCTTGCGTGTGCGATTATGAGGATCAACCCATGAAGACTTTGGAACGTATAATTCAGGGAACCGCTCACGGGATGTCTGTTTTTTCGCCATGGCGAAGACGCTCGAAAGGGAAATGGAAGTGGAGTAGAAGGAAGTACTTGTAGGAGACGAAGAAAAGGGATTATAAACCCACGTTGGCTATATAATATCACTTATGCAAGAAACCTCGGCCCAGGGCAATTCACCGAAAGATTAGTCATTTGTTCATTGCTTCATTTCTGCTCCGGCCCCGTTCTCGTGGGCTGCCATCTGTAAAGCATATGATCACTCTGTCGACAAACGACGACAACAGATGGGTAGCGCTTGAGATAGGGAGGTTGATACTCAAGGATCGCCAGTGGGTGCCATTTTGGCTCTACAAATCGAAATATCACTCTACATTCGACTTGATGGGCTTACCACCAAGTTCACCTAGCTGTTCGCATGGTCGCATCGCCAGGGCATTTCGCTGATAGTAGCCCAAATTATCTCCTATAGCGTGTTCGATATTTGCCGCTTATACTACACGACGTCGTGCACCCACTGCTTGATTCTCCCTGTGGTCTTCGATCTTCGCCTACTACAAGTCATGTGTTCGACCTTATGTACGCAAGGAGTGCGATGTCCTTCTTCTTTCCATATCTAAGCATTAAAGCTGCTCCTAGAACTAGCCACTATGACCAAACATTGCACTGTCCGGTCACTGTGCGCCAGCGCTGTTCGTTTTCCTCGACTAGGAGTTACGTGGTGGGCGGGAGGTGTCCAAATTATGGTTTTATATGACCATCTTCTTGGCCATCAACTTAACCTTCTGAGTGAGTGGCCGGGTCATGCTTAGTCGAATATGCGAGGACTGTAGATAATCGTGGCAACCCAGGTGGATTGTTGGTAAAGAATCTCAACCAGATGTAAGTGAGCGTCAAAGCTTTCTTGTTGATCTAATGGATATCTAGAAATACAGAACACCGACCTTTAAACAACGACAGCAAGTACAATCGCATCGAGGCTAAAGACAAATGCAATATATAACCACTTTCTCAGGAACCCAATGCAGTTCGCTCATCTACAACATAGCGGCAAAACCGAGCACTCCTGCCGCTGCCGCACCTGCTGCCACGATCATTCCTGTAGCCTGGGGCGCAGCGCCGGACAGATCTTTGCTTGCAATACCTGACGCTGCCGAAGCGACGCTTGCGATGTAACTCTGTTGGCTCGTTGGGAGAGCACTGTATCCAGAAAGTGACGCCGCAGGTGTGACAGCACCAGTACCGATAATGGCGGAAGCGTTGAGTGCAGCGCTGACTAAATCCATTGATGGTACGGCGCTTTTGATGGCGGCGTTTTGCGATGCGAAAGCGGAGTCCGCGGTGACGGATGAGATATAGCTTGCTACGTCGGCCATAGCCTTTGAGGTCTAGAACAGAGTCAGTCAGTCGAGGCACAAGAGTATGGCTCGGATAAAAACCTACCTGCGAAGCAGTTGGGGGGCTGCTAGTGCTACCGCTGCTGCTGCTGCTACTCTGACCAGCGACCATAGACGCGGCGGAAAAGAGAGCAGCGAGTACGAAGAGCTTGGTCTGCATCGTGGACGGTATTGATCTGATCAGGTTCGATAGATGTCGTTATTGGATGGTTGAGGGTTGAATTCTGGCGGTTTAGTGATGTTGGTTGGAGGTTATTGAATTGTTGGATAGTATGAGGAGGTGAAGAGGAGAGGAAGGGCGATGCCTACATTTATATAGAGGGAAGAGGATAGCTGAGAAGAACGCAACATGGAAGGGCGAACTGCGCAAAGTGACAATTAGCTGATACACGGGAACATCATACGACCCGGACTTTCTAAAGGATTGACGTGGCCGCATTCAGAGGCGCAATTCCATTTCTAATCCTTCGCTGCAGCATCACGATCCTGCGGATATCACTCCACCAATCCTTTTCACAATCCTTCAGTATAATTAATATCACAGCCTTGCAATCACGTGGCATGGATCGCTAACGGGGGGCGGAGCGGAGGAGGCTGAAACCCCCTTCTAGACTTCCCGAGCAATCGAAAACGAGCGCCAAGAACAATTCAAGGCGTAGCCGGATCCTTCTCACGCAAGTTAAAACAACCCCTTGAGTGACCTAAGGCTTTACAAGACACATGCTGAACATGAAACGTTTACTTAGGTGGTACTTGTATTATTAGTACTGCTGTGAAGCTGAAGCCTTAGAATATGAGGATTCTTCCAGCCGTGCACTTCACTGGACCCAACCACATTTCATGCGCCTGCATTGCCGCCGCCACGCTGTCTATCTATGCCATGTATCGCTTGTGTTGGGGATAGGCTCTTGGCTATCTTTTCATGGAGTACTGGCATTAACTTATCCCACATCGCTTGATTGTGCACTACGTATTGCATTTTTGGTCAAGACGTGATGGCATCTAACATGTACGATGATTTTCGCCAAACGTTCTGGTCAACGATTGAAAGCCCGATTCTCGGTCATCGTCGTTTGTCATCAGCGTTCCTTCCTGGACATGATGGCTACCCCGGTGCCTCTACCCCGTACTACCGTATGTTATTGAGTTCGCGGGACATGCATCCCTTGTTCTGGACGAAAATAATTGTTGTTTCGCGCCGCTCAGCCCCGATCCTTATGGCTGAAAATTGTTCCAAGATAGTGTTGATTTTACATCTAACGTCGATCCTGATCCTGATCCTGATCCTTCTAGGGCTTGGCATCCTTGGCCTCAACCTATTCCCTGGAAAATAATCTCGACAGCAGGGGCGACCCTCATTTCCTTCGAGCGTCCTTGACGAAGTAAGACTGTAAGACCTCCTAGACCTCCAGTTTTTGCACCGGAGATAATGAAATTATCTTGAGGGACCGACACTCCTCTGACTCCTTCCGCTCAAAGGATTGGACCCCGAGCAGAGGAACCTACAAAGGACCTATCACTCAATTTGAACGTGCACGGTGCAGCAAAGAGCAGAAAGTTAGCGTTTCCAAACAGGTAAGAAACAGATACCTAGACCGACGTCAGAAGCCAAAGCCAATCAAAATACAAGGAGGGCTTCTTCAAAGAGTGCTGGCCGCTCGCTTGGTCTCGTCAGGGGACGCAAACTTCTACCGGTGTAATGGTGATTGGTGAGCCTTGTCCATTAGAGACATAAGGCTTTTTGGTCCGCCAATAGGCTCACGGTATTAACCCCCCATCCTCGCGACATAACTGATCATTCCTCCTTAGGATTCAGCTCTTTCATCTCTCACCTCCGTAAATACATCTGTCATTAACAACTTCGTAGGACTCACAAGATTCGGCCCTCTTTGCGCAACCAAACGCATCGGCGGGTTATTTGAATCGATCTCAGCCAAGTTCAATACATCCTACTGACCTCTGATTATATTCTTTGATTGAGCTCAATTATGAAAACCATACCTCAGCATTGTGCAACTATAGGTCAATGGCGACATGGAACCTCGTTACCCATCAGATATGATTCTGTGTAAGAAGTCATCTATAACAACTTATGCGTCTCTAACTTGTGAACTATGGACTATATAAAAATTAACCCTAGGTATGAAGACCGCCTTCGTATGTGGATATCAAACTGTTGGAGAAATCCATGTTCCAGCTTTAGCAGATGAGCTGCAAAGGCTAAGCATTACGGCTTTGACCGGAAAGGGACGCATAATAGTAGCCAGAGCAGCTGATAGATGCCCTTTGTTTAGCACTCCGAAAGGATACGTGAGGCTACAAGATTAATCTGAGTGTCCATTCCGAGCTGGCTTTGCATTTAGACCGGTTCAGAGAAACAAAGAGACTTTTTGATTTAGTTTACGGAATCCTGGGGGTGGTTGATGATAATATTCGCTGGTAGATCATTAGTGGAATATGGCTATGATAATCCGTGGTCGTGCTCAGAATTTATCTACTTTTCATTTCTCTCGCTCTGTTCTTCTCTCAATGTGGTCGGGATCCACTGGTTCCGGTCTATTCTTCTCATGTTCGACGAGAAACATTTGCTATGTCTTTTAGGATAAATCGCCCTTTAGTACAATGGCCAATGAGTCGTACCTGGCTAATGGTCCAGGTGTTTACAAATTATCTACTCCAGTTTCTTCATTGAGTGTTCGCGTGCCAGAACTCCAAAACTGTGGGGGCACGGAAAAGCTGACATTCGAACTTCGAAGCGCTGAGCAAGATACCTAATCCTCATTGGCAAAGCCCCGCTTCGCACGGGATGCAGCTCTTATGCAGGATACCGAAGCCTTCGCCATCATTGGCGCGTTTTCAACTACTGTGTAGCTGTGAGACGGTTGCTGACACTGACAACGAACGTCGTCTTGCCCAAGCATGGAATAGATCGGTCAGCTAGACCAAAGGCGACAGCGTGTTGTACAAGATTAACGTTATTGCGAAGGTACTACATTTGGTTCTTCATATTATTACCAAGCTTTCGACTTGACTCACTTTTTCCTCCATCATGTCAAAGGAAATCACTATCCTCAAAAATGTCCTCCAATTCTGTCAATGGCTTCGCAAATCCAGCTCAGAATGGAGACTACACCCCACTCCGTGCGCAGTTCCCTGATGGCATAAAAACATCTGGCCAGCATGCACCTTATTATGATGAGCTTAGATCATACGAGGATTTCCCAGAAGAGATCACTGGACCTACAATCTGGAAGGCAGCCGAATACCAAGATAACCCCGAGCGATGGACCCATCAATTGACCGAACAAGAAATTAACGAGATTAGCAAAGCGGCTGATCATTTCAAAGCATCAGGGTTACCGCTGTTGAATATATCAAAGGTCTTCTGTAATGTAGGCTCTCTGGGCCTTACATATACTGACAACTAGCATTCAGGAAGAATTCGCACTGCCGGAATTGTCCAAATACCTTGAGTCAATACGAGAGGAATTGATTAACGGAAAAGGTTTCGTACTTTTCAAAGGACTGCCTGTTACGGAATGGAGCCGGTACAAGACGGCAATCGCGTACGTATATAAACCATTCATTGGTGTTTACATCTCATGTCAAAGAACAACTCCCAGACTGAGGATATGTCGAATGGCTCTGACACCCGCTTCAGCTACATGGGCCTTGGCGCGCACTTCGGTAAACTGATTTCCCAAAACGGAAAAGGTCACATTCTGGGACATATCAAGGATATGAACGAGGATGCGTCGCAAGTGGGAAAGATTCGTTCGTACAGGACAAACAAAGGGTAGTCATTTTCGTTTCAAAGGAAGAACACTCACCTCGCCTTACAATCGGCGCGTACTACGAAACCGAGCTAATATCCACCAAAGACAAGATTTCCACGCAGACTACAGCGACATCGTAGGCTTGCTCTGTCTCGCCCGCGCCAAGGAGGGCGGGGAATCCGACATTGTCTCCACACATCACCTGTACAACACACTCAGGAAAGAGCGACCCGACGTCGTGAAAACACTGATCGAGCCCATCTGGTACTTTGACCGCAAAGGCGAAGTCAGCAAAGGCCAAGAGCAGTGGACCCGCACCAGCGTCTTCTTCCTCGAACCGAAAGGCAGCAAGGAGCGAATGTTTGCCAAGTGAGTACCAATGCCTGCTATCATTCCCATAATTCGCCTACCCAGACCTCCGACTCCTCGAATTCCCTCCACGAACACCCACCCCAAACTAACCCCTTTACTCCCCCTCCCCTCAAAAAAGATTCGACCCCCACTTCTTCCGCTCCCCCACCCGCTTCTCCTCCGCCGGCCTCATCCCCCCCCTCTCCCCCGCCCAGCTCGAAGCCGCCGACGTCGTCGAAGCAACCTGCACCCGCCTGCAAATGCACATGGTCATGCAAGCCGGCGAGATCCAATTCCTGCACAACCAGCACATTCTGCACCGGAGGACGGCGTACGAGGACTTTGAAGACCCGCTGCCCAAGAGGCATCTGATGCGGATTTGGATGGCGACGCCGGAGGGGGAGGGCGGGTGGCGGCTGCCGTTTTGGGATCGGGATTGCGGGAGGAGGGGCGGGGTGCAGGTGGATGAGAGGGAGGCGGTGGTGGTGCTGGATGCGGAGTAGAGGTGCTGGAAACGCGGTTTCAATCGAGCCGGGGAGTTCGTAGAATTGGTGTATTGATGCGTGCATGCATGCGCGAATGAGATGGTTTCATCAACGGAACCGCTTGCCAAGCATCGAGGTCGTTTTCATTAGACAGATGGGGAAATTCGCTCCCAAATATGCTCCAGACCCGAGTTACCAGCTTTGCTCCATACCCAAGAACCAAACACGGCTTCCAACCAAACACCCCATGGCTCCCTACCAAACAACCCACAAGGACTTTCCTCCTACTAAACACACTCTACATGATTTTCCGACCAAAGCACACTACATGGCTCCATTCTCCGAGGGTCCTCCAGGGCTGGCTCATCGACGGTTGCTTCGTTAGAGACCTTGATGAGAAGCTTAAGTCATATTTGGGGCTTGGGTACTGCAATATTTGGAGCGAATTTACCCACTTGCCTGTGGAGCGAACTCGGTGCTTGGCCAGCGAGCATAGATGGAGCAAACTGGGTGGAGGGAGTTGGGTAGACTGCTGGGTAGGAGGTTTGGTAGGGAGCCCGATAGGGAGCTTAATAGGGACGGGAGTTACCTAAGGTAGGTATGGTATGATACAGTATGTAGTTTCCAAGCCACACGGCAGTTAAGGGCCGACCCCACCAAAGTAGCATGGCGGAAGCTTAAAGGTACCGGCGCAGGGCGGGCTGCGGGAACTGTATATCTAGCCTAGCTGGCCCGTTGCTTATTTTCCCAATCCCGCGACGCGGTTCTTGCTGAACAACCCGCAATTTGCAATTTGTGGATTAATGTCAATAAGCCGGTGCCTTTTGCTATAGTTGCTGGGTAAGGGCTATTTGAAGAGAGTCATGTTGATAAAGCGCGCACGAGGCTCCGGGGCAAGGCCTTTGAGGGGTTATCTGCAGGTTCAACCGGGGGTGGTTGAGATGGTTCCTGGCTATACAGTAGGGGTTGGGGCATGTGCCTGGCGTGTGTTCATTAAGACGGTAATCCGTAGAAGGGGAACAACGAAGTACCTGAATATGTTTTGATCAGGCCTTGACGGAGAAGGGCTTGGAATCGCCGGGAAAAAATCTTCTTTGTTTACTTTCGACTCCAAGGGAACACCGAGACTGCAAAGCCTGGAAAAGCAGATAGGGGGCTCATTACTAGCAGAGCATTGCAAAACGGAATGGAGATGCTCGATCCTAGTAGAAGCTGGCGATGGGGAAGGTTGGTGGCGATTTACAACCCAAGATCTTCGATGGTCTAGGGACGCCCCGGTGTGTCCGGACTAGGCGCCGCTTGGTTTGCCAGTATCATCTTACGATGAGGCTTTTTATACAGGATTTGTGATTGGGGAGAGATGATGGGGGCAAAGGAGAACGACGACAGTGGACCACAGAAAGGCTCTCCGAAAACTCACAGCAGCGGGGTAGGTAAGCGAAAGCGAAAACGGCCAATGCGGTGCATCGAGTGCCTTGCAACCAAATGCAACCCAATGGCAAAGGCCACATCCAGTAAGAGCTCCCCGACAAGCCAATGGTGCTGGCAGGAAAATATCAGATGGTTGAAAGCTTAATTGGTAGCCTGATGCATGCCTCTCGGGATATCAAGGTCTCGTATGAGGGAGATGGTGGTATGGCCTTCCCCTAACCTTGTGTGCCTCTCTAGCTGCTTGCTTAGAACATCCCGTAACCCCGTTGTGTCAAGTCTTGTCCAGTCTTTAGCCACACGTTCTACTCCTAAGGTTGAATACACTTCTCAAGTGCTTCCAAAAGTGTCAGGCCTCTGAATTCCACGCAGGACTTTGGAATTTTCCTCTTTGTTTTTATAGTCGTCCAGCTCTTAGCCTTCTGTTCCTAGAGATATTTCTACTTTTCTGAACAGGATAGCTACTGGACCTCCCCTATTCCTTTGAAGTGGATCGATCTGATGCTGCGCGAAAACTGTACACACGCTGGAATTGGCGACGAGTTTCCCCCAAAGATTGCAAGAAGAATACTGAGCAGCATATCAAGCTGCTGCACACCCTGATGCTTGGCAGATTGATATGGCCGAGCCATGTAGCCGTATATGGTGTTGCGGCTGTCAATCAGTCAGTCTTTAGATGACCTGCATACAAGAGCCACACATTTTATTAGCTTCGGCATGAAGAATTCCTAGGCCTTGTGGGCTATTGCATGCTGTCAGTCTAGCATGCTGTCAGACCTGCATGCTGTCAATCCTACATGCTCTCAGTCCAGGCTTACGCTTTCTCTTACTTTTGAGTTGGAGGCGGCTAGAATTTGGGAGAGCAGTGCAACCACGACAGAGTCAAATCATTCAGCTTGTTGCAGCATAGTCACTAACCATGGCGGGGAAACGTACTTAAAAAGCCCATTCTGCTGTCGATATATAATATTCACCAAGCTTTCAACAGTTCTCAAATCGGTCAAACAGCTTCTTCTGCTACTTCGCTTCCTCCACCGTCCTCAACTCGTACTATTGTTCCCCCAACCTTCACCAACCGTCCTTGCGCCCTCACCAAAGCACGAGATGCATTCTCAGATCCTTGCCTCAGTGCTCCTGTTTGTCAGCTCCACTGCTGCCCTCGCCATCGGCATAACCATTACCATCGGCGCAGCGAACAACTTTGGTGTCTGCGCTGGCACAACTGTCACCTCTACAGGCAACACCGTTGTTGTGGGCTCCGTCGGTGTTGCACCAGGCACTGCAATCACTGGCTTTCCACCAGGTGTTGCTACCTCCCTCGACACCGCCGACCCCGCGGCTGTCAAATGCGAGGCCGACGTCGGAACTGCCTATAATGCCTGCCAGGGTGCGACCAACCCAACTGTGCTCACCGGCCAAGACCTGGCAGGCCAGACCCTGTATCCAGGTGTATACAAGTACGCCACCACAGCAGGCCTTGCTGCCAACGGAGTCCTCACTTTTGACGCACTCTTCTTGCCCACGGCTCAGTTTATCGTCCAGGTCGGCACCGAGCTTGACCTATTCGCTGGCAGCAAGATGCTGCTCAAGCATGGTGCAAGTGCCTGCAATGTCTTCTTTTGCGCCGGCAGCTCCGTAGTCATTGGTGCCAATGCAAGTATCAATGCCACCATCTTGGCCTACACGAGTATCAGCGCCGCAAACGCCGTCACCGACAAGGGTGGTCTCTTCGCCATCAACGGGGCTGTCACATTGATCAACGATAAGATCACCAAGTGTGCGTAGATGTGGACGGGCGCTGTGATTGCTTGGTTGCCAGGGAGAATAAAAAATGGATTTGAAGAGATGTGGTTTGGTTTGATATGGTTGGAACGGAACAGCTCAAATTTTGGGCATGGTTGAAATGTATGAAGAGGCTATTAGTCCAGAACTTTGTGTCTCTTTTTAACGAGTCTGTAGTATAATGGGCAATGGCCATTTTGGATAGCTACTTTCCTAGGCAGTCTGTATGATCAGAAATGTTAATGAGGAACATATGCTTACTGTATAGCATTCGGATCCCACATCAGAAAACATACAAAGCACAATTCAAGTAATTAATTCTTAACATCATGTGCAAGACCCCATCACGAAACCCCTCATTGGCTGTACTGAAAACAGTAACGACCGCCCTCACATCGGCCAGACTATGTCGATTGTCGTTTATCATCACGAATAATCTTTCGAGATGGAACAAAAACCCTAGTAACCTATGATCCTTAAACTACAAGCTCTGTTCATGAATACGGCGCGCCAATTGGTCAAGACACTTCTTCACTCGCCTCATGTTCAATCCTCCACGACTTCCACAGACGACGGTTCTACACAGCACAAGCAAGTCAATATCCCATCAACCACACAATAAGCAACGAGCACATCATCAACCCCCCGCCTTTTACGACCCTCCCCATGACGCCCACCTTATCAGTTCCAAAGGTGATTCAAAAGTTGTTTAGTGAATGAAATCGCTCAGATCGCGCTGGGTTTTGCGAAGAGGATTCGCTAATGTTAAGATGGCTGAAGAAACACAATCAATATAATAGAAAAAGACGAGGAAACCGGCAGATAACTTCCCCGAAAGGTCAGAAACAGAAAAGAGATGCACGATTCGCAAATCGAGAGCGTCTGGTCCAAGTTAATCTTGCTTATGAAATCCTGCTGCTAAATGTCTAGACAAGGGGAAGAGCCGAGGAATTTACTGAACGTATGTTAGAAGCCGGCGGCTTCGGGGAGTTGATGCACATTTGCGTACTCCAACGTTCTTGAAGCAGGGGTTCATGCGGCGCACCACCATTTCCTCGATGTTGGACTTTTGGAATCGCTGGTTGGCAACAACAACATCCAAACACCAAAGGCGACCTACTCTTTGATTGAGTCCTTTGGGACTGGGCTTTCTTTCTGAGTGTATTATTGGAATGCTTAGGCATCTGAAGAGGCACAGTATGTGAGAATATGGCTGCGTTGGCCGTGTGATTTTCTTTGCCTACTCGCTTCCAGATAGATTTGTTACAACAGGAACGAGGGAAGGTAAGGTTGGATAAAGATCAAGCCCAAAACGCCACGCTTATCCCGCTATGCATGTGTATGAACAGATGCCGATTTCACAACAAATACAATGGTAGAGGCAGAATAGAAACCAAAAGTCTCTTTTCGTAGAAACACTTCGTAGGCGTCGATTAATCGTCGTCTTCCAATTCCTTGCCTTGTTGCCAAGCGCGCTTCCACGGGCCATCCTGGCCAAACACTGCCATTTGGTCGCGCCGCATTCCATCTAGCACTTCCCCTAGGCCGCCATGCCGCAGTCGCGCGAGTACGACGTTCATACCGTCCTTGCTCTTAACCAACGCCTCCCGGGTCCTCCGCATGCCTATCAGCTCGATGCTGCGCTGAAGCGAAGACGTCGACCAGGAGGCGAAGAAGCCTTTCTTCGCGGGGACGTCTTCTTCCGTAGCCGCCGAAGCTGCCGAGTTCATCGCCCCGGCGTCTATTCTGCCCTTGCTTCCTTTGACCTTTGCTTGCCCGAATCTTGATTTGAATGTGACCGTAGTCGTGACATCCGTCGTTTCGTTCTTCGTGCATTCAATCAGGTCGTCCGTGCCCGGTATATGCCCCACGTGCGCCGGATGTGGTCGTCTGTACGATTGCTTCTCAATGATGCTCAATATACCCGTCCATTCCAAATTCCTCGTCTCTGTTGTCATCCATCCTTCCTTGACATCGACCACGCTCTTTTCGAGTATGAAGCTCTGACCGGTATCGCTGCTCGAGCCCAGAATTCCTTTCGGTAGTAGCTTCAGCACCGTCGGAGGCAGTTTTGATCTTTTGAGATGTAATCGCGTGGTGCTCAGCCTTTGTGTTTCGGTATCAAATTGACGATCTATGACATCGGTGGAGAGCACGTGCGTTGCGTGAGGGTTAGGATAGCGCAGGAAGTATGCTAGGCTGACGGCTGGGAATGGGTAATCATAGCTGAAGGAGCTTTCGAAGAACTTGACCATAGTCAAACTAGGTATCGTAGATGGATTGCATGTGTTCACAGTAGATGGCGGGTTGCCAATGTCGAGCTTAGCTCATTTAGATACCTTACCTAAAACTCGTCATGAATCGTCAAGATCTTAGCGGGGTGTAATTTACAGATCTAGTAATATTTAACCGAAGGATGAGCTTCTCGTAGGGTGGGGCACGGATATCATGTATGGCCAACATCAAGTTCATCCTTTAAGCTCGCATGGTACAGTACTTAAGATGGAAATCACTGAAACTTGGACATCTACTGCAGAATACCTCCATAGTAGGACATAAGATTATTCTCTTCCAGTTCCAGCTCAGTTGTCCCCGCAGAGCTCTTAGAAATCGGCCAGTCCTATCCGCTAGGCTACTCCTATTTCAGACCTCGCCTCCACAAGATATTTGCGAGTCAAGCTCACCTTACAGATAAAGATGAGATTCGTAAAGGAATTGAGAGGGCGAAATATGTGAAAAAGGAGATTGAGGTATTGTCAGTAACATTCTCTTCATGAAAACTGAGAAAGAATAGAATGCTGATTGACCTAAAGTACTATCTGAAGAAGTATCGATCAATGAAGCAGCGATACTCGTCAACTTGAATGCTTAAAATTGTCTGCACCGAGCTCTCTTTGCCGGGAAAGCGGAGTGCCAGTCCAACAATCCTCAACCCGTCACTACCTAGTGGCTTCGTGCACAACAGCCATAGCCTCAATCTCATACAAAAGCTCAGGAGCCGCCAACTTCGCCACACCAACCAACGTGCTTGGCGGTCGATGATCACCGATGAATTTCAGATACAGCTCGGCCCTGCTCCGTTCACTCAGGTCATAGTCGACGATATATTGTGTGACCTTGACGATATCGCGGGTCGTGGCACCCGCAGCTTCTAGGCACTTTGAAAGGTTTTCTAGGGCGAGGGCGACCTGGTCGACGAGGGACGAGGGAATCTGACCAGAGATAGAAAAGCCGAGTTGGCCGGCGATTGTGATGAGGGTGCTAGTTGACGAAAGCGGCGTGCAGGAGACATGGGAGTAGGTCGGTTTTGGGGGAGAGACATTTGGGGGATTGAATGTTTGAGGTTGCTGTGCCGACATGATCCGGCATAAGTGGCGCGGTACGGTGGTATTAGATGTTTTCAGGAAGAAGAAGTCTATCTAGGAGGTGGAAGGTGAAAACTCTACTAGCGGGCCCCAGCCCTATAGGGCGGCGAGTACCAACCAAATCACACCTGAGATTCCAACAGCGATAAACTGAATTGTCAATACGTGTCGCGAGAAGCAATCTTGAATAGAAAAAGTAGAATGAGAATCAACAATGTTGATTCTCCAAGCGGGGCAGCTCTTTCTACAGTAAGCAGAGTGCTCCCATTAAGAGCAGCGAGATCTGACATAAACTGACATCAATTTCACATAAAATCTTTTTTAAGAAACTTGAAGATTCATTTTGATTGCGCTCTTAGCAATGTGCTTCAAGCTCATTATTTGAATTAGAAAGATGGCGATTTCGGTTAGTTGTATAAATAATACGAGTATGGTAGGGCTCTGTCAATTCCTCGATCATGATTTGTTTAGTTTTATCGTTCTAACTATTTTCAGATTCTATCCCACGAATCATGCTATGACCAAGTTTGTGCGCCGACCAGGACGTGTCATTGTGTAGCTCATATTCGTCTAGCAAGGATTTTCATCACACCGCTCCAGCTTGAGTTGCATGCCAACACTGTTGATCCTGTTTGCAACCTGATATTGTTTTGGTCTGCATTGATGTGGATCTTCTCCGTTATGAGGCTGAGGCAGAAGCGCATGCAGGGAGCGCCAAACCCAATGGCGTATGGTGCCGAGAGAGGCTGGAGAACCAAACTCCTAGGTAAGTGCGTCAAAAATCGAGGCAATAGATTCATACTGCCAGCCAAGGTAGCTAACGGCCATGATAGAAGATGAAGGCGCGTCCACAATCCCCTCGGACCCCACCTCTGAAGCTGAAAAAGCGAAGCAGACAAATGGGCACGTCATAGGTGTGACCAAAGAGAAAGAGTCAAACAATACTCCATCCTCGAGCGGCAGCGTTCTCCAGGTCTCTCTATCGGACTACAGGCTTGCTGCTGCGTCTCTCGCAGACACGTTCAAAGACGACGAGGTAGCTCGCTACTATCTTCAGCTCCCTGACTGCGATAAATCGCTAGGAGCAAAAGCACAAAGATTGCACCTTAGCATCTACGAGTGCCTTACAGCAGCTCACTGTTGCGCCGGCCTCGTTACCGCTGCAGGACCTAATTTTGATGCCGTTGCTCTGTGGCTTCCACCCATGACACCCTGGACCTGGAAGACATACTGGAAAAGTAAAATGTGGATCCTGTACTGGCAGTTCGGCTCAGAAGGCAGGAAGAGATTTTTCGGCTCTTGGGATACGTTAGCTGAGGGCATGACTAAAATTATGGGGGAGAGGGCGGACAGCACTTGGACTTTGACGGATTTGGGGACTAGATCCGAGTCAAGAGGACGGGGCTATGCGTCAAGGTTGATCAGGCATGGGCTTAAATTGGTCTGTCTATTCCCCTTCCTTCTATCCGGAGGGAGGTCTTCTGTACTTGAAAGCAGACTTGGTGCAAGGCGGACTAATTTCAGTGCAGACCGATAGTCTATCTCAACCTGTCTATGTCGAATGCAACAGCTACAACGTTTCGTTCTACGAGCGGTTTGGCTTTCAAGTAAAAGGCAAGGTGGTTTTGAATGGTGCTGAGAAGCCCATTACACTTGAATCCATGGTTAGGGAGCCAACTTAGTTTTATTTCATCATAATAAGAGTGCTAACCACCGAATTCACGGATCCAAGCTCGAATCTCGGCTGTGATATTACCAGTTCTAATTATTTATAAAGGGAGATGAAATTGTAGTGCTCCTTGCCGAATCGTAATCCCGCTCTTTCACCGTGCTCATGATCCTCAGAACTTTATCTCCTTGCATCTTTCAAAACGGCTATCACTTTCGTATGTTTCTTCTTGATCGCCCAATCCAATGGAGTAAGGTTCCGTTCGTCTCGGGTATTTAGATTGGCACCCTTACTGAGTAAAAGTGCCACCACTTCCGCATGCCCTTCCTTGGCCGCCATGAACAGGGCCGTCTGCCCGTTTCGCTGTTGAGAGGCGATATTGGCTCCATGGCCAAGTAGAAGCGCAACCATTTCCTCAAGTCCTCGTCTCGCCACTTCCTGGAGCGCAGTGTACCTCTCGCCACCGATTTTCACATTGATGTCCGCACCAGCGGCGAGTAAAAGCTCCACGATAGTCTCGTTACCATTCTCTGCCGCTGCTTGTAGCGCATTGCCGTAAGGACCACCTTCCAGATTTACATCTGCCCCTTGGTCAAGCAGCAATCGTATAATATTCTCGTGCCCTTCTTCCACTGCCGCTTGTAACGCATAGCCATACATCCCACCCTTGGCATTGACATTAGCACCATAATTGAGCAAGAGTCTGATGATACTTTCATCCCCGTTTACTGCCGCGATATGTAGCACACTTCCTAGCTCTCCTCCATCAATATCGGGGTCAGCGCCATGTTCGAGCAGAGTCTTGCTGCCCTTCAATGCTGCAGCTTGTAGCGCAGAGGCGCGTTCTTCACTCCTAGAATTGACATCTGTGCCCCTGTTGAGTAATATCTGAATGACACTAAGGCGGCCGTTCCGTGCGGCAGCCGCTAGAACGCCTGGTGCACTGACATCTACACCGTTAGCGAGCATGAGCTCCACCACCCCATCAAACCCCTCGGTAGCTGCCCAAAACAGAGCCTGCACCTTGTCGCTGTCGCTTATGCTGGAGCCTTCCTTGTATAAAATGGCGTCAACTATCGCCTTCAGTCCGAAAGAAGCGGCCAACCCAATAGCAGAGACCGCGCGGGGAAAATTGTTGCTTTCGATCGCTTGAGGGTAGGCTTGCCAGTCGCTTGGAATGCTATAGGCCTGTACTGTACCTTGAACGGCGAGCTCATTCCCAAGGAACATGAGGATATCTTCCTCGCAGTCGTGCTCCACGAATCCACGTGCATGATTTCCCCATTCTTTTGCGGCGTAAGTAAGAAAAGGATATCGGTAGAGGCGATCTATCAGAGCCTTGTCGGTTTCGCCTATGGTTGTGACCTGAATCAGAAACCCGATGTATTATCACGTACAAAACTAGCAACATGGAAGGGGAACTCTGTAATGAGGATTTAAACCTACACGGGCCCGTTTTTGACGCTCCAAATAGAGAGGTATGCCAAACATGCTTTAGTGATATTTTGCATTGCGTATGGAAAGAAATCAGGGCCGACACTATGAAGGTAGTCTCGCATTGTGTGGTGGGCAAGGCGGACAATGTTACTCTCGGCTTCAATTATAACCATGCCAACGCAAACAGTATTGATCATTACAGGACTTGGCTTTGCTTCTTCCAGAGCTAGGCTGTCGTCTTGAACATCCTGTACTGCAATTGCATGCTGTAGCTCTCCAGGGGTTAGCGGCCGCTTACAATAAGTTAACCAAGCCAAAGATCGCGTGGCGACTTGGACAGCTTCCGTGCTATGCCTCTTTATTCTGTCCAGTGTGTCTCCATAGATGGCACATAATTGTGTCATGTATGGTGCTTTTGGGAAATCCACGAGGTCGGGAGAGATATCCGTGTCTGCCAAACACTGAACAAGAGATTGGGCCACAAGGAACCTGGGAAGAATCAGTACTGACACCTCTTCAGGAGAGATTGAACACCAACACTCCACCGGCGCTCTGCACAATTTTGCTTAAAATCTCATCCTGCTGGCTGACGCTCAAGGCCTTCATGCGGGAGACCAACATAACTTTCTGCTCAATCAGCTTTTGAGCATAATTCTTTATTTCTGTGTCATTCGGATAACTCTCTATTCGTAGGGATTTTGCCAATCCAAGCTCAACCTCACCAGAGGACCGGGATGTGAACAGAATTCGCATGCTGGGCCGCACCGCTCGGAGTTCGTTAAAGAGCTCCGCCCTTGTTGTTTCGCTACACTCATCAAACGCATCAATGACGATGAATGCACTCGTGAAATTAGCAATCGTGACTGTTAGAAACTCTAAGTATTCTTTTAGAGATGGCCGAGTATTTGCACGTCTATGACGATCGATGGATGCTTGTATAGATTCAGGTACCTAAGTAAATAATCAATATTAGCCAAATGAACTGCGATGCCACAGCAGCTGATGAATTGATCTGGATAATTGGCGATACGACTTGTGTAGAGGATGGTCCGAGTTTGAAGTAGCTGGCTAGGTTCATATTTGCAGGCTGACATACAGATTTCTTTACTTGCCAATGAGTCTCGAGAAATTGCCGTAGTAAACTGGCGATAAGAGCTATCGTACTTTGGATTTTCCCCAGCCTCCAATCGCAGTAAACAAATGCTAGGCTCATATCTAACCTCGTTTGGCAACGTTGTTGAAGGTCCTCGATCACAGCAGAACTATTGTCTTTCGTGAGTAACCTTCATTCTCAACACCGTAGTCAATCGGATACTCGAATACTTACGCAAGAACAGTCTTACCTGACCCGGCTAATTATATTTAGCGGAGTACATGCATAAGAAAGGTCTTGGGCGCTCACGTATACCGCAATACCAGAGTCTGTTCTCGACACCAGAGATCCAACTCTGGAACTGAAGTGTTTCAAAGAACCACTGGCAAGTGCCTTCCAGTCTTGTCCCTAAAATTTCGGTTTGTCGAGATGCAAAAACCATTGGGGATATCCAGTCCAAATACTTATGATGAAGCATGCCTTTAACAATACAATCAGTCCTGCATATTGGATATCATGATTTTATGACTCCGAAACTCGTACCTAGATCGAGTTGCGAGGCAGTATCGGGGTCGAATCCACCGGCAGAATTCTGATTCTCCGCAACATCTCCTAGAACTATATCGGCTTCCTCGATTCGTCGGCGCAGAAATCTATCCACAAGCAACCGTAGAAAAGGATCTTTCATGTGCCCTTCATAGTCCGGAAGTGGCCAGAAACCCCACTCAGACTCTCGTGAGGTATTAAATGGTTCAGCTATAGGAATGTCCGTCTTCCCTTCGTGTCCGCTAATGACATTGGCATCAGAAGGGTCCTCAAAGGTCAGAGAAATATCGTCAAGGATAAATTCGCGGTCACTGTTCTTGCTTCCCCTATATCTTGTCTTCTTACTTGAACCAGCTGTGTCAAGGTCGTCTTGCCAAGGAAGCGACAGCAACGCAAGTTCTTCAAGGTGTACCGCTATGTGCTTTGGCAAGAGCGCCGCGTATCTGAAGGCTCAGATCTCACCGCTTGTTCTTGAAAGACCAGCTTTTTGGCCACATGCTGCGATGCTTTTGGTCTGCAAATCTCTGATCGGCAGTGGATACCAAGAGACTACAAGCCCGCCAGGTGATGAAAGATTCTGCTAACATTTAGGCGCCATCTAGGTAAATGGAGGGGGGAGACCGCTTTTTCAGCAGGCTCAAAGATCTCGAGCTTGCGTGCTTTCCTAAAAACAATGGAAGCGCAAGAGCATCTTCGAAAACATGTGGTTCATATGAGGTTGAGCTGGGGACAACAACCGCTTGGTCTTATAGACAGTAACCGAGACATGACCACACGCCTCATAGGCCTCCTTCCGAATCTAAAGACCCTGCACCTTCTGCCAGGGCATCTCTACTTCAGCCATACCTCACTTACTCAAATATCCGCCCTTCACCTCTGCATGCCTTTTCGCGAACGGGCAACGGTCTCGGATTTTGAAGGTCTTTTCCGACACAACCCGCACCTTAGCAATCTCGTAATTACAGCCACGCAAAGCTGGGCGAGTGACGACCATCTCTCGGTCCCTCAAGCCGGCAGCGATGACATACGACTCATGTCATTAGTCGCTCACATGTCAATCTACAGCACCGTATGCTGCGCAAATACCATGAAAAATCTTCTTCGCGCGCCCAAAATCCTTGTGTCGTTACACTATCATTACAATGAAGATGCTGCGCCTAATCGCAATGCCATAATGTCGACGAATTTTCCTTGCAATCTAAAATACCACGAGGCATCATTAGAAGAGCTTGTCGTTCACGCTCATTCTCATCAACACATCTCACTACAACATTCTATTGACAGAGTAATGCAAACTTTGAAACACTTTACAGCGTTGAAAAGACTTGAACTTTTCGCGTGATGAATGATGCATTCTGCTACAGACGAGGCAAAGCTGTATATCGAGAGCGATACGAATACAAGAAAACTTGTCGAAATGCTGCCGTCAAAATTAGAGATACTGCAAATACAGTCTTCGAAACTACATTTCGTATGTGAACATCAGACTCGCATCATTCATTGTTCTTGAGTGAAAAGTGTAATCGCACAGTGCGCTAGATTTCTGACATGACTGAGAAAGATTGCTGACTATAAGGCGAGTCACATTTCTGCGCTGAAGAAGATTACTGTTTGAAGTTCTATTGCTAGACTGTCGAAAGAGAAGAAGATGAATCGAAAATCTGAGGTAAGTCAAGCTTTCTTCGATGTAGATGTGAAGTTGAATTTTACTGTTTGTCGCTCTGAGTCTACTGCATTGTTTGAAATCAATATGAGATTTTGAGCTGCAAGATGAAAGCAATTAAATTGTTTCGACCTGTATCGTATGAAATGATTATTTGGTGAAAGAGCATCTGTGATCAATAGATATTTCAAAAGATGTTGAAAATAGGGAAAATGATAATCTTCGCCTTCATAGAGCTGATAGAGCTGAGGCTCGCTAGTTCTAGATAGTCTTCTAACAGCAACAATCAAAATATCAATATGTCTTCATATGATCTTGTGTTTCAACAAAAGATTCGTTGCTAATTCATTTTACAATTCACTGCTTCATCTCTAAATGAGATGTTCTAGACGTGGTTTATTTCGTTGTCGATCGAGGAATTTAGCGAATCTACTGTGCTCACAGAGCTATAATGATAAGCATCATGCCTCAGAGATTGCTCATTTGACATGCTGAATCTAGCGACTGAAGCATCTTCGATCATACTACACTAACGCTTAATAATTTCACAGATACAGACGAGCTGCTACATATCAATTCAAGTTGAATTTCGCGTTGCTCAGATCAAGGCGCAACAGATAACGTCAAGAAGTCATGAGAGAGCGAAAATGTTCGAAGGGAAAGTTCGCAGCTCAACTCTCAATGCAATCAATCGCATCATCATCATTTTCGAATAGAAAGCTTTATGAGACTTACTGATATCTCAACTGCGTTACATTTACTCAGTAGAGCGATTGCTTCTTCAGAGAATCAACGCTCGGTTCGCAAGAGTTTGTGATTACTGCGATCTTCTCAAATACGTCCCGAAACGCTGCTCTTCTGACGTCAATTGAATCTGAAGACAGTGAAACTTTCAACATGTGACATTCGTCTTCAACGAAGATTCCTTTCTTCGTAGACAAGCTGCTGCTATATGAATGAATGGCCTTGAATTACGTGACTTCGTTTCTCTTTTACGGCGTCTGCTTGTACATATACATATTTACCATATCTGCCTTGAGTTTCAGGTCACCTGTTACTGTTTCTATCCTTGAAAGAGAGCATGACTACATTAAAGGGAGCGAGAAGGTAGCACGAGGGAGCGCGTGAAGGCTTTCATTACATGCTTCACAATTGAGAGGGAATGGCTTCTATGACCGCGTAAATCTATGTTCTGCAAGTACGAGGCCTCTAAGAATTGAAGACTGTCATACTATTCGGCTCGTCCGTTGTCAGTCGCATGAGGCATGAGGAGTTCAACTCTTACGCGAGAGAACAACAGAAGAATTCACAGGGTCAACATGAACATCTTGAAGGACGTCAACGTAATTCAAGCACTGACTTAGTTTCTTACTCCCAGCATCAATTGGCCCTTATCGAATCTTTTCGCTGTAAGTGTGTCACAATATTCTTCTCAGGGTACACAGCTTCTACTTCGATAACGCTTGAACCTCTTTCGAGATCTGCATTCTTCTGCTTCTTTATCGTATCGACCATCTCTGCTGAGATATTCTTCGCTGTATGTAAAATATGGTTTCTGGGCCGTAGGTTTCCGATGACATTTCGTCTGTCCGAAGCAAAAACGTCAACTGCTCCTTAGTGTGTCGCAGAGAGAGTGAGGTAATTGCGGTCCCTTGCATCGAGCTGGTCTAACTTTACCATAGTGCCATAAGTATGATCGGTGTCTGCAAAAGGCAGGCGATGCAGTATCAGGGCCATTAGACTTCTAATGGTAGTCATTGGCGCTAGCACTTTGTCATCCTTCGATATTTCGACTTCACTTGTCGAAGTTCCTTCAGAATGCCCATGCGGTTTCGTGACAAGCATTCACTTCTTGACTTTGGCGTCAAATATGAAGAACCTTGAGGGGATACAAGAACTTGGCGTAGCCTTGATGATGTATCCAGGATACGACACCATCAGGCTCAAGCTTGAATGTCAGGATGCAACCAGAGCAAGTCATGGTGATTTGGTGACTAAGATACTAAAGCTGAGGAAGCAAAGTAACTACAGGACTTTCTCTGGTTCATCTTTGCATCTGGTAGTTCCCCATCATTTATTTAACTTGTGTCGTTCACGGTTCAATGCCTTCAGAGATTTTTTACAGCGCAGATTCGAAGGTTAACTGCCACTGGCTACATGGTATGACCCGTAACCCTGCACGAGGTTTGGGTAGTGCTAAGATCATTTGAGCCCACGACTGACGGTAGCCAGCGCATGGGATTGGAATCGTGGATGGCTGAAAGCAGGACTTCGTGAGTACGAACCGGCCGTGATTCTTCAATTTGGACCGCCAGTGGGGGGTGTCAGAAATCATACCACACTAAGCGGCAAGCCCAACCACGGCCTCTTCGTCGACAAGAAAGTTGTTCGTTTAAGCTCATAAACAGATCAATTGAGCTGAAGAGATTGTCCAGATAAACCACATATTCGTAGGGTCGAGGTAGCGATTTAACGATTTGAACAACCATCGAAGCCGAAGGGCTAGAATCCTGAATTTGGTGCAAATCAACGATTTTAGTGATTTTCGATGCATACATGATAGATAATTCTCACTGCATAGGCAGTAGAGTTTGAACCCTCGATCGGCTTCCTTACTGGGTATGTTCATGGTATGTTTGGATCGACCCTTAAAAAGGATTAATTGTTCGTCAATTGACACGTTCCGACCTGGATGTAGATATTGCTTGCAGGCCTGCTGAAACAGGGTCGAAAACGGTTTCAATTTCGCAGTTCAGAGCTTTTCATAGCCAGGGCTTTTGGGTTCAGGGTCCGTATTTGGATCGGATAGCTTCAGAAATCGTTTAATTTGATCAAATCGAGTCAGAGCCAAGCTTGAGGTATTTCGGGATTTCCATGCATATCTGAGTGTGTATCCCAATAGCTCTCCGTGCGATTTAAGGAAATTAAACCCATGGATAGTAAAATCTCCACAAAGACGCCAATTTGAGCACCCGAAGTGGGGATCCAGGGCCGTTGTTTAGCTGTTCTCTCCCTCTTCTGTGCCTTCGTATTCGTGAACTCGGAAATTTGTTCAAGCATGGATGAGGTAATGAACAGGCTGAAAAAACCAATGGAGTTACAAGCCCTGGGGGCAATTTAGCCTGAAAAGGCCGATCCTTCACCTGAATAGGTCGATATGTAGAAGAAGGAGGTTCAATCGAATCTAGTATTTCTTGAACCGACGGCTTGTTTTTAGCCTTTCGAAGCTTTTGAATAGCCATCGGTGCAGTGTCTGGTACGGAAGGAATTTCTTCCTCATTAGCTCGCATATTGAGCTGAGTAGGTAGGTGAGTATGTAGGGTGGGGGGTGAATGTAAACAGTGCAGTAAAGAAATATTTTGGTGGGGTGCCTAAATAGGCTTAGCTTCGTTAATCCTGGGATGGCAGCTTTAACGACGGTTTAAGGGATACAGACATTATAAAATCTATGGATTGAACACATTATCATACACTGAATCTCATTGCGTTTTCTTAATATCTCACATAATAGATCGGGTTTGAAGCATGGAATGTTGCTGAATTGTCGATTTTTGGAGTTGTGTGGTATGATTTCTGATCCCCTGGTGGACGAAGAATGGAAATAACGTTTCAGCTCTCCCTACATAACCTCGCGTTCTTATGTGCTAACCTCTTTGCACCCCCCTGACGCTCTTGCACAGTATCAACGAATGTCTGAGGGCGTGTTTCAATAAAGTTCCGTTCTGCATTACCTTATCGGGCCACCGTTGCCTCATGGTATTTAATCGAGTCCCTTGCCTCGTGAAACCGGCACTCTGGACACTGGAGCGAGTATCTAACATTCCAGCTTACCACCCAACCTTCCCAATAATTCAATCCAGACGCTCGATTGTTCTTTCAGTAGCTTTTTTTCGTCGATCGATATTGCAAGCAGTCGACACAGAGATTTCAGACTTTCTTCGAACGTTCAGCCTTGTTCAGGGGGTTGATAATTCTGAGCAGGCCTTTCATCGTGAACCTGTGGCGTGACACTCTTCGTCCAACGAGAAAGAATGTCTTCAAGTAGACAAATGTAGAGACTTGAAGGAGGTGTTTGCAAACAAGCGCGAATGCAAGTTGATCTACCGGGCCAGTATGGTCAAATATTTCAACAAGAACCTCCGTAGGCAAGCGCAAGATGAGTGAAGACCTGATTCATGCAGAATCGAAGAACTATGATTCGATTAATGATGAAGAAATTCGAAGGTTTATGCATTCAACTCATCTGTTGAGCGACGATGAAGGGTTTTCAAAGACGATCTGTAGGCATGGCAACGTGTCTTAAGCTGTGAGCGTGTGAAGTGAATTCTAGATGCTTGAACTTGCTTACTGATTGTCAGAGGAACATATGTTGCCTCAGCAACGCCATCGCGAAACTCTAAGTCAACTATGAATTCGTATCATCGCAACAAAGTCTTAGCCGAATTCACTAAGAATCTTCAAACCTACCCATTACTTCGTAGAGGGTAAGATTGTATCGAACTGATTAAAGAAGTGTAATGATCTTCATCGTCTAAGTCTACGCGACCGTTGATTATATGACATTAATCAAAATAGAATTAGCCCCTCGAAAGCATGTATGCTGCGCATAACTCGTAACACTACCTTACATACCTAAGCAAGAAAGTGTTGAAAATAGGGAAGATGAAAATCTTCGCCTTCATAGAGCTGATAGGGCTGAGGTTCGCTAGTAGAGTTTTCACCTGCTCGCTTCTACGGAACTAGATAGATTCCTAACAGCAACAACCACAATATCAATATGCGCTCATATGATCTCGTATTTCAACAGAAAGTACCTTCGGGATTCTTCAAGGAATGGGTTTCATAGGGGATTGTACTCGGCAGACTCAGAATCGACCTAGAATTCTCGTAAAGATGCGTTCCGAGAAACTTTCTCTTGAGAGAATTGCTCTCAAGAAAAATCTCCCAGGAGCCACTCATGTGTTCTCGGACCATCAATACGCCGAGAAGTTTAACGAATCTCCTGAAAACTTTATCATAGGAAAAATCTCCTGAGATGCAAGGTTGGTACAAATGAAGGGTCGAAGATGGCGAGGACGCGCAGTCTTCCGAGAATCGCGTTCTTCTAGGCCTGATCTTCAAAGAGTCATGGTTTCTCAGGAGACATGCTCTCTTACAAGCAGTTGCTAGACTGTCTAAGCTCAATATGTCCCGAGATGAAACGTTTGCGCTCATACACACCAATCATTCGAGATATGATGCAAGAACGCAGCAGATCTAATTCAGAATTCATAAGATTCAGGAGTGCGCAAGTTCTTTTTCGAGATTTTGATGAGTTGTTCAGCCGTTTCACATGCGAAAGTCGCTTGGACGAGATCAGCAAGACCATCGGACTGAAAATGAAATTCAGGATTACGATCATTCAATCGTGATCTATTCGAATCAGGAAGAATGCAACACAAGGCAAGTTCAACGCTCTGCTTGCGTCTGATCACAATGGCTCTGAACGATACATTGAGTGAGAGATGCTTGTGCTGCTGACATCCGCATTTGAATCAACGTTAATTTGTTTTTGTTCGCTCTCTGATGTAGCTTTCGCGTGCAAATATTTATTCTACTGTTTGAATGAAAACTGTTAACTTATAAGAGCTAATAGAATCGAAGTCTGAAAAGAATCAGGCTCTTGCCGTCATGATCAATTATCTTGAACAATCCCGATGATTTGTTTCGTATTGAAGTCATATAATTGATTCTTTCTTTCAGCTGCGTCGCATTATAAGAACTTCTTTTGAATTGAAACGTCGAACGAATCGTCAGTCTGAATGAGTAGCTACATCTGTAGAGCGCGTGTGATATTATGGCTCGAAGCTTGCTGTTCTCTAACAAGTTAAACTCGAATTGAAGCACAAGATGCTTCAATTTTGAATGATTTTCAAGAAAGCTTAGTAGCTTAGAAGCATCAACTTCTTCATTCTCATGATCGTCTATGTCAATCACGAATTTCGCGCGCAAGATTGAAGCAGCGTTGTCATTCGTGTCGTCAATGCGATGAGCGCGAAACACGTTTTCTTCATAAAGAACATTCGCGGCTTCGTTGTAGAAAACACGACAGGTGCGTAAGATTGCTGGGAAAAGACAATTCGGGCGAGGAAATGAGTCACTATCTTCACGTCACACCATGCGTGCAGTTTGGTCGGAAAGTAGTAGAAGCCGATAAATCTTAAGCCGAAGTTCTGGTGGCAAACGTAAGATTGAAGGCAACAAACTGTCTTGCGAAGACATCGTATTCTTCCCGACCATGATGCGGATGTAGTTTGAGCAGTGGGCAAAGCGCTGCGAAGAAAAGGATGGCTTCCACAGCGAATGCACACTCCGGGAGGTTCTATTATTGTGAGCTGAGAAGACGATGAATGTAGCTAAGTATTAAGTATCAACAGAACCCGACTGTGGGGTAGAAATGGTCGAATATGAGTATGAGTCGCCTAGAGCTCGACGGAAGTGTGCTTTCTTGCTTCTTGTCTTTAAAGTAGCTTGCAAAGCTTGAATGTTGTTGTCGTTGTTGAGACGCCTACGCTTGCGCAGCAGTCTGTTCAGCGCTTCTCGGCTTAAAGTGGTATTAAAGTTGGGTAGATGAAAATTCTAAGGTATTAAAGAAGAGTCTATTTTTCTACTTTCTAAACTACTGGCGAGTATTTGACCTCTCCTTCGCTGACTAATTAGCAACGCAGTTGCTTTTAGTGATTGATTTTGACCCCTTTTGCGTCAATTATCTTAATTCTTTGTAAATGATATTTGCTGAGAGTACTTAATTATAGTAGGTTCGATTTCTAATGACGCTGCATCTGCAATTTGTAAAGAGTGGCAGAGACAGATTTTAGCGCTTTTAGCGATCAATATCTCAAATATTCGTTTAATCTCATGTCTCATATTTGCGTCACTTTTAGCTGAGAGACTACAGGTTGACAGATCAACACTAAAGCTCAATGAATCATGCAAAATGTTCAAGCATGATCAGGTAACCATGCGCATAATTTCGCTTTTCTGCGCTACTGATAATGTAATCTAAAATCACAGAAAACAGCATCTAATCTTCTAAAATATATCACATCAATTTTATTATTCTATTGATAATTAATCAATAATTGATCAATTCATTATCAATAAGCGATTAATTATGAACTTATGATATCTTCATATATATTACTCTTATTATTGACATATCATCAAAATCTCTTCTCAGACATAATCTCATTCTATCAATTTATTATTTGTTAGAAATTGATCTAGAGCGAGTCATAAAAATGTCATTTAACTAATAAATAAATGCTAAGAAAGAAAAGTATCTACAGAAAAGAACTCAATTCTTATATGTGTGTTTCTCAGCTTTGTGCTAAACTCAATTGAGTTGACATCTTACACATATGATGCAGAAACTCAATGACATCACTTTTAAATCAGATTCTCGCTAGACTTGATTAGAATGAAATCAGATGAAGACTAGTTGAAGAATAAATAAAGACTAAAATCATAACATTATCTTTTCTCTTGACTATTCATGTTTGCATGAATGTTGTTTCTTAGTGCGCTTTTCTTGAATATTTAATATGAAAGTTATCAATCATCTTTTGAATGTTCATAAATTCATCATCATCAGCGTTATATCAGTTGAGATCATTATTATAACTTTTTCATTTGACTTGATATTAAAGTTGTTGTCACGATTCTAGTCTTGTCAGACTCAGTCTTCTAGTCTTGTCAGATTTATTCTCACTTCGTTATCTTGACTAGTCTCTATTGAGTCTAGCGTCGACTGAGAAACACATATATGTAGTCAGCTTCTTTTCTGTAGCTATCTTTCTTTCTTAGCATTTATCTTCTAGTTAAATGACACTCATATTGACTCGCTCTATGCTGATTTCTAACATTAGATAAATGCTCACTAACTACTCTGCTATCGATGAATAGACGATACGAAACAATCTATTCAGTAAGGAAAATTTGCAAGAAATTCTTCAAATTTGCATCATCATTTTAGATTGCAAGAAATTCTTCGATTCTACACTCATTTTCATCATTCTATTCGCAAGAAATTCTTCGAATAAAGCATTCAGTTATTATCTGAAATTCACAAGAAATTCTTTGAATTTTCACTCATCAAAACATCAACTCTTCATCTATTTTTATCTCAACAACTTCTATCTTCTCTCATCATGACACATGATGTCGAATCAGTTGAGTTTCGAACAACTCGTCTGCTTAGAAGCACTGTCAATAGAAGAGTTTCACTTCTACTCATTGATGCTTCAGTCGAAGCTGAGAAAGCTGTCATTGCATGAAACATAAACATCGAAGAACAACTGTTTTATTGAGTCAGCAATCAACTCAACAAAGTCATCAATATGCTGAACGAGCTTCGAAGTCAGCGAGACTTGACTTTACAACTCAATGAACATTGACTTCTTGTACAAGATGATCACAAAAAGAGAGCGAAATAATTAGAAGTCGCTTTTGATAAGAATGATGAGCTAGAGAAAAAGATCAGTCAGCTACAAGACGAGCGATTGAACTTCAGAGCAAAACAACGTCAAGCTGATTGATCTATGTCTCGTTAAGATACTCAGTCAGCTGAGCAACGAGTCAATCAGAAAGAAGCGCGCTTTCAACAAGAATCTTCTACTCTATCTGATAACGAAAACGAAAACAATCATCACAAGTTCATCAAGCTTTCGAATTCACTCATCTTCATCGAAACAGATGATTCTACCTGAAAGACATGAAACATCAAAATAGCTGACAAGCTCGATGTCAACGCGAATCATTACTCTACTGAAAAGATTCGTATTGTCTATGTGATTTTCAGACTAGAAGATGATGCTGATCAGCAAATCTATGCAAAGCATCGTGTTGATGCTTTCTCATTCTATCAGTCACTATCAGAGCTACTGAAACATCTGAAAGAAATTTACAAAGATCAGAATCTGATTTGAAAGTGTTGTTGCAAGTACGTTGCTCTGAAGCAGCTCAACAAGTCTTTCAGCTCTTTCTATTCAGAATTCACTAGAATATTCAGCTTTCTGAACTACGACAATATCATTCTGATGAACAACATTCAGAATAAAATCAACAATCATCTTCAGAACGTGTTGTCAGTTTGTCTCATAAAGTTTAGCTCACTTGATAAGCTCAAGATCTTTCTTCAAGATGTGAATAACAAACAACGAGTCAATTATTAGCTACGTGACGAGCAATGAACAGTCAAATCAATAGCAGCTTCGAAAAAACGTTTTGTTTCTTCGTCGACATCAGCTTCAGTCTTGACTACTAACTATGTTCAACTCGCTACTTTTTTCACTTTTGAATCTGAATGATCAAGAATGTCAATCATCTGCTTCAACTGCAAAGTATTGAGTCATCTTTCAAAGAACTGCTCTCAGCTGAAGACTAGTACTTCGACATCTCGTGCATTCATCTCTTGTCTCAATGAGATCATCATGTCGAAAGAAAAGAAATTATTTACAGAGAAATCGAAGAATGAGGCAAAAAACTAGTGACTTTCATCAAAGACGTGATGAAAGATGTGTTAATTTCTTCAACAATGAGCAGCTCAAATGATCTCTTTGCTTCGAAATCTTTGACTACTGAATGTATACTATCTAGCAATGAAATTAGTTACTCATTAAAGTCATTGATTGACATTGAAGCAGCTGACTATTCGTTCATTGATGAATTAATCGCGCAGAATGTTTGTGATCATTTGCAAATTGAATTGTTATCTTTAATCAAGCTCAAGTCAATAAGAAAATTTGATGATCATTATGCAAAAAAGTTCATTACTCATGCAATTTATTCAAATCTGACTATTCAAGATCATATGAAACGTTTCGTTTTTATGCTGATTATTCAATTGAGTCAGCATCAGATGATTCTCGAAAAAACATGAATGAATAAGATCGAGATAACGATTGATATGAGAAACGATCGTCTTCAATTTTCTGATTCAAAGACTCATATTGATGCTAGCTCGATCTCTCTTTCTGTCATCAAGAAAATCGCGATAGAACAGAAGAGTTCAATCTTTACTTAAATACTAAAGAGATCTACTTCTTCTGTTGTCACTCGACTCAGCGAGAAGTCATCTTCATTCAGTAAAATCATGAAATCATCTAATTCAGTTAACTTCGCTTCGTCTTTCAATTCAATAAACATAGCAATGATAGAGACTGCAGCATATAAATCACTAGTCAAACGATCGAATGTGACTACTTTCGCGATCATCGTCACGAAAATCGATTGACTTCTAAAAACAGCTAGAAATAAACTCGAAGATGTAGATTGTTAGAGATCAGCATAGAGCGAGTCATATGAGTGTAATGTAACGAGTATATAAATGCTAAGGAAGAAAAGTATCTAGAAGGGAAGAATCGACTATCTATATGACTCAGAAGAACATAAGCTAACTCTGAATAGAGTTGACTTCGAAACAACTCGATAGTCTAGTGACGAGCGATCGACGATAGTCAGAAACATAGTCATCAACATAGTCATCAACATAGCTATCAACATAGATGCGTAGCTAGAATCGTAACATAGATCTACAAGAGCTTTCACACGAAGAGATCTTGAAAGAAGTCAAAGCTAAGCTTTCTTTGAAATATCATGACTATCTAGACGTGTTTGATCGAGCTATGACTGATCAACTATCTTCTCATCGCTTTTATGATCACAAAATCGAGTTGACAGGCGAGAAAACATCTTCTCGAAGTCGTTTCTATCATATGTCTGACTACAAGCTTCAAAAGATGAAGAATTATCTGATTGAACATCTGAATAAGAGCTTTATATCTTTCAGCTCGATCTCATACGCTTCACTCATACTATTCATCGAAAAGAAAGACAATAGTCTGCGTTTCTGCGTTGATTATAGAAAGCTCAATGCTTTGATCAAATGAGATCGCTACTCTCTACTCTTAATAGACGAAACTCTCGCTCGTATTCAAGATAGCAAGTATCTGACTCGATTGAATATAATAGTCGTCTTTAACAAACTACGCATGCATTCGAGTAGCGAAGATTTGACTATCTTTATTACCTCTTTTGACTTCTACAAATATCACGTGATGTCTTTCAAATTAATCAACGACTCGACTTTCTATCAATACTATATGAACGACGTGCTGTTTAATTATCTACATCAGTTTTGTCAGATCTATCTAGATGATATTATCATCTACAGCAAAACACTGAAGAAACATAAGAAACATGTACGACTAGTTCTACATAGATTACGAGAGATCGATCTACAGATGAATATAAACAAATGCAAGTTTCATGTTCAGAAGATCTTCTTTCTGAGACTATTGCTATTCATCGAAGAACTAAAGATGAATCTCAGAAAAGTACAAGCAGTAGTCGAATGATCTACTTCTACAAATCTCACTCAGATGCAGTTCTTCGTCAACTTCTACAACTTCTATCGACGTTTTATAAAGAACTTTTCGAAGATTGTTCATTCTCTGATTCAACTAATTCAAAAAGAGATGATATTTGAATGAGATCAAGCTTGTCAAATGATCTTTGATCATATGAAGAAACGAATGACTGAAGTCTTTATTCTTCGTCATTTTGATCAGAATAGAAAGATCATTCTTGAAACAGACTCATTCAACTACGTCAACGATGATATACTTTCTCAGTACGACAACGAAGAAACATTGCATTCAATGATTTACTACAGCAAGAATCTGAGCTTCGCTGAGTGCAATTATGAGATCTATGACAAGAAACTACTAGCAATCATTCGTGTCTTCAAGCATTGATGATCTGAGCTGAAATTGACTGAGCTACTCATCAAGATGTTCACTGATCATCAAGCTTTAACGTCATTAATGAAAGATAAAGAGCTAAGTAGACGTTAAATGCGCTGAGTACAAAAGCTCGTCGACTTCAACTTCAAAATCATGTATCGCTCAGACAAATAAAACATCAAAGTCGATGCATTGACTCGTTGAGTCAATTCAGTTTCTAGAAGCTCAGAAGATGAGTGCATTTGTTATCAATGAATCACTATTCTGACTTCGAATCGAATGAAAATTGCTGATCTAGAGAAGAACATCGAGAAATCAATCTATAAACAGATTCTTGAGATTAATGAGATCGACGAGAATTGTACGCTACTTCGTGAAGTCGTATTAAAAGATGAAGCTCAATATGAAGATACTAAATTAAGAGATTGTCGAGTTCAGAACGAAATACTATATTGAAATAATCTTCTATGAGTTTTCTTTGATGAGCATCTTCAAATGAAGCTAATTTGAAAAGTTCACGATCAATCTTCTATTGATCATTCTGAAATTCTCAGAACGATGAAGATCATAAGAAGATACTACTATTGATCTTCAATGCAAAAGACAATAAGTCGATATATTTGAAACTGCTACATTTGTCAGCGATCAAAGACTTCTTGAGATAAATTCAATGAACTACTACATTCTCTACTCATACTCGAACAACAATGAAAGAACATAGTCATGAACTTCATCATCAACTTATCTTTTTCGAAAGGCAAAAACATCATACTAACAGTGATATGTAGATTGACAAAGAAACGACATTATATTTCTTGCTTCACTGATGACGAGAGAATCACAGCAGAAAAAACAGCTGAGCTAATGCTTCAGTGAATATATTGAATACACGATTTACTCGATTTCATTGTTTCGAATCGAGACTCTCAATTTATCTTCATTTTATGAAAGTCGCTTTGCAAAAGACTAGATATTAATCTTCGACTCTTCACAGTCTATCATCTTCAGATCAATGATCAAAGTGAACAAGTCAATCAGAACGTTGAAAGATATCTTCGATTCTTCTGTTCATACATGCAGAATGACTGAGCTAAGCTACTACTCATGATCGAGTTCGTTGACAATAATGCTCTGTTCTCAATCATCTTCTCAATTTCTTTCTTTTTAAACAAAGACTTTCATTCTCATATGAGCTTTGAACTCGATGTCATTGAATATGAAAGTTCTTGTGAACGCTTGCAGACGACTAAAGTCGAGAATATATCTGAACATATGAACAAAACACTGAAGTTTGCTCGCGAGTCGCTAGTCAAAACACAAGAACAAATGATGAAACAAGTCAATAAGCATAGAAAAGAAGTTGATTACAAGATCGAATCAAAGATGTTTCTGAATGAAAGAAACATCGTTACAGCGAGATCTTTCAAGAAGCTAGATGACAAAATGCTCGATTCTTTCATCAATTTAGATCTCGTTGACTCTTCATATAAACTAAAATTATCAGAGTCTATGCATGTTTATGATGTATTTCATTCTGATCTGCTTTGCTCTGTCGTCGACGACTCGTTGCCTGATCAAAAGAATGAATTCTCAGATTCAATAGTGATAAACGACGAAGACGAGTGAAAAATCGATGATATATTAAATTTTCGTTGATATCAAAGATGACTTCAGTATAGAGTCAAATGAAATGACTATGACAATGATCTCAATTGATACAACGCTGATGACGACGAATTTATGAACGCTCAGAAGATCGTTGATGATTTTCATATTTGATATTCAAACAAATCACGCTAATCAACAATTCAATCAATCACGATTTAACAGATCTGAGTCTGTGAAATCATGATTGAGCAATCAATCGAGTCGAGCAGAAAATACATTCATGCAAACATGAATTGTTGAAGAGAGAGAGTAATGTCATGATTCTAGTCTTGTCAGACTCAGTCTTCTAGTCTTGTCAGATTTATTCTCGCTTCGTCATCTTGACTAGTCTCTATTGAGTCTAGCGTCGACTGAGAAATACATATATGTAGTCAGCTTCTTTTCTGTAGCTATCTTTCTTTCTTAGCATTTATTTTCTAGTTAAATGACATTCATATTGACTTGCTCTATGCTGATTTCTAACAGTTGTCTTTTATAATGTTGAAAGTTCAGTATATCATTGATTTTTTATTCATCTTCATCATTTATTATTATTGATCTCAAAGATTTATTCTTTTGATTAAACAAAGAATCATCAACAACAGAACAAAAAAGCTTTGAATGAAATACATTATGTATACACATAGTTTCTGATAGTTTCAACTTATAAAATGAGTCAACAGATTCAATGATTTGAAATGAGTTAAGCATTTTGTCATTCAATTTTTTGAAAGATTTCGCTGTAATGATGTTTTATTCATTCAGAAACATCTTTAATTCAATCTTGTAATTGATTTTCTTTTTATGCTTATTAGCTTAATTCATCATTTATTCTCATGTTTTAATCAGAGTTTCATAAACGAAAATTAATGTCTTGTTCATTTATTCAAATATATTCTTGATTCAATTAATCTGCAAGCGTTCATGAGTGCTTTCATACTTGATGATGTCTGTTAGAAATCAGCATAGAGTGAGTCAATATGAGTGTCATTTAACTAGAAAATAAATGTTAAGAAAGAAAGATAGCTACAGAAAAGAAGTTGACTACATATATGTGTTTCTCAGCTGATGCTAAACTTAATAAAAACTAGTCAAGATGACAAAGTGAGAATAAATCTGACAAGACTAGAAGACTGAGTCTGACAAGATTAAAATCATGACATTACTCTTTTTCTTTAATGATTCATGTTTGCATGAATGTATTTTCTGCTCAACTTGATTGATTGTTCAATCATGATTTCACAAACTCAAACTCATTAAATTCTGATTGACTGAATAGTTAAAAGTGCTTCTAGCGCGATTTGTTCAAATATTGAATATGAAAATCATCAACTATCTTCTGAACATTCATAAATTCATCATCATCAGCGTTGTATCAATTAAGATTATTATCATAGTTATTTCATTTGACTTTATATTAAAGTCATCTTTGATATCAACAAGAATTCAATATATCATTGATTTCTCATTCATCTTTATTGTTTATCATTATTGACTTGAAGAGCTTGTTTGTTACGATTCTAATCTTCGTCTGATTTCATTCTAATTGAGTTTAGCGAGAATCTGATCTATAGATGATGTCATGAGAATTCTGCATCATATGTGTAAGGCATCAACTCAATCGAGTCTAGCACAGAGCTGAGAAACACACATATAAGTTGAGTTTTTTTCTGTAGATACTTTTCTTTCTTAGCATTTATCTATTAGTTAAATGACACTTCTATGACTCGCTCTAGATCGATCTCTAACAGTAGATAAATGCTCATCAACTACTTGTTAGAACTCTCTCGCGTGTGATTACGTAAACAGCAATGATTAGATAATCATTGAGTAATCAGAGTCTCGAAGTGATCGCTCTGATCGCTTGAATCAGAAGTGATCACAGTGAGCATAGCGAGCATGATGCTCATCTTGCTCATCTTGCTCGAGAATGATCAGAATGATCATTCAGAGCAAGAATGACTTGACACGATTCTTCTATGTCTATATAACGATGATCGTTTTCTTAGATAGAAGCTTCGTGCTCAACTCATGTAAGTAGTCAATACATATTATTGTCTCAGCTATCTTCAGATCTCAAGTCTAGTAATAGTGATTACTGTTTGATCTCTGTATATATCTTGTGTTGTTAAAGAAACAATCGTTACACTTTGAGCATCACTCTTTCACAAGATATCAGAGACGTTCATTCTCTTCAGTCATGTCTAGTCAGTCAGAACGAGTCACGCTCAGTCAAGAAGCAAGCATCTTCAGCGCAGATAAGATCAAGATCTCAACATCGAACTTGTATCACGATGATCGAGATAAACTCGAAGCATATCTAGTACAGATAGAGCTATACATCAAACGACACTCATCTCAGTTCAAGTTCATCGAGAACAAAGTACTCTTTGCATTCATCTATCTAAGAGATAATGCATTCACATGATTTCATCATTATCTAACGAATTATCTGCAGAAGAAATCAGAGAAACGAGAAGAAGAAATCAACACGATATTTCGTGACTCTCAGACGTTTGAGAAACGTCTAAGAAGAGTATTTGAAGACATTGACAAGAAGCGTACAGCGAAACGACAGTTGTACAATCTGCGACAGAAAATCTTCGCAGCGACTTATTCAATCAGCTTTCAGCATATCGCGATGAATATGAAATGAAACGATGCGATTCTCATCAGTCAGTTCTATCAGAAACTACGAAAGAAAGTCAAGAATGAAATCGCTAGAATCGATAGACTCGCTGACTTGCAGAAGATGATAATCAGAGCGATAATCATCGATAACAGACAGTACAAGAGACGTCTGAAAAAAGATAAAGAATCGACAATGTTGTTAGAACACGATTCGAATTGAAATAGAAACTACGATAGAATAAGACGTAGTTCACAGCATGATGAACTCTGAGCTAGTAAGATCATGATCACGTGCTAATGATTCATTATATGAAATCATTGAAATCATGAAGCGACTCTCATGATTCAGGATCTGAATCAACGAGATTACTCAGTGATTCAGACGATCGCACGAATCTTCTATGTCTATATAACGATGATCGTTTCTTTAGATAGAAGCTTCGTGCTCAACTCATGTAAGTAGTCAATACATATTATTGTCTCAGCTATCTTCAGATCTCAAGTCTAGTAATAGTGATTACTGTTTAATCTCTGTATATATCTTGTGTTGTTAAAGAAACAATCGTTACACTTTGAGCATCACTCTTTCACAAGATATCAGAGACGTTCATTTTCTTCAATCATGTCTAGTCAGTCAGAACGAGTCACGCTCAGTCAAGAAGCAAGCATCTTCAGCGCAGATAAAATCAAGATCTCAACATCGAACTTGTATCACGATGATCGAAATAAGCTCGAAGCATATCTGATACAGATAGAGCTATACATCAAACGACACTCATCTCAGTTCAAGTTCATCAAGAACAAAGTACTCTTTGCATTCATCTATCTAAGAAATAATGCATTTACATGATTTCATCACTATCTAACGAATTATCTGCAGAAGAAATCAGAGAAACGAAAAGAGAAAATCAACACGATGTTTCGTGATTTTCAGACGTTTGAGAAACGTCTAAGAAGAGTATTTGAAGACATTGACAAGAAACGTACAGCGAAACGACAGTTGTACAATCTGCGGCAGAAGATCTTCGCAGCAACTTATTCGATCAGCTTTCAATATATTGCGATGAATACGAAATGAGACGATGCAGCTCTCATCAGTCAGTTCTATCAGAAACTGCGAGAGAAAGTCAAGAATGAAATCGCTAGAATCGATAGACTCGTTGACTTGCAGAAGATGATAATCAGAGCGATAATCATCGATAACAGGCAGTACGAGAGACGTCTGAAAAAAGGTAAAGAATCGACAATGTCAGTAGTATTGAGTCGAAAGTTCAAGAAGAGACGACGACAGTCATACTATGATTCTCAATCTATGAAGTTAGACGCAACTCGAAAAATATCGACAAACGCTCGCGATAAAACAGTTCAACAAAGCAAGACATGTTATACTTGCAAAAAGCTGAGTCATTACTCAAAAAATTGTACTCAGAACAAGTACAAGAACAAGTCAAAGTCTTATGATAAACAAGACAGATCTTTCGCAGCAACGAAAGAAAATCAGAAAGACAAGCATCAAGCATTGTCATGAACAGCGTGTTACGAGAACAACTGTCGCACTCATCTGAGCGATAAGAAAGATTCTGAATGATATTCAAAATTCTCACGAAAGAATCATTTCTACGCAGCAACTCATCGTCAATCAGAGATACATGATGAAGATAGTGATGAAAGTTCGTTCACTATGATCGCGAAATCAGAGATTTCCGACAGCGAAGCATATGACTCGGACAGGTCGAACAGCACTGAAGAAGCTATTCATCAAGCAGTCGAAGAAGAAAGTCGACTTAGCGAAACTCTACGAGCATTCACTATTGCAGTCGAAGATGCTCTCGAGCAAGAAGAAGATCGTCTTGAAGTAAAGAAAGATCTCATGAAGCTTACAAGTCAAGCAAGCTTTATAAGCATGTACAACGAATTGTACACTCTCTTTAAGCAGAAAGAGAAAGATTTTTCACAGCGAATGCAACAGATCAAGAATGATATACATCAAGCTATCTATGACACTATGCAAGATGAGTCGATCGCATCGCGCAAAGACATTCGATATCGTGACATAGTCATGAAAAAGTCATTCACGAGAGTCAAGTTCATCAAGCAAGAAGAATATGTACTTTCTGATGAAGATCACATATTCAGAGAGCTTAGACAGATGACAGAAGTCACTAGAGAGAGGTTTGATCTGTGTGATTCGAAGAAATATTCACTTAAGAAGATCAATTCGAATCGATTTCAGTACATAGAACAAGTACTGAAAGAAAGAGCTTCTAGTTCAAAAAACTAGAAGACTCTTCGATCGACAGATCATCGAAGAAGTCTAGTCGAAGATCGAAAATCGAAAGCATATTTGTCTTCATCAGTGACTCGTCGCAGTTACGAGTCTGAGTCAAAGTTAATGATCACGCAGCACGACTATTCATAGACAGCGACTGCACAGAGAATTACATATTTTCAGAATTTGCTAAAGAAACGCAAATATCTACGCAGAAGAAGAAAGAATCTTACAATCTGCGAAACTTCGATGAAACACTCATGAAGTACAATAACGAACTAATAGATCAAGAAACTCGACTCATTCATTTGAGAATCGAACGACATTGAAAGAAGTTACGTTTAGATGTTACGAAGCAGTCAGGCAGTGATATAGTTCTGAGCATATCATGACTTCGTACGATCAATTCAATGATTGATTGAGTCAATGAGACAATTGCATTTCTAGGTACGAGAACGATGCGATTACACTCGATATTGAAAACTCACAAGATGTGAAGATATTCATCATGACGAGCGAAGAAATGCGCAAAGAGTTCAAAGAAATCAGTGATGCACAGATGTTATGAAGCAGAGAGATTCAGAGCGATCATTCGAAGAATTTCGCTATCGCTATCATTTCTAAAGAATATCAGAAATACAAGATTCTGTTTGAGAAAGAAAGTGATCAGAAGGCACTATTCAAACATCAATCGTGAAATCACGAGATTAAGCTCGTTGACGGCAAGAAATTCACGAAACAGTTCATTTACTCATTGTCGACAGAAAAGCTTGATGCTTTGCAACAATATCTGAAAGAGAACATGCGAAAAGAATTCATTAGAGAATCACAGTCGTCAGCAGAATACTCAATTCTGTTTGTTTCAAAATCGAATGAAAGTCTAAGACTATGTGTCGACTATAGAGCATTAAACAACATCACGATTAAAAACAGCTATTCATTATCGCTCATAGCAGAATTGCAGAATAGATTGCAGAGTGCACAGTGATTTACGAAATTCGATATATTCGAAGCATTCAATCGAATACGAATTAAAGAAGAAGACGAGTGAAAGACAGTCTTTTGCACTCGACTAGAACATTATGAGTATTTGATCATGTCTTTTGACTTAATCAATGCTTCAGTCACGTTTCAGATCTTTGTGAATAACGTACTACGACGTTATCTGAATCAATTCGTTATAGTATATCTAGATGATATATTAGTATACTCAAAAACGAAGAAAGAACATGTACAACATGTTAAGAAAGTTCTACAGACTTTAAAGAAAGCTGATCTGCGCATCAAGTCAGAGAAAAGTGAATTTCATGTACAGAGTGTACAGTTTTTGAAATTCATAGTCACGTCTCAGAATCTAAGAATGAACTCAAAGAAAATAGAAGCTGTTACGACTTGATCGACGTCAAAGTCAAAAGTCGAAGTTCAATTCTTTCTGAGATTCGCGAACTTCTATAGACGCTTTATAGAGAAATACTTCAGAATCATCTCGTCACTTACGAATCTTACGAGAAAGAACATATCGTTCGTGTGAACTGAGAAAGCAGAGAAAGCTTTCAAGAAGCTGAAGAAATTGTTCATCTCTCAGTCAGTACTGATCATGTTTGAATCAGAAAAACTCATTACGCTCGAGACGAACGCGTCAGACGAAGCTATTGAAGCATGTATCAGTCAATCAGACGACAAGAAACGTCTGCATCTCATTGCATTTCACAGTAGAAAGCTTACAGACGCTGAATTGAACTATGAGATACACGACAAGAAGCTGTTAGCTATTGTCGACTCTTTCAAACAATGAAGAGTATATCTCGAAGAATCTAGACATCAGATTCAAGTATATACAGATCATAAGAATCTGCTATACTTTACGATCACGAAAGTTTTAAATCGAAGACAGATTAGATGATCGAAAGAGTTGTCGTCGTACAACTTTCAAATTCAATATCGAAAGAGATCTGAAAACTCTAAGATCGACGCCTTAAGTAGAAGAGCAGATCACATGACAGATAGATCACAGGTAAATCAGACTATCTTGCAAGAGAACTCAGATGATTCAATTATCTATAATAGACAAAACGCAGTCACTTTACGAATCAACAACAGAGATCTTGAGAAACGAGTAAAGCTAGAGCTAGTGAAGAACTCAGTTGCGCAAGATATTATAGAGAATATCGAGAACAACGCGAACTTTGAGATTATCAATGAAATACTAACATTTCAAGATCTGATCTATGTTTCAACAAGATGCAGACAGAAGATGATAGACGATCATCACA
>JAABUT010000078.1_pt1 | contig 177247 bp, 145 predicted proteins | sample 5559281 | NCBI WGS metagenome assembly JAABUT01 (sample SAMN10711880, study PRJNA513359) | rock metagenome | isolation source: Antarctica rocks | place: Antarctica: Victoria Land, Ricker Hills nord | collected 2016-01-04
GGAAACAATATAAATTATAAATAATTGAAAATCAATATATTATGAAAAATTAGGTTATTGTAGGTAAATACAAAATTATCCATGAAAATTTCTAATCGAAATTTAAAGAGTTTTTAGAAGTTCCCTTTAGTAAAAACATATGAATCTTTATATACAACTCAAGGTAAGGTGACTATTACCAAAGATGATCGTACCAATTATATTCTATCCGGCACCTTTGAGTTTACTGCAGCTTATACAGATAGCATCAATGATGTTATAACTATCACTGATGGACGCTTCGATATAAATTATAAAAGATAATAAACTACATACACCAAAAACTAGCGGATATGAAAACAAAATGAAAAAAGAGCGTTTTACTATTTGTATGCTTTCTTGTATTAACCTTTTGTTTGTGAGAGAAGAACAAATACCAATCTTCGATATTATTTTTTTACAAGATCGTATTTTTACTATTGCATTTAATAATTATTCATTATACCTTACACAAGATTTATTACTTCGACGTTATTATTAACTCATTTCACTATCTAATTGCCTGGATATATGAAAAATTTATCAACTCTACTGGTGTTGTTTTTTATTTCTTTTACTCTTATTATTTCCTGCAAAAAAGATGGCCTTACCAAAGCAACTCAAAATGGTGCCAATACTTTTTCATGTAAAATAAATGGCACAGCGTTTCAGCCTTGTCAAAATCAAGGTCTGTTTGGTGGCCCAACGCTATATGGCGGTGTATCAGTAAGCACTATTGCTACTGCAACTATTAATGCCGAATGTAATAACCCTTATCCCCAAAGACACGTTAGTATTTATATTGATAATTTCAAAGGAACAGGTGAATATAATTTACAAGATACAGCTAATAACATTTGTAAATATCAGGAATATGTACCCGACAAAAATTATCTGTCATTTTATACTAAAACAGGCAAAGTAACGATTACAAAAGATGATCGTACAAACTTTATTCTTTCAGGCACTTTCGAATTTACTGCTGCTAATAAAGATAGTTTGAATGATATAGTTACAGTTACATCAGGCAGGTTCGACATCAGCTATAAATAATATTTTTTAACTTAAATTAAGCTATATGAAAAAAATTCGTCACTAATCTTATTATACCTTCTTTAATCAGGACTCAAGCCCTTCCGTTAGATACCAATGCTTCATTTTCCGCCTGTATTCCTGTAAACAGTCTGATTTATCTCTCGCAAATTCGACATCCGTTATAATCAAATTTTTTTTAAAACTAAATTAAGCTATATGAAAAAGAGCTTTTCATCACTAATCTTATTGTGCCTTCTTTTTTCTAAAATTACATCTTTTGGCCAGGTAACAAGTGCTTCAACTTCAGCCTCTACTCCTGTAACCAGTGATTTTTCTTATACCCAAATGGTAGATTCATTGATGGCACCATTAAATAAAACTCAAATCACTACCGGTATCTTGTATGACAGGGTTTTTCCATTTGCCTATCTTCAAAGCTTTAATAGATCATATAATAATCCGGATACTTCAAGCTATGGACATTTCTACCAAGCCTACTCAGAAATTTATAACGCAGCCTACAACAAAACAAACCTGATGAATGATTACCGTTTAGATACTCTTGCAAAAGCGATTTATTATACTAAAAATATTATACCAATAAGTACATTATATTATGATGTAAATATTATAGATACAAGCTCTGTAGCAAAAAATTTGTTATACAACGGTGCTGATTCTTTGATGCATGATGTAGCAGGAAGAACAGGAAGCCCTTATACGCTTAACACCGTTACTGCTGCTGCTGCTTTAGCAACAGATACATTATCGTATGGCACCGGCAACTTTCAGTTTAAATTCTATAGTCGCCTTTTTTTTACAAATAAAGGTGTAACCCTCAGTTCTATTACAGTTAATTTTGGTGCTGGCAGTATAGACATGACAACCGGGAATATTGTAACTGCCAATTTCACAACAGGCGGAACAAAAACAATTCAATTTACAATGACCTACAGCAATGGACAAGCTGTAACTACGTATTCTAAGATATTTATTCGCAGTAACGCTGCACAACGTTATGGGGTTCCAGTTAACCCGGATGAAACAAGAAATATTGCAGACATGCAATACGGTTTCCAGGGTTATGATGAAACCGCAAAAAAATACAATTCTGGTACTTATAGTATTTATTATCACCGTACAAGTCCAGGCGGGCCCATAGAGAGGATACTTAAGAAACCAATTATTCTTGTAGACGGTTTTGACCCTACGGATGAAAGACATGAAGATAAAATCTATGGTTTATATCTTCAATATACTCCTACAAATAATTTTGGTAGTGAGATGCGGGATAAGGGTTATGACGTTATTGTTTTAAATTTCACGACAATTGTTGAAAGAACAGTTACTATTTCATTGCTTCCAAACTGGACATTTAGTTATCCCGTTTATCGTTATCAGGGTGCAGATTATATGCAAAGAAATGCTTTTTTAGTAGTTACACTTATAGAAAGCATTAATAAAGAATTGGCTGCAAATTCCAGCGCTGAAAAACTGATAGTAGTAGGCCCAAGCATGGGTGGGCTAATAACCCGTTACGCATTAAAATGGATGGAAAATAACGGACATCCTCATAACACCAAGTTATGGATATCTTTAGATGCACCGCACAAAGGAGCCAATATATCTATTGGAGACCAGCATTTTCTTGATTTTTTTGCAAGAAAAGCAGGTAATAAAGGAGCTCAAGAAGCAAGGGATTTACAAATTAATTCAGTTGCAGCTAAGCAATTATTATTGCATCATTACTTAGGCAATTATGGAGCCTTAAATAGCTTGCCTGTAGGTGCACCAGGTTTTAGAGACAGATGGCAACAGGAAATAGATGCTCTTGGGTATCCGTCTAATTTAAGAAAAATTGCAGTAGTAAACGGCGCCATAAATGGTACAGTGCAAGGCCAGGCTTGTCAAAAAATGTTGGATATGCAGGCTTTTTTCAGAATAAATCTCTTCTTTTTTAAGATAGGACGAATAAGGGTAGCAAAAGCTGCGGTCTCTTTTACTGGCAGCTATGCTAATTATTGTGAAGTATTCGATGGCTGGGCAAAAGTATGGTTTAATACCAATGGCAGAAGTGCAGCTGCACCTTCTGCCAGCCAAAGTTACGATATAGTACCTGGAGGTTATTATTCTACCCAGCAGGAAATTGTAGAAAAAGGCCGAGGATATGAACCATTAGTTTTTGGTTATTCCTTTGGTGTCGGGACAAGTACAAAATTTAATGTAATTAGATCCACTCACTCCTTTATACCTACATATAGTTCTTTAGGCATAGATCTTACCAATAAAGACTTAGCTGCCAGTTTGTATGGCAGAAATTTGATTTGTTCCGGGGAAACTCCATTCGACTCTTATTATGGCCCTCAGAATAATGAAGATCATATTTCATTAACTACCGGTAACGTAAGCTGGCTTACAAAAGAAATTGACGGCATCCCACAGCCACCAACCTATAATTATACCGGTACTTATGCAATTCAATTAGTATCAGGTTCAGAACCTTTATGCACCGGCAGCAATGTGTACACGGTAACTAATATACCAACCGGAGCTACAATTACATGGCAAACATCTCCGGCTGGCATTGCTAATGTTTCTTATTCCGGTGCAGGCACTCAGGTATCCGTTAATAGGATAACCAATGGAAGCTTTTCCTTAATAGCGACATTAAGTTTTTGCAACAAACCTGCTATGGCAGTAGTTTCCAGGTCAATAAATGCTGGTCCTCCATCTGTAAGTATATCTTATTCACCTAATGGTTCATGCAATAACGGTTATCAAACATGGTCTTTAAGCGCATCTTCACCAAGTACTGTAACAAGTTGGCAATGGACAGTAGACAATCCTTCTTCAGGAAGCTGGTATATTAACAGCCCGGGCATGCCAAGCACTTTTGTAGATGTTAAGGGCGGAGGTGGAATTTCGGTTACTGCTACAAGCAGTTGCGGTACCGGTAAAAATGGGGTAACTATTTACAGCAATTGCCCAGCTTTTGCAATTGCGGCCTCACCTAACCCTGCCACTAACGAGGTAACCGTAGCAACTGTAGAGCCTACTTCAATGTCTAAAGCAGAAACAAATACACAGAAAAATAAAATTTATGGTATTGAAATAGTAGATCGATTTGGCAATATTAAAAAGAAATTCAGTTATGCTGCCGGGGTTACCAGCACAAAAATTAATGTAAGCAGTTTAGTAAGCGGAACTTATATTATTCATGCTTATAACGGAAAAGTTTATGGATATAAACAAGTGGTTGTAGTGCATTAAAAATGAATGTGATTTTTCAAATAAGGCTGTCTCAAAAGGGCAGCCTTATTTGTTTACATAATAATATGAGTATGAAAATTGCAATATTATAATCTTGTGATTTATTTCGATATTTTTTATGGTAATATTTTAAAATCTATGAAGAAAAACTCGTTTTGTTCTTTAATTGTCATCTTTTTTTCTGTCCCACTATTTGCACAACGAGCAGATGAGGATACGCTATCTTCAAAAAAGTTAGAGAATGTTGTGGTAAAGGGATATGAACAAAACCGGAGGTTAATTGAAACGGCCGGAGCAGTCGGCGTAATTGACCAACGGCAACTTGAAAGGTATGGAACGGTTTCTGTTTTACCAGCTATCAATGCTGTTCCCGGTGTTCGTATGGAAGAGCGTTCTCCCGGAAGTTACCGGCTGAATATTCGCGGAAGCTCTTTGCGTTCTCCTTTTGGGGTGCGCAATGTAAAAGTGTATCTGAATGGTATACCCTTTTCTGATCCCGGGGGAAATACTTACTTAAATCAATTGTCTTTTTACAATTTTTCCTCGGTAGAAATATTAAAAGGCCCCGGCAGCAGTTTGTACGGAGCAGGCATGGGAGGCGTAATACTTATAAACAGCGTTCCTAATACGGCTAACAATCAATTGTCTGTAAATTATTCAACCGGAAGCTATAATGCCAGGAATATAAATATTGCTGCTACTGCAGGAAACGAAGTTTTCCAAAATGCTATTTCCTACACCCGCCAGACAAGCGACGGATACAGGCAGCAAAGCGGTATGAGAAGAGACATTATTACCTGGGATTCCAAACTTACTGCAAGTAAAAAACAAGCGCTTTCTGCTCATGTTTTGTTTGGCGACCTGTTTTATCAAACACCAGGAGGATTAACCAAAGCTCAATTTCTTTCTAATCCACGAGCTGCGAGACCTGCTGCAGGAATTTTCCCCGGGGCGATTCAAAACAATGCCTCCATTAGTCAGAAAATGTTTTGGCTTGGGCTGGAACAACAGTACAACTTCAGTGACCGTTTTACAAACACTACTTCTGTCTATGGCGCCTTTACAAAAATTCAAAATCCTGCTATCCGTAATTATGAAAAAAGATTAGAACCAAACTTTGGAGGAAGAACAACCTTCAGCTATCACACCGGTTTTAAAAATGCAAGGCTTAATGCAGTTGCGGGAGCTGAATTTCAAAAAGGGTATTCCACAGTTAAAGTATATAAAAACAATAAGGGTAATCCGGATTCGTTGCAGACAGATGATGAAGTAAACAATTACCAGGCGATATTTTTTGCGCAGGCAGAACTCAGTTTAGCTAAGGGATGGATTGCAACAGCAGGTGTTAGCGTCAATCCATCTTCTGTAGAGTTTAACCGGCTTTCGATAGTTCCTGCATTTATTTATAAAGCAAATTTTAATAACCAGTTATCTCCAAGATTTTCGTTATTGAAAAAATTAAACGAAAATACTTCATTATACGCGCTTATTTCTAAAGGTTTTTCTCCTCCTGCGGTTGCTGAATTACTGCCATCTGCAAGCGTTATCAATACAAATCTGCAGGCCGAAAAAGGCACCGACTATGAGTTAGGCCTTCGCAGTTATTTAATTAATAACAGGCTGTTTATAGATATTAATGCCTTTACAACAGCACTGAAGAGCGCGATTAGCCAAAGACGCGATAGCAGCGGAGCTGATTATTTTATCAATGCAGGAAATACACAACAGAAAGGAATAGAAGCAGCTCTGAATTTTTCAATCAGCAGAAATCCAAATCAATTTATTACAAACTCGGCTTTCCAGGCAAGTTATTCTCTCCACCATTTTAAATATAAACAATTTAAGCAGTTAGATACAGACTTTTCAAATAATAAAATCCCTGGTGTCGCTCCTCATACTATTTCGATTGTATTAAATGCAGAGACAAAAGCAGGTATATATGCAAATGTCAATTATTTTTTCAGTAGCAAAATACCTTTAAATGATGCCAATGCTGAATATGCAAACGCTTATCATTTATTAGGTTTTAAAGCGGGTTATAAACAAACATTTAATCAGCATATAAATGCAGGCATATTTTTAAGCGGAGATAATTTGTTGAATAAGACATATAGCCTGGGTAACGATATAAATGCAGCAGCTAATCGCTTTTACAATGCGGCTCCCGGAGTTAACTTTCTTGCAGGTATTTCCTTTCAATATATTTTTAGCGCAGCAAAAAGATCATAGAATTCTTTTTTTGGGAAATAACAGGTACGTATAAAACACAATTTTTAAACTTCTTATTCCGTTAATGGAAAATAAAATGATAGTTTTACAACCCTTTTTAAAAAGTCAGAACTATTATTAAAATCAGAACTATTACTGCTATGAACAGAAAACTTCGTATGGGCATGATAGGCGGAGGAAAAGACGCCTTTATTGGAGCCATTCATCGTATTGCTGCTAATATGGATGGACTGGTCGAACTCGTTTGCGGGTCACTAAGTATAAACAAGGAAATCGCCTTAGAAAGCGGCCGTGCTTTATTTCTTCCTGAAGATAGAATTTATACTTCATACGAAGAAATGCTGGAGAAAGAAAGTCAATTGCCTGCAGAAAAGCGGATGGACTTTGTAACGATTGTTACTCCCAATTTTGCACATTTTGCTCCTGCAGTAATGGCGCTTGAAAAAGGCTTTAATGTTGTAGTAGAAAAACCTGTTACACTTTCTTTAGACCAGGCAAAAAAACTGAATGAAAAACTGCAGGAAACCGGGCTAACGCTGTGCCTGACTCATACTTATACCGGCTATCCGATGGTAAAGCAGGCAAAGGACCTGATTAAGCAGGGAACGTTGGGAAAAATAAGAAAAGTATATGTTGAATACCGGCAGGGCTGGCTGAGCAGGTTAAGTGAAAAAGAAGGAAACCAGGGCGCTGCATGGAGAATGGATCCTGAAAAATCAGGAAAAAGTGCAGTATTGGGTGATATAGGAACACATGCCTTTAACCTTGCAGAATACATAACAGGTTTGCAGGTTACGAAACTGTGTGCCGACCTTACTACTGTAGTTGAAGGTCGTGGTCTGGATGACGATGGCAGTGTGTTGTTGAAATTTGATAACGGCGCTTCAGGTGTTCTGTTTGCGACACAAGTGGCAGCAGGAGAAGAAAATAACCTGTCTATAAAGGTATATGGAGAAAACGGAGGTATAGAATGGCACCAGCAGGAGCCGAATACTTTACTGCTGAAATGGATAGATAAACCTGCCGAAGTACTGAGAGCGGGTTCTGCCTGGTTAAGTGCTATTGCAAAACATAATTGCCGTACTCCCGGCGGGCATCCTGAAGGATATTTGGAAGCTTTTGCAAATATTTATAGAAATTTTGCCTTAACCCTGGCAGCCAAAATCGACAATTCTCCGATAGATAAAAGTGTTATAGAATTCCCTTCCATTAAAGAAGGCATCAGGGGAATGGCATTTATCGAAAGCGCTGTAAAGAGCAGCCAGAGCAATGAGAAATGGGTTGACTATACTATCTGACGGTAAAAGACAAAAAAGCAACAGGTAAATACCAAACATGATGTTTGGAAAAAGCACTTTTAAGCAAAGCTGAAACGGCAGATTTTGAGGTATAAATAAATTTAATAGGTTTTCTTAAAATAAAATTACAATACTAAAATGATTAATTTGAAAAACGTTTTTGCCCTTGTTTTTACCCTTCTTTTTCTAACGACTTATTCCCAGGATAAAAGCGATGAGACGACATATGGTTATTTAACAGGCCAGTTAGGGATTCATAAAGAAGCACTCGTACACGAGGGCATTGCTGCTGTTAAGGGAGTTAGAATAAAAAAAGTTTTGGGTGCAGGTATTGGAATAGAAGCGCTGAAGTTTAAAGGCCTGAAATCAATTTGTGTACCTGTTCATGCTGATTTCAGGTACTTCTTTCCATCCGAATCAATATTTCAGCTATTTTTTATTGCTCAGGCAGGTTATAGTCTTTATAATTCTAAGCAAAACTTTCCCGGTACTGAAATCTCCTTTGCCAGCGCTCTTGCTACTAAAGGTGGCTTGTTTTATGGTGGCGGCTTTGGTGTCAGTGGTAAGGGAAAGATTTCTCCTACCCTGGCTCTCAGGTATACTTCTTATACTTTCAATTTTACAAAAACCGGCAATTTCCCTGAACAAAAAGGCACAAGCCGGTCAAAAGCGATAGCATTAAATTTTGGAATAACCTTTTAACATTGAAGTATTGTTGTTCTGCTTATGCCAAAGCAAAAACATAAAATGAAAAATCTTACAAATAGCTTAACAAAAACACTATTGAGAATTATCCTTTTTTTATCATAATTTTAGTATTCCTGGTTTTATGCTTTTTAGCTCTCTTTTTTTAAAGTCTCATTCCTATGATTAATATCTGACTTTCCATGTTGAGAAAGTAAATTTCGAACATGCTGATAAATATTAATGTACTCAATAAAAAATTTAATCATGGAAGACTTTTTAACTATGTTGCCAGGTCTGATAATAATTGTTGGCTTCAGTATTTCATTAATCAGAAACCGGGCTCATAAGCACGAATAGGCATGACTATCGGTATTATGCCTGTTTTTTATTAAAGTGCTTCATCACCTTTTTTCATGTTTCTTCTTATAAGAATAAGGAGCCTTATTTTTATTTTATAAATATTATCAAGTCACCTGATAATAAGAAAATTCAGTGAAATTGTTATCCATCATTTTACAGGTTTTATCCTAAAACCACCCTCCTCTTTTTAAACAGGTATTAATTTTCGGCGGGTTTATTTTTAAGCATCCTCCTTTACTATCGAGCCTTCTGAAAGGCTTTTATTTATATTTTGAATTTCTTCATCAAAAATATATAACGGTTTAAAAAAACTGATCACTTTTTAAAGTGCTGTTTTAAAGACTTAATTAAAGTTTGTTAATTAAACACTTCAGTCCCCTTTTTTTTTATAAAAACTCATTTAAAAGTGTTAATGATACAGGAATAATTATAAATTGCCTTCCGGAATTTTAAAACTTCTTATTTATAATTTTCATTAAAATTTGCTAACGGCAAGAAACAAAGAAAAGCTTCTATGAAAAAAGAGAAACAGGCCATCAATATATTAGGAATGGCAAAGTGGTATGTAGTAATGCCAATAGCGTTTATTATTTTTCTTGTTATGTCGTGCAATAAAAGATCAGGCAGGCCAAGAGTGTTGGTATTTAGTAAAACAATGGGATGGCATCACACATCTATACCTAATGGAATTGCTGCTATTCAAAAATTAGGGCAGGAAAACGGGTTTGATGTTGATACCACAACAAATTCCGCATACTTCAACGATGATTCTCTTAAAAAATATGCAACTGTTATATTTCTAAGCACTACCGAAGATGTTTTAAATTCACACCAGGAAGTTGCTTTTGAAAGGTACATCCAGTCAGGAGGTGGCTACGTAGGAGTTCACGCTGCTGCTGATACCGAGTATGACTGGGGTTGGTATGACCGGCTGGTAGGTGCTCATTTTTATGATCATCCCGGCATCCACGATACCGCCCACAATGTGCAGGAAGGGGTATTCAATGTAGTAGATGCAAATAACGATGCTACAAAACATCTTCCTAAACAATGGAAACGGACAGATGAATTTTACAGCTTCAAGAAACAACCTGCTAATGTGCACGTTTTACTTACAATAGATGAAAATAGCTACCACGGCGGAAAGAGAATGGGCATTCACCCTATGGCCTGGTATCACGAATACGATGGGGGACGTGCTTTTTATACCGCACTTGGTCATACAGAAGAGTCTTATACAGACCCGTTTTTCTTAAAACATTTATTAGCCGGTATACAATATGCAATCGGAAACAATGATAAGCTTGACTACTCAAAAGCAAGAAGTCAGCCTATACCAGAGGAAAACAGGTTTGCAAAAACAGCGCTTACAGAAGGCTCTTTTTTCGAACCGACAGAAATGGCCATCCTGCCAAATCTTGATATCCTGGTTACGCAACGGAGGGGCGAAATAATGTTGTACAACGGGAAAACGAAGCAATTGAAACAGGCAGGATTTTTAAATGTTTATTATAAAACTCTTCATACTCCCGGCGTTAATGCTGAAGAAGGAGTTCTTGGTATTACCGCCGACCCTGACTTCAAAAACAACAATTTCGTATACATTTATTATAGCCCGGCTGACACTTCTGTAAACAGGTTATCGCGTTTCACTTTTAAAAATGATACGATAGATAACAATTCGGAAAAAATAATTCTGCAGGTTGGTGCGCAACGGGAGATTTGCTGCCACACAGGCGGCTCCCTTGCATTTGGCTCAAATAATAACTTGTTTCTTTCGACAGGTGATAACTCAACTCCCTTTGATGAACCAAAACAGACGTTTGCAAGTCATGGTTTTGCACCATTAAATGATGCTCCCGGCCACAATCAATATGATTCAAGGAGGTCTGCAGGAAATACAAATGACCTTCGTGGTAAAATATTACGTATCAAAATAAATGGGGATGGCACTTATAGCATTCCGCAGGGAAATCTGTTTCCAAACGAGCCGAAGGCAAGACCAGAAATATACGTGATGGGCGACCGTAACCCATATCGTATTTCGGTAGACAAAAAAACAGGTTTTCTGTATTGGGGAGAAGTTGGTCCCGATGCACCTGCCGATAGTTTTGCAACCCGCGGCCCTCGCGGATACGACGAAGTAAACCAGGCAAGAAAGGCAGGTTATTTTGGTTGGCCTCTATTTGTTGGAAATAATTTCCCTTATCATGCTTACGATTATACTACGGGTAAAAGCGGTGATGCTTTTGATCCCGCAAAACCGGTTAATGTTTCAAGAAACAATACCGGTTTAACTAATCTGCCTCCTGCTCAGCCCGCTTTTATCTGGTATCCCTACGGAGCTTCGAAAGACTTCCCTGAATTGGGAACAGGCGGACGTAATGCAATGGCTGGTCCTGTTTATTATACAGAAAACTTTCCAAAAGCCAGCCGTTATCCCGACTACTTTAATGGTAAATTATTTATCTATGACTGGATCAGGGATTATATAAAAGTAGTAACAATGCTGCCAAACGGAGATTTTGATAAAATGGATCCTTTTATGGAGCATACTAAATTCAGCGCTATCATAGACATGGAGGTTGGTCCTGATGGAAAAATCTATACTTTGGAGTATGGCAAAGGTTGGTTTACGAAAAATGCAGACGCTGCTTTATCAAGAATAGATTATATCTCCGGTAACCGTCCACCAAAAGTAGACAGCTTTGTGGTAGATAAGCAAAGCGGCATTCTGCCACTTACCATTTCTGCAAAAGTTTCTGCAAAAGACCCCGAAAACAATACAATGACTTATGTATGGTCTATTGGCAATAAAACACAGGAAACAAAAGAACCGTTACTTAATTATACTTTTAAAGAACCTGGAGAATATCCTGTAAGTGTAGAGGTACGTGATAATGAAAAAGCATCTTCAAAAAGTAATACAATAACTGTGTATGCGGGTAACGCACAGCCACAGGTTGCTATAAATCTGCAGGGTAACCGCAGCTTTTATTTCCCCGGCAAACCTGTTCAATATGATGTAAAGGTGACAGATAACGGAGATAGTGTGGACATGAAAAATTTATTTGTTGGCAGTGATTATTTGCAAAGCAACGAACAGCTTGCTGCCCAGGGCGATCAATTTGTTCCCGATGAAATTATGGGCAAAAATCTTGCGATGAGTTTGGATTGTAAGTCTTGCCATAAAGAGCAGGAAAAAGTAATAGGCCCTTCATTTGTACAGGTCGCACAACGATACCGCAAAGATCCAAAGGCAAGCTCTTACCTGATGGAAAAAATCACGGGAGGCGGAAGCGGAGTTTGGGGAGAAGTAGCAATGCCTGCTCACCCAAATCTGAAAGCAGGAGACTTAAAACAAATTGTGCAATACATTTTGTCATTAGGAAATACAACAAAAAATAAATCTCTCGCACCGGCAGGAACTATCTCACCAAATCCACCTGTTGCTAAAAAGCAAAATACTGTATTCGCGCTTACCGCAACTTACACAGACCTGGGTGGAGCAGGTGTAAAGCCGCTTACCGGCTCTGAAAGAATACTGTTAAGAAACAGCAGCATTGATGCAGGTGATGTTAAAACAGTGACAGGTTTCACTGTGAAAGATTCATCAGGCAACAAATATTTAAACTGCCCGGCGACTGAAGGTTCATTTAAAGTTGAACACGTAGATTTGACCAACATAAAAAACATCGGTTTGTATGGATTTGGTTACGGGCAAGCTGTTAATTATCATGTAGAAATCAGAACAGATGCAGCAAGTGGCGCTGTTATAGGCCAGGGAAATATATCTTTTGGCGCAAACAAACAAGCTGTTTCTTCATCTATACCTGTTACTGCAAATGGCGGAGGAAAGTTCTCTGATGTATATATTGTTTTAAGAGCAGATGGACCAGTAAGGTCAGCGCCTTTATTGAAAACCATTCGTTTTAACCCTTAATACTTGTGAGTAAAAATTTAACCCTTAATACTTGTGAGTAAAAAGAAGAGGTTTTTAATCTTTTAAAAGCACAAGAGGCCGTCTCAAACAAGGAGACGGCCTCTTTTTATTTGTGTCTACATTGGATGAACGAGTTTATATGCAAAGTCTTGAAGCTTTTTATATTATACTGCATATAAAATAGAGCGATTAAATGTTTTATACTTTCAATAATAAAAAACCCTCTCATATTATTTTTTTACAATACCATATTTCTACTATTGCATTTAATTATTATTCGTTTATACCTTGCATAAGAATTTATTACAACATTAACACTAACTCATTTCAAGCTCTAATTGCCTGCATATATGAAAAATTTATCAACTCAACTGGTGTTGTTTTTTATTTCTTTTACTCTTATTCTTTCTTGTAAAAAAGATGGTCTTACTAAAGCCACACAAAACGGTGCTAATACTTTTTCATGCAAAATAAATGGCAAAGTTTTTCAACCTTGCAAAGATGAAGGTCTTTTTGGTAGTCCTTCCTTATGGGGCGGGGTAAATATAAGTGCAATGGCTATAGCATCAATAAATGCTAAATGCAATAATAATTTCCCAAAAAAAACTATTAGTGTTGAGTTTTCTAATTTTAATGGAGAAGGAGAATATCTTCTTTCAGACTCAAATATATCGGCTCATATACTGAATACATTCCAGTCTTACCTCTGGTACATTCATATAAAACATTATACACAACTACAGGTAAGGTAATTATTACCAAAGATGATAGAACTGATTTTATTTTATCCGGCACTTTTGAATTCACTGCTGCTAATACTGACAGCACTAACGATATTGTGACTGTTACTGATGGCCGCTTCGATATAATTATAAAAGATAAAAAACTACATAAACCAAAAACTAACGAAATATGAAAAAGAATTTTCTACTATTAGTATGCCTTTAAATTGACAAACCGAATATTGAAAAAAATAACTGCCATGAATACTATAATTATTCTAATAAAAGATAAAAGTCCTCCTGAATGCAACGAAGCAAATAACCTTTGTGTCATCTCAAAAATTAATTCCAATGAAAAAGATTATCCATTCTCTTTTCCTCTTCTTTTGTTTATTAACTGCACTATTATATTTCTCCGCATGTAAAAAAGATAGAAGCAAAGTAAATATTACTTTGTATAATAAACCTCTCTCTACTATTAAATCTTACATAGTGGGAAAATGGGACTTAAAATATGAGCAGGGAGGCATTTTATCTCTAACTTTTCCACAAACAAATTTCTTCTCGACTTTTACTTCAGATAATAGGGTAACCGAATCTTATCATGATACAATTATAGTTGACGCGTCAATTAGTTGGGTGAGAGATATAGGATCAAATATTGGACTTAATAATTTAACTTATGTATAGTATAAAAAATGCCTTAAAATTTAGGACATAATTCTTAGCTTATTTCTGAATTATTATTGTTTTTGACTGTTTGATTTTATATATCAAACTCTATTATAATGTAGTTAGTAAAAGAACGCCTTACTTGTACAAGTAATCAAAATACCGATTTTTATGTGCAAAAACTAAAAGTTGTTATGACTAAATCTCTTTTAGATTTTAAATTTTTTCTATCGTTTCAGCTACTGCTAAGTCTATCTTTTTGTTTTCTTACCGCTATTGTTTTCGCACAAAAGGCAAGAAATAGTTTTGAAGTTAGTGCAGGTATTCGATATAATGATTATGCTAATTATGAAGATAGGTATGGAAACAGATCTTATACAACAAAACTAAAATTAAAGGGTGTGAGTTGGGGAGTAAATGCAAATTGTAAAATTCCACTTGCCAATTCTTGGCAGGCTAATATTGGTATTGGTTATTACAAATATTCATTTAATAAAATTAGCAATTACAATCCTCTTTTTCGAACGACTGGTAACGGTAGAACGATTAACATTAGAGATCCCATATACATTTCATATGGTACTTATAGTTATTGGTACAATACAGCGAATTTAAAAGTTGAAATTGAACGTGTATTTTGTGTTCAGAAAAAATTTGAAGGTAATGTAGGAATAAATGCTTATAATTTTATTACTTACTCTCAAAGATATAAAATATCTAACCACGCTACTTATAAAACCCATAGCTTAAGATATTTTGCTTTTGCTTCTGACTTTACTGCCGGAATCAATAAAAGGTTTGGAAAATATTCTTTTGGGCCTCAATTAACACTGCCTCTGATTGATGTGTGGAAACAGGATAAAATTTTTTTAGAAGATCAATCAAAAACCAGAATGAAGTGGTTAAGCGGCATTGGAATAAACATCGTTGCAGTTCGTCATTTTTAATTTAAATACTATTTTATGAAACCAAAATCCTGCTTAAAGATTTTACTAACTTTAATGTGTATCTTTCAAATAACTTTTTGTTACTCCCAGGTCACAACAAAAACATACGTACAAAGTCTCTTTTAGACTTTAAATTTTTTATGATGTTTCAACTATTGCTAAAATATCACTTATTATCTTCCTTTTGTTATTAACGGCGCAATTTTTAGTAACGACACTGGCCTGAAAAACCAGTTTGAAATATACTATGTTCGACTATAAAAAATAAAACTGCAACGGATATGAAATTTAAATTGTCAGCTATTCGAGATAAAGGTCCTCCTTTAGTTTTATATCTATTCCATAACCATAAATTTTTTCTTATGACACGACGACTAATTTTTTTTATTTCTTTTTCTATCATTTCTGATTTTGCTTTTGCACAAAAAAAAAAGCACAGATAGAGATTGAGCCTTTTGTAAGGATTGATAAATACCCTCAATTTTCATATGTATGGGGTGGACGCCCAAGCACTGATTATGTAAACATTAAAGGGACTAGTTTTGGATTAAATCTTGCTTACAAAATTCCCATAACAAAATCAGTGTATTTAAAGCCTGGTATTGGCTATTACAAATATTCATTTAACAACATAAAAAAAGTAAATACACTGTTTGGAAAATCAAACGTAAGAGATATTGGCTTTGTAAGCCCTCTTTACATCCCTTTTTATACCAATAAGTACAGTTACAATACAATTTCTGCAAATATTGGAGTTGAAAAGATTTTTAATTACAAAAGCAGTATACAAATTGTTACAGGATTGAATTTAAATAACTGTTATGTTGTTTCTGAGTATTACCACCTTTCTTATAATCCCATAGGAAGTCAGGACTATCGAAAAAAAATTAAAAGATATTTTGGGTCTTCGTTTAGTTTAAATGCTGGCATATTAAAAAAGTACAAAAAAGTTAGTATTGGTCCTTCTCTTATGCTTCCTGTATTTGATACCTGGAAGAAAGATGATACATTTATTGAAGAGGCAAATTCTGGTTCAAGAAGTAAATGGTTTAATGGAATAGGTTTAGGAATATCTTTTAATTATTCACTAACTAAAGATTAATAATATGCGACAAATAAACTTCAAAGTAATTACATCATTGTTATTATGTGTTGGAATTATCTGCAATAGCAATGCTCAGGTAAAAACAAAAATATTCAATGAAGGAATTCCTGATCAATCAATTCCAATAAATCAATTCCTTTTTTTAAAAAAATAATTTGCATTTACCGTTCCTTTAAGTAATTTAATGTTCTGTTTGTAAGCTGTTACAATAAGCTTTAGAATAGAATTTATGTGAAACTTGCATGAGTCACTACAACCTGAAAAATGATGAAACAATGATCAACGCCTATTAGTATCAGCAAGTTGAAAATAAACAACAAAAGCTAATTATTGATGTCCAGATTGAACTTTGCAATCCTTCTTTTACTAATCAGCAATTGTGCATTAGGGCAAAAAGAAAAGATATTCCTTTTTATCAAGGAAAGTAATGCGACATTGAATGGAAAATGGAGGTTAATTAAATATTATAATCTTACCGATGGAACTAGTGAATCTGAACCTGCAAATATTCCTCATTCCATAATTATAGAATTTTTCGATAACGGACAAAAGGGTAAAATGAAGGGACATACTGTAACAAATACGGTTAGCGGCGACTATGAGCTATTTAATAATAAAATGAAAACTTTGAGTTTTGGGGGAACAAAAGTTGGGGAACCAAGTTGGGGAAATAAATTTTGGAATGCTATTCATACAGCCAGTTCTTACGAACGGGACGACGACACACTATTTATTTTCTTTAATACAGACAGTGAGAAAATGGAATTTAAAAAAATAAATGCCATTAGCAAAGACGAAAACAACTAAAACAATTGCCATGAAACTCACAGGACTATCTCCACCTAAAAATAACCTTCAAACATTTCATCAAAATAAAATTCTCTCTTTATGCCAAGAATATTTTTATTAGTCCTCTTATTAGCCTCATGGGTAAGTGTTATTTCGCAGACAGAAAAAACAAAAGGAAGTATCGGTGTATCCATTCCAGTAATCTGGAATAATTCTGAAGCAACCTTTTATAGGCTCGGAAACCCGATGTATCCAAGTGGTAAGGCTTTTAGTTATGGTATTAATACCAATTATTCAAGAACATTATATAAAAGCATTTATGGCATTGTTGGTATTGGATATTTTAAACAGCAGTTTAAAATATTAAGACCTTTTGATTTTACTCAATTAACAAGATTATTATACTCAACTGAATCTTATAATTACAGCAGTGTTCAATCATTTATTGGAATTGGCTATATAAAAAAAATAAACAAAAATGATTTGATAAAAGTTGATGTAAGCTATAACTACTTTTACTCTTTTCGACAAAAATATGTTGTTTATAAAGCGAATAACGTATGGCAAATTAATAAAAAATCTTTGCCTTTAGGAGGCATACTAAATTTTGATTTTGGTATAGAAAGAAACATTTCTAAAAAAATTTCTTTGGGAGGGAATTTTATTATTCCAATATATACACATTGGAGTAAAGATGAAATATTTTTTAAAAATGGTTACTCTAACAATGAACAACAAATAGCCCGAAATAAGTTTTCTGCCGGGGTTGCTGTTTCGTGCTATTATCATTTTTAACACACTAAATTATTTTTATGAAAACCATTCTGAAGCTATTGATAGCGCCTCTGTTGCTGCTTTCTCTGTTAGCAACGGCGCAGGTGGAAACAAACTTTAATAGTAAAATATTACTCAGCAATCAGGGGCGTTTTGTCAAGCCATATAAAACCGAGATTAATTTTCAAGTTCCTGCCAAAAATATTATTAATTTATTGCAAATAGAAAAAAGGGAAAGAGAACAATCCAATGAAGAAAAACCTTTTCAGCTTGCCATTCCCGTTCCTATTGATTTAGACATTGCTAACCAAATGAACTGGAAAATTGATACTGGTACTGCTTATGGCAAATTTACTATCAAGCTTAACGCTGCATTATCCTCAAGCATTAATTTTGACCGATTTTATTTACCCAAAGGAACAGTCATGTATGTCTACAACGAAAATGGAAATATGATTACAGGTCCAATAACGGAAAAGGAAAACAACTCTGATAAAGTATGGGGAAGTTGGGTTTATAGAGGTCCATTTCTGACTATCGAAATTAAAACACCTTTGATAACCTTAAAACAATTGATACTTCACTCAAATAATATTGCTTATGGGTACAAAGAAGTGTATAAAACAAAAGTATCGGACTTTGGAACTTCCGGCCCGTGCGAAATTAATGTCCTTTGTCCTTTAGGCAATGGTTGGGAAGGAGAAAGAAATTCGGTAGCATTGATATTAAGTGATAACGGTAGCTCTTGGTGTAGTGGTTCTATGATAATGAATACCTGTAGTACAAATAGACCATTTTTCCTTACAGCAAACCATTGTTTTAATCCACCTGGATTACCTCAACAAAATGTTTCTGCTTGGCGTTTTACATTCCAAGCATGGAGTCCTACTTGTAACCCTTCACAAAATGCAAATGGTGTGACGTATAATGGTTCTACTTTACGGGCAAATTGGACTAACTCAGATTTTTGTTTAGTGGAATTAAATAATACACTACCTACAAATTCAGGAATTAATTATGCAGGATGGACAAGAAGTGGTGTACCGGCACAAAATGCTACAGGAATTCATCATCCACATGGTGATGTGATGAAGATTAGCAGGGCTAACAATGCAGTTACCAGAACTGGGTATTTTGGTGCTGGTAATGACCACTGGCAGGCTAATTGGAGCGCTCAAAATAATGGAGCAGGCCAAATTGTAACTCCTGTAACTGAGCCTGGCTCCTCAGGCTCTCCATTGTTTGACCAAAATCATCGAATAGTGGGGCAACTGCATGGAGGACCTTCAAGTTGTGGTGGTGCACAATTATGGGATTTTTATGGCAGTTTCGATGTTTCTTGGACAGGTGGCGGTACAAATGCAACAAGATTAAGCAATTGGCTTGATCCAAACAATTCCGGCGCAATTACCACAAATACTACTAATATTGCTAATCTAACCAATGTATCACCAGCTTTAACCATCAGTGGCTCTGATTTTTGTACATCAACAACATATACCGTTAATGCTCCCGCCGGTACTACTGTTGTATGGTCAGCAACGTCGGGTATTGTAAACATAAATTCTGCAACCGGTTATGCTACAAAGGTATCAGACGGTAGTGCCCTTATTACTGCTACTATTCCTTATTGTGGGGGAGCTGCAGCTACAGTTTCTAAACGGATAACTGTTGGTGTACCAAATAATTACTATATCCAGCGTATGTCTTTTGTAAGTCCTTACCGGTTAGATATATACCCATCTTTCTCGGGTTATCAACTAACAGCAACATCCTGGAATATTTATGTTGATGGTAGTTTCAGCACAAGTGGCAGTGGTAATCCGCCTTCTGTAATTTCTGTATATGCAAGTTGTGGTTCGCATACTATAACATTAACAACATACAATAGTTGCGGAAGTTACTCAACCAGCAGTACTTATTCAGGTTCCGGTTGTTATGCAATTACGCCTAATCCTGCTAATGGTAATGTAACGATTACAGACATGGCAGCAAGCAGTAATTCAGCATCGCCAGCGAGCAAAGCCTTTGCATCGCCAGGAGGCAAAATAACTATTACAGTATTCGATAATACCAACCGGGCATTGAAACAGTTTAATTTCACTCAAAGCAGCCATTACAATTTCTCAGTCGCCAACCTAACACCGGGCACTTATATAGTGCAGATAAAACAGAACGGATCTGTTAATACTTTAAAGTTGATAAAGCAATAGCAAGAATAAACACAACTTAAATTAAATAAACAAACGGCTGATGAATATTATCAGTCGTTTGTTTTTATATTAATTATGTGAATAAAATGAAGATTAGTAATAGATATAAGCATTTTTAAAAATATAGAAGCAGAGCGTTTTCTTTCAATTTATGTGATGGAAAGAAAATCAAAATAAACTCTACTTCTAAATCATTTTTCAGGCAACAGGGAACTTTTGCCCGACAGTAGCCACGCAATTCGTTATAAAATTGAATTCCCATCAAACCTATCCTACTTCCTTCTCAAAGATTTTTCCTGATTGTTTTTCTTTCAAAATAACCTTTTTTGCGCCATAATGTGTTACTTCTTCTTTTATTAAATAATGGTCATTGTCATATTCAACTAAATGACTGTCTTTAGATATTCCTTCTTTTCCTCTCCAGATATCAAGCTGCACCGGTTCCCATTGTTTTGTTTTTGCGGAGCGGTAACAGGCATCTAAAATGGAATTAACTACATAACCATCATAAAAAGTTTCTTTAGGTGATTCGCCTCTTTCGAGAGCATTAAACATATCCATAAACATATGGTTATAACCCAACTCATTCAGTTCGTCACCTACAGGAAAAAGCCATCCTGTGTTGCTTTCAGCCTTTTCAGCTACATAATCTGCTCCTTTACCTGTAGTGAACATTTCAAGCCCTGTACGCAAAAAATTGTTTGACCAGATGGTACCTTCCGTGCCCATTACTTCATCACGAAGGTCAAGTCCGCCGCGGAAAGTCCAGCTTACTTCAAATTGAGCTATGGCGCCATTTTCATATTTTATCAGCGCTATAGCATGATCTTCTGCATCAATAGGTTTTACCTGTGTATCGGCCCAACACATCACTTCTACCGGTTTAATATCTTTTCCAATATAAGTTCTTGTAATTTCTACGCAGTGACAGCCAAGATCGAGGATGCAACCTCCGCCTGCCTGTTCTATATTCCAAAACCATTCACTATGCGGCCCGGGATGTGTTTCTCTTGATTTTGCCCAAAGTATTCTGCCAAGCGCTCCATTCTTTACACTCTCATACGCCTTTAAAAATTTTGGAGCATACACCAGGTCTTCAAGATAGCCATTAAATATTCCTGCGCTTTCAACAGCTTCGAGCATTCTTTTTGCTTCTGCTGCATTTCTCCCCAAAGGTTTCGTTGTCATCACTGCTTTCTTATGTTTACAGCAAAGCATTACAGCCTCTTCATGCAAATTATTTGGCAGCCCAATACAAACTATATCAACATCAGGATGAGAAACGGATTCTTCCATATCCGTTGTTACGTGTTCTGTTTTGTAGCTATCTGCAAATTTTTTAGCAGACTCTTCCCTGCGGGAATAAATGCTTACAATTTTATCTTTACTCCGGTATCCCTGCAGTGAGTCTGCATAAAATCTTCCGATAAAGCCGGAGCCAAGCATGGCAATTCGTTGCATGTTTTATGTTTTTATTTAATGAATGTGTAAGAAATAACAATTTTAAATAGAAAAGCTAAAGTAATACTATCTTAAATAATGATCTTATCAAAAACTAATTGATTTTGTAAGCTTCAAGACAATTTTATTTTTTAATCAATTGGGATATGAAATATTACTTGTCTTTTTTTTCCGGCTATTTGTCTAATTCATATAAAAGAAGTTGCCATCGAATATTTATGTGTTTAATTTAAAACAAATAAAGTTTTATACCTCACTAGTCAAATTTTAGGTTTATAAAAAGATTATTATTAAATTACTCACCCAAGTATGCAATCTGATTACCTATTCTGCAAACTGCTCATTTTAGATTGTTTAAAATATTTCCTGCTTTAATTTTAAAAAGGCTTGGAAAGTATAATGAATTTTATAACTTATAAGCATTTTCATTTTATCAATAAGTTTAAAAAGATAAGGCTAAATAATACCTATGTAGTTGATTTTACAAATCAGAATCAAGTGCATGCCAGTTACCCATGCTTTTCACTCCTTCCCATTGTTTGGTGATATCGCCCGTCCTCCGCCAGAGATGACCCACATTTTGTTGCCCATGTCCATGGACTACTTTGTCCCCTGAAGATTTTTTTGTTACCGGCATTTGTTTTTCAAATTATCTTTTCTTGCGTCGCACCCATGTACTTTTATTTCGCTATTCAGCAGTTTAGCCATAAAGACTTAAAGACACAAAGTTTCGCTAAGGTCTTTGCGCTTCTTCCTTTCTTTGCGCCTTCGTGGCAGAAAAAAGCATTCTTAATTAATACGTTCAGGCACACGTTTCAAAATCTCTATACAGGCTCTTACATTATGATACGGACATTTCCACAGACCAACTTTATCCTCACCCTGCATTACTGAATAATCTTCCTTCACTCCCCAAAACCATTCGCCCTCTTTTTTATCCAAAATATACTTTTGAATAAATTTCCAACTGCTTAAAGATTTTTCAAGAAAAGACTTGTCTGTTGTAATCTGGTATGCATTATAAAATCCAACCATCGCTTCTGCCTGCGGCCACCAGTGTTTTTCTTTTATTAAATGATCTTCGGCCACATCTTTTTCATACCACAATCCTCCGTCTTTATCAAGTCCTCTTTCCGCAGCCAAAGCAACTTTTACCAGGCGCTGTTTTAGTTTTTCTGTTAGTGCTTCGTTTTGTATTATTTCAGCCGCTTCCTGTATCAGCCATGCCGCTTCTATGTCATGCCCATAAGAAATAATATTTGATTTAGGATTCCACTTTTCGTCGAAAAACAAAATAAGATGATTTGTCTTATCGTCAATAATGTGATCAATAAAAATATAGATGATTTCAACAATTTGCTCCTTTAATATTTCATTTGGCCAAACAAGATAGAGGTTTGCAAAAGCTTCAAGAATATGCAGATGCGTATTCATTGATTTTTTTTCATTCGAGTCTTTTGCACTTAACCGCAGGTCATTTATCTCTTGCCAGTCTCTTGTGAATGCTTCTATATAACCGCCATTTATTTTATCATAGCTTTTTGAAACAATCACATTATATAAATCAATTGCTGCTTTTTTAGCTCCTTCGTCTTCACTTGCCTTGTAATATTCACTTAAACCATAAACAGCAAATGATAGTGCATACATCTGCTTTTTTGTATCAGCCGGATTTCCTCTATAATCTACCGTCCAGTAAAGACCGCCAAATTTTTTATCAATAAAATAATTAGTTATGTATTTGAAGGCTCTTTCGGCAGTTTGTAAATAAACCGCTTTTTTAGTCAGATTGTAAGCTGCTGAAAAAGTCCATAAAATCCTGCTGTTTAATACCGAGCCTTTTGATGCATTTTCATCTATATTATTATTATTATCAATCTTTCCATAGAAGCCGCCGTTGGTAAGATCAATCGTGTTTTTTGTCCAGTAGGCAAGAATGCTTTGCAGCTCCTGCTGCATTTCCGTTCTGTATTTTTCTAAAACCTCTTTCATTGCGGTAAACGATATTAAAAAGGGAAAAGGATTTATCTGGCTAAAGCGGCAGTGATAAAAAGTAAATCAATCATAGCTGCACGTTATAACTTCTTAATGGCTTCCGGCAACTAAATGGTATTATTGTCTATTTCTTCTGCTTTCCACCGGCGGTGTAAATGCTTAGCTTTTCCCATGTGTCTAAAACATTTTTTATATAAAAATCCTAAACTGAAGAAATATGAAAACTAAAAAGAGGAAAGATAATTAATTTTATCCTCCCTCTTTTTTTGAAGAAATAAAAATTATTATTTTGAAACTACAATCCTGCTTGTAATTTGTTCTTTGCCTTTTAGTACACGAAGAAAATAGGTTCCGCTTGTCAATTTTGTAATTGGCAGTTGTATTTTATTGCTTCCTCCCTGCAAGGTTTGGTGAAAACTTAAAACAGCCTGAGAAGCATTATTAAGGAAAGTAAAATATACTTCCTGCTTTCCTTCTGCATACAGTTGTATTGTTAACTGGTTTCCTGCAGCCGGGTTAGGATATACCTGCAACGGAAATAACTTTGCATCTGAAAATGATGTTTTACTAACTGTCGACCGCGCATTACCAGCAGAATAATTGCCATACACCCAATAAGCAGGCGCATCAGCTATTGCTGTTTTACCGTTACTCTTTGGCACCTGTACCTGGTAAGAAGCCAATGCTGCATTTCCGCTTTTATCAATTGCTTCGATCTGTATAGTATATACCCTGCCATTTCCACTACCTGCCCGTTCCGCTCTTAGCTGTACTGACTGACCATCAGCACTAATGACAATATCTTTATCTGTATTACCACTTCCTGCAGCTAAGGCAGCCTCATCACTGCTGACCTGCTTTATTCTTGTTATAGAAACCGGGCCGCAGTTATCGGTAACGCTTTTTACAATGTCAGCAAGGGTAAAAGTTTTTAACGCATGACCCTGGGCCGTCATAACAGTCTGGGATGAAGCCAGGGTAATAACAGGTGGCGTTACATCAGGGGTTATAACCAGGGTAACCGGTGCGGAAGTATTTGTATTGCCTTCGTTGTCATAAGCTTTTGCAACGATAGTATATGTGCCTGCGGCAGCGTTTTTCCATTCCAGCTTTACACCATCTGCAGTATTATCGTCAGTGCCAATAACATTTCCATTGGCAAGAAAGACTACTTTTGCCACCGATCCTTCTGCATCAGAAGCTTCAGCAGTAATTACAGGAGTCTCACAAACCGTAAATTGCGATTTATCAGCAGGCATAGTTATAGCTATTTTTGGCCTTCCATACATTCTCCAGTCGGGAAGTTCGTCCCGGGTAATGACATCTTCATCATGATAAACTTTGTTTAAAAGATCCAAAGGTTGTTTTTTAATAAAATCCCCGCTCCATACACCAAACCATGACCACCAGGTGCCATAGCCGCGAATTTTATCGGGGACGGGAAGTGTTCCGGTTTCAGAAAGAGACACTAATTTCTTTCCATTAAACTTCTGTTGCAGGTCGACCCAGTCTCCGCTCATGTTAGCCGAAGGATCAGTATAAATATCTATCCCGACCATATCTACATATTCATCTCCCGGATACCAGCTCATATCGGCGCCGCTGGTAAAAGCATATACCCAGATAAGATTGTGTAACTGGTGATAATTGGTAAAGCGGTCATACATAATCCGCCATAGTTTTTTTAAAGGCTCCGGACCTTTTGCTCCCCACCAAAACCATCCTCCTGCCGCCTCGTGCAGCGGACGCCACAGTACGGGTATATCTGCATCCTGGAACTTCTTTAATTGTGCAGCAATAGAATCCATATCTCTTATCAAGAGCTTATAACGCACACTATTGGTATCAGCTAAGGCTGCGGCCAGGTCGAAAGTAGTTGCCCTGGTATAGAAACCGCTCCACCAAAGTTTATCGGGCGCCTCGTTTATTAAATCGGTTGGCGCATTCCAATGCCAGGTTAATGATAATATGCCATTGCCTTCACCTTTTTTTGCCCACTTAATGTATCGTTCAGATGTTCCTGCAGGATTAGCGCCATTTTCAATCCGCGATGGCGAGTATTCCATTAAATCAAAGCCACCTATAGCCGGCTCTTTGCCGGTATTCTGTAAAACATAATCAACATCATCGTATTGACCCGATAGTGTTTTATGCCCGTAAAGGTCTGTCATGTAAGAAAAAAGAGAACGGGCAGACTGAGTAGCCTGCGGGTCTGTAAGTTGTTTGGATGGTTGCAAGGGTAAAGCTGCAACAGATGGTGTCAGTTGAATATAATCTATTCCAAAATAACCCCAGCCTTTTGTGATGCTTATGGTATTTAATCCCTGTGTAAGAAGATATTTTCCTGCACTTACAGAACTGAATCCTGCATTTTGAGGGAACATTCCGCTGCCGGCTTCTGCATTAACCAATACGTTGTAACCCTTATCTCCATAAGGAGAAGTGTACCCGATATTTAATTCATATAAACCTGTTTTTTCCATATTGAAATTAAAGGTTACCTGGTCGGCAGCTTCATCAAAACCGGTTACAAAGCCTGTTCCTGAAAAACCGGCTGGGTTTGCTGATACGACAGTGCCCTGCAGGACTGCTAATTCTGCCTCAGCCCTGCCATTTACTAAAGGAACAATAACCGGAGGCGCTGACGTAACCGGTGTAAGCTTAATATAATCGATACCGTAATAACCCCAGCCGGAGGTGATTTTAACAGTATTTGCTCCTTCTGTCAACTTGTATTTTCCGGCATCAACCGAGCCGAAGCCTCCATTGGTTCCGGTAAACGTTTTATCTGCTGAAAATGAATTTACCTGTAAATTATATCCTTTATCTCCGTAAGGTGAGTAGTAAACGATAGAAAGCGTATAATCGCCTGCCGGCGCAGTGAAATTGAATGTGACATTATCAGTTGACTGGTCGAAACCCCAGGCATATCCTGAGCCCGAGAAGCCTGAAGCTGCGTTATCAACGCCTACGCCGGTCAGTGTTGCACTTTCTGCTTCCAGCTTAATTTCTGCAGACTTTGCTGAAAAAGAAAAAATTAAAAAAAACAAGGCTGTGAGGAGATAGCCAGGTAAATTTTTAGGTGTAATTGCCTTCTGAAGTAGTAATAATCGTTTCATGTGGTATCGTTTAAGTAAAAGAAAAATGAATACGAATATAACTTTGTATGACCTCAGAAACCATTAAAACTAAAATATCATCAGTAATAGATATTAAAGTATTAAAGTATCCATTCACTACCATCATTTAAGCTTTAGTTTGCAGAAGGTTTTGAATTGAATAGCTGGTTTGATCAGCATTTAAATCGCTTTTAGAAGAGCGTCATTAATTGTTTTTTCTTTCCAGTTGAGGGTTTAATATTTTGTGCTTTTGCAGAACAGTTTAATAGTAAGATGATAAGCTGCTGAAAACTTCCATAAAATTTTAATACGGAACTTTTTTGGTGCATTTTCTCTATTTTGTTTAAATTGTCAATCTTTCCATAGAAGCCGCCGTTGTTAAGATCAATCGTGTTTTTTGCCCAGCAGCCAAGAATGCTTTCCAACTTCTGCTCCATTTCTGTTCTGTATTTTTCAAGCGCTGCGTTTATCTTATTTATATAAAAGCATTATTTTATCTTATTATAAAGACTGTCTTTTATTAATTTATACAGCAGCCACTTCATTTTCAAAAACCACTTTATTATCCTGCTTTTCTAAATAAGCTTCGTTTTTGTCGATCATCCTGTTGATAATATTTACCGTCTCTTCAGAACGGAAACCATCTGCCGGAGAATTGATAACATAATCAACCAAACGGTCAATGGTTGAGGTAGCAATATGCAAACGCGTATCAGATGAGGCATAATAAATAAAAACTTTCCCATCTTCATCAGCAATCCATCCATTGCTGAATAAAACATTTGATACGTCGCCTACCCTTTCTTCCCCTGCGGGAGCCATAAAGTATCCGGCGGGTTTGTAAATAACTTTGGTAAGGTCATTGAGACCGGTCATAAACATGTATAAAACATATCTCAATCCTGCTGCTGTATTTCGTACACCATGCGCCAGGTGCAGCCAGCCTTTTTCTGTTTTTATCGGAGCCGGACCTAAACCGTTTTTTGCTTCATACACAGTATGATAAACTCTTTTATCTATTACAATTTCCTCTGTAATAATTGCATTTTCCATCGAGTCTGCAAGACCAAAACCTATTCCGCCGCCTTTGCCTGCATCTATAAATCCATCCTGCGGCCGGGTGTATAATGCATATTTCCCATTTACAAACTCAGGATGCAGCACTACATTTCTTTGTTGTGGAGAAGGTGTTTTTAAATCAGGAAGACGCTCCCATTTTATAAGGTCTTTTGTTCTGGCGATACCGCACTGGGCATCAGCAGAAGAGTGGTCGCTTTCGGGTGCTTTTGGATCTTTTCGTTCTGCACAAAATAATCCATATATCCATCCATCTTCATGTTGCACAACACGCATATCATAAATGTTTGTTGAAGGATTGTCAGTTTCAGGCATGGTGACAGGCCTGTTCCAAAATCGAAAATTATCTGTGCCATTATCGCTTTCGGCAACAGCAAAAAAAGACTTGCGATCTATACCTTCAACTCTTGCCACTACTGCATATTTGCCATTAAATTTTATAGCTCCCGCGTTCATTACGGCATTGATCCCAAATCGTTCCATTAAAAAGGGATTTGTTTTGGGGTTAAGATCATAACGCCAAAACAGCGGAGTATGCTGCCCGGTCAGTACCGGCTGCTCATACCTGTCATACACTCCGTTTCCCAATTCTTCTTTTTTATTGGGTCTTTTTATAAGTTCGTTATGGGCCTGTTCCAAAGCCTGCAGTCTTTTTTGAAACTGTGTACTCATTGCATTATATGTTTTATGTGCCTTAAGCGTTTTTTTACTTCACCCCTCTGATCACTATCATTTAAGTAAAGAAGTTTTTCATTTTCTTGCTCCGAAAAAGCATAACATTTATAAAATTTCATTAGAAAAAGTATTATAAGTCTGCGCAGGTGTGCTGCCTTTTATTGTGTACCAACCAAGCCCTGTTAGTATTGCGCTAATCTTCCAGCTTATCCCACCATGTCTTTTTCAGGATTAAAGCAATCACTCCTAAAATCAATATAGTCACCAACAATGGAAGTCTCATGGATAATATAAAATACATGGGTAAAATAGTAAGAGCTGTTTGAGCTGTAATCCCCAATACTACATTAAACATATCCAGTTGAAATCGCTTGTTTGGCATGAATGACGGATTTTCTGCCACTACCTCTTCATGCACGGGCTTCCAAAACCCCCATGGTCTTACTGTGCTATAAAATTTCTTCAAAACTTTCATATCTGATGGCGGAGCAGAATAAGTGCCTGCAATACTTCCTATAACTGAAATTAAAAACAACAACGGCCAGTTATACAATGGCAGACCGGTAAAGATGAAAGGAAATACCAGGGCTGCAGCAATACCGGCCATCATACCCCAGAAAAATCCACTCGCATTAAATCTCCACCAATACCATTTCAGCATGTTTGCTGCAATATATCCTCCATACAAAGCGCCGACGATCCATTGCAAAATACTGTTTACATCCTTTGCAAAAAAACCAATCGTGACTCCTACCGCTACCACCACCACACCTACAAAGTAGTTCATGTAAATAATTCTTTTATTAGGTGCATGAGGGTTAATATATTTCAGGTAAATATCATTAACAATGTATGCTTGTGCTGCATTTAAGGTTCCTGAAAAAGTACCCATAAAAGCACCGAGCAAACCGGTAAGAACAATACCCAAAACACCGACGGGTAAAAAGTTATTAATTGCTCCCGGAAGTATCCGCTCAAAATCTGTACCTCCGCCAGGGGCTGAAAGATCTAACTGGTTATAATAAAGCAAGGCTAAAACTGTTAAACCAATGACCATTGTATATCTGATGGGTAATAAGATAACAGAAACAAAACCTGTCATTTTAGAAGCATCTTTTGGAGAACGTGTAGAAAGCACTTTCTGCATATCATAGTTTGGTGCGGGGCCGGCTAAACTGGCCAATACTCCTTTAAAACACATCATCATAAAGAAAATACCAAACAAGCCAAACTTATCATCTTCGATCTTCTTTGTTGCTGCAGGCAAAATATTACTCCAGTCGAGGTTTAAATGCAAGCCAAAAAAAGGACTGTTCCAACCTTTGGGAAGATTTAATTTCTGACCATGCAAATGGCTCATAGCAAGATAACCAACAGCAATACAGCCAACACTCATGATGATATACTTTATTAAATCTCCTATTACAATGCTATGCATTCCTCCTAAAATCGAGTAAAACATAGCAAAGAGCGTAAAAACAATTCCGTAAAAGTGAGCAACATATTCGGGAGCTATATGAAAAGGAACATAAGGTTGCACTATATTCCAGGGAACAAAGATTTCGAGAAACTTTCCCAGGCCTACAAAACCATACGCAAGAAATCCAAGGCAACCCAGCAGTGCAAAGACTACAACAATGTTATGTGAAGCTTTCACTCCCGCACCTCGTGTACCGAAACGGGTAGCCAGCCATTCTGCACCTGTATCAGCATTTGACCGTCTCAACCATTTTGACAAAAACATCATATTAAATATCTGGTTGAACACCGGCCACAACCAGGGAATCCAGATACTTTTAAAGCCATAAACAAAACACAAAGAAACCATCCACATAGTACCGCTGATATCAAACATATCAGACGCATCGCTCATTCCAAGAAGAAACCAATGCAACCTCTTTCCGCCCATCAAATAACTTTCCTTATCCCTGCTTGCCTTCTTTCTCAAAAACCAACCAACTAAAAGCATAGACACCAGGTAGCCGGCAATTATCAGGAAATCTATTAATTGAAGGCGCATTTTATTTTGTTGTATTAATTATTTACTGAACTTCTTAAAGTCAAAAGGAAAAAGTCAAAAGTTTAAAGTCAAAAGATAAAAGTCGATTGCCTTAGTTTTATTTTTTATTTTTTATTTTTTCCTTAATTTTTTATTCACTTAAAAGTTTGAAGCAACTTCTTACCTCCTTGAAATTGTCTTATTTAAGCATTTCTTTATTAAGAGGTTTTTATCAGCTATTTATATAAATTTTCTTTTGAAACTTCTTTTTGAAACAATGTTTTGGGTTCCTGATAAAATTTTATAAAGTCCTTTTCTGAAATCTGGCCTTTATAAGGTAAATAATACTCACTTTCACCTGATGGTTTTGCACCTGCATTGCGCCATGCTAAAGCATAGGATATTTTATGAGGTTGAAGGGCTTTCCATAAAACATTTGTCCACCACGTGCTGTCAGGCACCTGGCCAAACCCAAACTCGGTAAGTGCCGGAACTTTATTTGTTTGCCGGGCAATTTTTTCAAGGGCTGTCAGCATACGGTCGGCATCTTTTACAAACTGTGCATCTGCCGCTTCACCTTTTTGTCTTTGATAAATATCAAAACCTAATACATCAGTGCATTTGTCTCCGGGATATTTTTTGAGGTACTCTTCTTCAGAACCAAAACGGTCGGTATTATAGGCATATAGAAGATTGTGTACACCTTTTGTATCGCGCAAATAAGAGACAGTAAACTGGTATGCCTGCTTATATTCTTCGGGAGTGCAATACTTTTCACCCCACCAAAACCAGTTTCCATTTAGTTCGTGAAACGGCCGGAAGATAACAGGAATAAGTTCTCCGTTTTTACCTTGCAGACTTAGCATAAAAGCAGCTACTTTGTCTAACCAGCTTTTATACAATTCATTTTTTTCTCCGCCAGGTAAAATAGATTGAACTGTACCAGGCGCAGGATCCCATGCAGTTTTGCCTGTCAATGGATTGTTAAGATGCCAGCTTAAAGTAATAACGCCGCCACGGTCGTACACCTTTCTTATATAACCTTTCATTTTGTCGAAAGGCACACTGTCTATGTTGACAGCATGATCCAATTCGAGGCGACCCAATTCAAAACCGTATATAGCAGGATAATCACCTGTCACTTCTTTCACATCACTTTTCCCGGGAATGTATTTCCATTCAACTCCATAAGCCAGATCGTCCTGGTGGCCAAACATGATGCCTTTATTCAAAAGCTTTTTTAAATTTCGATAAAGGTTAACTGTTTCTTTTGTTGCCTTTTTATCAGAAGGTAACTCGCTTTGGCTTTGTACAGTCCGGGATTGTAAAAGCAAAACAAAAAATGCAAGGTTAATAACTTTTTTATTTAGAAGCATTGGTCATATTGTTTTAGTAAAGCACTTTACTACATTTTTTAATTACATTATACCCTCAGTGAAAATTATTTATTTTCCCCCGGCCAGTTCCAGTCTAAAAGATCATCACTCCAGGCAATACCAATAGAAGCATTTTTATCAAAATCTCCTTCTTCTTCCGTTAGCGGTCCTGACCCATGAAAAAACATAACATATTTTCCAAAGTTCTTGTCATTCGTAAGGTTTACTACTGTGCCTGCTGTAATCCTGCCTTTAGCCCATACCCATTCTTTTTGTCCTAATGAGATCAGGTTCCCCCAGTCTTTCCAATGCTTTAAATCAGAAGAACGTTTTATGGCTATGCCGTTTTTAGGGGAATGAAATAAGATGTATTCGTTATTTTCAACTAAAACGCAAGTGTTTTCACCAGATTCTGTATGTCCCGAATATGTCCATTTTTCCAGGTCGTAGCTGTAAGACATACTTACGCCGTTCTGCTTGTAAAAACACCACCACTTACCTTTTTCATCTTTATCTTCCAGCAAGTAAGGGTCAATCATTCTGCCTAATAGTGCAAAAGAAGTATCAGGGCCTTTTACTTTCAGCAATTGCGGTTTGCTCCAGTTGTCAAGATCGTTGCTCGACATGGTGTAGAGCCGTGCATCTCCCGTACCAAACCTGGGCATTTGTTTAATTGTATAATCAGGACGGGGATAGGTTTGCAAACAAATAATCCATTTATTTTTATAATGGATGACATTACCCGGACTGGAATAATCAAGGTTTTGATTTCGTGGTGTCAATATTTTTATAGCAGACCATTTTTTCAGGTCTTTTGTACTGCTCATGGCCGTATAGGAGTAAACCTTGCCGTCATCTTCACTTTTGACTAAGGTAAAAAAAAGATATAGTTTTTGCTGATTATATAATACTGCAGGATCGCGGTAAGCGGTTTTATTGTCACCTTTAAATATTACAGGTGATGGTAAGCTTTGCAATATTTTTCCTTGTGCTTCTATGTTTTCCATAAAAGCAAAAGTTAGAATTAAAATGAAGAGAAAACATTTAAACATAATCGTTATTTGATTATTTATAATACTCAATAGCAAAAGTGAAACATACTTTTGGGGGATAAACCGTTTATAAAAAACTTGCTTCAATAGTCTCTATCTCATATCCTGTAATATTTAAAAAAACCACTTCCGGCATTTTATCAATTGATACTATCTTACTTTAATTAACAGCATTCAGATTAATAACACGACTTTTTCCTTTGCTATTAAAAATCGTAATTCCCATCATACTATCATCTGCATTTAAAAATCTTGCTGATTGTGATAAAAAAGAAGATCCGTAGTGAAACTCCTCCTTTTGTTTTTTTCCATTTTTAAATGTAATAATCGCACTTACGTCATCAGGATTTAAGTTAAGGGTATTTACGTTTCTTTTCAGATCGAATAACTTTAATGGTCCTTTATTCTGACTTGCTGCTATCATATATTTACCGGAGCTGCTTTTTAGCTTTACTAATCCTTTGGCATTTCCCGGAATGTATATCCCGCTTTGAAGAATAGATAATGGTTTAAAATTACCTTTTCCATCACCTTTTAGCAATAATCCATTTAACGCATCGTACCTGCCGAGTGAAACTACTGTTCCATAATCGTTTCCACTGATTAATACATCAAGGTTTCCGTCACCATCGAAATCGTCTGTCATCATTCCATCAAGTGTTGAGATCTGCGCCTCTTTCGGTAATGGTATCATTGTAAACTTTCCATTGCCTTCATTTCTAAGATAGCACGATTGCAACATATTTGCTTTAAGACGAAGTGCCCCTTTTCTTTGTTCCGGAGTGAAAATATCATCCATAGTAGCCGCAGCAAAATCTTTATAATGATTGTATCTTTTTTTTAAGGTAGGAATTCTTTCAACAAGATCATCACGGCCAAAGGCAGGAAACTCTTTTAAAACACCCTTTTGATCGGGGAGAAACAGCGAAGGAACCGGCACATAACTGCCATTGTTATCAAAATCTTTAGCAGTAACATAAACGGGGTATTGGTCTGACGCATGGTAGAGCGTATTCAAACCGACATTTCCAATAATATAATCCATTCTGCCTGTATGCCTGAAATCCCCTGCTGTAATTGAATTCCACCAACCCATCTTATCACCTATTCCTGTAGCTGAAGTGACGTTTTTAAATTTTCCATTGATATTCTTTAAAAATGTAACAGGCATCCATTCACCTGCAAGAATTAAGTCGCTTTGACCGTCACCATCAAAATCTGTAAATAGTGCGTCGCAGACCATTCCTATGTTCTTCAGATCGGGCGCCACTTCATTAGTTACATCAGTAAATTTTACATGACCTTTTTCAGAATCATTTCTGAATATAAAACTGCTTACCGGCTTTGGGTAATTATGAGGGTCTACCCGTCCTGAGACAAACAAATCCAGCTTTCCATCATGATTAAAATCCATTGCACGAACACATAACTTGCTGGTGTAATTGACAGGCAAGGCTGAAGAGTCAAATTTAAAATTGCCCTTACCGTCATTAATATATAACCTGTCCTGGTAGGCATTGCTGCCAGGGGCTTGCCTGTAACCACCGCTTGCTATATATATATCAGGTTTATCATCACTATTGGCATCAAAGAGCAATATTCCCTCATCCTTATAATTATTTAAAAAATCTGTATTGCTGATGCCCGGTGGCAGTTCTTTTTGTAAAAATTTGCCATCCGGCTGTTGCAGCAACATCTGTGCGTGTATAGTTGCACTGCCACCCAGGATCAGATCATCGAAACCATTTCCGTCTATGTCTCCTGCAGCTACCGAAGGACTGTACTCAGAGAATTTATGCGGCAATAGTGACTGGACATCGAAATCAATAAAATCGGGTTCGTAATGCTTGTAAGTAATGCCTGCAGATTGAGTTACTTCTTCAAACAGCGCCTTATCTGCAAGGACAGGTTTCTTTGTGGTATAAAAGTCTTTCGCATCGGCAATGTTTACAGTAAGCAGTTGATCGGTCTTTACATTTTCCATAGTCTGATGTTTGCCGTTGTACCATTTTATTACAACAGAATCAAGCATAGCTGTTTTGCCCAGGCCAAAATGCGCGATATTTTGCATCGATGATAAATAACCCCGGTAAGGATTATTCTCATATACCTGTTGCTTATCATGATTATAATAAATAGCTGCAACAGCTCCCAGGCCATTGATATTTTGTTTATTCCCTTTAAATTTTATCTGTAAAAAATGTGTTGCAGCGGTGTCTTTATCCCTTGCGTTGTTTCTGTATAATACAGCTTCGTCATCAATGTTATTAATCACCATATCCATGGCTCCGTCATTATCCAAATCTACATAAGCCGCCCCGTTAGAAAAAGTGGGTTCCGTTAGCCCCCATTGTGTTGTTTCGCTGCTAAAGGTGAGGTCGCCATTGTTGTGAAAAGCATAATTGTGCAATTTTACCTGGGGGATCTGTTCCAATAATTTTTCGGTACTTGTAAATCCTACAGCCTGCCGGCGATAAGCCATAAAATCATGGTCGGAAACATCACGGGGAAAACCATTGGTAACGATCAAATCACGGTAACTGTCATTGTCAAAATCAGTTACTAAAGGAGCCCAGCTCCAATCAGTTTGCGCTATCCCACTCATAAAACCAATTTCACTAAACGCTGGTATTCCGATAGAATCATTTTCACCTGCTGCAGGCCCTTGATTGAGTTGTAAAGTATTGCGTACATACTGGTATTGATACCTGAAGAGATCGAAGTTTTGATAAATTTGATAGCTGTTGCCTCCCATCATCATCTTTTTGCGAAAGTTGTCTTCAGGGTTCATATCCAGCTCTACAACGTCAGGTAAACCATCGTTATTAATATCAACTATATCCTGCCCCATTGCATTCAAAGAGGTATGCTTAAAATATTCTTTTGCACGGTTTGTAAATGTGCCGTCATGATTGTTGATATAAAGAATATTATCGCCTATAAAGTCGTCTGAAACATAAATATCTTTCCAGCCATCGTTGTTAATGTCGCAAACGGTAGCAGCATGGCCGAGGCCCTCAAATTTTATTCCCGCCTGCTCCGAAACATCACGAAATACCGGGTGCTTTAAACCGCTATCGGTAACATTCTGAAATAGTCTGCCCCTGCTTGGATTTGGACTGCCGCCATTACGTTTGAGAAAAACAGAAGGGTTGTTTCCGTTGGAAGCTTCATTAACAGTAAGATACATGTCTGCATCACCGTCGTTATCATAATCAAAAAAAGTCGCCATGGTAGATTGAACATGAATATCCAAACCATACCCGGCAGCCATATCTTTAAAATGAGGGATACCATCTTTGTCTAAACCCTGGTTAATGTATAACATGTTGCGTCTTCTCAGAGAATCTTTGTAAATAGTATTGCAGACATAGATGTCCATCAATCCATCATTATTTATATCAATTACAGATACACCCCTTGCCCATCTGCCTGATCCGTCTACACCCGCTTTGTCTGTTATATCTTTAAATCTAAAATCACCTTTATTAAGGTATAAACGGCAAGGCACCATATTACCTGTAAAATAAATATCCTGCAATCCATCATTATTAAAATCTCCGATGCCAACACCTCCGCCATTGTATATATTTACCACACTTAAGGGATTGATAGAGTCATTCTCAATAATCTTATTATTGAAATCGATGCCTGAATGAGATGAGGAAATTTTTTTGAATAAAGTTGGCTGGTTATTACAGGATACAAGCCAAAGTAAGGGCAGGCAAACAAATAAGAATCGAACAAGCTTTATAAATATTCTAACGGAAAAAAATAACATCGTAAAGCAAAATTACAAAGGACTACAAAAGAAAAAAGGCTTCTCAAAAGAGAAACCTTTTTCCTGTAAAATATTAATTAATAGCCAGGGTTTTGGATTAAGTTTGGATTAAGGCCTCTTGCAGATTGCGGTATTGGCATAAGAGTATGATTTTCCGTAAGGGCGGTATTAAATAACCCATGCTGCTTGCCATCATGGGTTGGGCCTGGTGCCGGATTGGGAATAGGGTTAAAACTATTAGCTGCTGCTCCGTTAACCTTGTTTAAAAAGGCAATAGCTTCATTCGTGCCCGCCCTGCAAAGGTCATAAAAAACAGAGTATTCACCACTCAGTTCATGCCGGTATTCGCTTAAAACCATTTGCAAAGGATCGGTTATAGGTTGTCCCGGAGTACCGTCGAAATTAGCGCTATCCTGCATAACCAAAGGCGCTGTTCCACCCCATGCTCTGTCCCTGACCAATTTAAGATCAGCCATAGCGCCGGCAACGTCACCAGTGCGTACTTTGCATTCTGCTCTGTCCAACAAAACTTCTGCATAGCGCAGCAATACCTGGTTTTGGTCTCCAAAAAGATTACTATGACCTTGTGCATTTGCATTTCCTCCGGTAAGGTTTGGGTCTCTCCATTTTTTTGCGCAGTAATATCCACTGCGCGCTTTGTCGTCGCCATACCAGGGTCTGGTTAAAGTTCCGCAGGTATTTACGATATTACTATCATCGGCGGCATATATTCGATTACCGGCTTTGAAACCTTGTATTACCTGATTATAGCCTTTTATTCCGCCAACTACCTTGTTAATCAGCGGACTCGCAAGAGTATCACCAGGTCCTACTATGGTAAGTAACTTACGCTTATCTCCTGGTTGATAAGAATTCCAAAGTGCCGGGTTTCCATAAGTGTAACCCTGGCCGGTTAATTCCTGTGGCCAGTCAAAACTATCTATCCACGCAATTTCACCACCAGGTGGATTCCAACTTCCACCCCAATCCTGAGGATCACCTTGCTTAAGTTCAAACTGAACTTCAAAAAGAGACTCATCATTATTTTGATGATCGTATTCGTTTACATCTGCAAAGTTTGGCAATAAGTGATAGTTGTTAGTAAGTTCCGGGTTATTAAAAGCTGCTAAAGCACCTGTATAATCCTTTAACCACATGCGGGCTGCGCCTTCATAACTGTATGCTGCACCCTTGGTTGCCCTGCCTAAATCAGCAGGTGTTAAATCTTTTTTTGACAGCAATAGATTTTCCGCCATTTGCAGATCGGAAACTACCTGTAAAAACACTGAATCTCTTGAAGCCCTTGGTGTTAAACCGGTTGTTGGGTTGCCTACCGTTGTATCTATTTCCAGTGGAACACCACCAAAAGAGGCAGCGAGGTAATAATAAAAAGTACCACGCAGAAAATAAGCTTCTCCTGTTAAGCGGTCAGCTAAAGCAGCGTCAACAATACCCCTGTTCTTGGCACCCCTGATTATACTAAAGGCGGCATTTGCTCTGGCTATACCCAGGTAAGATTGGTTCCATAGCGTTAAAATGGCACCGAAATCAGCAGGAATCTGATAATTATTCCATACTACATCTCCACCCCAGTTGAAAAAATCATGCGTTTCAAAATTAGCCCAATACCAGATAGATTTCTTCAGCAGATCACTATTCTGATAAGTATCATAAATAGAATTTACCAGGGATATCACGTCCTGAGAAGTATTGAAAGAGGCGTCCGCAGTGGTTTGAAATGTATTGGTTTGTTCTAAAAAGTTTTTTTTACAAGCAATAAATGCGAGCGGAACTAACGTAAGGCAGAAAGTTGTAATGATAATTGTTTTCTTATTAAGTTTCATGATTTTTACTAATTTTCGTTCCTGATTTAAAAAGTTACATTTAATCCCACAGTATAAAACCTTGATGAAGGATAAGTGCCATTATCCACGCCGTTCTGTGTTGCATTACCGCCCTGTGTACCAACTTCAGGATCAAGACCACTGTATTTTGTAATAGTAAACAGGTTTTGACTGGAAACGTATATTCTTAACTTTGACAGAGAGGCTCTTTTTGTAAAAGCTGCCGGTACTGTATATCCAACAGTGAGGTTTTTCAACTTCAGGAAACTGCCATCTTCGACCCACGCGCTGGAAGGAATATTGTTGCCAATCGCATCATCATTAGCTCTCGCTCTGGCGTATCTGTCGGAGGGATTAGTGGGGGTCCAGCGGTTTTGATAATATTGTTGGCTCACGTTTTCAACCCCTTCTGAGCCGCGTTTCTGGAAGCTTTCCAGGTCACTTTCTATGTAGTTAAGTATTTTGTTTCCGTAAACTCCATAAAAGTACAGGTTGAAATCCCATCCTTTGTAGGAACCATCGAAGTTTAAACCGCCAAAAAATTTAGGCTGGGGGTTGCCTAAGGCTACACGGTCATCAGCGTTTACTACTCCATCCCCGTTGACATCGGCAAAATAACGATCACCCGGCTGAACGGTTCCCTTCCAATAAACACCATTTGGGGCTTTTGCATTTAGTGCATCAATTTGCGCCTGCGTTTGAAAAATACCCAATGATTTATATCCGTAAAACTCCCCTACAGGCGCTCCAACATATGACCGGGTAAACTCGTTCCAGCTTTGTCCTGTTAAACCAAGTCCACCGAAATTCGTTACAAAGTTTGTTCCAGAAGTTATACTGGTAAGTGTGTTCTTATTTGCCGTTAGCGTTAACCCTATATTATATTGAAACTCTCTTCCCTTGTTGCCATTATAATTCAGCGCAAACTCCTCACCTACATTTTCCATGCTGCCTACATTTCGTGTTAAATAAAGATAACCGGTTTGTGCAGGCGCCTGAAGCGTTAACAGGAAATCTTTTGATCTTCTTTTATACCAGTCGAAGGTAAACGTAAGCGCACCACCTAAAAAAGACGCGTCCAAACCAATGTCAGTTTGATAGTCCGTTTCCCACTTGAGGTTTGGATTAGCAGGTTGACTTGGTGCAATACCGTTCTGGTATATTTTATCAAAAGGATAGCCAAGATTATCTCTGCCACCGCCGTTATAATTTGCCGGAAAATTTCCAGCATATAGTGCCTGGTATTGGAATAGCCCGATGGCACTTTGATTGCCCACTTCTCCATAACTGCCCCTGATTTTAAGATCAGACAGCCAGCTAACGTTTTGCAAAAAAGCTTCTTGCTTGGCTCTCCAGGCGATAGCACCTGATGGAAATACGCCATACTTATGGCCTGTATCAAATTTGGAAGAGCCATCTCTTCGTATTGTACCTGTAATAAGATATTTATCCGCAAAATTGTAGGTTAACCTTGCAAATTCTGATGCTAACGTATAGATGTTTTGACCATTACCATATTGATCAAATTGCAGGTTACTAACCTGTCCTAAATCCCGCACAATGTTGTTGCTGGGAATGCCACCCGCTCCCATTAATGTATTCGTATTTTTTTGTGCTGATACGCCACCAACAAAATTGATAGTATGCTGACCAAAACTTTTATCATACGAAAGGGTATTTTCCCATAACCACTCGAAGGTTTGATTAAAGTTCTGATGATAAAAAGCATTTGTAACAATAGATCCCGGGTATTGTATGTTTGCCCTCTCATCCTTTGGTTGAAAATAGGAGCCGGAAAAATTGTTGATGTTTACGCCGGCATTGGTTTTAATCTTAAGCCCGTTTAAAATTGTAGCTTCTAAAGAAGAACTAACTAAAAAATAATTTGTTATATTTTGATACTGATTGGTCTCAATACCATAAACGGGATTGCCGAATTTGAATACATTAGAATTTTGCGGATTATAAAATCCATAATTACCATTAGCATCCTTTATCTGGTAAGTAAGTCTGTTACCACTATCAAGAGTTGGAGGGTTGACAGCTAATTGAAATAGTGATCCCGTTCCCAATGGAGTATTTGCATTTTGATAGGAGTATTTAGCGCTGGTTGAGGATCTAAGCCATTTGGAAGGTTGATAATCTAAGTTTAGACTAAGGGTCAGCCTTTTAAAGTAAGATCCAAGTACAATACCTTTCTGATCATAATATCCTACCGATACTGCAGATTGCATTTTATCACTTCCACCCCTAATGCCAATGCTATAATTTTGCGTTAAGCCACGGCGATATAGTGCATTTTGCCAATCAACACTATGCAAGGCATCCGGAGTATGCCATATCGGTAATCCATGATAAGAATGCGAAGAATCCGCAGCCTCAACGTCGTTAGAGAGGGCAGCAAAATCATGCGCATTTAAAAGTTTATATTCTTTCGGTTTGCTTTGAAAAGCATTATAAGCATCAACAGAAACCTGTAAAGTACCTTTCGCACCTTTTTTTGTAGTTATAATTACTACACCATTCGCAGCCCGGATACCATAGATAGCTGTGGCAGATGCATCTTTCAGTACATCTATCGAAGCAATATCGTTTGGATTAATGCTGTTTATTCCTGTGCTTAAAGGATATCCGTCAACAACATACAAAGGCTCATTTCCATAACTTGCAAGGCTGCCGGTTCCTCTTATTAATACAGATATGTTTCCGCCAGGGGCGGCGTCATTATTAGTTACCTGTACACCCGCTGCACGACCCTGTAAAGCCTGTGATGCTGAAATAACAGGAACCTTTGCTATTGTTGCAGCATTTACACTGCTGACCGAACCGGTCAGGTCTTTACGTTTTTGAGTACCATAACCTACTACTACTACCTGTTCCAGTTGCGCTGTAGTACCCTGCATTCTTACATCTATTGCAGTCCGGTTATTTACTCTCATTTCCTGTTGCCCGTATCCTACTGCCGAAAAAACTAAAGTAGCGTTTGAAGGGGCTGAAATAGTAAAATTTCCACTATTATCTGTTTGAGTAGAAATTGTTTTTCCTTTAACCTGCACTGTTACATTTGGTAAAGCAGAATCACCTGAGGTAACCCTGCCTTTAATCACGCTTTGTGCCGATACAACCTGAAAAGAAAAGGAAATACAAAAGAAAAAGAAAATTATTTTAATTAACCTCTTACTGTATTTGTCTGCGATTTGAAAATTCATTCGTTTTGGTAAGCAATAACCCATAATAGTTGTTTTATACGTCTTTAAAAAATTCATTGAATTAGTGGCGCCGGAAGGATGTTCGACCTTTAGCATCTTAAACTATGACTGTATCAGGGTGAAGGCATCTGACCTGAAGAGAATCTGTAAATGCTCTTTTTACCATTAATAATAACAGCAAAAAACATCTCAAACTGAGGTATATCTTCTAGCATAAAGGCAAGCGTTATTTGAGTGGTAAATGTAGAGTTAATTATATCATAAAACTGATACTTTTTTATCTTTTAAAGGTGTTTTTTAAACTATCAGGAATGTTTCAATCATTAAAGACTTCACAGTTTATTATTGTTTTACCTTTTAACTTAATAATTATTAGCTCAAACTACTGATACTATATTAACTTGCGTTTACCTTTATACATCGAACCAGATATTCAAAAAGCGTTATTTAAATATGACTTCAGTGAAACTTTTGAGAGAAATAACACCTCTGACAAAAAATGATTGCTTTACGGTTTTTTCGCGTAAAAAAGTTAAATTTGATTTCCCGTTACATTTTCATGAAGAGTTTGAGCTGAACTTTATTAAAGGGGCAAAAGGGGCAAAAAGAGTAATTGGCGATCACATAGAAGAAATAGATGAACTGGAATTGGTTTTAGTAGGAGCTAACCTGCAGCATGGGTGGTTTACGCACAAATGTGCCAGTCCTGAAATAAAGGAAATCACTATACAGTTTCACCGGGATTTGTTTGATGAAAAATTTTTGCAGCGAAACCAAATGAGCTTTATCAGAAACCTGCTTGATTGTTCTGCCCGGGGCGTTCTGTTTTCTGTAAAAACAATTCATGCCATTATGCCCAGACTTATGGAATTACCGCAAAAACGTGGATTCGACTCTGTACTGGAACTGATGTCCATATTACATGATCTTTCCACATCGCGTAATTTTCATACACTATCAGGTGTGTCTTTTAATAAAATAGAAAATACTTCTTACAACAGCAGAAGGGTAGAAAGGATAATGACTTATCTCAACGATAATTTTGACAAAGATATTTCTTTGAGAGAAGCAGCAAAAATTGCAGGAATGACCGATGTGGCATTGAGCAGATTTTTTAAACTAAGAACCGGGAAAACTTTTATAGATACGCTAAATGAAATAAGGTTAGGCACAGCCTCACGAATGCTGATCGAAACGACCTATAGCATTTCCGAAGTTGCTTATAAATGCGGTTTTAATAACATGTCTAATTTCAACAGAATGTTTAAAAAGAAAAAAGATTGCACGCCTAAAGAATTCAGGGAAACTTATACTTCATCTTCATCCGGCGTAAGGACATTTATTTGACAGGCAAGATTTCCGATACATTTTCTAATCTGCCAAATTCCTGCTATACTTTACGTTCCTGTATAGTCAGTAGTAATAAATGCAGTCACAAACAATTAACTGCAGGAACTTTGTTTTATAAATTTAATTAGTTCTTAGGTTTCAAATTAAATCTTTTACACACTTTTGTTATGTTTATATTTATCTTTTAAAAACATGTCGCCGTAAAATTATGATCGCAGTATTACTGTACTAAAAAATACTTTTGTTACTCTTTTTTTCATTTTTAAAGTAACCTGAATGAAGTATAAAACTGATAAGAGCTTAAAATCAAAAGCCTTTTATGCAAGTCATTATTTAACTGGTCGGTAATTATATTGCCACACCAATAACTTTTAAAATTGCAATTGTATGAGATCAAGACGCGAATTCATTAAAACTTCAGGAGCTTTTGCTCTTGGCAGTTATTTCTTACCTCTTGAGGCAAAATCACCGGCAAAAGATGCAGGGGTGCAGCTTTATTCTGTAAGAAAAGAGATGCTTGCTGATGCTCCCGGCACACTAAAAAAGCTTGCTGAGATAGGGTATAAGGAATTAGAATCTGCAAAAAGTGACAAGGGTAATTATTATGGTCTGAAACCAAAAGAGATAAAAAAAATTGCCGGCGATTTGGGAATGACTGTCAGAAGCGGACATGTGCATATAGATGAAGACTGGAAACGCTCGGTGGACGAAGCCGCGGAAACAGGTCAAAGTTATTTAATTTGTTCTGTAATGCCTTCTCATGGTCAGACGATAGAGAATTATCAAAAAAGTGCGGATATCTTTAATAAGGCTGGCGAAGATTGCAGAAAAAGAAATATAACTTTCGGCTATCACAATCATGAAGAAGAGTTTGAAAAGGTGAACGGACAGGTTTTATATGACATTCTTTTAGAACGTACAGATCCTAATCTTGTAAAAATGGAAATGGATCTTGGATGGTTGATTGTAACGGGAAACGATCCTTACAAATACTTTGAAAAATATCCAAACCGTTTTCCGCTTTGGCACTTGAAGGATATGGATTTAACCAAAAAACAGAGTACTGAATTTGGAAAAGGTGGAGTAGATATTAAAAAACTTGTTGCAAGTGCAAAAAAAGCAGGCATGAAATATTATTTTGTTGAACAGGAAGAGTACACTGTTTCTGCTTTTGATAGTTTAAAGTTTGATTATAAATATCTAAATGAAATATAACCCTTATAAGGTTTTTAAAAGTTCGTTTCGCGGTTATTATTTGGACTAACAACAAACTCTTTTAAAGTAAATATTCCTTTTTCTTTATAAAATTATTTATCAAAAAGCATGGATCTGAAAAAGGAGGCAGCCCGGAAAGCAGCAACTTTGGTAACCCATAAAAATACTGTTGGGTTAGGGGCGGGATCGACTATAGCTTATTTAGTTGAGTTTTTAAAACAATCCGTAGAAGAGGGTTTAGACTTACAATTTGTAACGTCATCTTTTTCAACGCTTCAATTATTACAAAAAAATAAACTTCCTGTTCAGGCTATAGCTTCCTATACAGAAATTGATATTTATTTTGATGGCTGTGACCAAATGGATAAACAATTGAATGCTTTAAAAAGCGGAGGTGGTATTCATACACAGGAAAAATTAGTTGCTTCTATAGCAAAACAATTTGTACTGGTCGGCGATGAAGCAAAACTCGTAGACATCTTTGACGTGAAATATCCTTTGGTACTTGAAATTCTTCCACAGGCCGTTGCATTTATTCCATTTAAAATAAAGCAGTTTTTTACTATTGCAAAAAGCGCTATGCGTATAAATGATAAAAAAGACGGACCTGTTATAACAGAAAATGGAAATTATCTTTTAGATGTTTATTTTGAGAACTGGCCGCAATTGTCTGAAATTAATCCCGTTTTAAAAACTGTAACCGGTATTGTAGAAACCTCTCTGTTTTATGGACTTGCTCATACCGCAATTATTGCCGCAGAAAAAGGGATTACCGTTTTAGAGAAAACCCAATAAAGAATATTTTGGTTTGAGTATTTAACGACTTTCAAACGGAAGATTATGCTATAAAATTACATTTTAAACTATTGAAAAATAAACATTGCAATATGAAAGCTTTCTCGCTTGTTTTTTTCATTTCTATATATTTCTCATCAATTGCTCAAAAAAACCAGGTTGTAATTTTTGATAATCATGCCGATATTGGTAAACCTAAAAATGCAGGTTCTTCAAGATATGATGAAGCTACACAGACTTATTACATGAGAGGTTCGGGATCTAATAGAGATGAAATAATATAAATGCTCTGCCAGATATTGAGTCTGATATAACATTACTGCATGAAAACAAATGCACCTATCTATTTAAATCAGCTTCTTCTTTGCGGCCATTCACATCGTTTCATATAAGCTCAACCTGTTTTTAAGGTTGGTTATTTCCACCTGCATATCTGTAATCTTTCTTAATAAATTATTAATGGCATCAATGCCTTCAAGATTAATGTCGAGATCGTAATGCAACCGGACTAATTGCTCCAGCTTTTTCAGCTCGCCCTGCGGAATATAATATGTTTCTTCAATTGAAGTTATTTGTATCAATCCAAATTGCTGAAGTGAATTTATAAACGACAGCCCCACTTTGTAATGAGCGCAAAATTCATCGGCAAGTATTAAATCATCGTTTTGCATAAGAAAAACTTTTTACAATTAAGATGCAGCTAATTCCCTGAACAGTTCTTTCTGCTTTTCTGTCAGGTTAGTGGGAATTTTTACCGAATAAGTAACATATAAATCTCCGGACTGCCCCTCATTTTTATAAACCGGAAAACCTTTTCCTTTAAGTCTTATTTTAGTTCCGTTTTGAGTTTCCGGGTTTACTTTCAATTTTATTTTACCTGACAGCGTATCGAGCATAATCTCGCCACCCAATACAGCCTGGTAAAGATCAATATCAACGGTAGTGTATAAATCGTTGCCTGACCGTTTGAACCGGGAATGGTCAGCTATTACAAAAGTAATATAAAGATCTCCGTTTGGCCCTCCGTTGATTCCGGTTCCGCCATGACCTTTTAATTTAATAACCTGCCCGTTTTCTACCCCTGCAGGAATGGTTATTCTTATATTTTTTCCGTTAACTGTTAATGTTTGCTTACGTGTTGTGTAGGCGTCTTCCAGGTTTAAATGTAATTCGGCATTATAATCTTCTCCCCTGAAATTTGCCTGTCTGCCACTGCTTCTTCCTTCCGATTGACCGAACATAGAGGAAAAAAAATCTGAAAAATTTCCGCCAAATTCCGACCCTGAAAAATTGCGACCACCGTCATCATTCCCACTAAAACCATATCCGCCGGCACTATTACCAGCACGGCTTTGTGATTGACGGGCTTTCTCAAATTCCTCAGCATGGTTCCACTCCTGGCCGTACTTATCGTATTTCTTCCGTTTTTCAGGATCACTCAAAACTTCGTTTGCTTCGTTTACCTGCTGAAATTTTTTGTTGGATTGTTTATCATTAGGGTTCAGATCCGGATGAAGTTTTCTTGCGAGTTTTCGATAAGCTTTTTTAATATCGCTTTCACTTGCATTTTTATCTACACCCAATATTTTATAATAATCTACAAACTCCATAAATAAATTTCTGTGGCTTTGTTATTCCACATTTTAAAACATTTTCTGACAAATTTGACTAAACAGGTTATGGTTGAAATTTTTGCAAAAATGCGCACGCAAAAAAAAATTTGAAAAGAAACATTTCAAAGTGGGTACCACAATCCTGCTTCAGCAATTATGACAAATATAGTAATAGTATTGCCTGCATAAGAAATGTAAAAATGTTTTTATTAAATATGTTTGTAAAAAAAATTGTGCAATAATCATTGCCTGATAATTTTTGCTAATAACAGACAGATATAAATTTTTCCATCAAAACGAAGAAAAATAATTAACTAAAACTAAAACATTGACTGATATAATAGAAATAGCCGTTACTGATTATCTCTCTGCCGCTGCGGCAGCAGAAGGAGGCGCCGACCGGATAGAACTTTGCAGCGCTTTGTCCGAAGGCGGCTTAACTCCTTCTTATGGCTTAATTGAAACTTGCAAAAATGATTTTGATATCCCCGTATTTCCTATAATTCGTCCGCGGGCAGGAGATTTTTTATATACAGATGAAGAATTTGAAATTATACAAAAAGATGTGCTTCTTTGTAAGCAATTGGGCTGTGATGGTATTGTGACAGGTTTTTTATTACCCGATGGAAATATTGATAAAAATCGAATTTCTGTTATTGTGCAATCGGCTTATCCCATGCAGGTTACTTTTCACCGCGCTTTCGACAGATGCCGCGAACCTTTTTCAGCTTTGGAAGATATCATTGATGCAGGCTGTCATCGCATACTCACTTCCGGGCAACATATAAAAGCTACAGAAGGAACAGCGCTTATCAGGCAACTAATTCAGGCTGCAAACAGCAGAATTATTATCATGCCCGGAAGCGGAGTAAGAAAAGAAAATATAAAAGACCTGGCTGAGAAAACCGGGGCAACAGAATTTCATTCATCACTGCGAAGTTTCTCAGAAAGCAAAATGAAATTTATTCATCCCGCTTTTGCAGCTATTAAAGAGGAATATTTAATTTCTGCAGTTGATCCGGGGGAAGTACAGGCACTGCGCAAAGCTTTACTTCGTTCAATACACTAAATGTCTTTTGTTTTTTTCAATTATCAGTTTGGCTTATTTAATTTCGTTTAATAATATCAAATTTATTTATGGTAAGAATAAATATTGTCCTGGCTTTTCTGCTGTTTTTTAATGCCCTCCTTTCAGCGCAGGAAAATATTTCTGCAGATGAGATTGCAAACACTGAGAAACTGTATGACATGCATTTTACTCCTGCAAAAAGGGATTCAATGATAGACCAATTGAAAACAAATTTGCAATATTACCGCTATATTCATTCGTTTAATCTGCCAAACAGCGTACCCCTGCCTCAATGGTTCGACCCTGTATTACCCGAAATGGATTTTAATACTAAACAGAATAAAATTCGCTGGAATATTCCGGAAAATGTTACGATTCCAAAAGACACAAATGATTTGGCCTTTTATTCTGTACTTCAGTTAGCATCACTTATAAAACAAAAAAAGATCACTTCTGCAGAACTGACAAAATTTTTTATAAACAGGTTGAGGCAATATGGAGATACGCTTCATTGTGTGATAAGCCTGACAGAAGATATTGCGCAGCAGCAGGCTAAAAAGGCAGATGATGATTTGGCGAGGGGAATATACAAAAGCCCGCTGCAGGGAATCCCCTATGGTTTAAAAGATCTGTTTGCAGTAAAAACCACTAAAACTACTTTCGGCACTCCGCCTTACAAAGACCAGGTGTTAGATGAAGATGCTTTTGTATATACGCAGCTCGAAAAAGCAGGAGCAGTATTGGTGGCAAAACTATCCATGGGAGAACTGGCGATGGATGATATTTGGTTTGGCGGCCAAACAAAAAATCCATGGAACCTTAAACAGGGCTCAAATGGTTCTTCTGCCGGCTCTGCTTCGGCAACTGTTGCCGGGCTTGTACCGTTTGCTATCGGCACGGAAACTTATGGTTCCATTGTTGCGCCCTCTGCAGTTTGCGGAGCTACAGGCCTCAGACCTACTTTTGGAAGCATAGCCAGAACAGGAGCAATGACATTAGCATGGACATCAGACAGAATTGGCCCAATTTGCAGAAGCGCCGAAGATGCTGCCATTGTATTTGCTTATATTCATGGAGCAGACAATATTGACAGAGCTTCCAGAACAATGCCTTTTAATTATACCGGCACGGTTGATTTGCTTAATCTTAAAGTTGCTTACGCTAAAAACTATATTGATTCCCTGCCTGCTAACAGTTCGGAAAAGGAGGTAATTAATACGCTGCAACATGCCGGAGTAAAGATTACTCCTGTTGATTTTCCTTCAGGCCTCCATACAAATGATTTGCTGGTTACTATCTGGGCTGCCGAGTCTGCTGCAGCATTTGATCCCCTAACGCGCAGCGGGCAGGATGAAAAAATGGTGCAGCAATGGAAAAGCCGTTATCCTAATATGTTTAGAAGCGCCAGGTTTATTCCTGCCGTAGAATATTTAAATGTTTGCCGCTTACGCTATCTTGTAATGCAGCAGGCATTTCCGCTTTTAAGTCAATATGATATTATCATTGTTCCGAGCATGGCCGACGAACCAATGGCTTTAACCTGTCTTACGGGCAATCCCTGCATAACCCTTCCTTCCGGCTTTTCCGCTGATGGCTCTCCGGCAAGCATTACATTCATAGGAGGTAAATTATACAGCGAAGCGACAATAACTGCCTTTGCAAAGAAATTTCAGTTACTGACCAATTACCATATGCAGCATCCTGAGATGTTTAAAAAATAACAGCATTTTTAAAATTTATGATAGAAGAGCTTTGAATCAGGCAGCAGTATTTCAATGAGTCTTTGCTTGCGACGTTCCGTTCGTGTGCTTGTTCTTTGTGAATCTTTTTTCATAAAATATCAAAAAAATCTTTTGTCCCTGCTTTACTTCGATGGTGAAAAAAGTATATTTTATATCAGGATTAGGTGCAGACAGCAGATCGTTTCAATTCCTTGATTTGTCTTTTTGTGATTCCCGGTTTGTTCAGTGGATTACGCCATCACCTAATGATACAGTGCCTTCTTATGCTGAAAAATTGTTTCAAACTATAAATGATGAAAACGCAATAATTGCAGGCGTTTCCTTTGGCGGAATGCTGGCTACCGAAATAGCAAAAAATCATCCCCGCACAAAAGTTATCATTATCTCAAGTTCTAAAACTTATCTTGAGATTCCCCCTTACCTTAGATTTTGGCGGTATTTTCCTGTTTATAAATTACACTCCGCTAAAACTAAAAATTCAGCAGGTCAATTGGTATTGAGCATATTAGGCACAAAAGGTGTTGAACAAAGAAAAGTGCAGCAGGAAATAATGAAAGACTCTGACCCTTCATTTATCCGTTGGGCTATACATGCTATTTTAAACTGGAACAATACAGTTATTCCAAAAAATGTAATTCATATTCATGGCACAAGTGATAGGCTTTTGCCTTACAGGTATGTAAGCCCGGATTATACAATTAAAAATGGTGAACATGTGATGATAATGGATCATGCCGGCGAACTATCTGAGTTGCTAAGGAAGCTGGTGGTTACTTAACCTGCTGCAAGACCTTCCACATTTCTTCTGCAACCAGCTGATTGCCATTATTATTAAGGTGAACTGCATCGTAGGTGAGAACGCCATACCCGTTATTTTCAATATTATTGATAAGATTATAATTAAGAAAAGCTTTTCGAAGATCAACAAGCGGAAGATCATATGTTGTGGCAAGTGCGCGAATAATTTGGCTATATATCTCTACATCGGCATCCTGCTCATTCATGTAACCACATTTTTCTCCAATTACTGTTGGCGTACAAAGCACAATTTTTATAGCCGCAGCGGTAAATTTTTTTATAATAGCTTCATAAATAGTTTCGAATTCTTTTTCATCTGTTCCTCCTCCCGTAAGCTTATGCCATACGTCGTTGATACCAATAAAAATGACTACAATATCTGCACCTTTAGACAAAATATCATCATCCGCGCGCTGATACAAATCCAGCACCGTATTACCATCCGCTCCTGCCCCGATCAGTTCATAGTTATTTTCAATATCCGCTTCTTTTAACAGCCGTAATATGCGTGTGATATATCCGCCCGGCCTTGCCCCATAATTTGTGATCGAATCTCCAAAAAAAACAATCTTCTTTCTCTTTCTCCTGTGATTCTCGGCCATCAATAACATACTCACAACAAAAACTGCCAACAATAAAAGTTTATCCGACACTTCAGTTCTTTTGAAAAATTCATTTTTATAATTGGCAAATATATTGCGCTTTGCACAATTCAATTATTCATTTCTCAAATTACTCACAAGGATTCGCTGCTGCCGGATTATAGGCAGAAAGACGGGCAAAAAATCCTTTCCCCAAATCCCAAATATTCCACCAATGCCAGTTCAGACTACTCTGTTCTCAAGCTCTTTAACGGGTTTGACAGCGCCGCTTTTATTGCCTGAAAGCTAATGGTAACCAGGGCAATTAATATCGCCACTATACCGGCAATAAAAAATATCCACCATGATATTATTATGCGGTATTCATAATTCTGTAACCAGTTGTGCATAATCCACCAGGAAACTGGAAAAGCAATAAGGCATGCAATGATAATTAGCTGCAAAAAATCTTTTGATAGTAAACCTGCAAGCCCTGTAACGCTGGCACCAAGCACTTTTCGTATCCCTATTTCTTTTATTCTTCTTTGGGCAGTGTAAGTTGCAAGACCAAATAAACCCAGACAGGAAATAATGATTGCCAATGCCGCAAACACTCCTGATACTTTGCTTATCTGCGTTTCATTAAAAAACATTTGGTTGAACTGGTCATCGACAAATTTGTATTCCAATGGATAACTCGCATTATCTTTCTTCATCACTTCTTCAATTTCTACCAACACCTGTTCAACATGGCTTTGTGGTTTTGTTCTTAGATATAAAAAGTTTTGGTATTCAGGAGGCTTACAAAAAATGATTAATGGATCGGCTTTACCATATATATTTCCATAGACATAATCGTTCACCACACCAATCACCGTCATATTTGTAAAAACACCCTCCGGGTTGCTTCGTGGCGATTGAATAATTTTTCCAACAGCACTTTCTTTGCCCATCATTTTTGCCATCGATTCATTGATAATAACATTTGAATTTTCAGATGAAGCATTTTTACCAAAATCTCTTCCGTCAATAATTTGCATTCCTGAAGTACCAATAAATTCAGGGCTTACATTCCTGTGTGCGATGGATATTTCATTATCAGATGATTTTCCCTGCCACTTAAACCTGTCATCAGTATCACCACCATACAATGTTGAATGGTCAGCTAATGCAACATCCTGAAGTACTCCAGTGGCCAACAAATCATCTTTTATTAATGGAAAGATGTTTGAAATATCATGTTCGGGATTTATTTCAATCAAATTATTTTTATTGAAGCCAAGATTCCTGTTCTTTACATGCTGTATTTGCAAATAGACAATGATAGTACTGATAATAAACACAACCGAAACCGCGAACTGAAATACAACCAAACCTTTTCTTATGAATACTGCGCTGCCGGTTTTCATCTTTAATCCTTTCAAAACAAGAACAGGATTAAACGAGGACAGATAGATAGATGGATAACTGCCGGCAATCAAACCGCAAATAATTGCAATGATGAGCAGACCGGTTATATGCACAGGGTTTTCCAAATGCAAGGAGAGTTGTTTTTGCATAAGGCCATTAAATGCGGGCAATGAAAATGAAATAATAATAATGGCTATTACTGCTGCAATCGCAGACATGAACAAAGCTTCCCCAATAAATTGAACAATTAATTTTTTCTTTCCTGCGCCAAGCACCTTTCGTACACCTATTTCTCTTGCACGTTTGTGACTGTTGGCAGTGGCAAGATTCATAAAATTGATGCAGGCAATTAAAAGAATGACCCATGCAATTACAGAAAGCAAGCGGACCTGCGTTATACCGCCGCCTCCTGTTTGTTTGCCATTTGCGAACTCATTATACAGATGCCATTGAGACATTGGAAATAAAAAGGTTTCGCTTTTTTGGTCTGAAGATTTATGATGAATAAAGTTTTTTAATTGCTTATTAATAATATTGAGGTTTGCATTTTTATCTAAGTCAATATAAGTAAGCGGGCCATAACTTCCCCAATCTAACGCATCACTCTTGCCGCCCTTTGCCAATATTTCTGCATTAGTAATTTCATAAGGTGCAAGCCATTCAAATTGTAAAGTAGAATTTTTAGGTAAATCTTTTACAACACCACTAATAATGTAATCCTGTTTATTATTCACCTGAATTGTTTTTCCAATAACATTTTTTTCCTCGCCAAAAAGTTTCTTCGCAGCGCTTTCTGTAATTACCAATGAATACAATTGAGGAAACGGATTTTTAGAATTTCCCTGTATAAATTTGAACGAGAACATGCTAAATAAAGCAGCATCAGCAAAACGTCCCGTGGTATATAAAGATTTGTTCTCAATATTAAAAAGCAGGCGTTCATCCTGATCTGAAATTCGTGCTGTATTTACAATGCCTGGAATTTCAGTTTGCATTGCTCCAGCCATTGGTCGGGGAGTTGACGGCATTGTAAAATTATTTCCACCGGATGTCATGTTTACCTCCAACTGGTATAATCGATCTTTTTTTACATTGTTGTTATCCCAGTTTAATTCATCCTCCACCCATAGAAAAATCAATCCAGCACAAGCGATACCTACGGCTAAACCAAAAATGTTTAGAAAGCTATAAGTTTTGTTTTTCCAAAGATTTCTGATTGTTGTTTTTAAAAAGTTTTTAAGCATAAAACATAATTTCTGTTGTCTAATTTATTTATTTTCAAATTTTTAAATTAGCTCATTTTCAAATTTGAATTATTCTGTTCTCAAGCTCTTTACCGGGTTTGCTATCGCCGCTTTTATTGCCTGCGACGCTACCGTTAACACAGCGATAAATACTGCCACGAAAGCTGCTGCTAAAAATATCGTCCATTGAATATTTATCCTGTATTCAAAATCCTCCAGCCATTTGCTCATTGCCCACCATGCAATAGGCGTAGCTATTACCATTGCAATTAGCACGGGTTTAATAAATTCTTTGGTAACAAGCACAGCTATGCTGCCTACAGATGCACCCAATACTTTTCTTACGCCTATTTCTTTTACTCTTTGCTGAATGACAATAAAGGCAATACCAAATAATCCCATGCAGGAAAGGGCGATGGCAACAAGTGCAGCAACAGAAAACATTTTGGCAAGCTTTTGCTCGTTGGCATACCAGCGTTCAACATTTTCATTTACATACGTTCCTTTAAATTCTACACCCGGCTCTGCCTGTGCATACGCTGCTTTTACCAGGTTCATTGTTGCAGTTGGATTCTGGGTATTTACGCGTATCAGAATGTAGGCAAGCTGCCCATTGCTTTTTATTGATATAGTAAGCGGTTGAGCTTTCTCATGCATAGAGTATAAATGAAAATCAGGAATAACGCCGATAATATTCCATTTGGGCTTGCTGGTGTCGCTATAGAATGATAAACCTGTTACGCTTTTGTCTGATAACTGTTTTGCCATACTCTCTGTTACAATGACGGCATTACCGGTGTCTGCTGCATACGCTGATGTAAAGTCTCTGCCTTCTTTAGGTACAATGTTCAATGTTTTTAAAATATCATAATCTGCCGTCATCCAGTTGGTCTCGATTGATTTTCCATTATAATCAAATCCGTAGCCTGCTCTGCTAGTGCTGCCATCCTGCCCGAGGCCCAGGTTAACGGAAGAGCCTGTTACGCTGATGATAGAAGACTGGGAAGAAAGCGTGTTACGCATTTGATTCACAATCTTTTTTCCCTCGCCCTGATTATGTATAGGTATACTTATCACAGATAAGGTATTGTATCCAAGCGGCGCATTGCGTAAGTGTTGGAACTGCCGATAAATAATAATGGTACTGCAAATAAGGACACAAGCGATAGCAAACTGGACAACAATTAATGCACTGCGAAACAAACCAGGTTTTTTTAATGATATTTTCCCTTTTAAAATTTCAACCGTTTTTAATTTACCCATGATAAAAGATGGATAACCGGAAGCGATAAATGAAACAGCAAGCAGGATAGCCATTAACATAAATACTACAAACGGCTGGTAGAACAATGAAGTGTCTAATCCTGAAAGGGATGTTTTATCGATATATTTTAATAATACAATTATAGATATAATGCCAATTATCATTGCTATTAAAACGGTAAAGAAACTTTCGCCCCATATCTGCAGCCAAACCTGCCGCCTGCCTGCACCAAGGCATTTACGGATGCCCATTTCTTTTGTACGGGTAAAAGACAGACCGATAGTGAGGTTGATAAAATTGAAACACGCAATAAGAATGATAACGAAGCTAACCAGCATTATAACATACAACAAAGGCTTACTTGTTGGAGCACCATTATTAACGTCTGGATCAAAATGCATCTGTGTAAAAGGCAACAAACGCATGGAAGACATATCACCATTTTCGTCGGGTTTGAACCCTTTGTTTTTCATGAAAGTAACCTCACCCGGGTTGTATTTTCTGGTGAAATTCCGCAGCTGGCGCTGTACCTGCGCCTTGGTTGTGTTAGCCGATAACTGTACATATACAACATGCTGCTGATAATCCCATTTATCTTTATTTGCTGCATAGTCAGGGCTAAGTTCAGGCCTTGCCAATACATCAAAAGTGATGGAAGAATTTTTAGGAAAGTCTTTTAATACAGCCGATACAATTAATGATTTCCATTCGCCGCCAATGTTTGTACTGATAGATTTTCCAACAGGGTCTTCTTTGCCGAATAATTTTTTTGCTGCATATTCACTGATCACAGCGTTTCCCAAATCCGCTAAAGGGTTTGCCTTATTGCCTTCAACGACAGGAAATGAAAACATACTGAAGAAATCATTGTCCACCAGTTTTGTCTGTAAATCCAGTTCTTTGTCTTTATACTTTACTTCACGTCCACCATATTTATAACGTGTTGCTTTCTCAATACCAATACCTTCTGCTTTAAGTGCAGGTGCGGCGGGATATCCCATAGCATCGCCCTTTGCAACTCCCTGGGGCCCGTTATAAGAATTGTATACCTCGAACAGGCGGTTTTTATTAGCATGAAATGTATCGAAAGAAAACTGGAAGTAAACAAAAAGCAATAAGATAATACCGCAGGTAAAGGCGACAGCCATACCAATGATGTTAATAGCGGTATGCAGTTTATTCTTCTGCATATTGCGAAGCAAGGTTTTAAAATAATTTTTAAGCATTTTTTTTAAATTTAAAAACTTGGTAATACCGGTTATTTAATTTTTCTTACGCCAAGAGAATCAAGAATATGATTTTTCAATTTTTCTTTCTGTTTTTCATTCATATCTCTTACATTAAAACTTTTATCATAATCAATCGGGTTTTCTGTATTTCTTGTTTGTACCATCACGCTTAAGGTTTTGCCATCATCTTCAATTTTCATTTTTGTGTTGTTCTCATTCATTCTCTCTGTACGAACCGGGTGATTGTTGTTGGTGCAAGCGGCAAGAGAAAAAATAGTTAGTGTGATGATTATTATGTGTTTCATGTTTTTTGTTTGAGTGTTTTCAATCTGCTTTAAATTTCTTCCCTCATGCTGTTTTCAAGTAGTTTTTTAAACATGATGCAGTACTTAAAGGCTTAATTTCTGTAAATTTGTGTTTTGAACCTTTTATTGTAATATTATGGAACGAATAGTAATTGAAGTGGATGAAGCTACTGCTAAAAAATGGGAGGATGTTTCTCCTAACATAAAAAGCCAATTGAAAAAAAACTTTGAAAACCAAATTGAAATCTTTTCTCAAGGAATAAAAGAGGCACATTTTGAAGCTCTTCTTGATAAAGCTAGTGATGAAGCAGCGAGGAATGGACTTACAGAAGAAATCCTTCAACAATTGCTGAATGAGAAATAATCTATTTATCATTGATACAAATACGCTGATTAGTTCTTCTCTCTTCAAATATTCTAACCCACGAAAAGCATTTAAAAAAGCAACCCAAATAGGAAAAATATCAGCAAGTATTGAAACGTATGATGAGTTCTTTGAAGCGTTTCTTCGTTCAAAGTTTGATAAATATATTTCCAGAGAAACAAGATTAGAGATTTTAGAGGATTTCAAACGACTCGCAATCTTCAGTGAAATATCAGAAACTATAACCGATTGCCGTGATCCTAAAGACAACAAATTTCTTGAATTAGCCATTTCTGCAAATGCTTCCTGTCTTATTACCGGAGATAAAGACCTGCTTGTGCTCCATCCATTTCGTGGCCTTCCCATTTTAAATGCTGTTGATTTTATAAATAATTTTTGATTTGATCCACACTCAAAAGTTCCAAGATTCACATCTTTCCTCACAATCCAATAAATCCTTCCAAATCGTGGTTTAGACTATTCCGTCCTCAAACTTTTTACCGGGTTTTCTATCGCTGCCTTTATTGTTTGAAACCCAATCAACAATAAGGTAATTACTGCTAAAATAATTATTGACGAAACAAAAGGCAGCATAGAAATAGTTATGTGATACGCATAGTTGTTTAACCAGTTATTCATTACCCACCAGGCAACAGGGCATGCAACAATAGCCGCTGCTAAAATAATTATGACAAACTCCTTAACAAACAAGAGCATAATATTGAAAACAGATGCACCCAATACTTTTCGTATGCCGATTTCTTTTACCCGTTTATGAATGCTTAATGATATCAAACCAAGTACACCTAACAGTACAATGATAAAAGATAAGAGCGTGGCAGCATAAGCTGCCTTTTTCAATTGCAGTTCTGTGGCATATAATTTCTTCAGGGTATCATCCATAAAACTAAATTCAAAAGAACTGCCCGGAAGCAGTGTTGCCCACTTTTTTTGTATGGCTTCGATGCCGGCACTTACATTACCGGGCTTTAGTTTGAATGAAAGGTACCGGTGAACAACAGAGGTTGTTACATTAAAAAATATCATCGGCTGAATGGCCTGCTGCATAGAACCCAAATGAAAATCACTGGTAACGCCTTTTACTGTAAATGTTGTTGGGTCGCCGGGAATGCGAAGCTGTTGCCCGATAGCATTTGATGAATTTTTATAGCCCAGTGCAGCAACTGCTTTTTCGTTTAGCACCACTTTGCCGGAGTCAAGCTTGCGGCTGTCAAAAAATTCTCCGTTGTTTAAATGTATTCCGTAAGTGCTTAAATAATTTTCATCTGTTATCAATGACTGCATCGCAATTGCCTGTGTAGAATCTGTGCCTGCTTTATAAGCTTGCGGTCCACCAAAACTGCCATTTGGGATATCGTAAGAAAGCGTAACACTGCTAACTTGCGGGATGGTTGCAAATTCATTGCGGATGGTTTCCATTTTCCTTACACCGGCAGGCGACCAATCTCTTGGAACCTGTGATGCAACAATGTATTCTTTATTATAGCCCAAACTCCGGCTGAAAAAATAGGATACCTGTTGTGTAACAATTGCTGCAGCAATTAATACAATCAATGCAATAGCAAACTGAAAACCCACAAGGGATTTTCGCAAAAGGATATTTTCCTTAACAGTATTTAATTTTCCTTTTAAAGAATTTACCGTATTAACGGATGATAAAACAAATGCAGGATACAAACCTGCCAGCAAACCTGTAAACAAAATCAACACTATTGGAATAAAAATAAAATATAGTGGAAACGATAAAAGCGACGGGATTGATTTGCCTGCCATTTCGGAAAACACAGGCCTGACAAAAGGATAAACAACCAATGCCAGCGCAGTTGCAATCAGCACAAGGATGAATGATTCTGTAAGAAACTGAAAAATTAATTGTGAACGTACACCACCCAACACTTTACGAACGCCAATTTCTTTCATGCGGTTTCCGGAACTGCTGATAGCAATATTGATAAAATTTACTACAGCCATCAGCAAAATAAAGAACCCGACAAATGACAATGCATACAGCATTCGTTTTACAACAGCATTGTCTTTTTGCAAATAATAATCCATTATCGGAACAGCTTGTATTTTCAAATTTTGTTTAATGCCGTCGGGTGCATTGGTTTGTATCAACTGGCTGATTGCTTTGTCTAAGCTTGCTGGGGCAACGCCTTTCTGCAATTCAATATAGGATGGCACATAAATATTTGTCCATACATCAAAGTCCGCCCTTCCGAAATAAGTATATGTATTGGTTGGAATAAAAAAAGTATTTAGGTTAGCCTGATTTAAATGCGTAACAGAATTATCAGGTATTTCCTTCAGCACACCTGTAATGGCAAAATCTTTTTTGGCGCCCGAAAAACTTTGAATATTGATGGTTTCACCTACCACATCTGTTTTGCCAAAATATTTTTCAGCGATATCTTTTGTTATTACGACAGAAAAAGGTTGCACCAGAGCTGTGGCTGCATTACCATAAAGCAGTTTAAACCTATACATCGAAAGTAAAGTGCTGTCGCCTAATTGTATGTTTTCACGGAGATGTTTGTCGCCCTTTGATACCACAGAAGTGATGCCATCCCACCTGTAATAATTTTCTACGAGGTTGGGATAATCTTCCTTCAATCTTTTTGCAATGGGGCCAAGTGTTGCAATATCAACACCCATATTTGGGTCTTTCCATTCGCTCTTTAAAAAGTACTGCTTGTCTGCATTTTTCAGATTTCTATTTACCTGTAATTCTCCCCACACATAAGCGCCGATAAGCAAAGCGAACGTAATGCCTGCAAACAATCCTGCTATATTTACAAAAGCATAAAAACGATGTTTAGTAATGTTTCTCCAGGCAAGTTTGAAATAGTTTTTTATCATGATTTTATTTTAAGTGGTGTCCGCTATTTATAATTGTTCTCATTATCCTTTATGATCTCAGAAAATCATGGTTCTACTCCGTCCTCAAACTCTTCACAGGATTTGCTATCGCTGCTTTTATTGTTTGGAAGCTTACCGTTAATAATGTAATCAGTAACGCGCCAATACCTGCTGCCGCAAAAATCCACCATGATAATATTGTTCTATATTGATAATTCTGCAGCCAATTATACATAAAATAGTAGGCTACAGGAACAGCAATTAACAATGAAATAAAAACAAGCAGTACAAAATCCTTGCTCAGCAATTTCCATAGATTAAACACTGATGCGCCTAACACCTTTCTTACGCCGATTTCTTTGGTGCGTTGTTCTGCTACAAACGATGCAAGACCAAATAATCCTAAGCATGAAATGAAAATAGCCAGTACAGCAAACACAGTGGAGAGATTGGCAATGCGTTCTTCATCGCCGAATTTTCTTGCATATTCTTCATCTGTAAATTTGTATTCGAAAGTGCTTTCCGGATCATATTTCTTAAAAACATTCTCAATTTTTACAAGAGCTTTTTTCAAAGATGCAGTTGCCTTTATCCTGATATTAATTATGTTAACGCCCTGATAACTTAGCAAAAATATGGAAGGCTGAACACGCTTATACGGCGATTCCATTACAATATCTTTTACAACACCTGTTACAGTATACACCTGGTCGGACCAACGTATTTTTTCACCAACAGGATTTGGTTGACCAATCAACTTTTCTGCCGATTCATTTAATATTATGGAACCTGAATCTGTAATAAAATCTCTTGAAAAATCACGTCCTTGTTTTATTTTCCATCCAATAGTTTTGCCAAAATCATGTGTTACTCTGCTAACGCAGAGAAGCGGTATAGAACCAGGCTCCTTTCCTTTCCATTCAAACCCTTTAACAGGCACGGGTGCAGTTGTTGAAGATTGGTCTGACTCGGCCATATCTTCAACAACACCGGTTTGTTGTAAATCATTTCTTAAAGAATTGTAAGGTGCATTATATAATTCCGGCGTGTTCATTTGAATAGTTATAAGTCCGTTACGGGTATAACCAACGGGACGCTCTTTGGCAAATTGTATTTGTTTGAAAACAATAACTGTCGCTATAATTAAAATAATCGACGCAGTAAATTGTATAACTACCAATATCTTGCGGGGTAGTGACGCCATACGTCCTGCTTTAAAAGTCCCTTTTAAAACCTTTACCGGTTTAAAGCCAGACAAATAAAAAGCAGGATAACTGCCGGAAACGGTACCTGTTAGTAATGTAAAGCCCAGCGACAGTACCAGAAAAAATGGATTGGTTAATGGTATGTGAAGGTTTTTATCTGCGAGGGTATTAAACAGCGGTATTGATAATTGTACTATTGCAATGGCAAGCACAAAAGCAAGCGATGCTGTTAATAATGATTCGCCAAGGAATTGCCAGATAAGTTGCCAGCGTAAGGAACCAACAGCTTTGCGTATGCCTACTTCTTTAGCACGTTTTTCACTTCTTGCAGTTGATAAATTCATGAAATTTATACACGCAAGTAATAATACCAGCATACCAATAATCCCAAACATCCAGACATAACTGATACGGCCACCAGCTATTTTCCCATTTTTAAATTCGCTGTATAAATGCCACTTATCCATGGGGTGCAACAGTAACTCTTCTTTACCTTCTTTTACATGCTGCTGCGGAATATATTTAATTTTATTGTTTATTTTATTTATATCAGCATTATCATTAAGCTGTACAAAAAGCTTCCAGGCACGGTCATCCCAGTCTGCCTGAAAACTTTTCAACCAGCTTAAAACGTTTTCCGCTTTATCCCATGAAAGAAAAAGTTCTGTATTGGAGAAAGTAGTGTTTTTTGGAAGGTCTTGAAAAACGCCAGCTACTTTTACTTCAGCCGTGTTATCCAATTTTATTACTTTGTTCATTGGATCGGCATTACCAAATAGTTTTTTCGCCAATGATTGAGTGATTAATACAGAAGAAGGGTCTTTCAATGCGTCACGCTTGCCTTCCAGCATTTTCAATGTAAGCATTGCAGGAAGATCAGGTTGTGTCCATACACCCGATGCAGATATTTTTATATTTTCTGCTGCCAACTGGTGTGTATAGTTATGAAATACAAGCGCAATATATTTAAAGTCCTGTTTTTGCCGCAGTTCGTTAGCGAGAGGAACCGCAATATCTTCTGCAGTATTAGTTTCGCCGTTGAAGGTTCTTGTATCCATAACCTGTGCTATCCGGTCGTGATTCTCATGATAATGGTCAAATGAGAGCTCATCCCATATCCATAAACTTGTGAGCAATGCCACAGCCATTCCTACTGCAAGGCCGCATATATTAATAATTGAAGAAGTTCTATTCTTCAATAAATTCCGCCAGGCGGTTTTGAAATAGTTTTTAAGCATTTTTTACTTTATTTAGGTTTTTTTAAAGTGGAGGGAATCAAGAATTTGTTTTTCCAATTCTTTTTATTGTTTATCGTTCTTACCTCTTACGTCAAAACTTTTATCATAATCAACCGGGTTTTTAGCATTTCTTGTTTTAACTTTTATACTTAATGTTTTGCTGTCATCCTCGATTTTCATTTATGTGTTTTCATCATTCTTTCTATACGAACCCGGGTGATTGTTGCTGCGATAATTATAATGTATTTCATGTTTTGGTTTGAACTGATTTTATTTTTTCTTATTTAATAATATGAAAGTTATCAGTAGTTTTATTTTTGTAAATTTGGCTTATACTGTTTAAATTGATGTTATGGAACGAATAGTAATTGAAGTAGATGATGCAACCGCAAAGAAGTGGCGAAATGTACCCCCGAAGATTAAAAGCCAGCTTGAAAAAAGTTTTGAAGGGCAAATAGATGAGCTTTCTGAAAAAGTAAAAGAAGCTAACTTTGAAGATTTGCTGAAGATCGTAAGAGAAGAGGCGGCTAAAAACGGACTTACTGAAGAGATACTTCAACAACTCCTGAATGAAGAATAACTTTTTTGTTATAGATACCAATATCCTGATCAGCGCCATTTTATTTGAGCATTCAAGCCCCACTTTGGCATTCGACAAAATCAAACGGTTAGGTAAAATACCTGCAAGTTTTGAAACATACAATGAGTTATGCGATGTTATTGTACGGCCCAAATTTGATAAATATGTTTCATTAAAAATGCGGTTAGTGATTTTAAATGAAATAAAAGATCTTTTAATTTTCCATGAAATATCAGAAGCAGTAACCGATTGCCGTGATCCTAAAGACAATAAATTTCTTGAATTAGCCATTTCTGCAAATGCATCCTCTATTATTACCGGCGATAAAGACCTGCTTATTCTCCATCCATTTCGTGGCATTCCCATTTTAAATGCTGTTGATTTTATAAATAAGTTTTGATTTGATACACACTCAAAAGTTCCAAGATTCACATCTTTCCTCACAATCCAATAAATCCTTCCAAATCCAGGTTCAGATTATTCCGTTCTCAAACTCTTTACCGGGTTTGCCATTGCTGCTTTGCCTGCTCTTATACATAAAATTGTAAGTGCTGCTGTTATCATTATAATTCCGCTTAATAAAAATATCCACCAGCTTAAGCTTGTATGATAGGCAAAGTTTTGAAGCCAGTTATGCAATGCCCACCATGCAACAGGTACAGCAATTATAAAAGCAACAGAGATTAATTTTACAAAATCAACAGACAACAAAGTGATGATCTGTGTTACAGAAGCTCCCAATATTTTACGCACTCCTATTTCTTTGATGCGGCTATTAGTAATAAAAATTACGAGCCCCAGCAGCCCTAAACAACTAATGATAATTGCAACAGCGGAAGCCCATGTCAATAATGTAGAAAGTTGTTGATCGGCTTTATAAAAGTCCTCGATCTTTTGATCTAAAAATGTATAATCAAAATCCACATCCGGATAAATGGTTTTCCATGCTGTCTGCATTTTATTGATGGCGGTGTTCCATGTAGCCGGGTTTGACTGAAGTGCAACATGCATTACATACCCGTATTTAGGAGCGGCATAATAAACCAAAGGATGTATCACACTCCTTACAGAAGCCTGATTAAAATCCTTCATCACGCCAACAATTGGTTTCTGAGAATTATTAAAACCCAAAAAATGGCCAACTGCTTCCGCAGGATGTTGAAAACCAATCTGCCTTGCAAGTGTTTCATTTATTAAAAATTCAGTTGCTGAATCGGAAGCCATTATATTTCTGCCTGCTATTAGTTCAATATTATAAACACTTAAAAATGCAGTATCTCCATTTCTTGAATCAACAATTAATTTAACATCTTTACCCTTTTCTTTATAAGATACCTGGGTGCTCATCTGGCCATTAAAAGCAGGCGACTGATTGCCTAAGCTTACCTCTTGTATTTCAGGAATTTGGCTTAGTTCATCTTTCAGAATAAATTTTTTATTATTCGGATTAGAAAAATCAAAAGGCACATAAAAGTTAATAATAGCATCTTTTCTAAAGCCCATATCTTTTTGCAAAGAATAATGTATCTGTTTATCAACTACCATCATTCCAATAATAAAAACCTGTGCAATGATAAACTGGAATACAATGAGTGTTTTACGCATCCATGCGCTGCGACTTACACCAGTGTTGCTTACTACGTTATTTTTTAAAACAGCTATCGGTTGAAATTTTGTAAGTATGAATGCCGGGTATAAACCTGCAACAACACTTACAATCACTATTAATAACAAAAAGAAAAACCATACAATAGGCTGATCGTACAGATAACTGAACTGTAACCCCTCGGGAATAAAACCTGTAAAGGTTTTTAATAACAATGGTGTAATAGCAACAGATAAAACAGCAGTAAATAATGTGAGCAAAAATGTTTCGGACAAGAACTGAAATATCAACTGGCTTTTTTTACTGCCCAATGTTTTACGGATACCAATTTCTTTTGCACGCTGTGTAGCTTGTGCTGTTGATAAGTTTATAAAATTAATAGCACCTAATAAAAGCAGGAAAACCGCTAAGAGTATAAGATTACGAACAGTTGATATATCAACTGGTCCATTAAAATCGGTGTTGGTATGTACATCACTCAAGGCTTGTAACCGATGAATAGTTTTATCGGCATTTGGCCCCGAACTGTGTTCTTTAAAAATGGCTGCAATTTGCTTATTTACCTGGGCAGGCCGTACCTGCGGATAAAGTTTTACTATTGTTTGAAATGCGGAATTGGTAAAACCCCATTCATCCCAACTGTAGTTTGTTTTGAGGTTTGAGGCAGTAATGGTTGGTGAGGAAATAAATATTTTATATTCAAAATCGCTGTTGGCTTTTAAATCCTTTACAACGCCGGTAACAGATGTTAGAATAGTATCGCTAAGGATTACTGTTTTGCCAATTAATTTTTCAGGCGAAATACCCGGAAAATACCGGTTAGCATAACTTTCGCTTAACACAACTTCAAACGGATTTTTGAGTGCTGTTTTTGTGTTACCTGCCATCCATTCGTGCGGAAATATGGAAAAATAGGCATTATTTGTAAAAGCAATCTTTTCCTGATTTTTAAAAGCCTGCGGTGCTTTATTATTGCCCTGCGGAATGGAAACTTTAATCTTACTACCGTCATATGGATATGGAAGAATTTCAGTAATGTGCTGTATTCCGCTTGTGCTTTGCATATTTTGATGCAAAGGCACAGGCACACCTGCATTTTTCGATCCGTCGCCATCAGTAACGATGCGATAAATATTTTCCCTGCCGGGCTCATATTTATCAAAACTAAAATCGTACTGAATTACCATTAAAATGATAAGCGCTGCACTAATGCCAATTGAAAGCCCAAGCACATTAATACCAGTGGTGACCTTGTTTTTACTAAAAGTTCTTAACGCTGTTTTGAAATAGTTTTTGAACATAATATTTATGGTTTATGGCTACAAAAGATGGTAATCACCAGTGATCAGCTCAAACATAAAACCAATTTCAAAAGCAGTTGATAATCAACCTTCTGCTTAAAAAGCTCAAACGTAACTGTACTGTTTTGATACAAAAAACTGTACGGTTTTGATACAGTTGATTGTGGTAAGGAGAGGCTTCAAATCTTTATCTCCGGCCAGATTAATCTTAATCAGATAAATTCATAAATCGCGATTACCGTAATTTTGTTTCCAGGTATTTTCTTAATCAAAAAAATCGTGGTTCTATTATTCCGTCCTCAAACTCTTCACCGGGTTTGCTATCGCTGCTTTTATTGCCTGGAAGCTTATAGTACCAAAAGCAATAACTATTGCTGCAACACCGGCTATTGCAAAAATCCACCAGGTAAGGTCTATACGATAAGCAAAATCCTGCAGCCATTTATTCATTGAAAACCATGCAATCGGTGCCGCTATTATAAAAGCAATTAGTACTAGCTTTAAAAAATCTATAGATAGCAGGTTAACAATATTAGAGACACTTGCACCTAATACTTTACGAACACCTATTTCTTTGGTGCGCTGTATGGTGCTATATGATGCAAGACCAAGCAAGCCTAAGCAGGAAATAAAAATAGCCAGAATTGCAAAGTTGAAAAATAAGTTACCAAAACGCTCCTGGGCGCGGTATTGCTTATCGAAACTTTCATAAAGAAAAGTATAATCAAATTGCCGGTTAGGTATAATTTCATTCCATTTTTCTTCTATTCCTTTAACGGTGGCAGGTAAGCTTCCAGTAGTCACTTTGATTGAAAGTATTTGATAATCTTTTGGTTCAATAAGCATAGTTAAAGGCCTTATAGGCTGTTGAAGAGATTGGTAATGAAAATCTTTTAATACGCCAATAATTTTTCCTTTCTTGCCCCACTGCTCAAAGTTTCTGCCGATGACCTCCTTTGCAGAAGCATATCCCAAAAGCTTTACAGCACTTTCATTGATTATCATTGCCTGTGTTGTATCGGTACTAAAGCTTTCTGAAAAATTACGTCCTGCAATTATCTTCATTTTGTACTGATTGATATAATTGAAGTCAACAATATACAAATCAAGACTTGCTACTTGCATATCGCCTGCTTTATTTTCTACTTTAGAGCCCGTTCTTATATTACCATCGCCGGGTATACCATTGGAAAATGAAGTGGAAAGCACGCCAGGGACGGATGATAGCGACTGTTTGAAAACTTCTTTATTTTTATCCCCGTTAGTGTCAATTATCATCATCTGGTCTTTGCTAAATCCAAGGTCCCTGCTGCGCATGTAGTTAAGTTGTATGTATACGACAAAAGTTCCAACTATTAAAATGATAGAAATAGCAAACTGGAAAATAACCAATCCTTTTCTTAATATTAATCCTTTTTTGCCTGTGGCAAAGCGACCTTTTAACACTGCAACTGGTTTGAAGGAGGACAAGACTAAAGATGGATAAAAGCCTGCAATACCGCCTATAAAAACAGATGCCAAAAACAAAGAGAATATATACAAAGGATGATAAAACAGAGGTGTGCTTACTTGCTTGCCTGCCAGCTGATTAAATAACGGCAACAGCAAAGCAAACAACAAAACAGCTACTATAAAAGCGATGAAACAAATAAGGATGCTTTCCCCTATAAATTGTTTTGCTAACTGAAACCTCGCAGCTCCAACTACTTTGCGGATACCTACTTCTTTGGCACGCTCCGCACTGCGGGCTGTTGTGAGATTAATGAAATTAATACATGCAATAAGTAAAATAAAAACAGCGATGATAGAAAAAATATAAACGTTGGTAAGGCTGCCCGCTTCTTGCCCACTGTCACGTTTGGATTTTATATATACGTCTTTCAGTGGCTCGAGGAAAAGAGTAAAACTCAATTGCTGTTCTTTTAATTGCTCCCCAATATTGGTTGCAATAAAGGCCGGAAATTTTGCCACTAGAGCCTTTGGACTTGCATGAGGTTTTAACAACAAATAAGAAACTACACTGAAATCAGTCCAGTTACTATCTAAAGACTGCTTATATATTTGCTGTTGAGAAGACATAGATACGACCATATCTGCTTTAATTTGGGAATTTTCAGGCATATCTTTCATAACACCTGTAATCGTTGCATTAATAGCCTCACCAGTTAATAAAACTGTTTGCCCAACAGGGTTTGCATTTCCAAAATACTTTTTTGCTGCAGTTTGTGAAATCACTATACTCATTGGTTCCTTCAAAGCCGTATTCTTATCTCCGGAAACAAGGGGGAAATCAAATATTTTAAACAAGGTACTATCCGCCATAATTGTTTTCTTTTCCTGAAATTTAATGTTGCCTTTACGCACCAGGAAACTTTGGTTGCTAATTCTCACAAATGATTCTACTTCGGGAAAGTCTTTCCGTAAATGAATAGCCATAGTAGAAGAAGAAGACCCTAATTGCATCAGGTCAGACGGTGTTTTGATATCTGTGACAAGCCTGTAAATACGGTCTGCTTTTGTATTAAAAGCATCATAACTGGTTTCAAAATGCACATATAAGTAAATAAGAAAACATGCCGCCATACCTACCGCCAGCCCTAATATATTTATAAATGAAAAAGCCTTATGCCGCCATAAGCTGCGGAAAGCAATTTTTAAATAATTTTTAAACATGTTTTAGATTTAAGGTTACAGCTATGCTCTTTAGATTAATTATATTATATTTTAAGAGTATTCTAAACTTTTTATACCAAACCCTTTATTTCCTTCTAATCCTTCCTAACCCAAAAAAAATCGTAGTTCTACTCTGTCCTCAAACTCTTTATAGGATTTGCAATCGCAGCTTTCACCCCATTATAACTAACCGTAATAACTGCAATTAAAACTACTGCAACTGCTACTATTGCAAACATCCACCACGATAATTGAATGTGGTAATCCATTTGCTGCAGTACTTTTTGTATAACCCATGCAGCCACGGGAGCAGCGATAGCAAAAGCAATTACAACAGGTTTTAAAAAATCTTTTGATAATGTAAACCACAGGCTGCCGGCGGTAGCGCCAAGCACTTTACGAATGCTTATTTCTTTACCACGCCGCTCGGCTACAAAAGCTGAAAGACCAAACAGCCCGAGGCATGAAATAAAAATGGCCATTCCTCCAAACATGTCAGCCATTTGCCGGATGGAATGTTCGCGTTCAAAACTTTTCTGATATTCTTCTTTTGTAAAGTGAAATTCAAAGGGAAAGCCAGGATTTATCCTTTTAAAAGTTTTCTCAATCTTTGCCATACAATCCTGCCATTTTTCATCATTGGTAATACGTACAAAATAATGACTCATACTGCCTTTGCTGAGGCTTACAATCAAAGGATCGGGAGTATCAGTAGGATCATTAAAAACAAAATTTTTAATAACACCGATCACCGTAGTATTGCCAAGTTTGGTTCCCACCACAGGCTTTTTAAGGTTCATCTTTTTAACAGCTGTTTCGTTTATAAGGCAGGCAGAAGTATCGGTACCAAAATCAGGACTAAAATCACGGCCTTCTGCCAATTGTAATCCTGCTGTTTTTACCCAGTCATATTGAACCTTTGCAAGGGTAATATAGAAATCCTGGTCCGGTGTTTTGCCCGGCCATTCCAGGCCGTTAAATGCGCCTCCAAACCGGATGAGGTTATCAGTGCCTGCCGACACATTTGTAACGCCTTTAATTTGTAACAATTCATTTTTTACCACGTTAAATTTATTTGCCAGGTCGCCGCTTGCTGAGATATCAATCAGGTTATCGGCGTTGTAGCCTATCGGTCTTTTCTCTACATAATCAATTTGTTCGTAAAATACGATAGTGCCGAGCATCAGGAAAATAGAAATCACAAACTGGAAGGTTACTAAACTTCTTCTCAGCAAGCTGCCTCCTTTTTTACCGGTCATTAATTTTTTCAGCACTTCTACGGGTTTAAAACCGCTGAGATAAAAGGCAGGATAACTGCCTGCCACCAAACCCGTAACAAGGCCAAGACCTAACAGCAATGCCCATATTTGCCAGTTGGAATAATCAGGCGTAAAATTTTTGCCTGAAACACGCATGAACCCAGGCAATGCAATATTTGCCAGCAAAATGCCCAGCAAAAGCGCTAAGAATGAAAGCAGCAAAGCCTCACTTATAAACTGAAAAATGATTCGTTTGCGGGAGGCGCCAAGCACCTTACGAACACCTACTTCACGAGCACGGGTTTCGGATTGGGCAGTGGCAAGATTCATAAAATTGATGCATGCAATCAGTAAAACAAATCCCCCGATTGTGCTAAGCAGCATAATAATGTAAATCACGCCTCCGTTAGGTTTGCCATTTTTAAATTGACTGTACAGCCGCCAATCTGCAAAAGGGTAAGCAAACAATTCGATATTCTTCTCGTCCTGTTTCGCAAGAAAGAGCTTTCTCAACTTGTTATTAAGGGCAGCAAATTTTACGTTTGGCTTAAGCTGCACCCAGGTTTGTATCCTGTTATCATCCCATTTCTTCAGCCAGTCGTTTTTACTTTCAAAAAACATAAAGGAAACAGCCATATCAAATTGGTTGCTGCTGTTTTTTGGTACATCATGTATTACGGCCCCAACCTTTAGCGCATCTGCATTATTAAGCAACACTATTTTACCCATTGCGTCCTGGTTGCCGAATATTTTTTTTGCAGTGTTCTCAGTTATAACTATAGTATTTGGTTGCTGCAGAGCCTCAGCCGGGTTTCCTTCTAAAGCAGGAAAGCTCATCATATTAAAAAAGTCAGCATCAGTATAGATAGTGTTTGTATAAATGCTCTTATCACCATTTCGGATCAGTTCATTGTTTTGGGCCGTACGGGCTGCATATTTAATTTCGGGTATTTCATTTTTTACGCTTGCTGCCAGGGGACCTGGTGTTGTATTGCCGGTAATAATATCTCCGTTCAAGTTGTTGTTTTTCATCAGCAGGTAGATATCACTTAGGTTGACATTGAATTTATCATAACTAAGCTCATCTGTTATTACCAGCAAAATGATGATACCTGTGGCAAGCCCAACAGATAAGCCTCCAATATTTATAAATGAAGAAAGTTTGTTCTTCAATATATTTCTGAAAGCGATTTTGAAATAATTTTTAAGCATATAGTATAGTTTATGGCTAAAAAAGATGATAATGGCAAATTATCAGTTCAAACATAAAACCAATTTCATACGAAGTTGAGAATCAACGTTCTGCTTCAAAGAGCATTTATATAACTGTTCTATTTCGATACAGGAAACTGTACGGTTTTGATACAGTCGCCTCACCCCAGCCCTCTCCTCGCGGAGAGGGAGCAGAAGTTCTTCTTTTCCTGCTCCAGGTCTTCTCACAAATTCCAGGCATTTCATAAATCATAGTTCAGACTATTTCCTCTCCATCCTTTTTAATCCAATAAATCGTGGTTCTATTCTGTTCGTAAACTCTTCACCGGATTGGCATTCGCAGCTTTTATTGTTTGAAAACCAAGTGTGATGGCTGCAATTGCAATCATCAGGAAACCTGCACCCGCAAAAATCCATACGCTTATTTGGGTATGGTACGCAAAATTTTCAAACCATTTATTCATGCCCCACCATACAATTGGCGCTGCAATGATAAATGCGAGAAATACTAATTTTAAAAAGTCTTTTGATAAAAGCTGTACGATTTGCGGAATGCTTGCACCAAGCACTTTTCTTACTCCGATTTCTTTGGTGCGCTGATGGGTGGTGTAAATAACGAGACCCAATAAACCGAGACAACTGATGGTGATTGTAAAACCTGTTGCCCATAAAAGTAATGTAGAAGTGTGTTGTTCACTTTCATAAAATTTTGCAATGCTTTCATTAAAAAAGGAATAAGAAAAATCTTCACCAGGATAAGTTGCTTTATAAGCTTTTTCAATTTGTGCGATAGTTGTTTTCCATTCTGCTCTTGATGTTTCCGGTTTTAATGCGATATGCAGTTGATACTGGAAAGGGTACAGGCTATAAAAAACATGCGGCTTAATTGGTTCGTTCAATGGCCTGGAATTAAAATCACGCAGCACACCAACAATAGGTATCCCGCCATTATCATGTTCAATAAGTTTGCCTACAACATCCGCAGGGTTTGAAAAGCCAAGATATCTTGCATAGCTTTCATTGATTACATATTCGGTAAGGCTGTCACTTTTTTTCGGGAACCGGCCTGCAACCAATTTCATATTATAAAGATTGAAATAACATTCATCTGCATACTTTATTTCAACTGTGGTTTCAATTTCCTTTTTACCATTGTTGAATTTTAGCGTTTGCATGCCTCTCCCAGAGCTTGCAGGCGTGCTGGAAGCAAGGCATATTTTATCAATACCAGGCAATGCCTGTAAGTTATGCAGCAGCACCTCTCTTGTTTGCATTGATTTTGCAATAGCAACTTTATTATCAAGTTCAGCATAGTTAAAAGGCGTTTCTACCGTTATGATGCCATCTTTTTTAAAACCAAGATCTTTCGTTAAAGCATAATGAATTTGCTGACTTACAATAATTGCTGCTATTATAAATGCCTGTGCAAATACAAACTGTGTTACGGTTAATGATTTTCTTATCCACACCCTTCTTGTGGATGAAGAACCTGCAGCTTTGTTTTTCAAAACATGAACAGGATTATATTTTGATAGAATTATTGCAGGATAAAAGCCAGAAAGTAAACTTACAGTAAATAACAACAACACAATAAAAATGACAACATCGGTTTGTAAAAGCATTGTTGAATTAATTTCGGGCGGAATAAAATCTGCAAAAAGTTTTATTATAAAAGGAACAAGAATTATTGAAAGAATAGTTGCAATAAGTGTAAGCAAAAATGTCTCACTTAAAAATTGAAATATCAATTGCTGTTTTGTGCTACCCATTGTTTTTCTTATACCAATTTCTTTTGCTCTTTGAACAGCTTGTGCTGTTGTGAGATTTATAAAATTGATGCAGCCAAGTAATAACAGAATGGCAGCTACTGCAAGCAATCCATATAAAGTAGGCAGATGAGCGAGACGTTGATCGAAATTATCGTAATCGCTGTTGAAATGAATATCGGAGAGCGGCTGCAAAGAAAAAATATTTTTAAGGTAAGCATCTTTCTGGTTTTTATCAAACAGTTGCTGTGCTTGCTTTTGAACTGTTACAGGAGTTGTGCCTGCATTGAGCCTTACAAAAAACTGGTCAGAAGAACTAACGCTGCCCCAATTAACTGCATCAGTAAATTGAGCCTGGGGAAGTGTTTTGTAAGAAATAAATTCTTAGAATAAAGCGTTTAAGTCGTGAATACCTTATGATAAAAAGGAGCAGTGTTAACCATTCTTACCACAAGGTTGTGAAATATAGTTTTACCAGATCCACGTCTGTTAAAGCGATAAAAGAATTCATTCAGGTATGCCTGCATGTGTTTTTCGCTGCACTTATGATGGATGCCTCTTAGCCATGATTTCAAATTCATTATCAAGGTATGCATTTCTGGAAACTTTTTCCCTTTCTCTGATTTAATCATTTCTATATTCCATTTTGATTGTAATGGAGAATACCCGCTCCATTGATCAGTTCTGACTTTTGCATTTTCTTTTGAAATATGCTCATCAAAAATTTTCTCTAATTCCTTACTGCTGTAATCATTAATTACTCTTCCATAAGCTCTTCCCATTTCTCCATCTTCTCTGACTTCTACCAGTCAGCATCACTTTGAAACTGTTTTGTAAATTCTATTAAACTCATTCCTGTAAACATGACTAATACTTTTAGTAAATATACTAATACTTTTAGTCAAAGCCAAGTGTTGTTTATACCATCACGACTTATCCGCTTTATTCTATAAATTCTTTAAATGTAAAATCAGTTGTTTGGTTAAGGTCTTTTACTACGCCCGTTACAATTGTTTTAACCGTATCGTTATAAGTAATGACTTTTCCAATAACTTTTGACACGTCTTTGTACGGGAAATAAATTTTTGCACGGCTTTCCGTAAGCACAGTTGTATTTGCATCGCCCAATGCACTTTGTTCGTAACCTGCGAGCCATTGGTAAGGAAGCAGTTTAAAATAATTATTGTCAGCGTAAATAATATTTTTTTGGTTCTTATAAAAAACCGGTTTGCTTACGCCCGGTAAATTTATGCTTATATTTATATCTCCGGCTCTGCTGAAAGGCACGAACAATTCCACGCCGGTAATTTCTTTTTGCGCTACAGGTATTAAAGGGAGTGGCACACCAGAGCTTTTAAAATCATTGTCAGGAAATTTCATGTTGCTTACCACGCGATAAATTCTGTCGTTATTATTATTTTCAAACTTATCAAAACTAAAATCATAACTCACAATAAGATAGATCACCAAAGCTGCACTAATACCAATAGCAAGGCCAATGATATTGATAGAAGAAAAAACTTTGTTGCGGCTGAAATTTCTCAACGCCACAGTTAAATAATTTTTGAACATAAATGTGCTTTTTAGCTTTATTTACTACAATTGTTTTTTACCTCACCCCAACCCTTCTCCTTTATGAGAGGGCAAAACTATCTAAGCGATCAAGTTTTCTCACAAAATCCCGGTTCAACCATTTCCTCACAATCCTTTTTAATCCAATAAATCGTGGTTCTTTTATTCTGTTCTTAAACTCTTTACTGGGTTTGCTACCGCTGCTTTTATAGCCTGGAAACTTACTGTTAGTAAGGTTATCAATAATGCACCAACACCTGCGCCAACAAAAATCCACCATGACAGTTGTGTACGATATTGGTAATTCTGCAGCCAGTTATACATGAAATAATAAGCAACGGGTGTTGCTATCAGCAATGAAATCAATACCATTACTATAAAATCTTTTGATAACAATTGCCACAAGTTGAACACTGATGCGCCTAATACTTTCCGTACACCGATTTCTTTTATTCTTTGTTCTGCCATGAAAGACGCCATACCAAAAAGTCCAAGACAACTGATAAAAACAGCAAGCACAGCAAAGAAGCTGGCGAGCTTGCCGATGCGTTCTTCCTCACCAAATTTTTTTGCATATTCTTCATCGTTGAACTTATAATTGAATGGCTGCTCCGGATTGTACTTTCTAAAAAAATTTTCAATCTTTGCCAGTGCATCGTGCGGATTTGCTACAGGCGCAATCTTTATATCAATATTTTGCTGCGGGTCGTGATTGGTTACAAAAACGGTACGAAAAACCGGTTCGTACGGCGATTGCATCACCATATTTTTTACAACGCCGATAACATGATACGGCTTGCCAATCCAGGTAATGGTTTCACCAACCGGATGTTGCAAACCCATATATTGCACCGCTGCTTCATTCAAAATAACGCCTGACGAATCGGTTGCAAAATCTTTTGAAAAATCACGGCCATCTTTTATTTGCCAGCTTATTGTTTTACCAAAATCAGGTGAAACATATACAACGCCAAAGTCGGCCTGCGGCGAAGAATTTTTTCCCTGCCATTGAAAGTTGCCATCAGTTTCATCTACATAAGTTGTTGCGCTGGATGATTCTGCTATTGCAGTAATTGCCCCTGAAGTTTTTAATTCATTCTCTATGGCATCAAAATGATTATGTATATTCTCTGTTGACATAGGAATGGTAATCAATCCATCTCGGCTATAGCCAACAGGACGGTTTTTTGAAAACTGTATCTGGTTAAAAACAACAATTGTGGCGATAATTAAAATTACAGAAACCGTAAACTGCAGCACCACCAACACTTTGCGCGGTAGTGCAGCTGAGCGCCCCGCACGAAATGTGCCTTTCAAAACTTTTACAGGATTGAAAGAAGATAAATATAGTGCAGGATAACTGCCTGCAACAAATGCGGTGATTACTGTAAACACAATCGCAAACAGCCAAAACAAAGGATTACTCCAGAGGATAGAAATTTTTTTGCCGGCCACTTCATTAAACGGTGGAATAATGAGTTGCACCAATGCTATAGACAATACGAAGGCAAACAAAGCAACCAATAAAGACTCAGCGTAAAATTGCCTGATTAACTGGCTGCGCAAAGAACCAATCGCTTTTCTTATACCAACTTCTTTTGCCCGCTTTTCTGAGCGAGCGGTGCTGAGGTTCATAAAGTTGATGCAGGCAAGCAGTAGCACAAAAAAACCAATGAGACCAAACATCCATACAAACTCAATTCTTCCGCCAACGTTTACACCATTTTTAAATTCAGCATACAAATGCCATTTACTCATGGGCTGCAAAAAAATTTCAGGCTTTAGCACAGCATCTTCACCAGATACACGTTTAAGTTTTACATCTTTTATTTTCGCGGCTACTTTATTCATATCAGCATTGTCAGCTACCTGCACAATGGTTTGAAAAGAATTGTTGCTCCATGGATTGGTTGCTTTTTGAACCCAATTATTGTTATCAATATATAATTGCCAGGGTGCAATAAATGTAAGATTTCTGAAATCGGAATTATAAGCTATATCTTCATATACACCTGTAACTTTTACATCAAAGTTGTTATCAATTTTTATAGTTTTATTCAGTGGCTCGGCCTTGCCAAACAAAGCTTTTGCAGTTGATGCGGAAAGTATGACAGAATGATAATCATTTAAAGCAGCTTTTGTTCCTTCCTTCATTTTTAATGAAAGCATGTCCATTATCTGCGGCTCCATATAGTTACCGCTTTTGGTGATTTTGTTTTCACCAAATGCCAGTATGTGATCATTTGTCCATGAAGACATGATGATATATTTAAAATCGTTACCATAGCTTCTTCTCAGCTCATCACCCATTAAATAAGGTATTGCCGGCTGCGTGCTCATCTCACCATTAAAAGACTGGTGCTGCATTACCTGTGCAATGCGATTATAATTATCAAAATTTTTATTGAAGTTTAGCTCATCATATATCCACAAACCAATAAGCATGGCTACAGCCATACCTGCAGCCAGCCCCGAAATGTTTATAGTGGAATTCGCTTTGTTTTTAATAAAATTGCGCCAGGCGGTTTTAAAATAATTTTTTAGCATATTGATATTTTTAAAAAAGAAAATTATTTATTGTTTTTACTTCTTAATATGGATGTTTTTCATGCAAATTTCTCTTTATTGAATAATTGCATTACTGACCTTTATTCCGTTCTCAAGCTCTTTACCGGGTTTGCTATCGCTGCCTTTATCGCCTGGAAACTGACTGTTGCAAAGGCGATAGTCAATGCAATTACTGCAGCCACAACAAACACCCACCATTCAATATTTACGCGGTATGCATAATCCTGCAGCCAATTATGCATGAGCCAATAACCAATTGGAAACGCGATGATGAAAGCAATGCAGACTAATTTTAAAAACTCTTTCGATAATAAAGCAGTAATAGATGTTACTGAAGCGCCCAACACTTTGCGCACGCCAATTTCTTTTGTACGTTGTTCGGCCATGAAGGCAGATAAGCCAAATAAACCAAGACAGGAAATCAAAATGGCCAATGCACCAAATATCGTTGCCAGTGAACCGGTAAATTGTATGGCTTTGAATTTTTGCTCAAAATCTTTATCTATAAAATGGTAGTCGAAAGGAACGGATGCATCAGCTTTCTTAAATATCGATTGAATTTTTGGAATAACGCTGCCTAAGTCATTCGTGGGTTTTAAACGAATAAAAATTGAATTGGCTGCTGCGGGCTGGTTCGCGAACAATAAGGGAGCGGGATGTTCTTCTGTCATATTGTTGAACACAAAATCTTTTGTAATGCCAATAATAGTAGCAGCCTGATTTTGATTATCACCGCTCCATAACTGTGCGCCAACATGTCCTTCTTTACCCATTATTTTAGCCAGCGATTCGTTGATAATAATATTTGCACTGTCTGATTTTGGGTTTGCTGAAAAGCCTCTTCCGTCTTTTAACTGTATATTAAATGTTTTAAGATAATCCATATCTGTGTTAACAAACGTAACCAGCACATCTTCATTTGCGTTTTTTCCTGCCCAGTTTAAACCTCCGCTGTTTAACCACATATTTAAAGGTGAATATGAACCCAACGAAACAACACTTACCTTGCTTATACTTAAAAGATTTTGCTTTAACGAAGGAAAACTTTTCAGCAGTGCCGGAGTAATATTTATATACAACACATTGTCTTTAGCAAAACCTAAATCCCTGTTCTTAGCATGTTGTATTTGCTGGTAAACCAATATCACAGCAATTATTATAATGGAAGAAATGACAAACTGAAAAACTACCAGCCCCTTTCTTACAATACTTACGTTGCCCGCATTCTTTGTTATCTGCTTTTTCAACGCGCGGACAGGATTAAAAGAAGATAAATACAAAGCAGGATAACTGCCTGCAACCAAACCGCAAACAGCGCCAATAATGATTAAAAATAAAATATGGGATGGGTTGAGAATATTAAGATGCAAATGAATACCGATTAACGTATTAAATGCCGGAAGTACAGTTGCCACAAGAGCTACGGCAATAACAACCGCTAAGTATGAAACAATTAAAGATTCAGATAAAAGCCGTACAATTAAATCCGTTCTTGCTGAGCCCAATACTTTTCTAAGCCCTATTTCTTTGGCACGTTTCTCACTTCTTGCAGTAGATAAGTTCATAAAGTTGATGCAGGCAATAATGAGAATGATAAATGCCACAAGAGAAAACATTTTTACATATTTTATCTGCCCAAGAGATGGGTCTTCTTTTCCATTTACAAAGCCTCCATATAAAGTCATTCTTTCCAGGGAATATAAAGAAAGCTCATCAGTTGTTTCAGGATTATTTTGCTTTACCAATTTCTTAAGTTTTGCATTAATTGCAGCTACGTTAGCTTTTGGATTTAGCTGCACCCACGTGTCGGTAAAATTCGTTCCCCACGAATCGCCATTTTTATTTTGGTCATAAAAGTTCTGATAAGGCAATAAAAAATCGACACCATTGAATTGCACATTTTCCGGGATGTCTTTATACACAGCAGCGATTTTGTAGAGATGGTTATCGACCGATAAAGTTTTGTTCACTACATCTTCATTGCCGAAATAGGTTTTTGCCAGTTTTTCTGAAACAGCTATCTGTGAAATATCTTTCAAAGCACTGGCAGCATTGCCTTTCAGCATAGGAAAACCAAACATTTTTAAAAAGCCAGCATCAACATAAGCGCCTTTTTGTGACAAATATTTATCACTCAGAGAAACTGTCGATGTTATGTCGTTAAACCGCGATGCATTTTCTACTCCGGGAAATTGTTGTAACAAAGCATCTTTTACTTTGAATGATGTAACAGAAAAAGTGTATGTATCTTTTCCATAAGTTTGACTATTCTTTACATTGTAGATGTTACTTAGATTAGGTATGGAATGATTGAATGCAGCATAGTATTCTACCCACAAAAATATGAGGGCCGAACAGGCAATGCCTATTGCAAGCCCGGCAATATTCAATATACTGAAAGTTCTGTTCTTATTGAGATTACGCCAGGCGGTTTTGAAATAGTTTTTGAACATAAAAAAGTTATTTTTGATTTCTGATTTTGTGTTTTCTATTTTCCGACTTCCTGTTTAGCAGTTCAGATTATTCCGTCCCCACTGCTATAGCCGAAGATGTTGATAAATGAAGATGCTTTATTTCATCCCCATTCATTTATGTTCTTCACCCTAGCGGAAAGTTGGAGTGATATTGCCCTTCTTATCATATTATACATGATACTGACTTTTATTGTAATTCCTTTTCTATATTTTCGACTGATTGATCAGCATAGAAATATTTTGATTTTATAAGATCAAGCTTATTTTTATCTTTCAAAGTGTTATCTAAAGTTTGTTCCAGAAATGAATAATTAGTATATTCTGTTTTTGTAACTAATATATTATGTAACCAATCCCACATTTTTTGCTCCCCAATCTCTTTTTCAATTGCCAGAAAAATAAAAGCTGAATAATTGTAAGAATATGTCTCTCTGTTATGATAATCGGTTGCAGATTTTATTTTGGCAAAGGGAACAGCAACAAAGTTCTTTATTCCTTTCAATCTGCTATCAATGAAATTTTTATAAGTAGAGTCATTTACTCGTGCTTTCACAGCTTTAAATGATAAATAAGTTGCAAATCCTTCTGTCATAACATCTCCTAATTCTGAATTAAAAACTTTGTAAGAGCCGAAATAATAATGGCCAAGCTCATGTGCAAGACCAACATTAGGAGTATGTTCATTCTCATTGGCAAATCCTTCTAATCCATATTTACCCCATCCAATATTTACAATTGTAGGATAAGTTATAAATGAAAATGCATTTCCTTTAGAGGTAGGTGTGGTATGTATGTATGTGATTGATTTTTTATAAGGTATCTGAAGTTTTTCTTCATAAAAATTCTTATACCAGTTTGTATTTTTTCCCAACCTTTCAATCTGCGTTTCATTTATATCTGGATTAAGAACATAATTGCCATTACTATTGACAACTTTATAATTTCCGCAAAACAACAAGGGTTGTACCGGCACATCGCTTTTAAAATGAGCTGAATTTCCTGTTTTAGGTGTAGTTCCATTAATAAATAGATTATTGCAATCTTTACAGTTAACAATTATATCATATTTTACTTCGTAATAGGCGAAGTCTTTATCAATATCATACAAAACGGGAAACCAGGCGCACTGCATGCCATCTGCCCTTACAGAATAACCATTAAACGCTATATTCCCTTTCCAGTCCTCTGCACTATAATCTTTAATAGTATCTTTAACAACGGGATATTTGCCTGCATATTTAAATTCAATTTTATTTGGAAGAAATTTTCCTTTTCCTGTATTGTCTGCAAAATAATATGGAATAGATTCTCCTGATGACATTGTATCGTTTAACGATTTATTATAATAAATCAAGAAATCATTTGGTTGAAGACTTCTGAAATTCAGAATATTCATTCCTGAATTTATCCTGATAAAATAATTTTTAATTGCTGGTATATTACTTAAAATAAAATCACAATCAAATGTTCCATCTTTAATGGAAATAGATACAGTGCCTTGTAATAAAGGAATCGAATCCTGCGCATTTGCAGCTATAGCCAATAGTAAGCCTGTGCTCAAGAGGTATAACATTCTTTTTTGCACCTTAAAGAAGATTAAAACTGACATAATTATAAGTTGATTCTTTCTAAAAGAAATTATTACCTGTTTTTATGGCTAATTGCTTTTCTTCATTCCGTACCCTAAACTTTTCATCCCGCATTTGGTAGGATTTCGTTTTGCTTACTCTGTTCTCAAACTCTTGACAGGATTTGCAACGGCGGCTTTTATCGCCTGGAAACTGACTGTTGCTATTGCAATGATTACAGCAATTAATCCTGCCAGTACAAACATCCACCACTGCATCGTTATTCGGTATGTAAAGTCCTGCAACCACTTGCTCATCAACCACCAAGCTATGGGCGAGGCAATCACTACAGCTATGGCTACGAGCCTGATAAAGTCTTTTGACAAAAGCGAGGTAATATTGAAAATACTGGCGCCCAGTACTTTTCTTACACCAATTTCTTTCACGCGTCTTTGGGCAAATAAGGCAACTAATCCAAACATTCCCATGCAGGCAATTCCAATAGTAAGTAAGGCGATGTAATTGGTTATCTTTAAAATACCGGTAAGCAAAGTGTATTGATTGTCTACCAACTCGCTCATAAAATGATATGTAAACGGTCGGCGGGATGGAAGCGTTTTAAATTCATTCTCCAGCATTGACAGTACATCCTTACTGTGTCCATCAGCAAACTGGATGCTTAAGTATCTGTTGTTCTGCAGACCGGGCTTGCCGCCATACCACTGTATTAAGGGCTCTATCGGTTGTTGCAAGTCTGCATAATGAAAGTCATCCAATACACCAACTACAGTGTATAACTCACCTTCGCCGCTTGCTTTTATTTGTTTGCCAATGGGGTTAGTCCATCCGAATGCTTTAACGGCTGTTTTATTCAGCAGTACGTTTTTACTTTCTGTCGCGGCTAACTCATCATTAAAATTTCGTCCTGCTATTATAGGTATTTTAAAAGTTGGGAAATATCCTGCATCAGTGCCTACTTGTCGCAGGCTTGTTTTTTTATTTGTCTCTACATCAACATACCCGTTATAATTCTCATCGTAAGCGGTTGGAATAACTTGTGAGGTTGAAAAAGATTTTACATAGGGATTATTTTTTAAAGCATTTAAAACAACGTCAAATTGGGCGGCAGCCTGTTTTTGATTTTTAAAAGCAAGATCGAGTTTGGCAACAATCACATTATTTTGATCAAAACCAAGAGAGGCAGATTTCATATAATGGATCTGTGTGTTGAGCACAATAGAAACGCAGATCAATACAATGGCGAGCGTAAACTGAAGGGTTATAAAAAAGCTTCGTATAAAACCCTTATGCCGCCTGTTGCTTATGTTGCCTTTAACTGCATCCGTAACTTTAATTGAGGTTAAGTGCAGAGCAGGGTAGGTGCCTGCAATAAGAATAATTATAAGGGCTGTAATCGTAAAAACAATAATGACAGGATAATCGTGAAACCATTTAAAGCTAACTTCCCCGAAACCGGCATTTGTTATTTCATTTACTTTGGGTAATAAAAAATTTATAAAGAACAGGAAGCCGGCGATAAATGAAGTAAAAATGATCAAAGCATTTTCTAAACAAAATTGAGCGGCAATTGATAGCTTGCCTGATCCTATCATTTGCCTTACCGCAACTTCTTTTGTGCGGCTAAGCATAGTTGCTGCGTTAAGGTTAAGCAGGTTAACAACGATAATCAGCAAAATAAAAACCGAGGCAGCGACAGCGCCGGTAATGATTGCATTTACATTGGCGCCTGCTTCTTGTTTTATATCAGCAAAAGGCACTGTTTTAACAACAGCTTTTTTTTGCTCTTCTGAATAAAATTGCTTTATAATCTGAGTTATTTTATTATCCAGCAGCTTTGGATCAGCATCTTTTCTTAATAACAAATAATTGTCGGCAAACGTATTATACCAATTCGCTGCGTTTGCAAAATCTTTATTGTCGTTTAAAAAAGCCATTGGCAACAATACATCTGCCTTTATAGTAGAGTTGGAAGGTATAGCAGCCAACACGCCTGTAACGGTAAGCGGAATACTATCATCTGCCATTACAGTTTTGCCCAATGCTCTTTGCTTTCCAAATAATTGAGCAGCCACCTTTTGAGAAATAACTACACTGTATTTTTCTTTCAATGCTACAGATGTATTTCCTTCTGAAAGCGGAAAAGAAAAAACTTTAAAAAAACCGGTGTCTGCGTATTTCGTATTTTCCTGTGCTTCCTTGTCGCCGTACTTCAGCCATGGAGCGTTCCATCCCTGGATATGAGTAGCCGCTTCTACTTCCGGCGCTGACTTTTGAATTTCATATAACAGCGGGAAAGTGGTAGCCTTATAACTGCTTCCGTCGGCATTATACGTTTTAAGGTAGTACATCCTGTCTTTGTTAATCTGTATATCATCAGTAGTGATGTATTGGTGCACCAGCAGTCCCAAAGTCATAACGCTTGCCAATCCCAGCGACAAGCCAGTAATATTAATGATACTGAAGCTCTTATTTTTCCAAAGATTTCGGATACTTGTTTTAAAATGTTGTTTAAACATGAGTAGCTTTTGTTATAAGGTAAAAAGGAAAGGTTGGTATTGCAATAAAAATACAGGCAAGAATATGCCAAAAAGAAGCATATTGATAATCAAAGGATTGAAAATGCTTTTTCTAAAGTAATGTCCGGTTATGATACAGTGTGTGTTCGGTTTTGAAACAGTGTGTTTGACCTCACCCCAACCCTGCTCCAAAGGAGCTTACCGTTAGGACACATCTTTTCCAAAGCCTGAAGGGCTTGCATTTGAATAGCTCCGGTTGTAAACCGGAGAATCAATTAAATCAAACAGCACAACCCCAAGGGGGTTGAATAATTTGTTACAACAAATACTTCTCATCAAACTCTATCCCGTTTTCCTTCAGTAAATGCCGTTATTCATCCAGGAAAGTTTCTTTCCTGTGGTGTTCTTTTTGTTTTTTTATATGATCAATTATCATGTCTTTTTCTTTTATACAATATGTAATGCGCCATAACCATCTTGCCATCCGTTAAATATTGGAAATTTCCCACTTTCTTTCATCCACGTATTGCTCGCCACCTTTATACTTTTTACATACTCAGCTAAACATATAGTTGGATGTAAATCGGAAAAAATATGAATATGATCTGGCATACTATTAATCCTGTATAACTTGCACTTAAGATTATTGATAATGCCCCAAATATATTTGTATAACTCTTGCTCGTATTGGATACAAATAGAGCTTTCACGGTTTTTTGTACTAAAAACAATTTGATAATAAATTTGTCTGAACGTGCTCATATAAAATGTAAATAGAAATAACTTCATTTTGTTATTGATAAATAATTATTCAACCCCTTCAGGGTTGTTAACGGGCTTCTTTTCAAAACCTTTGGTTTTACCAAAGGCTATTCAAATTTAAGCCCTTCGGGCTATTGGATGATAAAATAGAAATAGCCTGCTTGCCAATACATAGAAAAGTAAAATGTTTATTTTACTGGATTTTTTGGCCCTCATTGAACCTGTGGATTTAGTATTTGTGTCCTAACGTAGCTCAGAGGGAGAGGGGCAAGACGTCACCTTCCCAAAAATCTCATTTCAGACTATTCTGTTCTCAAACTCCTGACAGGATTTGCCATTGCGGCTTTTATAGCCTGGAAACTCACTGTTATAATAGCAATAAAAGCAGCTAACAATCCTGCAGCAACAAAAACCCACCAATGGATATTAATACGATATGCAAAATCCTGCAACCATCTGCCTGCCACAATCCAGGCTAATGGTGAAGCGATGATGATAGCAATTAAAACAAGTTGTATAAATTCTTTTGATACTAAAAAAGTGATGTTGCTTATGCTTGCACCTAATACTTTTCTTATACCTATTTCTTTGGTGCGTTGTGCTGTCGTATAAGCGGCCAGCGCAAACAGGCCCAGGCAGGCAAGCACGATAGCTAAACCGGCAAACAATGCAAACACACCTGCGGTTCGTTGCTCAACAGTATATAATGCATTATAATCTTCATCTAAAAAGTGGTATTCAAAAGGACGGTGAGTAACTCTTTCTTTCCAAACGTCAGAAAGTTTTTGTAAGGTAGCCGGAATATTTTTCCCTCCAATTTTTACAAACATTTGCCGCACCTGGTTAGGGCCAAGAAAAATTACAAACGGACCAATAGGCTGATGAAGAGATGAAAAATGAAAATCTTTTACAACTGCTTTTATAGTGCCCGGTGCGCCTTTTACAATTGTTTTGCCAATTGCCTGCTCAGGAGTCCATCCCAGTTCAATCGCTGCCTTCTGGTTTATTATGAAAGTATTGCGGTAGTTTTTATTATTATCAGCCGTATCGAATGATGCCATGTCAGCTTTTGTAAAATCAGTGCCGGCAATTATCTGCATGCCCATTGTTTTTGTAAAATCAAAATCAACCGGATTGGCATTAACAGAAAGGGTTTTTTTTCCTGCACCTGTTTCTGCAGTAATGTTATCACTCCATTGTATAAATGTAGGCACTTCAGATGCCCCGCTTACACTTACAACACCTGGTATTAATGCTATGGCTTGTTTAATAGTCTCATAGTTTTGAGATATTTTATTATCAACAGGTAGAACAATTATATGGTCTTTGTCATATCCTAGTTGTTTATGCTGGATATAAGACAATTGCTGCAGTACCACAATCGTAGTAATGATCAGGAACACAGAAATAACAAACTGGAACACAATCAAAGATTTTCTTAAACCACTGCCGGAAGAAGAAAGGCGGAAACCTGATTTTAAAATATTAGCCAGTTTTGAATTGGAAAGAATAAAAGCCGGATAAATGCCTGCAAAAAAACTCATGAATATACATAACAACAACAATGATATTATTGGCAAGGGTTTCAGCAACAAAGCGGCTGTTAATGCCTTGCCTGCCACTGCATTAAACGCAGGCAGCAGCATTATGCTAATGATTACTGAGAGAATTAAGGCAACACATGTAAGAATAAAAGATTCACCAATAAATCTGCCAAATAATTCAGTTTGTAAGGCGCCTAAAACTTTTCGTATGCCTACTTCAGTACCTCTGCCCGCAGCTTGTGCTGTAGCAAGGTTAGTATAATTTACACAAGCTATAATAAGAATCAGGATAGAAATGATGCTTAGCACATACACATAAGTGATGTTGCCATTTGGTTCGAGCCCGTCAAGCGAAGAATACAGGTGCACTTTTTTCAACGGCTCGAGATGGTAAGTAAGATAATTGTTGCCCTCCATCTTTAGCTCATCTTTTGTAACACTTTTCATGTACTGTGTAATTTGTTGCTGAAGACTTGCTATCTGTGAAGGCGGCTGCAAAAGGAGATATGTTACGAAATTTGCAGTCCACCACTGTTCCTCCTGCTGAGCTAATCTCTGATTACCAAACGGAATAATAAAATCAAATTGTATTTGTGAGTTTGCAGGCACATCTTCTGCTACGCCGCTAACTGCAAAATCTTTTGTATCTGCAACACGTAATGTTTTACCAATAGCATCTTCATCACCAAAATATTTTTTAGCAACACTTTTTGTTATGACAATATTATCTAAACTGCTTAAGGCTGTATTTGCATTTCCCTGTAAAAGCTTAAATGAAAATATTTTCAAAAAGGAAGAATCAGCATATAAAACATTGTTTTCATTAAATACTTTATTGTCAAATGAAATTATTCTTTTTGCTTTAATCGTTCTTGCAAATGCTTTAACAGCAGGGAAAGTTCGTTTAAACTGAGGACCTGTTTTTGTACCTGTAACTGCCGTTTTATTAACTGTACCGGCAGTATTGTATTCCATAGTTACCCTTACAATTCTTTTAGCGTTTTTATTGAAGTTGTCGTAGCTCAACTCATTAAAAACATACAGGCCAATTAAAATGCAGCTTGTAATCCCGACAGTAAGACCTGCAATGTTTATAAAGCTGTACAGTTTATTTTTTTTAAGAGTACGCCATGCAACTTTGAAATAACTTTTAAGCATAAAAGGCATTTTTTTTAATTCTGTGTTCTGAATTTTTAATTTCTGAGTTCTGAATTTTTTTAACCCACAATCCAAATTGAAACAATTTTTCGCAGCGCTTTAATCCTAAGAATCGTTGTTCTTCATCCCGCAACTCCCAAACATCCCACAAAATCCCGGTCAGACAAGTTTCCCCACATTCATCAAACATAAAAAAAATCATGGTTTTATAAAAAAGCGCTCAAATAGTTTTTCCAATAACACAGCCGGGATTTTAACTCGATGTAAATGAGGAACATAGCAATTTATTTACTTAATACTATGTACGGTTTTGATACACTTTTTGTCCGCTTTTGTTACAGGTTGTTCCATTCTGACTGGTCAAGTGTTTTGGTAAAAACTACTTTGTGTGTGTCGGTAAATTTTTTACCGGCTGTACACTGAGGGTCATCCGGATTTGCGGCCACATTAGTCCAGTAAGGAATAAATCCTTGTGCTAGTTTGCGTCCAAGAACTATGCAGTCAACAGGTTCTGTTATTTCCGTTACATATTTCTTAAGTTCATCGTCCCAGTCGAAAATCATCCAGTCCATTTCGCCGTTTGGTCCCCCAATGTACCCATCAACTGTCATTTGCACCTGAAGTTTTAATTTTCTCATTGCCGGTTGTTTTTTTAAATATTTTTTTTCTATAAAAATAAAGATAGTGAGCCTACAGTTAAAAAAAGAGCGTGCTTTTTTAGAACAGCTACTTAAACCATCCAGCTTTTTGCCGGATGGCTTTTTTGTTTGTACGCCTTGGTGCGATAGTTCAATAGAATGCAAGCATTATAAAACAAAACCCGCAGAACGACCAACTATTAGTGAATTAAATACATCTCCATTTTCCGTTCTTCCTCTATTTGCTTCATTTTTGCAAAAGCAATTTCAGCCATGAAAAAGATCATTATAACAATAGATGGATATTCATCATGCGGCAAAAGCACTTTGGCAAAAGCACTGGCAGCAGAACTCAATTATGTCTTTATTGACAGCGGGGCTATGTACAGGGCTATTACTTTGTATTTTCTTCGCAATCATGTAGATTGGAATAATAGCCTGGAGGTGATTGAAGCGTTGAAAAATATAACGCTTAATTTTATTTATAACGGTAATACAGGGATTAGTGAAATGCACCTTAACGATGAAAATGTGGAATGGCTGATACGGGATATGGTTGTGGCTGAAAATGTGAGTGAAGTAGCCTCAGTAAAGGAAGTGCGCGAATTTGCAGTAGCCCAGCAAAAAAAGATGGGCGCTGAAAAAGGCATCGTAATGGATGGAAGAGATATTGGTACGACTGTTTTTCCTGATGCTGAGCTAAAGATTTTTTTAGTTGCTGATCCCTTTGTAAGGGTTGAAAGGAGGTTTAAAGAAATGATTGTTAAAAACCCTAATATCACTATAGATGAGGTGAAAACTAATCTGGAAATGAGGGATTATATCGACAGCAACCGCGAATTTAGCCCGCTGAGAAAAGCTGATGATGCTGTTGTTTTAGACAATTCAGATCTTACTTTGAAAGAGCAATTTAAAATAGCAATGAAGCTGGTGAAAGAAAAGCTGGGAGTGAGTGAATTGACCGACATAAAAAAGTGAAATTTGCATGTATTGAAAAACCTCTTAATTGTCACTTTAGTATTTTGCATGCTGTGCAGTTGCAGTAATAATCCTGGCACAGGAAAATTATGGCCTGATATTTATCAAATCAGTTTTCGTAATTAATCCGTTTGCCGTAATTTTTGAGTCAATAAATCTCAATATCAAGAAGTTTTCGGATTAGTTACTGAATCTATCATTTCCTCTACCGTTTTCTCAACTTTATAAAAAGAAATTATTTTTCGTATCACCGCTTCCACCACGGCATCAGGGCAGCTTGCTCCACTTGTTATTAAAACTTTTACGGGGGCGCGCACGGGAAGATAACTTATTGTAAGTAATTCTTGTTTTGTATGCAGGTTGTAATGCAAAATTTCCTTTTGCGATAAAATTTTATCAGCAGAGTTAATATAAAACGCAGGAAGCTTTTCTTCACATAATTCCACAAGGTGTGAGGTATTGCTGCTGTTGTATCCGCCGACTACTATGGCCAGGTCTGCATCAGTTTCCAGCAGCTCGTATACGGCGGCCTGGTTATCGTTGGTAGCATAGCAAAGCGTGTCACGCGTATCGGCAAAGCGTTCATCTGTATTGGCTGCATGTAAGCTGTAATGATATATCATTTGCTGCTTTAAATAATCACTTATTGCCTGTGTGTCATTTGCAAGCATTGTAGTTTGGTTTACTACGCCTATTCTTTGCAGATCTTTTTCCACGTCGAAGCCTTCAGAATATCTTCCTTTAAATTCGGTATAAAATTCTTTAGCCGGCTTCTGCCCGGTCATATACTTTGCAAGTTCAACGGTTTCCTTCATATCATTTACCACAACTGTTGGGGTATTGGCAGCGCTGTGGCTGAAGGTAGCGCGGGTTTCTTCGTGTACCGGCTTACCATGCACTACAATGCTGTATCCTTTTTTTGCAATCTGCTCACTTCTGTTCCAGACCTTTTCGACAAAAGGGCATGTAGTATTATATTTTTCCGTTCTGATTCCTATGTTGTTTAATCTGGCTTCTATAGCCAGCGTAGTACCGAAAGCCGGTACTATTACAATATCGTCAGCAGTAAGTTCGTCGAAGTCTATGAGAAAATTGCCCTTTGTATCCTGCAAAAAACGAACGCCTCTTTGTATAAGATCGGCATTTACCTGGGGGTTATGTATCATTTCACTTAATAAAAAAATACGTTTCCCCGGATTTTCATTAATGGTACGAAAAGCAATTTCAATAGCATTTTCAACACCATAGCAAAAACCAAAATGCCGGGCGAGATAAATTTGCACAGGCCCGAAATCTAAAAGAGCAGGCGTGAAATCTTTTTTAAGTTTATCGGCTTCTTTTCTCTGGTTTTTAACAGCGCTGATAAGGCTGCTGCGATAAATGCGGGGAACGTCGAACTTTTTCATAACTATTATAACCTTGCAAAGGTACAAAGCGGGCGAGAATAAGAATGTTAAGGGCACAATTAAAAAGATAAGAAATATAGCTGCCTTCGCCGGCAAATACTACCTGTAAAGTTTTATATTTATCCAAATATCATTATGGCTACAGCATTTAAAACCGTGGAATGGGCAGCAACAGCAAATATTTACGAAGTAAACTTAAGACAATATACACCTGAAGGAACCATTACGGCATTTCAAAAAGAATTACCACGGTTAAGAGATATGGGTATAGATATTTTATGGTTTATGCCATTAACGCCCATAAGTATAGAAAAAAGGCAAGGTACTTTAGGCAGCTATTATGCCTGCAGCGATTATACATCGGTAAATAAGGAATTTGGCACTTTAGAAGATTTTAAGCAATTAGTAGTATCAGCGCATGAGCTTGGTTTTAAAGTGATCATTGATTGGGTGGCTAATCATACCGGTTACGATCATGTATGGACAAAAGAGTATCCTCAATTTTATAAAAGAAACAGTGAAGGAAAGTTTTACGATGAATTCGGATGGTCAGACGTGATAGATTTGGATTATAACAACAGAAATCTATGGGAAGTAATGGTCACAGTAATGGATTTTTGGATAAAAGAATGTGATATTGATGGTTTCAGGTGCGATATGGCTCACCTGGTTCCGCTCGATTTTTGGTTTTATGCCAGAACAATACTTGATAAAAGGAAAAGGCTATTCTGGCTTGCAGAGTCGGAAGTTGCAGAATATCACCGCGTTTTTGATGCTACTTATGCCTGGGAACTTTTGCATATAATGGAGGCGGTTTATAAAAGTACTGCAACCCTTAAAGACCTTCGGAATGTTTTAGATAAATACGATACAATTTTTCCTTCTGATGCATTACGATTACTTTTTACAAGTAATCACGATGAAAATTCACATAACGGAAGTGAATATGAAAGATTTGGAGACAGTGCCAGAACTTTTGCAGTTTTATGCACTACCTGGAAAAATAGTTTGCCCCTTATTTATAGCGGCCAGGAAATGCCTGAGAAAAAGCGCTTAAAATTTTTTGATAAAGACCCTATTGAATGGACGGGGAGTTATTTGCTTGCCGGTTTTTACAAAGTATTACTCTCGCTCAGAAAAAGTTGTTTTGCATTAAGAGCGGGTGAGGTGCAGGTTATAACGAGAATTATTAATACAAATGCTTTTGAAAATATTTTCGCTTTTATAAGAAAACATGAAGAAAGTGAAGTACTGGTAATACTAAATTTATCAAACTCTTCCCGAATAAGGTTTAAAATAACCGAAGACTTTATTTGCGGAAGATTTACAAGTGCTTTTTCGGGAATTGAAACAGATATAAGCGCCCTTACCACTTTTGAAATGCAGCAGTGGGAATACCTGGTATATTACAGAAAAAGTTAGAACTACACATTTTACATGCCTCTTCAACAAGAAAGCCCTGACCCGTTTTACTGCTTCTTTTTATCAGCAGCAGCAGGAAGTACGGCCCTGGGCGGTTCATTTTTATCTTACTGTTTATTCTTTCTTCTAAATAATCCTCGTAAGAAACCACCTTTTTTCTCTTCTTTTACCGCTGGTTTTGGTTCACCTGGCGCAACAGTTGCGGGAGGAGTAATTTGCATGCCTGGTTTGACCTTTTCCTGGAGAACGTCGCTTTCCGCCCCTATCTCCTCAGAAGGTGCATCGGGAATGATATAATCGTTAGATGATCCATTTCCCACATCTTCTCCTTCTGCAGGGGCGGCGGTACGTGCATTGATGGTATTCATATAATCAAAGATTACATCATTGCTCATTACTTCAGGCTTTGAAAACTTAGCCTGTTTGTCTAAGCCCAGCGTTTTGTCTGCCAGCGCTTTTTTGAAGAAGTAAGCCCAGATAGGTAAGGCCGCAGCGTTACCTTCACCAATTTTGCTGCTGAAGCGGATAAAGCGATCATCACAGCCGACCCAGGTGCCTGCAAGCAGTTGCGGGGTATATCCCATAAACCACGCATCGCTGTTGTCATTTGTAGTCCCGGTTTTACCCGCGATCTCATTCGTCAGTCCAAACTGGTTGCCCATGCGCTGGCCTGTTCCGTTTTTTATAACTCCTTCCATCATCAGGGCTACAGAGTATGCAGTTACTTCATTAATTACTTCCTTGCGCTGAGCAGGCAAAAAATTTTCAAGCACATTTCCGTTTTTGTCTTCAATTCTCGCTATCATTAAAGGTTTGGCATTAAATCCATGTCCCGGAAACATGCTGTAACCCTGCATCATTTCGTACAAGCTCAGTTCTACTGCACCTAAAGCGATAGAAGGGTAAGGATCTATCTTTGTGGTAAAACTGCATCTCTTTAAAAATTCTGCAAAACGTGTAGCTGCATCGTTGCCATTGTTGCCAAGCTGCTTTAAAATATAGGCAGACGCACAGTTTCTCGACCAGGCAAGGGCGTTGGCCATTGGCACCGAACGACCGGTACAGGTAGTGCTTGTATTGGGTACAAGGCCAAGGTCACCAAAATTTTGCTGTACATCCTGTACAATAGTGTTGGGAGTAAAACCCGCCTCTTCAATAGCAAGACTATATAGCAAAGGCTTGATAGTACTGCCCACCTGCCGTTTTGTATTTACATTGACGTGGTCAAATTTAAATGTTTTAAAATCAATTCCTCCAACCCAGGCTTTTATTTCTCCGCTTACCGGGTCCATAGCCATAAAACCTGACTGCAACATTTGCCTGCAGTATTTGATGGAATCATAAGGGGTCATGGTAGTATCCGTTTCCCTCTTACTGTTCCAGGCAAACACTTTCATCGGTATTTTCTTAAAAAATGTCTTTTTAATTTCGCTATCGTCAAAACCATCTTTTTTTAAGTTTTTCCAGCGATCGCTGTTTTTCATTGCTGCCTCAAGTATATCTTCCCGGCCTTTCCAGACAGTGCCTTTTTTTATATTGCTTTGAGAATTTAATATTTGCTGCATATAACTAATATGCTTTGCCACAGCTTCTTCTGCATACAGTTGCATCCTTGGGTTGATGGTAGTATATATTTTCAATCCATCGCGGTACAGGTCGTAATTACTGCCATTTTGTTTTTTGTGCGCATTGCACCATTTTTTTAATTCCTGGCCTAAAACCATCCTGAAGTACGGAGCAAGACCAGCTGTCTCGTCCATTTTTTTATACTTAAGAGCAATAGGTTTTAGCTTGAGGCTATTTGCTTCCGGATCACTCAGGTATCCATTTGAAACCATCCTGTCCAATACTAAATTGCGGCGATCAAGAGCCATTTTTGGATTACGCCGGGGATTATAAATGGTAGGTCCGTTTACCATACCTACGAGCACTGCTGCTTCTTCAATACTCACTGCATCGGGATCCTTCTGAAAAAAAGTTCTTGATGCATTGCGAATGCCATAAACGTTATCACTAAAAGGTACAGTGTTGAGATATAATGCTATAATTTCATCCTTTGTAAAATTCCTTTCAAGCTTTACCGCAATTATCCATTCTTTCACTTTTTGCATACTTCTGGTAAAGGGGTTTCTTGCCCTGTTGCCATTAAATAAATTAAAGGCTAACTGCTGGCTTATTGTACTTGCTCCTCCGTCTGTACCTAAATGAACTATTGCCCTTGCTAAACCTTTGCCATCTATACCGCTATGGCTGTAAAAGCGCTCATCCTCAGTAGCCACGAGCGCATGAACAATATGTTTGCTGATGTCTTTATAGTCTACAGTAGTCCTGTCTTCAAGATAGTATTTGCCCATTACTGTTCCATCATCTGCAATAACCTCACTTGCAAGTGAAGCGCTGGGATTTTCAAGGTCCTGAATGGAAGGCATTTTGCCAAAAAAACCCCAGTTGGCTAAAAAAAGCAAAAGGATAAAAGAACCAAAAACGAGAAATACGAGTCGCCAGAATATCTTTACAGAAGTGCTCGTACGATTTTTTGAAGCCATGTTGTTGAAATCTGTTTAAACTGAATTTTGTACAAAAAAAGTGCTAAGCTAAAACAATAGTTTTTATATTAAAATTTACCCGGAAAGGCTTTTTGCAAAAGTTGCTTATAAGCATCCATATCTTTTCCTGATTTTAAAACCTGCAGGTTAGCATTGCTGATAACAAGAAAGCTGTATTTATCAGGCGTAAGCCAGGGCACTATCCTGCTTTTTGCTACAGGTCTTACTTTGTCTATATAAGCAATAGCTGCATTTGCATCAGCAAATGGGCCTTGTAAAACCAGGTTAAACCTGTCATCCAACTGCAGATTGCTTACATCTATTTTTTGATTATAATATTTTTCTTTATTAAAACGGTTAAAAGCATTATTTGCTTCGTTGGCATATACCTTGTCCACCTTATCGAGCAGTACAACAACGTATTGTGAATCTGCGGCAACGAAACTGAAATTTTTTAGAACGACGGGCGCAGGCGCCTTTACTATAGCCGTATCTTTTCCTGCTATACCTGTGTCGCGTGGTGCCCGTCGCAGTGTGGTATCAATATTTGGTGTATGTTTCGGGGTTGCAATTGCCGGCTGAGCGGCAACTGAGGTACGACTATCTTCATTACGGGTAACCTTGAGCTTAGTAAGGTAATCTACTATTTCTTTGCGGCGTTTCAAAACATCTATCATTGTTTTCGCCTTTTCTGTCATTAAGGTATCATTATTCAAATTAGCAAGATCAGTAAGCACCCTTATAGCTGTAGTATCTTCCTGCTGCTTTATGTAATAAACCGCCTCTATATAAAGTAATTGCGGTGTCCAGTACGAATTGCCATAAAGGCTGTCGGCAACTTTTTTCTCATTTTTTGCCTCGTCAAATTTGCCTTCTATAAACATGTTATAAATATCCTCATATTTTTTTGTGGCAGCGCTGTGCTGAATATCATTTTTAGCGAGGGCGGGATTTTTTATGAGGTTTGACCACTTGCTCTGCGACGAGTCCCGTAATAACATGTTTTTGTATTCGTCAGACTTTGCCTTATTCCCGGTTTTTTGATATGCATATATCAGGTTGAACCACGCCTCTTCCTTATCGGGTGTATTTGGAAAACGTCGAAGTAATTCTTCAAATGTTTTAATAGCCGCAGGATATTCTTCCAATGGGCTTACAAATGTCTGGGCAATGGTAAATAATGCGTTCATTATACTTTTGTTACTTGCCCCTAACTTTTCTTCAGTAAGCGGAATATTTTGCTGCATTCCTTCATAAGAATTATCAGCAGCTTTTTGTTCTGTTTGTCCGGTCGCTGCAGCAGCAGTGTCGGAGACATCTGATAAATTTTGAATTTGTTTGTCTATCGCCGATTTCCTTCTCCAGTTGTCCACATTTTGCCGCTCTCCCCAGCGGGCTTTAAACTCACTAAATCCACGGGCCTTAGATGAAGAATTATAGAAGTAAAAATCGCTGCTTGCGTTATTAGCCGAAAACAAATCGGGAAGCTTTTGAACCGCAGTATTTTCGCTTCCCGGTTCTTCTGCTTTCAGGCCTTGAGCTTTCAGCATAAGTTTAACCTGTTTTTTTATTATCGCGTCTCTCTGTGCTGCCGGTAATTTTGCAAGCGCCTGCAGGCTATCCTCCTTTATTATTGTTAATGTATTTGCAGCAATTTTTTGAAGCGGCGGTTTTCTGAATATAATCCTGTCCCTGTCGGCATTTGCCAGGGTGTTTATCTCTACGCTATCGTAAAAACTATAGGCCGCCGGAAAAAATTGCCTTTTATAATTTATATCTCCCAACAAAAGAAAAGACTGGCTGCGCTGCGGAGGGTTGTTTGTTGAGAAATGAACGCTTTTCAGCAAATCATTTTGAGCATTATCAACATTATTTCTTTCAAGTTCTATTTTTGCCATGGCATAATAAATTATATCCCGGTAGCTTTGATATTTTTCTCTTTTAGCCATTTTCAGCAAAGCATCTATGTTCTCCTGTATATAATTAGTTTTATCGCTGCGCTTTATCCTGATTGAATTAAGCCTTGCGTATACATCCATTACGGCGTCGGTGGTATGGCTGATACAGCGGTTATAAAAATTTACCGCATCCTCATACTTTTTTGACAACTGGTACATCTGTGCAATCAAATATTCCCAGCGGGCTTTTTCCTGTTTGTTCTGTGCTTCATTCAGCGCCTGGCTCAGGTGCCAGGCGGCGCTGTCATACGCCTGTTGTTTATAGTACCAATATGCTGTTACTTCATGCAGATCTGTCTGCAGTCTCCTGGGAAAGTTCGGATCGTTCTGCAAAATTTCTATAATTCCTGCAGCCTCGGGCAGTTCGTCCTTTTCTATATGCGTTCTTATTTGCCATATAAAGCTTTCATTCCGGCTGGGCGGCCGGCTGGTGAGCTTTGTCCATATATTGTTTTTTTCTTTTGTGGCGATGCTGAATTCTCCCTTGTCGTTGCTGGCATTGCTGCCGATAGGTATATCGTAGCCGCCTTCTTCTTTGGGAGCATAAGCAAAATTTAAATATTGTAAAGTAAATTCTGCAGAGTCAAGATCTTTTCTCAACAAGTATGCTTTCGCCATCAGCAAATACATATTGTCAATCCAACTGTTTCTAAGATCGTGCAGCAATATGCCTGCTGTACATTTATACACAACTGAATCTAAGTCGGACTTGCTTTGAGCAGTAACATCGAGCGAATAATTATAAAAAGGCAAAAGCTGCGAATAATCATCTTTAAATGCCGTTTTTGCAGCAGTTACAATTTCATTAAGCCGGTTATTTGCATTGAAGTAGTAATTGTAATGGGTGACCGTGTTTTGATATAACTTTCTTGGTATTGTAAACTTTTTCTCACCGGTTTTTTCTGAGCCTAATTTCCGGTTTTCATATTTTTTTGGCTTTTGAACTTCAATCTCCGCGCCCGGCTGAGCTTGCGCTATAGATAAAGACATCGAAGTAATAATGACTGCGACTATAAAACGTATCGTATTCATGAATAAATTCCTGGTACTTAATAAAAAAATCGACATTAATATAACGAATTTCAGGGCGTTTTGTATACTTTACTCTATGCTAACTGCTAAAATTTGGTGCATCACACGTTTTTTTAGTATAGGATCAGTGCATTTCATATTATATGATAGCTGATCCATACACCCTTTCAGAAATTAAAAGTACAGTTATTTTCCTTTTAAAAACACACTCCGGAGGGCCAATTTCTACCTTTAACCTTTACGAAACACAATAGCCGGAATAGAAGTGAATGCAGCTTTAAGCCAATATAAAATCCTTTACCTGCTTTAATGATGATAATACAGCTATTTAAAAAATTATAACATAAGGCTTACTGTAAAAAAATTTGTTTTGGTACAACTGTCATATTTATAACTAAACTTATCACTTGACTTTGTGATTATAATCAATCCGAAATGTTCGTTTATTCCTTCAACTGTATTACCGGTTCTTTCCACATCTTCCGCATTAAAAATTAATATGCCGTCAGAAACAGTTGCATATAAAACAGTTAAGTCATCCTTGTGGACGACATATTTCTTTTTTTTTGTAAAATCACCAGGAAAATCTTTTCTTTCATTATTAACGAATAAAAAAAAAGGTTCTCCTTTATCCAGTTTTGTTATTTCCAAAATTTCATCCTCTATCCGAACATCAAAACATATAAAATCATCGCCGGAATGTTTTGTGGCATTTGTAAGCAACTCTGTTAAAATCCATTTGGAACGCAGAAGAATATTATTAAAATTGCAGTGCCGCTCAAGCGCCTGGCGGATAAAAGTTAATATCGGATCGACTGCAGCATTCAACTGTCCTTTATTGTTGCTGAATGTAAACCTTCTATAGTTATTGTTTTGCAGCATTTGCTATCAATTTTCCAAATGCTTCTTCTTTTGTTTTATAAATTTTAAAGACTTTATCCATACGTATGAGGCACAAAAGATCATAAATATCCTTTTTTAGGTTTGTAAGTATGATATCTCCTTTCAACGTTAGCGCGTATTTTAGTGAAGAAACAAGGGCGCCCAAAAACGAGCTGTCTACATATTCCACTTCTTTAAAGCTCAGTATAACCTCCCGGTAGCCTTTATTTAATTGTGAGATGAGTTCCAGTTTAAATTCATCAGCGCTTTCCAGGCTTGCTTCGCTTATTTGTATTTCGGCTACAAGTATACCGCTGTCTGCTGTAGTTTTTAATAACATGTTCTAATTTTTATAAATAAATATAATACTTGCGTCATCAAGTTGCACCCTGGCGGGTTGTTTAAAACTGATGTGTTTCCTGATCATCGAAAAACTATCTTCATAGCCGAATAATGGCCTGATAGTTTCAAGAAAAAGGTAGTAATTGCTTTTATGTTCACCTTGCTCGCCATAATCTATAATACCATCGGAAAAGATTAAAAGCTGGTCACCTTTTTCCATTTCAAAAATCGTTTCATTGTACAACCCGTCAGCCATCAAACCAAGCAACAAGCCCGAAGAAGTTATTTGTTTAATCTCACGCCGCTGTTTACTATACAAAACCAAGGGCAAGTCGCCGGCACCGGAATAAAATATTTTATTTTCTTCCATATCTATCATTACTAGTGACAGGCTGGAAAGTATGTCTTGCAAAACGCCGTCTAATGAAACAAGCCTATTGATTTTCTGCAAAATGCCGGAAGTAGTAAATTTATTATCGTAAACACAAGACCGTACCGTTGCGCGTATATAACTTAAAAAACAAAAGGTAAAAAACCAGGCTTTCCACTTTTTACCCATTATATCGCCGAGCAATATAAAAGTGTACCTTTCATTTACCTTAATGAAATCGATAAAATCGCCACCGGGATAATTCTCAAAAGGCTTATGCCAAAATTTAATATCAAACCCTTCTACCGCAGGTACGTGGTCCGGGATAGATTTTATATTCAATGCCTGGGCAGCTTTTCTAAGCTCTTCTACCGACAATTGCTGCTGCTGTTTCACTGTTTGCAGCAGGTTATTAACCTTAGATATTATAACAGGCATTGGCGTGCCTTTAACGATGTAATCTATTGCCTTAAGATTTAGTCCCTGCATCATTACCTGTTCATCGGAATGAGCTGTCAAAAACAAAAAAGGGATATTTTTAAGTGCAGGATGATGCATGAGACGCTCCTTAAAATCGAAACCGCTCATGCCAGGCATTTCAAAATCAGAAACTATAATATTAGGCTGTTCGTTGTTTAATATGTTTAAAGCTTCACTGCCTGAAAGCGCTTTGAGGCAGTGATATCCCTCCGCACAAAATGCTTTTTCCATAAACTTTAGCTGAAGGAGGCTATCGTCGACCAGCAATATTTTTTTTGAAAAGACTGCTGACATTTAATTATAGGTTTCTTTACTGATATTAATAACTATAAAGTATACACCGGCCAGGATGATTAATAACGAAATAAGATCCATGATGGTTATGCCGTCGTTATCATTAAAATAAAAAATAGTAAACATTTCGAAATAAGGAGGAGCAGGTAAAATAATCATTGAGAAACCAAGGGTTATCAGTACTATCCCTGTTAAGATGAGCACTATTCGTTTGGTTACATCTTTTTTTAAGGGCTTTTTTGTGAAATTACTGTTCAACTGATGTTTAGACAAAAGCACGTCCAGGTTATTCAACAGATCTATTCGTGTCAGTTCGGGCTGATTGTCCAGCATTTCAAAAGCCGCTAATTTCTCACGCTTCAACCTGGTTTCCCGGAAGGCAGCGCTTATTTTCTCTTCAAAGTCTTTAAGCCTGCGGCTGTCCACATTTGTCTCGTCGAGCAGTTTTGTAAACTCATTGAGCTTTTGCTCGACAATTGAAATTCTTTTATCCTCCCGGTCAAAAGCCGCAATATTGTTTGATATGTTCTTCTTTATAAACAACTTGAAATATTTTGTCCTTATCACCGTTATTTATACAATAACAATTTAAAGGAGTCTTTTAATGAAATCTATATCAGTTATAACGGTAAATTTTAATCATCATTATGTGACCGAAGAATTATTATCGTCAATTTTTAAAAATAATACCTATCCGGATCTTGAAATTTTAGTTGTAGACAATGGAAGCACAATAAATCCCGTGGAGCAATGGCGAAAAAAATACCCCGGCGTTCGCTTTATCCGTTCAGATATTAACCTCGGATTTGCCGGAGGCAATAATTTAGGCATAAAAGCTGCAAAAGGTGATTATCTTTTTCTTGTAAACAACGATACAGAATTTACCGGAGGCCTTGCAGAAGAGTTGGCAAATACATTAGATAAATATCCATCTGCAGGTATTGTTTCTCCAAAAATCCGCTATTATCATTCACCTGAGATTCTGCAATATGCCGGCTTTACGCTAATGAATTATTATACTGCGCGAAACCGTTGCCTGGGTCAGTTTGAAAAAGACCAGGGCCAATATGATCACCTGAGCGGAGAAACAGGTTTTGCACACGGCGCTGCCATGATGGTAAGAAGAGAGGCCATTGAAAAAGCAGGTATAATGTCAGAAAACTTTTTTTTGTATTATGAAGAAATGGACTGGAGCGAACAAATAAAACGGGCGGGGTATACGATCAGGTTAAATATGCAGGCCCTGATCTATCACAAAGAGTCGGTCTCAGTGGGAAGTAAAAGCATGGTGAAAGAATATTTTATGAACAGAAACCGGATACTATTTATCAGACGGAACTGCTCATACACTACGCTGTTTATTTTCTGGTTATACTTTTTGTCGGTAGTTACACCACGCAATATGATAAGTTACGCAAGGCAAAACAGGTGGAACTTTATAAAAGTTTTATTCAGAGCAATTGTCTGGAATTTCACAAACAACATCAACAGTTCAAATTTAGGTTTCAGGCTAAATCAATAAATATGAAAATCATTTTTTGGGTAAGTGTTGCTTTTATCTTTTATACTTTTTTCGGGTACGGCATATTGCTTTTCATTTTAGTAAAATGCAGAATGTTTTTTATTGGTAAGAGGAAGCTTACCGATAACAATGGTAAGTGGCCAACCGTTACAGTGATCGTAGCTGCGTATAATGAAGAACGGTTTATCGGAGATAAAATTAACAATACGCTGGGGCTTCAATATCCCGAAGACAAAATAAAATATATATTCGTAACAGATGGATCAACGGATCGCACCCCTGAAATTATCTTACAATATTCAAAAATTGAGCTGCTGCATTCTTCCGAACGAAATGGTAAAATAGCTGCCATTCACAGAGCTATGCAGCGGGTGAAGACCGAAATTGTAATATTTACAGATGCAAACACTTTTTTAAACCACGATGCACTTCTTAAAATTTGCCGACACTATAGCGATCCCTTAACCGGGGCCGTTGCGGGCGAAAAGAGGGTGCATGCCGGGGAACGGGCAGATGCTACTGCTGGCGAAGGATTTTATTGGAAATATGAATCGAAATTAAAAACATGGGATTCTGAACTATACTCAACAGCAGGGGCTGCGGGCGAACTGTTTAGTATACGAAACAACCTGTACGAGCCTGTAGAGCCGGATACAGTTCTGGACGATTTCATGATTTCAATGCTTATAGCACAAAAGGGGTATCGTATAGCGTACGAACCACAAGCTTTTGCCATTGAAGGCGGATCGGAAAACATTGCAGAAGAGCTTAAGCGTAAAATAAGAATAGCTGCCGGTGGCATACAATCCATCTTTCGGTTAAGAGCATTACTCAATCCTTTTCGTTACCCTGTACTTTCCTTCCAGTATGTAAGCCACCGAGTTTTACGCTGGACAGTCACACCTTTTTTAATGGTTCTTGCGCTGTTATTAAACATCATGCTTGCTTATTCTGCCGATGAAATGCTGTACAAAATTCTCCTTATGCTGCAGGTTGTTTTTTACGCCTCATCTGTAACGGGATGGCTGCTCGAGAAAAAAGAAGTGAGGGTAAAACTTTTATTTATTCCCTATTATTTTGTTATGATGAACTATGCGGTAGTTGCCGGTATACAAAGGTACTTTTCCGGCAGACAAAGTGCAATATGGGAAAAAGCTAAAAGAAGATGATGAATGAAATAATAGGATAATTGATGCAGGCCTAATGTTGTCGGCATCGTTTGTTTAATTTTTACTTTTAGCGATTTCAGAAAAAAAACACAAACAAACATTTACAGATCTGCACGTACCGCAATTTCTTTTCCCGGAAATAATAATTTGCTAATTCGTTTTATTATTCCTTTTATCAATCCGCCATCCATTTCAATACGGCGATCAGTTGTCCATACAAGGGCTTTTGCATTAGTTACATAATGAAGTTTTCCAAAACCTTTATTACGTAGTTTCAATGCAAGCCATCCATCTTCATTGCTGCCTGGCGGATGATGAAACCCTTCAACTGCGAGTCCCTGTTGTTTTCTAAATCCTGAGTTGAAACCATATACGTTTACCGCTTCTTCCTTAAAATATTTATTGATATACCTTATTACATCAGCCATATATTCATAAAAAAAATAAACAACTCTCGGAGTTGAGGCAACAGGAATAAATGAAAAACGCCCATAAGTAGCAGCTATCTTTTCATTTGATGCCAACGGCTTTACCATCTGCTCAATCCAGGCCGGCGGATAAATTGCATCAGCATCAGCATTCAAAATGTATTTGCCGCGCGCAAACTGCAAGCCTGCATTTCGTGCAGCAGTTATGCCCTTTTTTGTTTCGGTTATGCATTCGATGCCAGTTGCTTTAACCAATGCCTCTGTTTTGTCAACCGAATTATTATTAACAACAATAATTTGCACCGGCCGGGAAGTGGCATTTGCAGTTAGCGAGGCTAAAGTTTGTAAGATGTTTTTTTCCTCGTTAAAGGCTGGTATGACAATAGAAACTTCAGGATGACCATTAGATAATTTTGTATAATTTTTTTGTATAATACTAATCAGTTCCTCCGGGGCAGTCTGTAAGGCCCAAAATTTTTTTATATGCAGGGGGATAGCAACAGGTCTCATTTATTTAGTTCTATAATGAATGGTATGGGTAATTATAATTAAGGTGCAATTGCCACAACTTTCAGGTCGTGGATAAAGAATAATAGATAACAGGCTGTAGCCAAAAAATAATCGCACTTTCGATCCACTTACAAACCTAAAATCTAAAAACACCCGACAAAAAAGCTTTTACTGAAGAATAATGCAATAATTTTTAAATGCGCTTCATTCGAAAGAACGTCGGCTAAAGCAATACCTGAATTTTCTAAGACCACGACACCTAAACGTCGTGACAATTTATAGTCACCCAAATCGTCATAGAGCCTTTATTTTTAAGGTTATCAGATTTTGTATTACCTGTTTTTTTTGTTTTTTTTTAAACTGGCTGCAAACAGCAGCGCTGAAAATTTACACACTTTCTTTTTGAAATAACGCGGGAATAGTTTTAAGTATCAAAAAAATATCATTTCTGAAACTATGTTTTTTTGTGTACATGTTATCAAGCATTAAACGCTCTTCTTCAGACATCTCACCTTTACCTCTTTTTTCTACCTGCCACAACCCTGTAATACCCGCGGGAGCCATGAAGCGAAGTGCATATTTATCTGTAGTTAATTTTTCTGCTTCGTACAATGGTAAGGGCCGGTTGCCCACTATGCTCATATCGCCTTTCAATACATTCCATAATTGAGGTAATTCGTCAATGCTTGTGTTTCTTAGCACTTTTCCCACCGGGGTAATACGCGGATCATCTTTCAATTTGTAAAAGGCAGACTGGCTTTGATTCTTCCTGTTGTACAAATACTGCTTTTCGCACCATGTACTACCGTCTGAAAATAGCCGGTTGCGGCACATGCAGCTCTCTTTTATGCAATCTTCGCACAATGCGTTTTCATTTTCGTCTTCCTGGTCACATTCTGCTTTTAAACTACCATACTGATTCAAATGTTTATAATCCTTTAACCTTTTGTCTGCGTCCATGTACATCGACCGCAGCTTATAAAATTTAAATACTTTATAACCGGAGCCAACCCGAAGTGAGTAGTAAAATATGCTGCCTTTAGATTCCAGTTTCAGCAAAGCCATTACAATGAGAAACAACGGCGATAAGAAAAGAAGCGCCGTACCTGAAACTATTATATCAAATACCCGTTTTTTTAAAGGAGTTTTGTAAAAGTGAATTTTATTAACCGCCATGTTGTGTTTTAAAGTATCCCAATACTTTATACAAAAATTAACCCTCTTTTCTATATGATCTTTTTTTAAGGGTATTTTAAAAATGTCAGTTATTCCATTTTTTATTGCATTATCAATCAGCTTTTTATTGATTTGATTGGAAACAAGAAAAAAAGGAACATTTGGAAATTCTGCCTCCTGTAAAATTTTCAGCGCATGTACGCCTATCGGCCCCAAAACTTCCCCCTGCGCTATTACTGCTATAATATTAGTTTTATCCTTCTTAAACGATTTGGCAAGATCGGCAGCATTACTAAATTGCATAAAGTTGAAGTTGTCAAAACTGCAATTTGTCAATACGTTATAATTAGCTGCATCTACGTTTAAAAAAGCAATAATGTTGTCTTTTACAAACGCGTTCTCATTGTTCATGCTGAACAGGTTAATTAAGAAGTTAATTGATTTCGACGACTTAAAATTATTCTTATCCTGGCTTCTAACTCCCTTGGGTTGAAAGGTTTGACCACGTAGTCATCTGCACCTGCTTCCAGGCACTTTATTCTTACGTCGGTACTGTCTTCACCTGAAAGCATGAGTACAGGAATAGTGCTAAACAGGCCGCTTGCTTTAAGTTGTGTAAGCAACTCAAAGCCGCTTATATGGGGAATATTAAGGTCTGAAATAATAATATCAGGCAGGTTTCCCTTATACAAATAAGAGAGTGCATCAAGCCCGTTTTTAAATGTTATTACCTCAAACCGCCCTTTCAAAGAATACTGTACTATTTTTTGAATAGAAACAACGTCCTCAATTATCAAAACCTTTGGAAGATTCGTATCAGTGGTGCTCATACTTTTAAATTTCTTATCCATATAACGCTAAGGGCAACGAAAATATTTTAATAAGAAATTGTTTATATTTCTAATAGAATTTTTTAACCCACTACGCAAAGGTTTTTTTTATGCAGGTTGTATAGTTATAACTGTTAGTCGGTTGTTTTTCCTGGCACGCTCACTAAACCATAGAAATTACAATTCCGGTAAGAAACTTGCCAGAATTCTAAATGTTGTCTTTAAATTTATTAATACTGCCGTTCTCAGGCTAAATATTGCGGCAGCGGGATAGCAATGACAATAGTTCTAAAGATTAATAGCCCCACTTTTACAAATGTTATTAATTTTAATGGATACAAAATAACCTTGATATAACTGACACAACGAGCTGAAATAAGACACAAGTTACTCCACTTTTGCATCAGTTATTTCTGCTCTTTGCAATCCTTCACCGGCAGCGGCTGAAGCTTCTTTTCTTGGCTGCAGCAGTTTTGCTATCAGCCCTGTCCATCCCGTTTGATGCGATGCTCCTACACCTCGTCCGCTGTCTCCATGAAAATGTTCGTAAAACAAAATATAATTGCAAAAGTTATGATCGAACTGCAGTTTATCATAATTTCCGTTGAATGGTCTGCGACCGTTTTCATCTTTCAGAAAAAGCTTTGATACACGCCTGGTAAGGTACTCTGCCACTTCGAGCAGGGTGATATATTGGCCGCTTCCTTTCGGGCATTCTATTTTAAAATCATCGCCATAATAATAATGAAAACGCTGCAGGCTTTCGATAATGAGGAAATTTGCGGGCATCCACACAGGGCCGCGCCAGTTGCTGTTTCCGCCAAACATTCCCGTTGTCGACTCTCCCGGGGCGTATTGAATGCTGAAGTCTGTTCCGTTCAAATCAAACTCGTAGGGATGCTTCTCATACACTTTGGAAAGAGAGCGCACCCCGTACTCACTGAGAAACTCGTTTTCGTCGAGCATACGCTCAAGTATTTTTTTCATCCGATGCCCGCGCAATAAGCTCAGCAAATGTTTTTCTCCTTCGTTTTTATCCTCCCATCTTGATACAAGATTAGAAAGGTCGGGACGGTTATTCAAAAACCATTTTAACCGCTTTGCAAATTCCGGAGCTTCTTCCAATAACTTCTGATCTAATACTTCCACGGCAAACAACGGAATTAAACCTACCAGGCTGCGCACCTTTAGTTTCATACTGCCATCATTTTGCAGCTTCAAAGTATCATAATAAAAGCTGTCTTCATCATCCCACAGCCCCATTGTTTTATCGCCCATACTGGCCATTGCGTTGCAGATGTATAAAAAGTGCTCAAAGAATTTCGTGGCCATGTCCTGGTACACCGGATTGCTGCGGGAAAGTTCTAAAGCAATACGCATCATGTTGAGTGAGTACATTGCCATCCAACTGGTGCCATCGGCCTGCTCTATAGAAACGCCTGCGGGCAAAGTCGCGTTTCTGTCGAAAACGCCAATATTATCCAGACCTAAGAAACCGCCCTGAAAAATGTTATTGCCTTCGGTATCTTTGCGGTTTACCCACCAGGTAAAGTTGATCAGCAATTTATGAAATACAGACTCTAAAAACGAAACATCCCCTTTGTCATTGTTATTTTTTTCGTCAATTTTAAACACGCGCCACGTAGCCCAGGCATGAACAGGCGGATTTACAGCGCTAAACATCCACTCGTATGCCGGCAACTGACCGTTGGGATGCATGTACCATTCTTTGGTCAGCAGCAGCAATTGCGATTTTGCAAACTCAGGATCTATTAATGAAAACGGAATACAATGAAATGCAAGGTCCCATGAAGCATACCATGGATATTCCCATTTATCGGGCATAGAAATAATGTCAGCATTATTAAGATTTCCCCAGTCGTGGTTTCTTCCCTGCAGGCGCGATGGAGGAGGCGCAGGTTGTGCAGGATCACCTTTCAGCCACTGGTCAACGTCGTAATAATAAAACTGCTTAGTCCACAGCATGCCTGCAAAAGCCTGTCGCTGTACCATTTTTTCCTCTTCTGAAACTATTTCATTTTGCATTGAGGCATAAAATTCATCCGCTTCAAAAATTCTTTTATTAAAAATGCTGTCAAAATCTTTGAAAGGGCTGCGGTGGTCTGCACATAGCCTTAAACGTATAGTGGCTGATGCTTTTCCTTTTATGGTCAAATCATAATTTACCGCTGCTTTGGTTCCATACGGATCGGGGTTGGTTGCTTTTTCGTTTTTATGGATCAAAAGATCATTGATGCCATCTTTTACAAAAGGGCTTTTATTATCAACGCCATACAGTCTTTTCAAATTGGATTCATTATCACAAAACAAAAGCGGCGCTTTATTTTCAAGATGTAATGATAGCTGACCAAGCGTTTCGTGATAAATTAAAACATCATCATTGTTTGATGATTTCAGGTGCGGCTTGTAATCGCTATACCCCCACGACCAGGTATTGCGAAACCACACCTGGGGCAATACATTGATTGCTGCCTCTTCAGCACCCCTGTTGTGTATGGTAAGTTTTATGAGTATATCTTCTTCGGCAGCTTTTGCATATTCAACAAAAACATCAAAATATTTGTCTTCATTAAAAATACCTGTATCGATTAATTCAAATTCCGGCTGAAATTTATTACGATTTCGGTTCTCTTCTACCAGTTGTGCATAAGGAAATGCTGTTTGCGGATACTTGTACAACATCTTCATATAGGAATGCGTAGGTGTTGAGTCTAAGTAATAATACAGCTCTTTTACATCTTCACCATGATTACCTTCATTTCCCGCCAGGCCAAAAAGCCTTTCTTTAATAATCGGATCTTTTTTATTCCAAAAGCTTACTGCAAAACAAAGCAGTTGGCGATTATCAGAAATGCCTGCAATGCCATCTTCTCCCCAGCGCCAGGCCTTGCTTCTTGCCATATCATGTGTGAGGTATTCCCATGGTTTTTCATTCGCACTGTAATCTTCCCTGACGGTCCCCCATTGGCGGTCGGAAACATATGGTCCCCATTTTTTCCATTTCCTCTTTTCCTCTGTTATTTGTTGTAAACGTTTGTGTTCCTGTGTCATAGCATTTTTTAGCGATTTAAAACCTGAAGTGATTTACGACTGCCTGAAGCGACGTAAGTAAGTTGTTTTTTTACCCGGGCAGACCATTTATGGCGGCAACAATTGCAAAGATTACAGGAGCTGCACACAATCCTGCTGTAAAATTGAAAATGAGAATATATCAGGAACCCTTTTGAAAGGCTTAAAGTTTTGTTTGATACGATTTTAATTTTATTTATAAAATCAATTACAGGATTTTTTGCAGCAATTAAAAGTATTATAATAATTAAAAGCGTTCATCCTTTTAAGCCTTTCATGTATCTGATTTAAATTGGTAAAGCTACTGTGTTTTGTTACTTGCTTATTCAATTGTGAAGTACGACTGTTTAAATTTTTACTTTCTGCATGTCTGAAATTACAAAAAGCACCATAAATCAAAGCGCACTAAACCTGCCCTTACTTAGAATATTCCTGCAGCAGCCTCTTTTCCTTTTCATTCAGGCTATTCATTCCCTTCTTATGAATCTTTTCAAGAACCCTGTCAAGTTCTTCCTGGCTATTTTTCTTTTTCAGGTTGTATTTATCCTCTTTGGTAAGGGTACGACTATTATTGTAGTAGAAGTTATCAACGAGCAACGCACCCGGCTTCTTTATGATAGTATATATGAAAATGATAGCAGGAACCGCTATAATTAAAATAGTAACGAAATTATTAACCAGTGCCGAGGGATGAAGCAATACAGCAAGCAGCATGCCCGTAAGTCCTCCTCCTACGTGTGCATCGTGGCCAATATTATCTGACCTTGAGCGAATTGCATAAATTGAAAACAAGAGATACCCTAATCCGAATAACCACGCAGGCAGAGAAAGCGGCAGGAAGAACAACCCGATTCGCATGCCGGGAAATAAGGCGATAGAACTAAACATGATACTGAAAACCGCGCCCGATGCGCCTACGGAACTATAAAAACTGTCATTTTTGTGAATTAACAGGCTGAACAAGTTGCCACCTAAAATTCCGGCCACATATACTAATATAAACTCTCCGGCACCAATGTATGATATAAGCCCGGAGCTAAAAAAATATAAAGCCAGCATATTAAAGATAAGGTGCATCCAGCCAATATGTAAAAAACCTGAAGTAAAAAGGCGTTTGTAATCTTTATATACCATTACCTGTTCTACCTGGAATTTGTACCTTGTAAAAAAGGAATAATCCTTAAACCCCCTGTAAGAGAAAATGAAATTTGTTATGATTAAAAAGAAAGTAATGAAGCCTGGGTTTTCCATGAAATAAATTTTTCTATAAAATGTTCAACTCAAGTTATTGAAATAATCAGAACAGCGATAAATGTTCTCAGGCTTTTATAAATATTTAGCAGAATTTAATAATAAGTTTTCTTTCTACCTACTATTACCATTTGTCTTTACTTTGTTGTCTTCTGTAGTCTTTTTCAGTTCTTCCTCTTTCAGATTGGTATCAAGCCTTTCTTTTTTAATATCAATTCTCAAACGCCCGAATGCGCCCATATAGACATTAGCAATCCAGACAAGAGAAAAGCCGCCTATTACATATCCCCTCCAGTCATTAAAAATTAAATGGTACCGTGTGATGATTAAAAACAAAATAGTGACATAGTGACTAAAACAATATTCGCAGGTAAACAGGTAAAAGAATTTTCTTTGCAACAAAGAGTTGCAATTTTTACTTTTATCTGTACAATATTCTCTTGGTTCTTTGAATACTTCTTCGTGTGTTACTGTCCATGCTATACAAGCAATGGGAATGGCAAGTAAAAAAAGATATATAACCTGAAGACTTAGCGGTAAATCCATTACATTTTATTTTGGGCAATATTTCTTTTACCATAAATATTTTGCCACCAATTAAGGGGAATGTAATGTACAAAACTTAGAGAAAAAATGTTGTAAGATTTAGAAAAAAGTAAAGACTATAAATATAAATTAAGCTTATAACAAATGACTGATTTTATACTTATACAAATATTTACATGTCTGCTATCTATTTATTATGCTCCTGCAGAGCAAGAAAAATGAAGCCATAACTAAATGACATTGACCGAAGGTAATAGCAATTGCAGCACAATCAAAATTACCCACACTATCGATCAAAGAACCAAAAAATTTGATTTTAAAAAATCAATTTAAACCAGAGTCAAATAAAGGATTTTCATTTGAGTCCGGCGTTTCATCCTTGTTTTCGTTCCATTCTACTATAAAATTATTTTTCCCTTTGCCTACAATGATGCTCATAAAATGAAGTTGTATCAGCTCGAGCATAGATAGAAAAAGAAAAATCGCATGAATCCGATCGTTGCATTCCTCAAAAATTCTTTCAAATGCAACAATTTTTTCCTTGTTTGCCAATTCAAAAACAAATTCCCGGCTTTGCTCCATTGTATAATTGTAGGGAACGACGGTATGAACAGGTTTGTTTTGCCGTGCATGAACTTTTAGCATGACTTTTTCGAAAGATTTCATCAGCTTAAACAAAGTAATATTTTGTATTTCTGTTCCTTCGCCGGCCGTTTCACCTACAGTACTTAATTCTCTTTGCAGGTTACCCCTTTTTACCATTAACATTCTGAGCGCTTCCATTTCTGCCATTTTCACAGCAGCTTCTTTAAATCTTTTATATTCAAGTATCTTATCTACCAACTCCTGCCGGGGATCTATTTCGTTGCCCAGCGGATCAATTTCTTTTCTTGGTAATAACAACCTGGCTTTTATTCTCATTAGTGTCGAGACAAAAAGGATGAACTCGCTGCTTAACTCTATATTTAAAGAGTCCTGTGAGTGGATATAAGCAAGAAAATCGTTGGTAATTCTTGTAATAGGAATATTGTAAATATCTAATTCGTCTCTTTCTATAAAAAATAACAAAAGATCAAACGGTCCTTCAAACTGCGGAAGCTTTATTTGATAAGTTTCGGTTTTCGACATTAAAAGCAGTGTAAAAAAGTTAAGTACATCTATAAATGCTTATAGACACACAGAATGTATTTGATAGAGATTTATCTTTTGATTTTGTTTTTCAACAAGACCTGCCGTTTGCTCTTTTTATTTTCCCTTACAATAATAAATTTTCTTATCAACCTGATATAAAAACCTGCTCTATCTGAGGCAAACTTTATGAAACAGTGACAGCCTCCTCTGTTGCCTTCGCTATAACGGGAGAATCACTTTTTAGCAAACCTGCGGGAACGTGTAGTTCACCCGTGGCTGCATCAATCAAACCGTTTCGCTCATCTTCTATATTCGTTGCCTGTGTATATACATCACCGGCAATAGAGCGTTTGCGTAATTCCTCTTTAAAGAGTCTTATCTGTTCTGTACGTTCTTCATCATCTTTTGGTCCGCCATATTCAACAAATCCAAAACCACCCCACTCACTCACTACCAATGGTACCTGGCGGCGGTAAAAGAAAGGATCACCAACCACAAGGGGAAAAGCGGCCACGCCTACCAGCTCTCCGGCTACCAACTGATCGAGCATCTGACGCCAGCGCTGAATTTCAGGGGTATAGAGATGTGCTGTCAATATATCTGATTTCAGGCGGCCTTCAAAAGATATATGCTGCCATCCGTCATTATCAATAACCAGGAATTGCGGGTGTGCAAGCTGCATGTAGTGATAAGTATCCATAATATACTTGCGCGTTTCCTGATTGGTAGCAATGTCCTGGGCACCCCAGTCCTCGTTGTACAAACTCCAGATGACAACGGAAGGATGCGTACCGATAAGCGCCAGCATTCGCATCAATTCGTCCCGGTGATTTTGACGGCTTTTAAAATTGGAACGGTGCGGACTGGGTACCTCGACCCAAAGCAACATGCCTATTTTATCAGCCAGGTTATAAATACGAGGGTCTACACCTGCAATGTGAATGCGCACGAGGTTGCAGCCAAGGTCTTTCATTGCAAGCATGTGAAGTTTAATTTCTTCATATGTAGCAGCCCCGGGCTGATACAGTATACCATCAAGATAAACTGATTTATTATTCAAAAAGATGTGGCACCCGCGTGCTTCTATTTTGCGCAGCCCAAATCGTGTTTCTATCTCTGAAACATGCCCTTCAGAATCTATCAATTGGGCCACAAGCTGGTATAAATATGGATCTTCGGGTGACCACAGTTTTGCGTTGGGCACCTCTATTACCAGTCGTTGCTGCTTCTGGCCTTCTTTAAGATCTAATGGAAAATCAGAGACAGCAATGGGTTCGTCTCCTTCATGCTTTCTGCTATACACCTTTAACCTTATAGTATAAAGACCCGCATCATGAATACGGGTGGTAAAGTTGAACCGTACCATATTGTCTTCTACAATAGAAACCACTCCCACCCGGGACCTCAGCCGGTTTCGTTCAACGGGTTCTAACCAGATGCTTCGTACCGCTCCTGTATAGGTCTGATACCAGATGCCTCCGCGCTTGTAAACATGAGATTCCTGCTTACCCCTGGGAATATCCGCATCCATTGTATCAGCAATACGAACTGTAAGCCGGTTAACAGGTTGTAATAATTCTTCAGGAAGCTCGTACGAAAAAGAGGTGTATTCGCCTACGTGCACTTCCTCCCCCTCAACAGTTTTCAGGATAACCCCGTTAAGCCATACCATTGTTTCATACCCGCACGCACCAAAAGTGAGTTGCAGAAGTGAATGAGAAGCTCCGTTTCCATTAACACGCTGTGGTAAAGGAAAATCGCGCTCGTACCAGGCTACTATTTTATCCTGCCAGGCCACAGACATCGGCTGCCCCTTGGCTTTAGCCATATGCTCTTCTATAGCGCCCGGCCAATGGGCAGTATGATCATATTTATAGCCCATATACCATCGTTCCTGCAATCCCTTATCTTCAAGATCGAGGGTAAAGTTCCATTCTCCGTCGAGAAGTACAGGTGTATTTGACCGTATAACTGCACGGGGCAATGGATTTATAAAATTATCTTCAGCAAATACTTCTTCCTTACTTTTAGAAGTGCTGTAATTAGGATGTTGTAATACCATAAGTTGTAATCAAATTAAATCTAAAAAGTTCAAAAACAGCGATAAGGTAAAGGTTATTTATAGTTATGTAAGTAAATCTGACATTATCCTGTATTATCCTTCAAATCATCTCCTGCCAAAACAAGATAAAACCTTTTTTGCAGAACAAGATTAATTCCATCTTTTATAATACGATAATTCCTTTTGTTAAAGTATAGCGTTTTGGCAGTATCAGGGAGATTTATTACAATTCATATCGGGTAATTTGTAATAATAAAACGAAATTAATTATATATTATTTGAAACGAAGTAAATAATAAAACCCTTTTCTTTTTGAGCTAATATAAATTATCCTCAAAATTCAAAATCTTATATTGTAAAAGGAAAATAAGATATAAACTAATGTGTACAACTATGCAAATATCATTAGTCGTCTTTCGAGCGGTTCTTCATCAATAAAGCCCCTTTGAGCTTTGCAGCGGGGGAGACAGCAAAAGCCGTTAAATTGCCTTCTTCCGCAATATTTGGAAAATTTCATAAAAATGATCTTGTTTTGCGGGCAGATAATTTATGTAATTAAATATATTCACTATCAGAACTCAAGCGTTTTCCGCCTTCTGTAAAGGTTTTTATTTTTAACTGATGTATTATTTAATATTTGGATTCCTATACCTGTTCTCTTTACTTCCGTGGAGAGCGTTGTATTTTTTAAGCGATTGCAGCTATGGGTTGCTTTATTACGTTATTGGTTACCGTCGTCAGGTGGTAATGAGTAATCTTACAATCGCCTTTCCAGAAAAAACACAGCAGGAAAAAATTAAAATTGCTAAAGAATTTTATCATAATTTTCTTGATACATTTATCGAGACCATTAAATTTTTATCTCTTTCTGATAAAGAATTTTCAAAAAGACTCACCGGTAATTTTGAACTTTTGTCAGAATTATATTCTACGGGCAAAAATGTTCAGCTCCAGTCAGGCCACTTTTTTAATTGGGAATACATGAACTGGGGGTTATCGAGGAACAGCCCTTACCCTTTGATTGGTGTATACGCGCCGGTTTCAAACAAAATATTCGATAAAATAATATTTAAAATGCGAAGCCGGTATAATGCTATTTTGGTCTCTGTTTACGAGTTTAAAAATAAGTTTCACCAGTTAGCAAAGGGGCGTTACGCTTTAGCACTTATAGCCGATCAAAACCCGGGAATTTCTGAAAAAAGTTATTGGCTTCCTTTTTTTGGAAAATTAACCGGCTTTGTTACCGGCCCTGAAAAAAGTGCGCGAATAAATAATACCGCTGTTGTATTTGCACATTTCTATAAGGTAAAAAGAGGGTATTACCATGTAAATTTTGAATTGCTTACTACGGAACCAAGACAATTTGCAAGAGGTGAATTAACTAAAAAGTATGTAAGCTATCTTGAAGATTGCATTAGAAAAAAACCTGCTAATTATTTATGGAGTCATCGAAGGTGGAAGCATGAATTCAGAGAAGAATTTAGAAAGCAAATGATTTAAAGCAAAGATTTGGAAAGTTGGATGGTTAATCCGCTAAAAACTGATGAGTTTGAAATTAAAATAACATAAAACAATAAGCGTAATTATATAATGTCTGCAGAAATTCTTTTATCAATTTGCATCCCAACCTACAACAGAAGTTTTTATCTTGATACTTGTCTGCAAAGCATTGTAAGGCAGGTTGGAAACAATGATGAGGTAGAAATAATAATCTCAGATAATGTATCTGAAGATAATACAAGAGAAATAGCAAATTTGTACGTGAGGAATTACAATAATGTCAAATATTTCAGAAACGATACTAATATAGGGGGAGATAAAAATTTTATTGAGGCATTAAAACGTGGAAATGGAAAGTATTTAAAGCTAATGAACGATTACCTTGGATTTAAAGATAATTGCGCACTTAAAACGCTGGAAATAGTAAAGACTCACGCTGAGAGTAAAGAAGTGTTGTTTTTTGCAAATGGCCTTTCATATCTGAAAAAGAAAGAATTCCATTATTCAAAAGATTTAAATGAGTTCCTTAGAATTTCTTCTTATTGGTCTACATGGATTGGATCGTTTGGTATATGGAAAGAAGATTTTTGGTCTATCATCGAAAACTATAATTTTAAGACTCAGAGTTTTATGCAAACAGAACTATTATTTGAAAGCGTTATCCTTAGAAAAAAAGCGGTAACATTCTCGATGGAGATATTTATTTCCCAAGATGTAATTAACAAAAAAACAGGCTATAATTTTTTTGATCTTTTTATTAATACATATTTAAATAGAATAATTGTAGGATTAAAAAATAATAAAAGAATTACATATCGAACTTACGTTCTTGAAAAAAACAGGTTTTTTACCAATTTTATTTTTAAATGGTATAAAAGAATTAAAATCAAAAAAGATCATTCTATTGATTTTGATATTAAAGGCATGGAAAATGTGATTTTTAAAGCTTATAAGTATAGTCCTATATTTTACCTGTATTTACTCTATTTGCCTTTTTATATGATTGGTTTTTATATAAAAAAATTGATTAGATTTTTTAAATCAAACTAGTTTTTTAAAGGTAAACCCAGATTTTGCTGAATTTCGGTTTTTGCAATTAGTCACCTAAAAAAGTATAAGAAGATTTGACTGCTCCTCACGCTCCATATGATAAATCGTCTTTAAATAATTTGGTTGATAATCAAATTCCACCCCTTGTTTCCATTGTGCTTGCCACTTACAATGGTGAAAAATACCTGGCAAAGCAACTTGAGACGCTTTTCAGGCAAACTTATGGAAACATTGAGATCATTGCGGTAGACGATTGCAGCAGCGATAAAACCGTAGAAATTTTGAAGGAGTACTCACAAAGGCACGGCAACATGAAGGTTTTTGTAAACGAATACAATCTTGGATTTATAAAAAACTTCGAAAAAGGCTGCATTTTATCAATCGGAGAATATATTTCACTGTGCGATCAGGACGATTATTGGGTTATTGAAAAAGTTGAAAAAATGGTGGAAGCAATTGGAGACTCTGCCATTGTATACTGTGATTCTACAGTATGCGATGAAGATTTAAAATCAAAGGGTGTCAAAATATCTGACCTGGTCAATTTTAAGTCTTGGAATAATTGTCTTCAACTCGCAGTTTTTTGCCGCATTTACGCACATGCAATGCTTTTTAAAAGGTCTTTATTTAATGCAGCTTACCCGTTTCTCGATGTGATCCCGCCTGACTGGTGGCTGCCTTATCTATCTACTTTTCAGGGAGGAATTAAGTATTTGCCCGAGCCACTGGTTTTGTACCGACAACACGCCGAGAATGTGTCTGGTGTGATTGGCAGCAAAAGAAAAAAGCAAAACAAACTCAGCAGGGCTGAAAGAAACGAGATAGAAAAGGAAAAAATAAGGACACGGATTCATACGTTTTACAAAGTCTGCCCTGATAAAATGGTCAAAGAGAAAGAAGTATTGTACAATTTAATGAAGAGCTACGAAAGTTTTTCCCTGACAAATAACTTCCGTCGTTTTGCTCTTTTTTTACATTATCGAGATATTTTTCTGGCTGTAAAAAAACATTCTGCTTCGCACAGGTTTTTTTTCTGTTTTAAAATGTTTGTAAAGATTAAATAATGTTCTCGAACCTCTTACCTGTTCCTTATCCACTTTTTTATTTTTTTGTATATGTCTTCCTTTCGGGGTGCAGGTTTTCCATCGTGCGTTAAGCGATTTTCATAATGAAATGTAAGCTGCTGAGCATAGTTTTTCTCATCATCATTGCCGCTGCTTAAAACCGTAATGTAGGGAAGCACCCGACCATTTAACATCCCATTTTCTGAAATTGTCCAATAACCGCTTCGTTTAGCAAACGGCTTATTCATATTATTTTCGGGCATACCATTTTCAATAAAATAGTCAGCATGAAAGATTTCAGGATTAAGCTTTTTTAATCTTTTTGTTCCTTTTCTTTCATTTCGCCAGGGATGTTCACCTTTCAAAAGCTGCTTGAGCAGGTACTGTTTATCCCACAATGTTATTTGATGTGACATTAAAAATTCAGACTTCTTATTGTCAATTGCTGCAATGTTGAAACCTTCGATAAAAATGGAAGTTGGAACTGTTTTATATACCTGCGAACTGTTCAGTTTCACCTGTTTCCATTTATTAGCAATTGTGAGATCAAAGAGCTCTTTAAAAAAAATATTACCAACATCCTTATCAAGCCACATATCTTCCTGTAAGTAAAGGATGTACTCTTCCGGAATTTCTTTTAGAAGAACAGCAAGCCTGTCACTCCATTCACCCTTGCCGGACAAAATATTTTCAAAACCATTAATATTTATATTTTTTTCTTCTGTGGCAAAGTAGTATTTACAGGGAATTTGAAAGTCCCAATGACGTGAAAAAAAATATTCGAAACCTTTATATAAAAATTCGTACCTGTCGCAACTGTGTACCAGTACGGCAACTCTATTAGTATTGTCCGTCATATAAGAAAGATAAAATGTGAGCTATATGTATGTTAATATTACTTATCAAAATACTAAAAATTGGCATATTAATTTTGATACGGGAAAAGCTTATATCAGTAATTCTTTTATCTAAAAGAACTGCATATTTATTTATAAATATTCATAGGTTACTTTTTTTCTCACTTATTTTTTCTTCAAGCGCCTGAGCTAAAGCCTTTTCTAACCTCGCAGGATTCACCTCGCGTATGCAATGGCAGGCCGATTTATTACCCTTGCAATCTGTGCACAATTTATCTAACACAAACACCTGGGCTTTCGGTCCCAATGGCGCCCATCTGCCGGGATGAATTGGTTTAATCGGAGGATAAATCCCAAATGCATCTTTACCCAAAGCGGCCGCCAGGTGAATTGGCCCTGTTCCGCTTGCGATTAGCCCGTCGCAGGCTGCAATAAAAGACATAAATTCACTCAAATTCATTAGACCGGTAATGTCAGTTACGCTATCTCCTGCTTCATCAAAAATTGGCTGCAGTAATTCCCGCTCTTTCTCCACTCCTGAAATAAATATTTTAAATTTTTCTATCTCAAGAAGTTTGATAAGTTGAATGAAGTTTTGCAATCCCCATTCACGCCCGTTTCCCTGCGATTTTGGATGAAGAATGAAATTATATTTATCTTTTTCAATTAGAGAAGCGAATTTTACAGGCAATGCTTGTATGTTTTCCAAAGCAAATGAAGCCCCGATTTCAGCAAGTGAAAATTCCCTTGTAATGCCAAAAGGTTCTAATAGTTTTATGTTAAGTTGAGCCTCATGCAGTAAAGAGTTTTTTCTGCTAAGTTTTATTAATTTGTTACATGTCAGCCAATGATATATCCGATTTGTTGTTCCTATCCGCGTCTGAATTTTTATTTTTTTTGCCGTAAAGGCAATAGCAGGAACAGGCAGAACATGTAAAATCGCTTCAGGCTTTTCACCCATAACCGTTACCGTTCCATTCATAAAATTTTTTACATCAATAAACTCGTCCACGCTTTTACATGCTTCTATCACAGGTCTTGTATAAGCTTTACCCATAAAGCCAATTTTAACACCCGGAAAATATTCTTTTAAAACCGTGGCAACAGGCAAGGTTAACACAACATCTCCAATGCTGTCTGTACGACTGATAATAATGTTGTTTGGAATAAAACTCAATGCTGTTTAAATTTTTTATTTGTAAGTCTGTTAGCAAAATTGCTCTACCGGATAATTAAAGAATTTTTATTCAAAATCTTTAATAAACCTGTAAAGGTTAAACTTATTTTCAGCCTCTTTTTTTGCTTTAATCTTCTTAAAAAGATTTTCTTTATTGATATTGCTCATTCTTCGTGCCTGGATGAGATGATAAGCCTTTTCTGTAAGCAGCCAATAATGTTTATCCGGGTTTTTATTAAAAAGCTGATGCAGTTTTATTTTTTCAAATAAAACTGCTATCCCTGCGTTTTCCGATGCAACCGTTTTCACCACAGGAACTTCATAAGATGAGCCGTCTCGGGAAGGATACAAAATTTGCTGAAGGTTTTTAACGAAAATGTCTGCCCCTGGTCTGTCAGCTTTATTTACGACAAAAATATCTCCTATTTCCATCAGTCCGGCTTTCATTGTCTGCACTTCATCACCTGCTTCGGGTACTAATACAATTACGGTCGTATCTGCCAGCCCCGCTATTTCCACTTCACTCTGACCTACACCAACAGTTTCAACAATAATATAATCAAAGCCAAAAGCCTTCATTACATCTGTAATTTCAATTATAGAAGGATGCAATCCGCCCAAAGAGCCCCGGTTTGCTAATGATCTTATAAATACATTTGGGTGATTATACCACCTGTTCATCCTGATCCTGTCGCCAAGCAAAGCGCCAAAATTGAAGGGAGAAGAAGGATCGACACATAATACGCCTACCTTTTTATTTGCAATCATCTCACCAATCAAAGCATCTGCCAGTGTGCTCTTGCCTGCACCGGGAGGCCCGGTTATGCCAATTACAGCAGAGTCAGCTGCAGCAGGTAATTGTGATAAAATTTCCATATAACCTGCTGCTTTATTTTCGACTAAAGAAATGGCTCTCGCCAGCGACTTTTGCGAACCGTTTAATATGCCAGTTAAAAGCTCATGCATTATTTTTTGTAATATATGCTATAATATAATTTATGTTACCAGGCTTTTCGCAACAGTTGTTATTTAATAATTTTATAGTTCTTAAAATCAAAAAGCCTCACACCTGTTTTTTTTTCAAACCAGTATAATAATTTGTCTTTAAATGAAAACCGCTTTTTTGAAAGATCAAGGTTTATATCCCAATTTTTTTCTTCGATCCTTTTTTTTAATACTGCAGGATGAGTATCTGCAAATTTTTTGAGTGAATCAAATTCTTCAAAGTTGAAAAAATCTCCGGACTTCATAGTATTCTGCCAGTCCGGCGATTCTTCGTGCCAGTAGCGGCTTACTTCCTTTATTTTTTTCTTCATCTGTACGGGGCTTTTTACCCAGCCGTAATGGTATATGTATGCCTCAACAGGCTTTACTTTCAGTTTTATACGTCCTTTTCTAAAACCCTGTGCATCTTTATAAGCATGAATACTTTTGTCATTCCTGATTATTCTTATTTCTTTATTATACCATGTTCTGCTATCCCCGATGTAATCATAAGTGCCATAAAAATGCAGGTATTTAAATAAAAGTCCTTCTACCCATAAGTCGTCTTTGTACTTTTTGCATGCTTCAGTTATTGCGGGTAAATATTTTTCGTGTACTGCTTCGTCTGCCTGTATATAAAATGCCCACGTACTTTCTTTATCTATCAATTGAAAAGCTTTGTTGGTTTCAACCGCAAGCACCGCTCCTCCCTTGCGCAAAGACATATCCCAAACACTGTCAAATATCTTAATCTTTTCACTATTAATGCTTTGTACCAGTTCTTTGGTGGCATCGCTGCTGTCGCCGGCCAGTACTATCATTTCATCTACGACCGGTAAAATAGAGGTAATGGCTTCTATTATGGGATAATCGTTAATGATTGCATTCTTTATAATTGTGAAGCCTGAAATTTTCATTAACTATTTTTTTATTGCCAAAGAACGAAATTTTTTTTAACTCTGTAAATTTTTTCAGCATCAACGAAAAGATAAACAGGTGCAAATAAAAAATTATCAGCATTATTTATGACGAATTTCATTCCTATATTTCCACTAGGCGTAGTAGTATTTCCAGGAGAAGACCTGAACCTGCATATATTTGAACCAAAGTATAAGCAACTTATAACAGATTGTTTCGCTGAGGCTAAACCTTTTGGCATTCCCACCGTTTTAAAAAACGGTTTAAGTGAAAGAGGTACGCTTGTAGAGGTAAAAGAGATTTCAGAAGTGTACGAAGATGGTAAGCTTGATATAAAAACAAAAGGCCTTTCCGTATTCAGGATTTTAGAAGTGGTTAAAAGCATTCCGGAAAAGCTGTATAGCGGAGCTATTGTAAATTATCCGGCCAACGAGGAGCAGCAGTTTGTGCCCCTACTGAGGAAAGTGGTAAAGAGTATCAGGGATTTGCATGAGGTTCTTAAACTCGATAAACGCTTCGGCAAGCCAGATGACGAACTGATGTCTTATGATATTGCCCATCATATTGGTCTGTCGTTAGATGAAGAATACGAATTATTAGGTTTGCTGCGCGAAGACCAGCGCCTGGAATATATTAAGCGACATTTAAACAAAGTGCTGCCTGTGGTTAATGAAATGGAAATACTTAAGGAGCGTATAAAATTAAACGGCCATTTTAAAAACCTTTCAGGGAATTTTGATATTTAATGTCTGAAGCGGGATTTGTGAGATTATTGAGATTTATGGGAAATAGAGAATTGGAAGACGTTATACCTGCAGGGAAAATATGTATTGAAAGAATAAAGTAAAATATATCTAAAAATATTTAATTGCCTACTTTATATCAACTATTTCCTCATCATCCTTGAAAATCCAATAATCGTGGTTCTAATAATTTATTTCCTCATCATCCTTGAAATCCAACAAATCGTGGTTCTAAATTTAGTTCTATTATGACAACACTTTGTTTCGACTTTGGAAATACCCGCTTTAAATGCGCTGTTTTTATCAATAGCGATTTTGCTGAAGAAGTGATTTTACCCGATGATTCCGTTGCGGCAATGGAAAATCTTATAGAAAAATACCGGCCTGACCGGTCTATTCTATCATCCGTTATTGATCATAATCCTGCAGTTGAAGAAACGCTTAAACAAAAAACGGCTTTTCATAAACTTTCTTACGATAGCAAGTTGCCTGTAACTTCGCCTGTTGGCAAACCTCATACTATCGGTGCGGACAGGCTCGCTATGGTAGTGGCTGCCGTAGACCTTTACCCTCAGCAACACAATCTTGTTATTGGCCTGGGCACTTGCATTACTTACAATTTTGTAAATAAGTATCGCCAGTTTATTGGCGGAAGTATTTCTCCCGGCATGGAAATGCGTTTTAAATCATTGGAATATTATACCGCAAAACTGCCTCTTATAGAGCCAGACTGGAATTTTCCTTTGTTAGGATATGATACTAAAACCAATATTCAAAGCGGTGTAATTGCCGGAATGGCAAAAGAAATAGATGGAATTGTAGATATGTATAAAGAGAAGTACGCCAACTTTAACGTGCATTTAACCGGAGGTGATATACCATGGTTTGCTCCCCTGCTTAAAAATAAGATATTTGCAGACGCTTCTTTAATATACAAAGGGCTTTACGCCATCAGCGAGTACAATCATGAACCCAAAACTTAGCTTTACTTTTTTTCTTTTATTCATTTTTTTTTCTGTAAATGCACAGGAAAACTCACCTTTTTCAAGATATGGATTGGGCGATATTTATCCTTCCCAAAATATTATTAACCGTGCAATGGGCGGTATCTCAAGTACTTATGCAAATGGTCAGAGTATAAACTTAGGTAATCCTGCAGCGTACAGCGAATTAAAAATTGTAACATACGACATCGGGATATCGCTCGATACCCGTACTTTAAAAAGCGCAAATCCAATAGGGAAATATAATTCTGTTAACCTGACTCCTTCTTACGTAGCATTAGGCATGCCTTTAAGCAAAAAAAGAAATTTAGGTCTCGCCTTCGGTCTTAAACCTTTGTCAAGAGTCAGTTATTCAATTGAGGATGACAAGAGAATAGCTGCCGACAGTATAAATTATTTGTACTCAGGAGATGGAGGTCTTTACCAGGCATTTGTAGGTGTAGGCAAGCGCTGGGGCGGATTAAGGATTGGTATCAATACCGGCTACATGTTTGGCACTAAACAGAATAATACAATTACAACGCCGGTAGATAGTATTTATACCTACCCTTCTAATTCACAAACGCTTACTTCATTCAACAAATTATTTTTAAATGCAGGTCTTCAATATGATGCCAAATTAAGTAAAACCTCTACACTCCGTTTTGGCCTTTCGGGCAACCTGAAACAAAAGCTGAACGCACAGCAACAAAGAAACAGGGAAACTTTTACTTATAACGCTAATGGAGTCATGACGAAAGTAGACAGCGTGTATCAGACTGATGAGCAAAAAGGAAAAATTGATTACCCGCTTTCTTATGCGGCAGGTATAAGCCTCAATTCAAATATAACGGATCATCTGGGCAACAAATTTGAAAAAAGCTTATTGGCAGTTGAGTATGCAACTACCAAATGGGCTGATTATCGTTTTCTGGACCAGCCGGATAAACTTATTAATAGCTGGCAGCTTAAAATTGGCGGTCAGTTGACCCCTAACCCGTTGAGCATTAAAAGTTATTGGAACAGGGTGAGTTACCGGGCAGGCATTTACTATGGTAAGGAAGCGGTGAGCACGGAGGGAAATGGACTGGCCATTTCCGCACTTACATTAGGTGCAGGTTTTCCTATACGTAAATGGAGTGTTTACGACAATCAATACACTATTATTAATACAACTATTGAAATAGGAAAAAGAGGAAATAAAAATGATAATATCACAGAGAATTTCTTCCGCCTCTCGTTAGGTTTAAACTTAAGTGATATCTGGTTCAGAAAACGTAAATATGAATAGTTTTACGTTAAAAATACTCAAAGTTTCAGCAGCCTTTTTCATGGGTTGCTTTTTTGTTTGGTCGTGCGAAAATGATATACATGAAGTGCAGAGTCTTAATAAAAAAACAATAGGGATAGAGGAAGGAAAAAATATTGAGAGCTACCTTAGCCAAGGCGGAAAAGTAAAGGCTAAACTGATAGCGCCATTAATGCTTCGCTACCAGTTGGACACACCGAAGGTAGAATTTCCTAAATCACTTCATGTGGATTTTTTTAATGACAGCACCAAAGTAGAAAGTAAGCTTTCTGCCAAATATGGGCGTTATCTTGAAAATGAAAACAAGGTTTTTTTGCGTGATAGCGTTGTTGTGTTCAATATGACGGGCGATACTCTTTTTACAAAGGAACTATATTGGGATCAGGATAAGGCTTTATTTTATACCGATAAAAAAGTGATAATTCACAAGCCCGACCAAAAAGTATACGGAACGGGTATGATTGCTGATCAGAATTTCAAAAATATTACCATTAAAAAAGTTCATGATAGTTATGTTAACATAGCTGACAGTTCTTTTTTAGGAGATTAACTTTGTCTTTTTTACGAAAAGACATTAACTTTTAAAGCTTGCACAGGTGTTAGTTGTTTTTTAAAAACAACTATTAATGTTGTCCGGATTACAAACTTTTCTATTTTTAATAATCGTTTTTATAATAAAATCCTTTAAATTCTTGAAAATGAAGCCAATTAAAGAAGTATCCATCCCCGAATATCATAAGCCTTACCACGACCAATGTGTTATAACCTCTGATTATAACTTAGAGAAGTACCAGACTAAATTCAGAAATTATAAAAAGTGCCGGGAATGAAAAATCCTTAATCTATTCTAATCTAAAAATAAAGGATTTCAGAACAGGTTTTAACAATCAGAGGTTACAGACCAGAAGCGCTTATATTTCAAATCTTTTTACTATTCTTATGATACTCGGAATCTTATCTCCTAATGAAAATGCTTATTCAGAAACATTTATTCAGGCACATAAAAGTTTGCCTTTTAAAATATTTTTTTATTGTAATGGCCGTGTTCCTGTGCAACTTGCAGGTACAGTAGGGTTAGTAAGGCTGAGCCATAAAATTTACTTTAAATTAAAATCTTTAATAAACAAAAAACTAACAGCATCCGAACAAATATTGAAATATTTATTGCGAAAGAAAAAAGTTGAGTGCGTTTTAGCAGAATATGGAGTTACTGCTGCTGCCAGTTTACGGGTTATTCAATCTTTAAATCTTCCTTTAATTGTGCATTTTCATGGTTTTGACGCCAGCGACAGGAACTTTTTACTAAAATACAAAGAAAAATATATCGAAGTGTTTCAATATGCCGGAGCAGTTGTTTCTGTTTCCAGAAAAATGACAGAAGATTTAATTGCTTTAGGTTGCCATCCTGATAAAATAGTATTAAATACTTATGGACCCAACCCGGATTTCTTTAATATAAGACCCAACTTCAATTCAAAAAATTTTATCGCAATAGGAAGATTTGTAGATAAAAAAGCTCCTCATTTAACTATCAAGGCTTTTTCTGCACTTGCTAAACGCTGTCCTGATGCCCACCTGTTTATGGCAGGCGAAGGCAATCTTTTAAAGTATTGCCAGGATTTGGTTAAAGATTTGGGGATCGGGCAACAAGTTTCTTTTTTAGGAATATTGCCTAAATCACAGATAGTGCGTTTTTTTTCTAATTCTCTTGCCTTTGTTCAGCATTCGGTAACTGCAAAAAACGGAGACTCAGAAGGAACCCCTGTTGCTATTTTAGAAGCAAGTGCCGCGGGCTTACCCGTAATAGCAACAAGACACGCCGGAATATCAGATGTAATAGAGGATGGCATAACCGGTTTTTTAGTGGAAGAATTTGATACCGCGGGTATGGCAAATTATATGATAGAATTGTGTGAAAACCCGGAAAAAGCAAAGGTTATGGGTGCCAGGGGAAAAGAATTTATACGTTCAAATTTCACTCTTGAAAAACACTTAAGTCGCCTGACAGAAATAATAAATAAAGCTATGCTTGTTGAGCCTAAGTTTATAAGCAAAAGTGAGCTGCCACATCTTCAAAACGAATGATTACTCATTTCCTGAAATTTTAACCGGTTAATTGCTGTTTGCATTATAGTTTCAGATATGAAAATCAATTGTTGGCAACGGATATTAAACTGAGCCCGGCAATTTTTAGAGAATGCTTGAAGTAAATAAAGAATTCACTAGTGAAATGTATTTGCATCTATTTAAAAGCATCAAAGTGCTTTAGCTTCTTTAGAAGAAATTACAATTCCTGATAAAAACTACACGAACTTATCATTCGTACAGTTTTATCTCTTAGACGGGATTTAAAACAGTGGTATAATAATTATATTCACAATGGCAGCTCCAATTTGAACATTACAATAGAAACAGATGACAAAGTTTAAAATATTATGCGGTTTTGGATTGATTCTCTTTGTTATGAGTTGTGATCTGAGCAACGCGGGCAACCATAAAAATCCGACTGCCGGTTCCGGTTCTCCAATCAGCACATCTGATGCAAGCGGGAAGTATACTCTTTCTCTTGCTTTTCCCGACATTGAGTTTGAGCAGCCCGTAGAACTTACCAGTCCGCTTGATAATACTGACAGAATTTTCGTATTAGCACAAAAAGGAATAATAGATGTATTACCCAATAAACCAGATGTAAAAAAAGCGGCTGTTTTTCTCGACATAACAAATAAGGTAGAAAGCGGGGGAGAAAAAGGTTTGCTGGGACTGGCCTTTCATCCTGATTACAAAAACAATGGTTTTTTTTATGTAAACTATACACGTGGCCGGCCCCTGGAAACTGTTATTTCACGCTTCAAAGTCAGCGCGGCTGATCCAAGTGTGGCAGACCCTGCGAGCGAAAAGATATTGCTGCGCTACAGACAGCCTTATGATAATCACAATGGCGGAAAAATTGCTTTCGGCAACGATGGCTTTCTTTACATTGCAGCAGGCGATGGCGGAAGCGGCGGCGATCCCGGTAACAGGGCACAGAACAGGAAAGAACTGCTGGGGAAAATTTTAAGGATTGACGTAAACAAACAGGGTGGCAACCTTCCTTATAGTATACCTGCCGATAATCCTTTCAAAGAAAATAAAGACGGATTTCGGGAAGAAATTTACGCCTACGGTATGCGCAATCCCTGGCGGTTCAGCTTTGACCGTCGTACCGGTGCGCTTTGGGCCGGCGACGTTGGGCAAAATAAAATTGAGGAAGTAGATGTTATAGAAAAAGGCGGCAATTACGGATGGCATATAATGGAAGCGGACGAATGTTTCGAATCGGATAATTGTGATAAAAAGGGCTTAATTGAGCCGGTATGGAGCTATCACCAGGGAAGTGAAACAGGACATTCCGTAACGGGAGGCTATGTATGTCGTGATAAAAATTTGCCGGGACTGGATGGCAAATATATCTTTGGAGATTTTGTCTCAGGAAATATATGGGCTTTATCGTATTCAGGCAAAAAAGCAGTTAAAAATGAACTGATTGCAAAGCTTTCAGATGGCTTATCCTCCTTTGGCGAAGACAGTAAAAGCAATTTGTATGTTTTGGCATATGGCGCAGGTAAAATTTATAAAATTTCTGATAAGAAATAAATAATTTAAACTCAAAATATTTTTGCTTATTCATAATAAGCGTCAACCGGATATTGCATTCCCAATATTACAATACCCGCAAAAAGTTATGTAATTTATAACTCACATTTCTTGTCGCCCCGATACTGCTATATGATCTTTAATCCGATTTTCAAATTATCACTTTTTAAGTACATTTTTTATAAAAAGGTATTTTAACAGTCCTAATTTTACTTCTGATTAGTGCTTTTAAATTGAAGAAGTTTTTAAGTATATAAGTTATGAATAGTAAAGAACTTGAAAAAACTTTGTGGGCAGCGGCTAAAAAGCTTCGAAATAATTCAGGCGCTTATGCAGACATGCACATGGTATTAGCTTTGGTTTTTTTAAGATACGTTACAGATGTTACAGATCAGCCAAAAGAAAACTTAGTAAAAGGAAAAAGCAGTCCTGCTGCTGTAAAAGAGGAAAATAATGAGGAATACCTCGCAATCAACGAATACTTTGTGCCTAAAAATGCGCAATGGGATTTTTTGAAAAGTGAAGCCACTAACCCTGTTATCGGCCAACTTATCGACAACGCGGTTGCGGCCCTTGAAAAACTAAATGAAACGCTTAGAGAAATTTTTCCAAAAAACTATTCGAACCCTGCTGTAGATCAATCAGCTTTAGGTGAATTAATTGAGCTGACCGGAAATATTGGAGTCACTACTAAAAGAAATAAAAAAAAGGATTCTCTTGCGCAGCTATTTGAATATTTTCTCGAAATGTTTGCCCAAAAAGATAAAACTGAAACTCCGTTTTATACGCCCCCCGACATTGCAAGGTTACTGGTAGAAATGGCGGAGCCGCGACAAGGCAAAGTATATGACGGCCATTGCGGCGCTGGTGCAGTGTTGGTTCAAAATATAAAATTTATAAAAAAATATCGGGGCAGCGTTAATGATCTTATTCTTTATGGCCAGGATAGTAATCCTGTTTTGGTAAAGATTGCGAAAATGAATGTAATAATTCATGGCAGTGATGCACAATTGCGGGTTGGCAATACCTTTACAAACGACTTTTTCCCCGATCTCAGGGCTGATTTTATTTTAGCCTGCCCCCCATTTAATGCGAGAGACGGGAAAGCAGGTCGGCTTGTGAATGATAAACGCTGGAAGTACGGAATACCTCCTGCAGAAAATGCAAACTATGCATGGCTCCAACATTTTATCTCCAAACTTAGTCCCTCGGGAACGGCAGGTATTGTATTACCTGCAGATAGCCTAAGCAGTAGTTCAGCAGAAGAAAGAAAAATAAGAAGAACCTTAATTGAAGCAAGGCTTGTTGATTGTATAGTAGCCTTGCCTTCTCAGCTTCTTTACAATACCGATATGCCTGTTTGTTTATGGCTTATAGCTGATAACAAAACCAATAACAAACACAGGAATTCGCGCAGCGAAATTCTTTTTATTGACGCAGGAAAAGCAAGTGCCGGAAGCAACGGAAGAAAAAGAGAGCTAACAGATGAAATGATACTGCTGATATCCAGAACTTACCACCGCTGGAGAAATATAAATGGAGATTATATTGATCTTAAACGTTTTTGCAAAACTGTACCCATAGAAACAATAGGTAAAAATGGATATTCGCTGACTCCGCAGAAGTATACATCAGCCCCTGTGGCAAAAAAAGTTTTTACTAGTGTTCTTTTAATTATTTTTTTAGCGGTTTTATATTTTACCGGTTTCAAAAATGGCTTATTTACTTCAAAATCGCGCGTAAGGGATACCGCATTGACCGTACAACCTAAAACAGTTAAAGACAGTCTGCTATCGCAAACAAAAGAAAAGAAAACAATAAAAAGGAAAGAAAAACCGGCAAAAGCAATTGATTCTGCCGCTAATACAGTTCCCACGATACCCCTGAGCGAGGCACCAACTGCAGAAAATAAAATACCGGAAGATACAGATGTAAAAGCAAATGCTCCTTCGCCCACCAGCCTTGCTGATAAAACTGCAAGCAGAGCGACGGCTGCAGAAAATAATATACCGGAACAGGCAGATGTAAAAGCAAATGCTCCTTCGACCACCAGCCTTGCCGATAAAACTGCAAGCAGAGCGACGGCTGCAGAAAATAATATACCGGAAGAAACAAAAACTAATCCTGCATTCAGTTATAAGGTGATTTCAAAAGCCTATTTCTACGACGAACCTGATGAAACCACGAGACGGAGAGCCTTTATCAGCCACTGGAATAATTCCTATGCGGATATAAGGGCTACTGATGAAAAAAACGGTTTCATTTACGTCGTATTTACAAACCATCTTCATCAGACCTCTAAAGGATGGTTAAGGAAAAAAGATTTAAAAGAAGTAAATCAATAAAAAGAGAAAACTATTTATTTCTTTGTATTTTCCTTTATTTTTTGCAAAAAATTTCCAACATTCTTTGGCTCATCATCATAAATCAACAATTTCTTTTGAGGAGAATAAAGAAACATGGATGGATATTTACGGGGACCAAACTTTGTAATGAACTCATTCTTAAAGTCCTGCAAAATGGTCACATTCTTACTGCCATACAAATTATTTGCATATTTAGTCATGAAGTAATTAATACTTGCAGGGTTATCCACCGTTACTAAATAAATTGCTGTTTTACTCAATTCTTTGTAGTGCTGGTTATAAGTTTCCATCGCATGCTGACAATGGTCACAACTTGCATCAAAAAAAATAATGAGTGATAACTTCCCAGGCTGAATGTTTTTATTTGTAAAAACTGTTTTATCTAACTTATAAAACGAAAAATCAGGAATAGTTGCTGCAGGATGCTGGGCGTATATCTTTGAGGACAATAAAATTAAAAAAAGCAGCTTAAAAAGCGTTTTCATTTTTAAAAATAAGGGATTGCCCGGATTAATAATCACATTATATTTGTAAAAAACCTTTTTTTTATTTTTTTTAATAAAAAAACTTCTGCTGTTTTTCTTTTTAGAAATAATCCTTTTAAAAATCACTTCTGTTACTTTTCCATTGAAAAGAATTTCATTAATTCACACGTTCATTTGCACATTTTATTATTATTAACATCTCTGTTTTCTGCTTTACCTTTGTTACTTATCGTTTTTTTACAAAAATTTCAATCATGAAAAAAAATCTACTTATTCTAAGGTTAAAAATTATTTTATCGCTTTCAGCTATCGTTTTTATTTCAGCTTCCTCTTTTGGTCAATGGATAAAAAAAGCTAATTCTCTCAAACCAAGATCTGATCTTTCTGAGTCAATTATATACAATTCCAAACTTTATACTTTTATGGGTTTCAACGATCATGACCGCGACGCTGAACCAAGCTCCGAAGTGTATGATCCTGCTACAGATACCTGGACAGCGCTTGCACCCATTCCGGACAATGCAGCTGAGACTCATCAGCGCGTGGTTTTGATAGATAATACAGCCTGGCTAATTGGTGGTCGTGTAGGTAAAAATCCAGGCCCTCTTACAAGTGCCGTTTGGATTTATAATATTACTACTGACTCCTGGTCTAAAGGACCGGAATTAAGAGACCCTGCTACAGGGCAGCCTTTATTGTGGGCAGCGGGAGGAGCAGCGTTACTGGGTCGTACGCTTCACATATTTGGCGGGTTTATTATTGATGCCTGTAATCACGACCAATCAACCTATCACCTGACCCTCGATGTTGACTCGTGGCTTGCAGACCCGTCACAACCCGCTAACTGGATAAACGAATCTGCACCCCTTCCTATTAAAAGAAATCACTTCAGCACGGTAGTGCTTGGCGGAAAAATTTATGCAATAGGCGGACAATTTGGCCATGATTGCGGTGGCGGGCAGGAACAACCTTATTCTCATGTTTATGATCCGGCTGCTGATACCTGGACTGCCTTACCCTTACTGCCTGTTGTTCGTTCACACGCTGAGGGAGGTTCATTTGCTATTGATGGAAAAATTTATATCGTAGGAGGTCAGGCAGAAGGTGGAGCATCAACAGATGCTGTAACCGTATTTGATCCTTCAGGCAACAACGGAGCAGGGACATGGCAAGACGTTCCTTCGTTAACTCTGCCCAAAAAGTATGAAGGGGGATCTTCTAAAATAATAGGTAATACTTTTATCTACACTCAAGGCGGAGAAGGCACAAGTGCTAATCCCAGGAAACACACTTATATACAAACTATTGTCAGAAACCCGGTTTACAAACTTGGATTTTCTTCCGGTTGCCTCAATTTAACTGCTAATGCCGGCAGTTCTGTTAATGGTAAAACATTACTGTTTACTATTGATGGAAGTAAGAATTATACAACTTTTTCAAATGCAAGCTGGTTAACAGTAACTAAAAATGCCACTGGCACAGCAATACCTAATGCAGTTGATATTGAAGTTACTGCCAATACTGCCGGCCTTGCTCCCGGCAACTATAATGCTATAATAACCGCAACAGGTACAGCAGAAGCTCCTGATTATGCTTATACCGATGCAACTTATTGTGTCAATTTAACCGTTAATGGTTCGACTTCTTCAGAAACGCTTGAAGCAGAAACAGCTTTGTTATATGGTGCAAAAGCAGAGGCAAATCATCCTGACTTTTCAGGTACCGGTTTTGCGGATTACAAACATTTGTCTGATGATTATGTTCAGTGGTCGGTAAACAGGTCTGAAGCTGGTGCTGCATTACTTCAATTCCGGTATTCTAATGGCAAAGAAACAGATCGTCCACTGAGTCTGGAAGTAAATGGTGTTGCGGCGGCTTCAAATATTTCATTCCCGACAACAGGTGCATGGACAAAGTGGTCTCTTGCAGAAACTACTGTAAATTTAAATGCAGGAATAAACACAATAAGGTTAACTGCAGTTGGTTCCAGCGGGCCTAATGTCGATTATCTTGCGATCGGCAGCAATGCATTAGCGGCTCAAAGGGCAGCAGATAAAAACGCTTCACATATATCTTCTGATGTGCTGAGAGCTTATGTTACACCAAATCCTGCTTCCGGAAATGCAAAACTGGTATTAACTGCTTCTTCAAATCTTCCTGTAGAAATGGAACTATTGGATATGTTAGGTAAAACTTATCAAAAAAGAATGTTTACAAACACCGGTTCCAACAGTTTTGATTTTTCAGTCAGAGGGTTGCAGTCCGGTGTATACGTTGTTAAGGTAAGACAGGGAAATCGTTTCATTTCCACAAAATTGATTATTAAAAATTAGTGACTTCATAAAAAATAAACTTTGATTTTTCTCTAATGAATCCCTTTGGTTATATACACGCTGACCTTAAATACTGAATTTTTCAGTTTACTGAAGTGATAATTGCAATACACTTTTTATAATAACTAACCGGAAAAGTTACAATGTACTTTTCCGGTTTTTTTTAGGAGACAAGTTATAGCTGCTAAAAAGTTATTTTAAGTGAACAACTATGGCTTATAAAAATTTTAAAATTTGTAATTAATATAAAATTTCTTTTATAACAGTAACCTTACTTTCCAATTCTTTCGTCACCTGCTTTTATCATTTCGCATGCTTTTTTTACTTTATCATTAAAATCTTCCAGGTCTTCACTTACAAAAATCCAGGTATGCTGAGCACCGTCAATATTAAAAATCATATTAGATATATGTATTTCATTTTGTAAAGCATCAAAAAATTGTGGCTCAGTGGCAACAAAGACACCATTAAACTCCGGTTGGTTTTCTCTGTTGCGCAGCAACAGCAGTAACTTTTTATTTATAAATAATCCATAACAGCCTAACATCTTTTTTATTTGCGGGCGTACCGGATAGAGGTAGCGAAGCACAAAATCGTAGGGAACCTTATAATTCATAAAACAACTTTTTAAAAAGCACGTTCAAGCAGATTGTTTAGTTTATTTCGGTAGCTAATATTGTTGAACATAACAACTCATTCTCAAATAACTTTGCCCCCTGAAATTTGCTTTTATCATAAAGAAACGAAGAAATGATTATTTATAATACTACAATAAAAGTCGATTGGACAATTGCAGAAGAATGGGCTCAGTGGATGCGGGAGGTACATATACCAGATGTATTAAGTACAGGCTGTTTTGAAAAACATCAATTTGTAAGGCTGCTGCAGGAAGATGAAACCGAAGGGCCTACTTATGCTTCTCAATATTATGCAACTGCACTTACTAAATATGATTATTACCTTCAACATTATGCAGCAGCATTCAGAGAACAAATAAAAAATAAATGGGGCGATAAATATGTTGATTTTCGAACTTTGATGCAAATAGTTGAGTAAAAATCAACCTTACTTGATTTTTGTATATAAAAAATTGAAACAATTGATAATATCGCTGCATTAAAACTAAAGATTAAACAGAACACAACCAGAAAAATTTTTCGGGTAATTAAAAGCTGATAAATTTGCCCCGGTTTAAAAATAATTAAAAATACCAACATGAACAAAGCTGAACTGATTACAAAAATTTCAGAAGATACAGAAGTACCTAAGATACAGGCAAATGCTGTATTAGATGCTTTTGTAGACACTGTTACTCAAACTTTGAGAGAAGGCGGTAAAGTTACTTTAGTAGGTTTCGGAACCTTTTCTGTGTCTAAAAGAATTGAGCGGAATGGCCGTAATCCTCAAACCGGGCAGGCAATTAAAATTAAAGCTAAAAAGGTGGCTAAATTTAAAGCAGGTAAGGAGCTTTCAGCAAGAATATAAGGGAAACATAATGCCTTGCTAATTACACGACTTAATGTAGGTTTGCACTTTGTTTAAAATATTTTAAAAAAAATTTATGGGAAGAGGTGATAAGAAAACTAAAAAAGGTAAAATTTTCAAAGGTTCTTTTGGCAAAAGCCGGCCTGCAAGAGTGGCGAAAGCTGCTAAACCTGCGGAAGCAAAGAAAGAAGCTTAATAGCCGGGATAGGTTGATTGAGTATAAGTTTGAATAAATGCTCAATCAACTCTCCCGACTGATCTATGAATACTTGTGTGATTTTTAAGGAGCAATTCTTTCAATTTTCCAACCAGCGCTTTGCCATGTATACTGTATCCTGTCGTGAAGGCGGCTTCTGCGACCTTGCCAAAATTCAATTTTAGAAGGCGCCAGTATATAACCGCCCCAGTGAGGAGGTTTTGGTATATTATCTTCACCAAACTGTTCTTTGAATTTCACTACATTTTCTTCTAAAATATTTCTTCCTGCTATGGGCCTGCTTTGCGGTGAGGCCCATGCTCCTATCCGGCTGGCTGCCGGTCTTGTTTTAAAGTAAGCCTCGCTGTCTTCTTCACCTGATTTTTCGACAGTCCCTTCAATTCTTACCTGGCGCTCGAGCTCTTTCCAAAAAAATACAAGAGCGGCAAAAGGGTTTCCCGCTAGTTCTGTTCCTTTATGACTTTGGTAGTTTGTATAAAACTTAAAACCTTTGTGTGTAAAACCTTTTAATAATACAATTCTTGCTGAAGGCACACCAGCGCTCGTTGCAGTAGCAAGTGTCATAGCATTTACCTCTTCAATCTGGCTGTTGACGGCTTCATTCCACCACTCCGAAAATTGGTCTATAGGATCGCTTTTAACGTCTTCCTCAATCAAAGATTTAAGCTTGTAATCTTTTCTTATATCAGCAATTGCCTGGTTCATTGATTCGATTTTTTAAAAATTGCAATATTACCAACAAGGAGATCGATAAAATGTTGGAAAAGCCTGAATAGAATTGTTGCGGATGAACGTAATGCGACGCAACGATGTTTAATGTCAGCACAAAAGCCGGTCACAAAAAATTCCTAAATGAATTAATTGTTTTTATATCCTTTTTCATCCAAATCAAAATACTTAGCTGACGAGCGTTCCTATGTCCATGCCCTCAACCACATGTAGCAAAGTGCCGGGAGCATTCATATCAAAAACTATGATAGGAAGGCTGTTTTCTTTGCACAATGTAAAAGCGGTCATATCCATCACCTTCAGGTTTTTATTTATAACCTCTGTAAACGATATTTTTTCGTAGCGGGTAGCAGTGGGGTCTTTTTCGGGGTCTGCCGTGTAAATGCCGTCTACGCGTGTGCCTTTTAAAATAACATCTGCTTTTATTTCGATCGCCCTGAGAGAACCTGCGGTATCTGTGGTAAAATAGGGATTACCGGTACCTGCACCAAAAATAACCACGCGACCTTTTTCAAGATGCCGGATAGCGCGACGACGAATGTAGGGCTCAGCAATACGCTCCATTACAATCGCGCTTTGCAAACGGGTAAATATGCCAACTTTTTCGAGACCCGCCTGCAGCGCCATACCGTTGATAACTGTTGCAAGCATTCCCATGTAGTCGCCCTGCGCTCTTTCAATACCCGTCTCCGCCTCATTCATGCCGCGATAAATATTACCGCCTCCAATCACAATAGCTACCTGTACTCCCAATTCAACCACCTGTTTTATATCGACCGCATATTGCGCAATAATTTGCGGGTCGAGGCCATAACTTTTGTTTCCCATCAAAGATTCACCACTTAGTTTTAAAAGGATACGCTTGTATTTTGGAAGCATGTAAGGTTTTTTTTCGGTACAAAGAAAACGAAAAGTAATGGTTGAAAAAATATTGATCTTTTACATTACATGAATGAATAATATACTCCTGTTAACATGAAATTATATTACAGGTATTATTGATTTAGCTAACTATTTTTATCTTCAACTTATACTTAGTTTACCTGATCTGGTTAATTTTTATCATTGTTCAGGTAATGGCAAGCAAAAGTTTTTTATGACAGAATTATTTTTGAAATATTATTATGACCTCACAAAATATAATATCCTCATATCGATATTAGTAATAATTCTTTCTCAACACCTATTTGCGGGAGTAGTATCGTTTGGCACGTTTGGAATGGTAATATCACTGTTTGTGTACAGGTACTATCAAAATATTGAGTACTATTTTTATCTCAACGGAGGATTATCAAAAAAGAAAATGATTTTAAATGCCTTTAAAATAAATTTTATTATTTCTGTAATACTTACAATAATTCTGTGGAGCATACACCAGATATAAAATCTGTAATACGTCTTTTTGGAAAAAGGCAAAAAATGATTTTAAATGCCAAAAAAATAAAGTTTGTTATTTCTTTAATACTTACAACTATTGTGTGGAGCATATATTAGATATAAAATCTGTAATACATTTTTTTGGAAAAAGGCAAATTTTGTCTGATATATGTTTTACCTGCAAAACAGGAGACATCATAGGTATTTTTGGAAGGAACGGAAGCGGCAAATCAACCTTGCTAAAAATACTTTTTGGAACTTTGAAGGCGAAGAAAAGTGAAATCTATATAGATAACCTTAATATCAGTGATAAGATTCCTTCAAAGCGGTTTATTGCTTATCATCACCAGGAAATTTTTTTGCCTAAAAATACTACTGTAAAAAACCTGATTCCGTTATATTTTCCATGGGGAGAAAAGCAGCATAAATTGTTTTATGATAAGAAAATAAATAAGATGGAAAATCAGAAAGCAGGCTCTCTGTCGCTGGGAGAGCAGAAATATCTCCAGTTTCTTTTAATATTATACTCAGATCATCATTTTGTATTGTTAGACGAACCTTTTTCCATGGTGGAGCCTTTGTATATAGAATTGATCAAAGAAAAGATTGAAATGCATAAAAATGAAAAAGGCTTTATAATTACTGATCATTATTATACAGATGTATTACAAGTTGCCAATATAAAAAAATTGATTAAAGACGGAGCAATGAAGGCCGTTGATAAAAACACGGATCTGGCAAAGATGGGTTATCTTTCTAATGAAGTTAAAAGAAGGAGATAAATAGTCAGGCGTATTTTTTTAATCGCCGACTCAGGAAATACATGAGAAGCGTGATTACCATTTATTGCCACGAGCCCTAAATATTGTGTAGAGTTTGAAAAATAGTGTTTGAAACTAATATTGGCAAGGGTTATTTGCAACATAATCCGCCTAAGATAAACAAGGGTTAAAAGCTTCTTTTATATACGAAAAGCCTTTATTTTTCGTATATTCGCGCACTTGTTTAAGTGTAAAAAAAGCAGGATAATCAATTAGTTATGGCAGATGAAATTTTAAATGACGCAGCCGCTCAAAATTTAAACTACGGAGCCGACAGTATACAGGTTTTGGAAGGTTTAGAGGCGGTTCGCAAAAGACCGGCAATGTATATTGGCGATGTAGGCGTAAAAGGATTGCATCACCTTGTGTACGAGGTAGTAGATAACAGCATTGACGAGGCTCTTGCCGGCTATTGTAAAAATATTAATGTAACAATTCACGAAGATAATTCTATCAGTGTAAGTGATGACGGACGGGGTATTCCTACAGGAATAAATACAAAAGAAGGTCGCAGTGCCCTTGAAATAGTAATGACCGTACTGCATGCAGGCGGTAAGTTTGATAAGAACACCTATAAAGTGAGTGGTGGCTTGCACGGCGTAGGTGTAAGTTGTGTGAATGCTTTGAGCACTACTCTTCATGTTACAGTACACAGGGAAGGTAAAATATTTGAACAGGAATATAAATGCGGTATTCCGCAGTACCAGGTCAGGGAAATAGGCACTTCTGAAACGACAGGCACTACTGTACGTTTTTGGCCAGACAATACTATTTTCCAGGAAACCATTTACAAAAGAGACATTCTGGAAGGACGGCTGCGTGAACTTTCTTATTTAAACCGCAAAATTACCATCAATATTACTGATTTGCGGGAAATGGATGAAGAAGGAAAACCTTACTTCAAAAGTTTTTACAGCGAAGGCGGAATTGTTGAGTTTGTAGAAATGCTTGATAAAAACGGGCATCGCACTCCACTTATTCCAAATACTTTGTTTGTGGAAGGTTTCGACGAAGCGAGCTTGGTGGCAGTAGAAGTGGCAATGACATACAATGACGACTTTAAAGAGCATATTTTTTCTTACGTAAATAATATCAACACAATAGAAGGCGGAACACACGTAACAGGTTTCAGGCAGGCATTAACACGTGTTTTTAAAACTTTTGGCGATAAAAACGGTTTGTTTGAAAAAGCGAAGGTGGTTGTAGAAGGCGATGACTTCAGGGAAGGGCTGAGCGCTATAATTTCTGTAAAGGTGCCGGAGCCGCAATTTGAAGGACAGACTAAAACAAAATTAGGAAATAGCGAGGTTAGTGGTATCGTACAAACAACCGTAGCCCGGTCATTAGAAGCTTATCTTGAGGAAAATCCCAGGGAGGCTAAGAATGTTATTTCCAAGATAGTTCTGGCAGCACAGGCGCGCGTGGCAGCAAAAAAGGCACGCGAAATGGTGCAGCGCAAAACGGTATTAAGCGGCGGCGGATTGCCGGGAAAACTTGCTGATTGCAGTGAGAGAGATCCGGAAAAAACAGAACTCTACCTGGTGGAGGGAGACTCTGCAGGCGGTACGGCAAAGCAGGGGCGCGAAAGAAGTTTCCAGGCTATTTTGCCATTGCGTGGTAAAATACTGAATGTAGAGAAAGCAATGGAGCATAAAATATATGAGAACGAGGAAATACGCAATTTGTATACTGCCCTTGGCGTAACAGTGGGAACACCTGAAGACCCAAAACAGTTGAACCTGGCTAAACTCAGGTATCATAAACTCATAATAATGACAGATGCGGATGTAGATGGCAGCCATATTGCTACCCTGATATTAACTTTTATATTCCGGTACATGAAAGAACTGGTGCAGGCAGGCTACGTCTACATAGCACAGCCACCGCTGTATCTTGTAAAAAAAGGTAAAGAACAGGAATATGCCTATAGTGAAGAGCAACGAAAACAGTGGGTTGAGAAACTGGGTGGCGGCAAAGAAGACAGCGTTACTATTCAGCGATATAAAGGTTTGGGAGAGATGAACTCTGAACAGCTTTGGGAAACTACTATGGATCCTGCCCGCCGCACTTTAAAAAGAGTAACTATTGAAAGCCTCGCTACTGCCGATGAAATCTTTAGTATGCTAATGGGTGATGAGGTTCCTCCGAGGCGTGCATTTATTGAAAACCATGCTAAATATGCAAAACTGGATGTCTGATAAGTATCTGGTATGGAGAGGTTTGAAAAACAAAAAACTTTTATAATTGTATAAGATGGTGTAATAAAACCAAAAAGATGTTTATAATATAAGGATAAACAAAGCGTGAACAAAGCAAGATGCATGAAAAACAAAAGCTGGTTTATAAAATAAAATTAAACAACACCGTATTTTTCTGACATTCCATAGAAAAAATGATATCTTGTTTGATATTTTGTATAAATGAGATATTTTACATTGAAAAGAAATTCTCACTTTTTTGGTTATAAGTTGTATTTCTTAAAAAAATTGTAGCTTGCGACCTGTTTTTAAAGATTTTGTATTTACTAACATAAAAAATTAATAACGATGGATACTGAAAAAATGATTAAAGCTTTTTGTTTAAAGACCAAAGAAAAAAATGTTCCCATGCATGATGCTGTTATAACTAAAACTGCAAGAGGCGGCTTTATGGCAGGGGGCAATGATGGTAAAGGCAATAAAATGGCAGCAATATTAAGTGAAGCAAAAGCTATGAAGGCAATTGAAGATGGTGTTGCCAAAAAAGGGTATTAATCATTTATAAATTGTAACTTCTTCTATAATAACCCTGCAAAAGCAGGGTTTTTTATTAGAAATAAATTTTTTTAACTTCATTGTAAAAATCTTTTATATCAGCGCTGGCGATTTTATGAATAATTCTGTAAATGCCTGATTATTCTTTTTCTGCCATCGGCAATTAATAGCTGATAATAAATCACTTCCACTATTTTTGCATCGAACGAAAAATAAATTTTAAGATGGTTGATGTAATTCTGGGTTTACAATGGGGCGATGAAGGAAAAGGGAAAATAGTAGATTTTTTCGCCCCCGATTATGATGTGGTCGCACGCTTTCAGGGTGGCCCTAATGCAGGTCATACTTTATATGTAGAAAATAAAAAAGTGGTCTTGCACCAGATACCTTCCGGTATTTTTCATCAAAATACCATCAATCTCATTGGCGGAGGTGTTGTGCTTGACCCTGTTACGCTGAAAAAAGAGTGTGACTTAGTGGCTTCTTTCGGTATCGATGTAAAAAAAAACCTATATATATCTGAGAGAACGAATATCATCGTTCCTACGCACCGTGCCCTGGACAAAGCTTCCGAAACCTCTAAAGGAACAGAAAAAATAGGCAGCACATTAAAAGGAATTGGGCCTGCGTACATGGATAAGACCGGCCGGAATGCATTGAGAGTTGGGGATATATTAGACAAAAGCTTTACAACCAATTATATAAAGCTGCGGCTGAAACACCAGCGCCTTTTAGATAATTTTCATTTCAACGAAGACATTTCAGAATGGGAAGATGAATTTTTTGACGCTATTGAGTTTTTGCGTTCTTTAAATATTGTAAATGGAGAATACTTTTTGAATGATAAGATTTCAGCCGGCCAAAAAATACTTGCCGAAGGCGCCCAGGGAAGCATGCTTGATATTGATTTTGGAACATTTCCTTTTGTAACGTCATCCAATACTATTTCGGCAGGGGTGTGCACAGGTTTAGGAGTTGCTCCTCAAAAAATAAAAAAAGTAATCGGGGTTACAAAAGCTTATTGCACCAGGGTTGGCAGCGGTCCTTTTCCGACGGAATTATTTGATGAGACAGGGGAGCAGTTACGAAAAAAAGGCAGTGAATTTGGCGCTACTACAGGCAGACCACGACGTTGCGGATGGATTGATCTCGTTGCTTTACAATATGCCTGCATGATAAACGGCGTAACACAAATGGTAATGACCAAAGCAGATGTCTTAGATTCATTTGACGAATTAAAAATGTGCACTTCATATCTGGTAAATGGACAGGAAAGGAAAGAAATTCCTTTCCAGATCGCTAAAGTTAAAATCGAACCGGTGTATAAATCTTTCAATGGCTGGAATACGGATACTACTTCGGCTGCCGACAAGAATGATCTTCCTGCTGCAATGATTAACTATGTTCACTTCATTAATGAATTTGCAGGAGCTGACGTTAAGTATGTTTCGAACGGACCTGGCCGCGAACAAATTGTAGCATTGTAAAAGCATTTTTTTAATTCTTTTATGAAAAAATTTTTGGGTTGATAAAAAAACAGTTTGAAAATTTACATGATAAAAAAATCTTATTATAATATGGCAACTAAATCAAATAAAGAAGGCGCTCCTAAAAAAGATACTCCGCAAAAACCTACCGCAATAAAGAAATCTCCGGCTAAGCCAAAAAAGGCGGAAGAAGATGATATTGATGCTGAAGAGGAAGAGACCACAACCTGGACTGTTAAAAAGTCATTATCATCAAAATCTTCCAATGAGGACGAAGAAGATATTGCTGATGATCTGGAGGCAGATGACGATAAATGGAATAAAGGTGAAGACGAGGAAGACCGGGACCCTGACTTTGCTGAATTCGATTTACCAAAATCATCAAAAAAAACTACATCAGGAAAGAGTGCAAAAGACAATGACGACGACTATAAAGTAGATGATGAGTTTAAAGACCTTTTTGGTTCTAATTCTTCAAAAAAATATCAAAATGATGACGATTACTGATAAAGGTTAACTGTAACAACAATAGAAATGTTGGACAAAAAAATGTTCAACATTTCTGATTTGTACAACCAGATCGACACTTAAGAAGTGTATTCCTTTTCGTTTTTCAATTGAAATTAGGATATTAAAGTTAGTGAACAGGAGCAGTCCCGGCAATCTTCATTTTCATTAATAATTCTGACAGTCGAAGCAAAAGTTGTTCATTGTGTTGAGCAGTCATTAGCTGTAAACCAAAAGGCAGTCCCTGGGCGTTTGTAAACAATGGCAGAGATATAGCGGGAATTCCTGCAAGATTTGCGTATACAGTATATATATCAGCGAGAAAAATTTCGATTGGATCTTTCTTTTCTCCTATTTTATAAGCAGGAGCTGGTACGGTAGGTAAAATAATCGCATCAAACTGCTGAAAGATAGATTTTGTTTTTTCTACAAGTAACCTTCTGACCTGCTGGGCCTTGGTGAAATAAGCATCGAAGTAACCTTCACTCAAAACAAAAGTTCCAAGAAGAATGCGTCTTTTAACTTCAGGCCCAAAGCCTTCACTTCTTGAAAGTTTATACAGGTCTGTGAGAGTAATGTTTTTCTGCTTATTTTGATACCCGTACTTAATACCGTCGTAGCGTGAGAGATTGCTGCTTGCTTCTGCTGTAGTAAGAACATAGTAGGCGGGTACGATATAATCAAGTAGCTCAAAATCAATTCCTTCTACTTCAATGCCGGCAGTTGCTGCTGTTTGTAAAAATTTTCTTATTTCACTTGCAATAAAGGGATCTAAACCTGGATGATCTAAGGCATTTTTAAAATAACAAATTCTGTATTTCTCTTCGCCGGTTTTGTTTGTTTCTATTAATGCAGGGCTTTGAGAAGCTGTGCTGTCATATTCATCCTGACCGGAAATAACCTCCAGGACTAAAGCAATATCTTCAAGATTTTTTCCAAAAATTCCGATTTGGTCAAAAGAAGAAGCATACGCCATTAATCCATACCGGGAGATGCAACCATAAGAAGGTTTCAGACCAATTATCCCACAAAAATCTGCGGGTTGCCTTACAGATCCTCCGGTATCGCTGCCAAGACTTATCATACAGCTTCCGGTTTGCACTGCTACTGCCGAACCGCCGGAAGAACCTCCGGGCACCCTTTTTTCGTCAATAGCATTTCTTACAGGGCCAAATGCAGAGTTTTCGTTACTGCTGCCCATAGCGAACTCATCGCAATTTTGACGCCCTATAATAATAGCACCTTCTTCGAGAAGACGACGGGTTGCGGTGGCATCATAAAGCGAAGTAAAATCTTCGAGAATACGGGAAGAAGCAGAAACTTTGTGACCTTTAAAACAAATGACGTCTTTAAGGCCTACAATAACCCCATGAAGACGGCCTATCGCTTCACCATCACGCCTTGCCTTGTCGAGCGTTTCTGCCCTTTCCAGGGCTTCAGCTTCAAAAACTTCAAGCCATGCATTCAGTTGTGCTGTGGCCGATATTTTTTTAAGACAAAATGAAACAGCCTCCACACATGTGATCCGGCCGTTTTTTATTGCATTATGGTATTCTCTTACAGAAGAAAAATTAAGCAAAGCTATTGCTGATTATAGAGATTACGGATGCTGAACAGTTGAAGTTTCAGAAGCTTTTTTCACATCTTTCTCACTCATTCCTTCCTCTATTTCTTTCTTTACATTATCCTTTGCATCATTAAACTCACGAATACCTTTTCCCAAACCTCTCATAAATTCAGGAATTTTTCTTCCACCAAATAAGATTAATACAGCAAGAACAATTAAAATCCATTCACTTCCGCCTGGCATTCCGATGAATAAGTTATTAAACATTGCTTGAAATTTAGACTACAAAAATAAGTGTATATTATTGGTATAAAACAAAATGAACCTGTAAAATACGTGTAAAGATTGTAAAAGGTTTTTAAATAAAAAACGGAAACAACAAGTTCCCGTTTTTATTATACAAATGTTACTAATGTTACAAAATTAATTAAAATCTTTTTTCTTTAATTCTTGCGCTCTTGCCACTTCGTTCACGTAGATAAAATAGTTTAGCATGACGTACTTTACCTACTTTATGCAATACAATAGAGTCAATATTGGGAGAACTGAGGGGAAATAATCTTTCCACCCCTACCCCGTCAGAAATTTTACGCACCGTAAAAGTTGCAGTTGCTCCCTGCCCCTGGCGCTTAATTACATCACCTTTAAAAGATTGAATTCTTTCTTTATTACCTTCAATAATTTTATAATTAACAGTGATATTATCACCTGCTTTAAATTTAGGCAACTCCTTTTTTGCAGTCAACTGCTCATGCACAAAAGCTACAGCATTCATATCAAATAATTTTTCAGGCTGCGAAGGTAAGGGGAATGTTTTAATTTAAAAAGTTTTTAGAGTTTCTTTTGATTATTATATCTCCTAATTATCTTGCTATGTTTACGGCTCGCTTTTCTCTGATAACGGTCACTTTTATCTGGCCAGGATAAGTCATGTCTGTTTGAATTTTTTGAGCAATCTCAAAACTCAGCTTATCACTATCGTTGTCGGTGACTTTATCAGCTTCCACGATCACTCTTAGTTCGCGCCCTGCCTGTATAGCATATGCTTTTTCAACTCCCTGGTAAGTAAGTGCCAAAGTCTCGAGTTCTTTTATTCTTTGCAAATATTGCTGCATTATTTCCCTGCGGGCACCAGGACGGGCGCCGCTAATGGCATCACACGCCTGAATGACAGGAGAAATAACATATTGCATTTCCATTTCATCATGATGTGCGCCAATTGCATTTACTACGGCAGGGTTTTCTCCGTACTTTTCGGCAAGTTTGGCTCCTAACAAGGCGTGGCTCAGTTCAGTCTCTTCATCGGGCACTTTCCCTATATCGTGCAGCAATCCTGCCCTTTTTGCTAATTTAGGATTTAGTCCTAACTCGCTCGCCATCAACCCACATAAGTTAGCAACTTCGCGGCTGTGCATTAATAAGTTTTGCCCGTATGAAGACCGGAAGCGCATTTTTCCTACTATCCTTACCAGTTCTTTATGCAGACCGTGGATGCCTAATTCTATTACGGTTCGTTCACCAATTTCCATGATTTGTTCTTCAAGCTGCTTACGGGTTTTTTCAACCACTTCCTCTATACGCGCAGGGTGAATACGGCCGTCAGAAATAAGCCTTTGCAAACTAAGCCGGGCAATTTCTCTGCGAAGCGGGTCAAAAGAGGAGAGAACTATTGCCTCGGGAGTATCATCAACAATAAGGTCTACACCTGTGGCAGCCTCTATTGCCCTGATATTTCTTCCTTCGCGACCAATTATCTGGCCTTTGATTTCATCCGTCTCAAGATTAAATACGCTTACCGCATTTTCAATCGCCTGCTCTGCAGCAGTTCTTTGAATAGTTTGAATTATAATCTTGCGTGCCTCTTTATTAGCTTTTTGCTTTGCATCATCTAATATATCCTGCTGAAGACTTAGCGCACGGCTTTGTGCTTCCTGCTTAAGACTTTCAATTAATTGATTTCTTGCCTCTTCTGCGGTGAGAGCAGCTATCTTTTCAAGACGTCGGATGTGTTCTTCCTGGTGTTTTTCTAATTCGGTTCTTTTTTGACTAACCACGTCAAGCTGTCTGTTCAGGTTTTCTTTTATTGCCTCATTATCTTTTAACTGCTTGTCTAAATTAACCTCTTTCTGGGTCAAAGCGACCTCCTTTTGACTAAAAGTTAGCTCTTTTTGTTTTATCCGGTTTTCTATATCGCTTATTTTGCGGTTTCTTTCAAAAACTTCTTTGTCATGCTCACTTTTTAACTGAACAAATTTTTCTTTCGCCTCCAGAATTTTTTCTTTTTTAAGTGTTTCACCCTGAGCTTGAGCATCCGCAATAATTCGCTGAGCCTGCTGCCCGGCGTCTTCTGTTTGTTTTTTTGTATCCTTTGCAAAAATGAATTTTCCCCCTACAATCCCGGCAATTACCCCTGCAATGCCTATTATAACGTACGCTATTATCTCACCCATACTTTTTTTGTTTGTTTTAAAAGTTATTACATATTCTTCAACCTCCCGTTGTACAGGCGGCAAGCTATAAGTGTGCGAAGATAATTATTTATAAACGATAAAAGCAGGGTTGAAGCAGTGATTGTAAGCGCAGATGCATAAAACTAATAAATTCTAAAAAAAGTACTCGTTTTCCCGGAAGGGTAAAATTGTATAAGTAAAACAACATTTTGGCTTTATTAAAATGTCGGTATATGCCTGTCATTTTAATTATATGATGATTACTCATTAAATATTTTTATCCAAGTAGAATACGTCTAAAACCGATGTATTGATTTGTCAGTTTTCTTTAATAATTGTATTACTTTTTTTAAGTTGATACAAAAAGGATAACCTGGAATTTACTTTGAAGAAAGAGCTTTATTTAACAACTCTTCTATTTTATCCAGCTTCTCTCTGCCTCCTGCCTGCGAAACCTGCTCGGGAGTAGGTTTTTGTTGCTCGGTGGCAAACCATAGCAAAACCATTGACACGTAATCCTGCATATCTTTTCCGGCAAAATTGGTTTTGTAATCTATAATTTTTTCATTGAGCTTCTTAATGGTGCCTCTTACCATTTCCTCGTCTTCCGGCGCAATTCTTAACCTGTAACTGCGATCTGCAACAATGATATTTATGGGTATAAGCTGATCTGGCATAAAATTAAGAATGAAGAAGTGCAAGACATTTATCAATATCTTTTAAATAAGCATCAATTCTTTTTTCGAGGTCTTTTTTCGACTGGTTTTTTAAGCTCTCTGCACTTATTTTCAACGAGTCTTCTTTTTGATTTAGCTTGTTAGTCTTCTCATTGAATGACTTTAACAGGTCATTCAACCTCGCATTTTCTTTTTGCAACCGGAGAAGCTCCTTTTGAGCAAGGTTGTATTCTTTCAGCAGTAGCAAAACCTTGTCTTCAATTCTTTGTATTTGCTCATTTACAGCATTCATCGCAATTAAATTAGAAAGTTACTTCCTTATCCCGGCATTCAACCCTGTTTCAAAACCTTTAATTAACCTGCTCATCATTGCATCAATTTCCTTATCTGTCATTGTTTTTTCTTCATCTGAAAAAGTGAAGCTCAATGCCATTGATTTTTTATCTTCCCCCAGCTTTTCGCTCTCAAAGACGTCAAACAACTGTACATCCTGTAATTTAGAGATTTTCAGCTTATCAACTGCCTGTTTCAGGGCATTGAAGGTGATATTTTTATTCACAACGATGGCCAGGTCCCGGTGAACAAGAGGGAACTTTGACACTTCTTTATACGTAATTTTTTTAGCAGAAACCAACTGAAGCAGCAGAAGCCAGTTAAAATCGATAAAAAAAACCGGTTGTTTCACCTCAAACCTTTTTAATTTTTCCGGAGATATTCCGCCTGCTGTTACTGCTATTTCATCCCCGACTTTTGCTGACATTGCGATAGAAAATCCGGGTGCAGCTATCGTGTCAAATTGAAGAGGTTTTAATCCGCACAGTTCTATAATGGCATTTGCAATACCTTTTGCAAAATAAAAATCGATGTTTGCAGGCGCCGCCTTCCATGAGGCCGGCTTACGGTCGCCCGTAAGATATAAGGCGAGGTGTTCTTTTTCGGTATAATTTCCAACCCCTTCTGAATAATAGGTTTTTCCAAACTCAAAAAGCTGTAGGTCTTTATTTTTTCGGTTTATATTATAAGCTATCGTTTCAAGTCCTGTTTCCACCATTGAAAGTCTCATTACATCTAAGTCTGCGCTCAGGCTGTTAATCATTTTTGCAGCGCCTGTTAATTCATCTTGAGTATAATATTGACTATTGGTAATAGAGTTGGTTACGATCTCATTAAAGCCAAGACCTGTAAGGTAACCGGCGACTTTTTCCTTCAAACCCTCTTTTAATGTGCTTTCGTCAGAAGATGGAGATATTGTCATTACTCCCGGAATTTCTACATTGTCAAGTCCGTCTATTCTTAAAATTTCTTCAACAATATCGGCAGGCAAAGTAATATCGGGTTTGCTGAAAGGAACTGCAACTGTTAATTCGCCCTGCTCATCTTTTAGTATTTCAAATCCAAGAGCCGTCAATATTCTTTTTACAGATTCAGGTTTATAATTTTTACCGCTTAGTTTTTTAAGATAACTATATTTTAATGTCACTTGTGCTTTCTGTTCAGGCGAAGGATACACATCAACAACATCAGAAGAAATTTGGCCTCCTGCCACTTTTTTAATCAATAAGGCCGCCCGTTCCAAAACATTTACCACAGCAGAAATGTCTACGCCTTTCTCAAATCTTGCAGCCGCTTCAGTTCTTAAACTATGACGAAAAGATGTTTTTCGAATACTTACCGGGTTAAACCAGGCACTTTCAAGAAAGATGTTTTTTGTTTGCGGCTTTACACCGCTTTTGGCGCCTCCGAAAACTCCCGCAATGCACATTCCTTCTTCAGCATTGCAAATCATTAAATCAGTGCTGTCAAGCTTTCTCTCTTTGTTATCCAGCGTTATAAATATTTCGCCTTGCGGCAGATCTTTTACTATTACTGTGCCTCCTTTTATAGCATCTGCATTAAAAGCATGCAAGGGTTGACCAGTTTCGTGCAAAATGTAATTGGTAATATCGACAATGTTGTTGATAGGCCTTTGCCCTATTGCAACTAATTTGTCGCTTAGCCATTTCGGGCTTTCTTCCACCGTTACTCCTGTTATCGTTATCCCTGAATATCGCCTGCAGTCTTTGGTATTTTCAATTATTACTTTCATGGGAAAATTGTTATTATCCGGCTTAAAACTATCCGGAAAAGGGCTTTTGGCTTTTACATCGCGCAAGGTATGATGTGTCAAATAAGCACAAACATCTTTTGCCACACCAAAATGACTCATTGCATCCATTCTGTTTGGCGTTAATCCAATCTCAAAAATCCAGTCTTTATATGGCTCAAAATAATCAGATGCCTTCATTCCAACTGCCACGTTATCAGGCAAAACCAGTATTCCTTCGTGGCTTGTGCCCAACCCTATCTCATCTTCAGCGCAAATCATTCCCTGGCTTTCTTCGCCCCTTATTTTTGCAGCTTTCATCGTAACTGGTTGCCCGCTAACCGGGTAAATTGTGGCACCTATAGTTGCTACAAAAACTTTTTGCCCCACAGCCACATTTGGTGCACCGCATACAATTTTCAATGGTTCTCCATTACCAATATTTACTCTCGTAAGTTTCAGCTTATCCGCATTAGGATGTTGCCGTGTTTCTACTACCTGGCCAACAACCACACCTTGTAATCCTCCCTCAATACTTTCAAACCGTTCAAGATTTTCAACCTCTAACCCAATGGAAGTTAAAATCTTAGAAAGCTCCTGCGGCTCAATTTTTTCAGGCAGATATTCACTCAACCAGTTATAGCTAATTGTCATTTACTCTGCTTTTTTGCATTCTGCAAATATAGCAGGTAAACCTTAAATCCCTAAATGGGCCTAAACAATAGAAAATGAATAAGCAGGGAAATTTCATTATCTCAACATGCTTATTTTTTTTTGTAAATACTTATTTTCTTACTTTCAAAGCGATTAATCCAAATAGATGCAATACAAATATTTTTACCTTTAACAGAATAAGATTATAAACAGACAGAAAGATGAACGGCCAAAAAACATACGGCTGCAACGGGAACGAAATAACAAACTATACATGCCGGAAAATTGCAAAGGGAATTGAAATTAATGGAGACTTAGGTAAACCTGAATGGGATAATTGCGAAAAGTCAGCAAGATTTGCAGATATGGTGACAGGTGAACCCGGATTATACGATACCCGCTCTGCCGCATTGTGGGATGATGAAAACCTCTACATCGCCTTTTGGGCTGAAGAACCGTTTGTAAGTGCTGCGCAAAAAGAAAGGGATTCTATTATATTTCTCGAAAATGACCTTGAAGTTTTTATAGATGGCGGAGATTGTTATTACGAACTTGAAGTGAATGCATTAAATACAGTTTACGAAGTATTTTTTATCTGGAAAGATGCTTATAAAAAAGGCTCACGTTTTGACAATGCTCAGTTTGACGTGTTCAAGGAAAAGGCAATGACTTTTGGGGGAGACTACGATCGTACCGGAGACTCTTTTTGGCGCGGCCGCCATCCCAGGGGACTGAGATGGGCTTTCCTGGATTATGACATGCCGGAATTACAAACAGCCGTAAAAGTAGATGGGAAAATTAATGATACTACACATGTCGATAAAGGCTGGACACTTGAAATTGCAATTCCATGGAAAAGTATGAAATGGTTGGCAAATGGAAGATCGCTGCCACCAAAAGAAGGAGATATATGGCGTATTTTTTTTGGCCGGTTTCAAAAAATGTCTCCTTCCGGACAGGAAGTGCAACCCCACCCGGCCTGGGTATTAAGTAAGCATGGAGTGTATGATACACATATTCCTGAATGTTTTCCGTTCGTACATTTTGTGACTGAATAACTTTAATGACATTAATAAAAGCAACAAACAGTCTTGATAAAAAAGTAATGAACGAACCGAAAATAGGTCGTTCATTACTAATAATAAGGTAAGCCGGATAAAAATTAATATTTTTTTTAATATCACACAGGTCTTACCCAAATGTTACGATAACTTATAGGTTCACTTTTATCGCCGTGTGCCTGTAACTTAATAGGTGCAGGTCCATGTTTACGATAAGAAGGTTGCCCTATATATGGCGTATCGCCTAAAACTGCTGTATTGTTTTGAACAAGCACACCATTATGAAAAACAGTAACGCGTGCAAGTGAGTTTAAGACTCCGTGTGAGTTGAACCGTGGAGCAGTCCAGATTACATCATATGTTTGCCATTCTCCTGGTTTGCGACTGGCATTTACGAGTGGAACAGACTGTTTGTATATACTGCCAACCATCCCATTTACGTACGTTGGGTTTTTATAATTATCAAGAACCTGTAGTTCATATCCTCCGGCTCCCCAGGGAAGTGCAGCTAAAAAGATACCGCTATTGCCACGAGCCTGTCCGGAACCGGTTATATTTGAAGGTATCCGGTATTCTATATGCAATTGGTAATCTGTAAAAGTTCTTTTAGTTTGAATATCTCCTGCGGCTTTATTGACTGTCATTATATTATCAGCAACAATCCATTTAGCAGCCGTAGAGTCTTTAGTAGATATCCACTGTCTGAGGTTTTTACCATCAAATAAGACAATTGCATCAGAAGGAGCATCACCATAAGATGCACCAGGTGTAATTACCGGAGGTATTGGAGCATAAAATTCTGTCTCCTCAGGCCTCATTTTTTCAGGCTCCTTTTCCTGTGCCTTTGTTAAAAACGAAATACTTAGTAATACGGCCGGCAAAATCAACAATTTTTTCATGTAACTTTTATTTTTAATAACTTAATAATATGAATCCTGGTTTGTAAGATTCAGATTGTTCCAACTATCATAGATTTGGAAAAAATAAATTTTACAAATAATAATTGTAAAATCTATTTCTATATAAGTTATGCTAAAGTCTAATTTTTATACGTTATTGTTTAGTTTTAAATGTGTAAAAAAAAGGTAATTATTTCGATTTTTCCAATGATTTAATCCATTCCGCTATTTTATGTGCCTCTTCATTTGGCACTTGTGTCATTGGCGGCATCGGAGTGGAATAATCAGGCCAATGCTCAGGCTTTGGATTATGAATGAGCTCAATAATTTGAGCAACCGTATATTTTCTTTTCGCTACGTCTTTGTATGCAGGTCCTACCTGCCGGGTATTGGGATTATGACAAGCCAGGCAAGTATTTTTTTGAAGCAAATTTTTAACTTCTTCAAAAGAAAGCTCTTTTGTTTGCTTTGATGCAGCAAGTGTGTTTCCTTTTGCCGCTGGCTCCGCTGAAGAAGCAGGCAAAGTATTTTGAGCCCAAAGCTGACAAGCGCTAACCACACAAATAATAAAAGTGAATACTTTTCTAAAAGAAATGGCTCTGAAAATGCCTTTAAAGGAAATAACAGTGTGCTTCATTTTTTTCAACATTATTAATAATTAAATAAATATCAGGGAACTCTTCAGCTTTAGACACAAACCTTGGATAGTGATCTTAAAGAGTAAAAATTATAAATTTATATTAACGTATAATCTTTCCATCACTTATTATTACACGGCAAGGTATTAATTTAACCATAAAAAATACAACTATAATTTTCCGTAAAATAAATATTTGATTATCTGAACGAATAAATATTATAACTACTCAGGTCTGCATAGTTGATATAGAATTTAAACGCAAAGTACCGGTAGAAAAAAACTCGCAGAATCAGGGAGACAAAAAATAGAAGTGATAACAGAAAATTAAATTACAGAAGTAGTAATTGGAAATACCAAATTAGCCAACGGCCTAAAAAGGATTGTACATCCTTATTAAACTTCGCGGTTCTCCGCGAAATTTTCCCTAACGCTGTGTTTAGATAAAACCCGGGTAGTAATTAAATATTCAATCCGTTACTAATTAAAAACCGAAACTGCTTACGAAAAAAATTAAATTAAATTGTGCAAGCAATTGTACAACTTACGACTTTATATTGTTGTTTTTTTCTCAACATTTTTAAAATTCCTCAACTTTTCGCATAAAAGTGTTACTCTTTAATATGGCAAAAACTTGGCGTAGGGTTTGAATTATATATACAAAAGAAATTATTTATGAAAAAAACATTAATTGTTGCATTTTTTGCAATAGGCAGCCTTAGCCTATCTGCACAGACAGGTAGCGGAAGTGGCAGTGGTTCAGGATCTGGGCAAACAGGCAGCGGCAGCTCTGGATCCGGGCAATCAGGTAGCAGCAGCACCACTACCAAATCGCATCATAAAAGTACTATGGGCTCGTCAGGCAGCACCTCAGGCAGCGGACAAAGCACTTCAGGACAAAGCGGAAGCAGCGGTTCAGGCAGTACTGTAAGCGGAAGCACTGGAAGTGGCAGTGGTTCTGCAGGAACAACTACAAGGAAACATCACCGCAGTCATCACAGTTCCCGCATGAGCGGTTCCGGAGCTGGTACAAGCGGTGGATCTGGTTCCGGTAGTTCTGGTACAAGCGGTGGATCTGGTACAAGTGGCGGATCTGGTACAAGCGGTGGATCTGGTACAAGCGGTGGATCTGGAGGAACCGGTACAACGCCATAACCATAAGTAGTAAGCTTAGGCTAACTTTTATATTTTAAAAAAAGTCAATCTTTTAGATTGGCTTTTTTTCATTCCGGTTTTACGTTTTACGTTATAATTAACAACTTTGTATTTTCACTACTCCAAAGCGTGATTTTCCAGCTATAGGTTAACATTAATTTTGCGCGACAGGAGAAAGGCCTGATACAAAACGGAGACTATAAAATCTTTGGCCTTGTATTTGATTGAAAGAGAAAAAATTTTCTTTATGAAACAGAAATTAATGTTGGCTATGTTTGTATTAGCTGCATTTGCAGTTAATGCACAAACAGGAACAACTCAGAAAACAAAGAAAACGACTACACACAAAAGTACCACTACAAGATCCGGTAAAAGTGGTAAAATGAGTAGCAAAACAGATTCAACTACCAACAGCAGCAGTACTAATGATACTAATAGTGGCTCAACCGGTACGGATAGCACTGGCGGTACAGATAGTACTCAACACTAATACTATTATAGTCTGCAGTGGTTAGTTGTGTTTAATTGAAAAGAGGTTGCTTTCATAAAAAGGAACCTCTTTTTTTTATATCTAATATAAGCCGCCTATCTATTTTTGTTGCTTACTGTAAACCTTAAATTAGATTTATGTGGAATGATCTCATTGCGAAGCTGAAGCAATTACCTCCGGCAGGATGGAATATTTTACTTGGCGCAATGGCTGTTTTATCCGGTTTTATATTTAAGAGTATTGCAACCTTAATCCTTAGTCTTTACTCAAAAAAAAAGACTCGTTATTCTCTGTTCTTCCTAATATTAAACAGGCTGAACAAGCCGCTTACCTGGTTTTTGCCATTGATTACTTTAAACCTTGTAATCCCATTAATGGAACTTGGCAAAAAGCAGGCAGCTATTATTAATAAGATTACCGACATTTTATTAATTATCAGTTTTTCCATGGTGCTTGTAGCCGTTGTAAAGATTTTTGAAGATTTTCTATATCATTTATATAATTTAAATAAAACAGACAACCTTCGTGAAAGAAAGATACGTACCCAAATACAGTTTTTAAGAAAGCTTACTATCAGCCTTATCATAGTCGTTGCAGTGGGAGCTGTGTTTTTAAGCTTCAGCAGTTTAAGACATATAGGTACTGGTTTACTTACCGGCGTTGGCATCAGTGGTATTATTGTAGGTTTAGCTGCTCAGCGCTCTCTTGGCAATCTTCTTGCAGGTTTGCAACCTGCTTTTACCCAACCCATACGTCTTGATGATGTATTGGTGGCAGAGGGCGAGTATGGAAGGGTTGAGGAAATAACAATGACTTATGTTGTTTTAAATATTTGGGATCATCGCAGGCTCATTCTTCCAATCAATTATTTTATAGAAAAACCTTTTCAAAACTGGACGCGAACAACAGCAGAAATAATAGGCACTGTTTTTCTCTACCTTGACTATACCGCACCTTTCGATGAAATAAGAAAAGAGTTTAACAGCTTACTGGAAACATCGGATCTATGGGATAAAAGAACAAGTGGTATGCAAATAACAAATGCTACAGAAAATACGGTGGAAATAAGACTGCTCGTAAGTGCAGAAAATTCTGGTAAAGTATTTGACCTCCGATGTTATATCAGGGAAAATATGATCGCTTTTATTCAAAAAAATTATCCGGAAGCTTTACCTGTCCGAAGGGAAATAATTAAGGCAGCACAACGGGACTTGCAATAGCTGCAACCTTCAGGCGCAGTCTTATGGCTTTATCCAATTTGTTTTATAATGACCTGATGTCACTATGCCTCTTTTGCGCTTACAACTTTATTATAATAATGGGAGCAAAACATTTTTTTAATAGCTTAAAAGATTATGCAGAAGCGGGAATGAATTACTGACAAAATAAATCTAAAGTTTTTTAAAAAAGTTTTGATAACTTCTATTCGCCTACTTTTAATAGCGCAAAAGCACGTGTATTCACTTCTGAACTAACAAGATTATGTTATTAAAAAGTCTTTTCAAAATAAGCATTGCAGTTTTCTGGATTCTTTTGTTTCAAACATCATATTCACAATATGATACAACTGCCCTTTCGGCCAAGTTGAACCAGGCAAAAGATAAGCTTGGAAAAGACGCAGCTTTTATTTTATACAGCAACGGCAAAGTGATATATAAAAAAGAAATGGGTAATTTAACCATTAAAACGCCGGAGCCAATAGGCGCAAGCAGCCAATGGTTAACAGCAGCCCTGGTAATGACGTATGTACAGGAAGGCAAACTTTCTCTTGATGATAAAGTAAGCCATTATCTTCCCAATTTTTTTGAACATTTTAAAAACTACATTACTATACGGCAATGTCTTACTAATTATACCGGCATAAAATCAGAACAGGGAGCGGCGAAAATTTTACAAAAAAACAAATTTAAAACGCTGGAAGATGCGGTAAATAATTTTGCATCAAAAAGAGATATAGAGACCAATGCAGGTACTGAATTCCGGTACAGTCCTGTTGGATATGATATAGCAGGACGAGTACTGGAAGTAATAACGAGGAAATCTTTTGACAGACTTATGCAGGATCGCATCACAAGACCTCTTCTTATGAAGAACACTACTTTTACCAACGAAAATTATAATGATGCAGTTGATCCCGCTGCCGGTGCGCGTTCTACTTCCGCTGATTACATCAACTTTTTGACAATGCTGCTAAATAAAGGAATTTTTAATAATAAACAGATATTGACAGAAAGTTCAGTAGAAATGCTTCACACGCTAAGTGCTGATGCAGGCAAGATAAAATATGCACCAAAAACTGTAGAAGGTCTGAACTATGGAATGGGAGAATGGATACTTCAAAGCAATGCTCAAGGCAAAACAACGGCTGCAGTGGTTCCTTCATTACAAGGCATATGGCCAATGGTTGATTTATGCAGGGGGTATGCCTGCGTTATTTTTACAAGAGAATTGCGAGGTGAGCAAGACAGGAATGTATATATAGATATAAAAACGACAATTGACAAAGGTTTTCCGGGAAATTGTAAGTAGATTGTCTGAACCTGGATTTGGAAGAATTTAATGGATTGAAGGACTTTGACTCTTTTAGTTATCCTTCAAAATACCGGCTTCATTTTCTTTATCAGCCTTGCTTTACGGGAAGCTGAAACAACTTAAGCAGGACAAAAGCTTTTTTTCATCACAATCTTTTTTTAGTCAAAAAAAATCGTGGTTCTTAATACACCAACTGATGTGTCTGTTTAATGATCCCCATTACAAACACACTTTGCACGTGTCCCACATTTTCAATCTGGCTCAGTTTATTTACGTGAAAATCGTAATACGCATTCATATCTTCGCAAACCACTTTAAGCATAAAATCAAATTCACCTGAAATATTATAACACTCTACAATTTCATTTAATTCCAGGATTGTCTTAATAAATTTGTCTCCTGCATCCTTGCTGTGTTGCTTTAAAGAAACATAGCAAATTACCATTAATCCCTTTTTTACTTTAGTATGGTCAACAAGCGTTGCATATTGTTTTATGACACCTGATTCTTCCATTCGTTTTATCCGTTCGTGAACTGGTGTTGTGCTTAAATGCACTTTATCTGATATTTCTTTTACCGTAATTCTTGCATTTTCCTGCAATAATTTCAGAATAGCGAGATCCATGCTATCAAGCGATGACTGCGCTGTAGGAGAATCTTCTTTTTTAGTAAATTTTGCCATATTAAACCTGTTGTTTTTACTACTAACTACCTTTATAAAGCATACTTATTCCAAAGTTATATAACATTTATAGAAGTTTATTCTGAAAAGTTACTTTTGCCTATCTGAACTATGATTTATAGGTTTAGAAGGATTATTTGGAAATAGAAAGCATTCACAATTGATAACTTTTAATCCTAAAAATCCCATTAATCCCAAAAATCCCGGTTCAGACAAAAAAACACATTCATAATTCTTAATTACATTTTATGTCTACAATCACAAACAACCAGATTGATTTTAGCCTGCAGTACAAGGTTGCTGATATGAGCCTTGCTGAATGGGGACGCAAAGAAATACGTCTTGCAGAAGCAGAAATGCCAGGTCTTATGAGCCTTCGTACTGAATACGGTGCATCTCAACCATTGAAAGGTGCCCGGATCGCAGGTTGCCTTCACATGACTATTCAAACTGCCGTTCTTATCGAAACTTTAATCGCTTTGGGCGCCGAAGTGAAATGGAGCTCATGCAACATTTTTTCTACACAAGATCATGCTGCCGCTGCAATTGCTGCTGCAGGTATAGGTGTATTTGCATGGAAAGGTCAGAGCATTGAGGAGTCTGAATGGTGTATAGAACAAACTTTGTTTTTTGGCAGCGAAGACCGTCCTTTAAACATGATACTTGATGATGGCGGCGATCTTACCAATATGGTATTTGACAAATATCCTGAATTGATTCAGCATATTAAAGGACTTAGTGAAGAAACTACAACCGGTGTTCACCGCCTTTACGAACGCATGGCCAATGGCACTTTGCCAATTCCGGCTATTAATGTAAATGACAGTGTTACCAAATCAAAATTTGACAACAAATATGGTTGTAAAGAGTCTTTGGTTGATGCTATCCGCCGCGCTACGGATGTAATGATGGCTGGTAAAATAGCAGTTGTTGGTGGTTATGGTGATGTGGGTAAAGGTTCTGCAGCTTCATTGGCAGGTGCAGGTTGCCGTGTCATTGTTACCGAGATCGATCCTATTTGTGCTTTACAGGCTGCAATGGATGGTTTTGAAGTAAAGAGAATGATCGATGCAGTAAAAGAAGCAGACATCATTGTCACTGCTTCCGGTTGCCGCGATCTGATAACCGGCGAACACTTTAAATCCATGAAGGATAAAGCAATTGTTTGTAACATTGGCCACTTTGATATTGAAATTGATGTTGCCTGGCTAAATGAGAACTACGGGCAAACAAAAGATACCATCAAGCCGCAGGTTGATATTTATAATGTAAATGGCAAAGACATTATTTTATTAGCTGAAGGCCGTTTGGTTAACTTAGGTTGTGCTACCGGCCACCCAAGTTTTGTAATGAGTAACTCCTTTACAAACCAAACATTAGCTCAGATCGAACTTTGGACAAACCACGATAAATATGAAAACAAAGTGTACGTGTTACCAAAGCATCTTGATGAAAAAGTTGCCCGCTTACACCTTGCTAAAATTGGTGTACAGTTAGATGAATTGACTGATGCTCAGTCAGAGTATTTAGGTATCAGTAAGAATGGACCATTTAAGCCTGAGATGTATAGATATTAGTATTGACGATAGTCGATGAACCATAGACCATAGTTAGAACCCGCTTTGTGAAAGGCGGGTTTTGATTTTTATTACGTTAAAAAGTCTATTTTTTAAAGCAGGATTAAGGAGAGCTTTTATTAACTTTGAAAACAAACTGTTTATTATGGATACGATGCTAAGAGGAAATGCGGATGAAATAAACGTGAGCCTGATTGATTTTATAAGATCAACTTTTAAAGGTAAAAAAGTGGCTGTACATATTTATGAAGATGTTGAAATGGATGAAACGGAGTATTTATTAAGTGACCCTATAGCAAAAGGACGATTGCTAGAATCGGTGGAGAATGTAAAATACATGCGAAATTTGAAAGAGTACACGCTGGAGGAAATTAATAGCTATCTTAATGAGTCGGGAAAATGACCAAACTTATTTTAGAAGGACATGCCGTTGAGGATTTTGAATTTTGGGCAAAAAATGATCTAAAAATATTGAAAAAAATAGCTGAATTATTTGCCTCGATTTTAAAAGACCCTATAAAAGGTATTGGTAAACCTGGAGCGCTAAAAGGTAATTTAAAAGGCTACTGGAGCAGAAGAATAAATGAAGAGTATAGAATCGTATATTCCATTACTGATGATGCTGTAATTGTTGTTTCCTGCAGAAGTCATTATGAGATGTAGAAAAGACTATTTCTACATTATAAATTATAGTTACTTAGCGTATTCTCCTTTAAAAAGGTTTTGTTGAAGGCAAGGACATTCTATAAAGAAAATTAAATCTATTGCTTCAAATTGATTTAATTTTATTAATCAAAAACTTCCTATGTCCGCAATTGCCAAATCAATAATTTCTGAAGTTGAATATCTTGAACTTGAAAGGAAAGCACCAACCAAAAGTGAATACTACAAAGGGGAAATATTCGCTATGGCTGGAGCTACAAAAGAGCATAATAAAATTGTCGCCGCTATTATCGGAGCAATTAGCCAGCATCTGAAAGGAAAAAAATGTTCTTATTTTCCAAGTGACTTGAGAGTTCATAATAACTTTAACGGCTTTTACACTTATCCTGATGTAACTATCGTTTGTGGTAAAGAAGAATACCTTGACGATAAATTTGATACCCTGCTAAATCCAACTGTTTTATTTGAAGTACTTTCTGCCGCTACAGAAGATTATGACAGGGGCACAAAATTCAAATTGTATCGAAGCATTTCTTCTCTGCAAAATTATGTTTTAATCAGCAGTACCGAATTTGCAGCAGAGATTTATACCCGAAGTGATGACAAGTGGATATTAACTACAGCAAAAAACAAAGAAGATCATATTCATATTAGCGCTATTAATTATGATCTTGCATTGTCAGATATCTATGCGCAAATAGGAGAGTTTTAAAACGGGTAGTATTAAGAAAGATAATAATTAAACAATTTTGCCTTAAAAACTATTTTAGCAAATACGGCTTTTCTTTATATATTTTCCACATAAATTCTCCAAATATTGTGTTTGCCCATGCAAACCATTTTCGGGTAAATTTTTCCGGGTCGTCTTTATTAAATGATTCGTGCATAAATCCTGTATTGCCATGTGTTGCCTGCAAAGTTGCGATGCAGTTTTTTATTTCGTTATCATTGGTACTGGTAAGTCCACGGGTAATGATTGCCAGTGGCCATATCATGTCTAAACCTACGTGCGGGCCACCGATACCTTCGGCTGCTTTACCTTTGAAGAAATAAGGATTGTTTTGCGAAAGCACAAATTTTCTTGTATTTATATAAACAGGATCTGTAACTTTTACTGCCTCTAAATACGGCATCGACAACAGGCTTGGCACATTCGCATCATCCATAAAATAATGATTGCCAAATCCATCCGTTTCGTAGGCATATATTTTTCCATATTTAGCATGATCAACTATAGCATATTGGTGTATTGCACTCTCTACTTCTTTAGCAAAATTTTGCAAATCATTAGCCAATTGTGCGTTTTTGGATATTTTGTTAACCATCTCCGATGCCTGCCTCAGGCTTACCACTGCAAAAAAGTTTGAAGGTATAAGAAATGGAAAAACAGTTACATCGTCACTGGGTCGAAAAGCAGAACAAATTAAACCAACCGGATTTATGGGATAGCCATAACCATCCATGGGCACTGTATCAGTAGCCCTGGAAGTGCTTCTTTGAAAAGTATACGGACCGTGTCCCTGTTTTCTCTGCTGTTCCCTGAAAGTTTGCAACGTTGCCGCTACACCTTTTTTCCATTGTTCATTGAAAGGTGATCCATCTCCCGTGATCTTCCAGTAATGATAAGCGAGGCGAATTGGATAACACAGCGAGTCAATTTCCCATTTACGCTCATGAACACCCGGCTTCATATTAGTCAAATCACTTTTCCATTCGCTTATCTTGTTATCATCTTTATAAAAAGCATTGGCATAAGGATCTTTTAAAACATAATGTGTTTGCCGGTAAATAACTCCTGCAATCAGTTGTTGAAGCGCTTTGTCGTCTTTAATAAAATGAAGATAAGGTGTTACCTGGGCAGTACTGTCGCGCAGCCACATGGCATCTATATCACCGGTAATTACATAAGTGTCAGGTCTTCCCTCAACGGTTTCAAAATCAACAGTAGTATCTAACGTGTTTGGGAAACAGTTTTCAAACAGCCATCCTAACTCTTTGTTCTTTACATTCGCTTTAAATTCTGTAATAGCAGCCTCCACTGCTTTACTACGAAATTTCCTTTGATTAAGCGGAGTACGCACTACAGGAAATTCTGCAGAGTTTTCAGCAAATGATGCATTTTTTGAAAGTAATCCGGCAATAAGCAAACCCGAGTTTCGAATAAATTTGCTGCGTTTCATTAAAAAAATATTTCTTGAATACCGAAGTTATTTAAAAAATCAGGAAAACTAATTTTAATAGAATTTCTTAAGAAAAGTTCTTGACCCGCGGTGTTTGCATAAGCATAAGCAATATGCGGAAAAGAAAGTACATTTCTTATAACAGCTTTAAGAAGGTGATAAAAATACAAAAAGACTATCTGTTACTGATAGTCTTTTTATTAATCATATCTGCCCTTTTATTTACTAACCATAATATGCTTCCGCTCTATGATTTTGTTATTTTGTTCGAGAATAATAATATAATTGCCTGTTCGGAGCGGATTTAGGTTGCTGAACGTATAAATATATGATCCTGCTTTTTTATAACCTAAATCTGCATTTACGACTGAGTGTCCCATCACGTCAATTAGCCTCAGCATTGCTTTACCGTTTGAGGCTAAAGTATACTGAACTGAAGCATTTGATCCCGTTACAGGATTGGGACTAACAGTAAGTTTACTCTCAATTTCTTTATCAGGCATTGGGGATACCAATGGCGCAAAAGCAATTGGGGTTCCAATATTGACACTATAATCTTCCACTTCTCCATAGCCGAAGGTTGCACAAGGATCGACAAATGAAGAGCCGTAACTCATTTGAATTCGCATCCGTGCAACGCCTGTTTTTGCAGTTGAAGGAACGGTAAATGAGAATGTTTTAGCCGCACTGCTGCTTCCCGATGCCACAATTTCTCCTGGTCCGTTTAATTCGCCGTCGTTATTATAGTCTATGTAAATTGTCCAGTATTCTGTATAAGGCGAACCTGTAAAGGCTGGCGTAAGCGAAATACTATAAGTACTTTCTGCAATAAGATTTGTTTTTAAACTTGTATAATCTTTATACCCATTGTTATTGCCACTGGTATTGTTTATCGATCCTAATACTACCTTATTTATATATTCGTAAGCAGTACTTGTACCTGCAGAAGTGCAATAAGTAATACCGGTAGTCGTGCCACTTGCAGCACCAATACCCACAGCATACCAAGCATTCTGCACCTGTTTTACTTCGTTTGAAGCAACTCCATATAAATCTGCGGCCGCCTGGATACATGCGAGCCGCCAGTCGGCATACTGAGACATACTGGTAAGATAAGTGGTATTTGTACGATATATTATTTGATCAGCCTTCGCTAAACCTATTCCGCTAACCGAATATTTTTTCCCTATATCGTTGGTACCTGAACCGCCTTTAACCAACAAATAAAACATAAAATTTCCTACCCCGCTATTTAAGTGGACGCCATAGTTATCAGACGAACCGGTAAACCAGTAAGCGCCCTTATAGGTATCGGGCTGACCGTCTGCATTTGGATCAGTAAAATTGCGAATTTCCCACCCCATATCATTACTTAATACCCAACTGCTGTCAGAAGGTTTTGCATAAAACTGTACCGACTTGCCCATAATGTCGCTCATGCTTTCATTGATAGCGCCAGGTTCCCTGCTATAAACAAGAGCGCTGGTATTTTCGGTAACGCCATGTGTAAGTTCGTGACCGATAACATCAATACCTACAACTCCTCTGCCAGTTGAAGAAATGTTGCCATAGTCCATTTCAGAGCCGTCCCAATAAGCATTATCAGGATTATTACTGTCATTTACCCAGCTTATTAACGCGTACCCCTTATTATCAATACTATTCCGGTTAAAATTATTTTTATAAAATTTCCAGGTGGATGCAACGCCATAATGAGCATCTAAAGCCCATTTGTCGATGCCGGAATAGCTAAAGTTGGAAGAAGAGCTTGTATAATCGGCATGACCTGAAGATGCATGCAGAGTAATGACTCCATTACCTTTAGTATAATCGCGAAGGCGGTAAACATAACCTATATGATCGCTGTGAATAGTATGGAGTCCACTGTAACCCGTAGCAGCCTGGCCGACAGCCTCAGAATGTTTTAATAGCTGGTCCGTTCCGAGTATTTCACCAGATTGTGCATCTACGTATACATATTTCCGATCTAGTGGCTGCAGGCTGTACACATCTACTTTGAAGGCGAGTTTAAGATTGGCGGGATTAATTTCTTCCTCCCCGCTATACCATACTTTTACTGCATTTGGATAATAGGACGAGTCGGTACCTTTTCTAAACTTTATCCGCTGTTCAAATGCTGCATCCTGCCAGGCATATTTTTCTGCATGTACGAAGGTCAATGCATTCCCAATAGCTTTTTGTGAAGAAAGAAAAGAGCCTTTTTCGGTCAGCCGGCCAAAGTCAGTAACAACAGCACCGCTCATAGACGTTAATTTACCCTGAATCGTATGTACAATATACATTGCGTGCTCCACCCGTATGCCCTTGTAAGTCTGGTAGTAGCGGTAATAAGTCATACCTGCTTGATCTGTATCGCTATTTTGCAAAATAAGATCCGAATTAGCATCGAAACCAAAAGTTGCTCTTGCCTTTGCAGGATTAAACGCTATCTGCGCATTTTCATCAAGCATTGTAAAATGTTTGGTAAGCCCGCCCTCGCCTCTTATAGCAAGTCGAAGACTTTTTTGTGAAAAAGCACCGGTAATTATTAAAAGAAGAGATAGGGTAAAAATTTGTTTTTTCATTATGGTTTGTTAAGTATTATGGAAAAAGGCCGGGCAATTTTCATTCACGTTAATGTTGCTATTATCTAAAACTCTTAATATGGTATTATAGTATTTTTTTTTTATAAAATTTAATAACCCATTTTATAAAAAAAGACAGGGTAACCTGATAACTACTATTTTATGCCAACTTAAAATTATTTTTTTACTGGCATTTGTAATTCACCGCATTGGATCGTTGCGCACCTTTTCCGGGTTAATAACATTTCAAATGAAAAATTACCTCTACTCACATTTTTCCTTCATAAAACTTTCAACTTTGCGAAGAAAGATTGATTCAATGGCAAATCCATTTTGCGATAAACAGCAGGAATATTAACTTTAAAAAACTATAGGGAAACTTCTTTGCTATGGTTTTTTTATCCAACTATTTTTTCTTTCACAAAAAACATCTGAGCTGTTAAAAACAATAGTATTTCTCCTAAAACAATAAATACAAAAGGTAAAGACTTGAAAGAATAATGGCCTGATAACCAGAAATAACAAATTGCACTGACAGCAAATACAGCACCTGTAAGCACAAGTCCCCATTTCACAGCTTCCATTCTAAGATATGTTTTATGCAGCGACAGGTTTTGTATAAAAGCGTCCGGATGTATTTTGCCAAGCAGGTAAATATTTTCGAGGATATCACAAATCCATGCTGCCATTTGTAACCACCCAAGACCCATAAATACATTGTACCCCAGAGAGAATGACATTCTTTCTGCAACCCTCATACATAAAAGACAGACTGAGCCGTAAGCACAAGGCATCCACAAAAAGTCTACATACAATTGCCCTTTCAATGCATTCAGCGTCTTTTTTGATTGGGATTGCTGCAATTCATATATTCCCCTTATTATATTTGCCATTTCTTTGGGGTTCGCAGCCAGTTGGAGATCAAATATGGTAAATTTACGTATTACTACATCTTTTGTATAAAACTGCTTGCCCTGAAGGTTCATTATAAAGGTTAATAACAGCATCAGGCCAAATAAGACACAGAACGGAAGCCAGCCATTATTAAGAGGAACAAACATTATTACTAAAATTAATTTTTAGAAAAAATTCTGGAAGAACCAGCAGTTGCAGAAACCTGTTCCTTAAGCAATTGCTTTCTCATTTCATTTCGGCCATTTTTATAATCATCCCAATCAAAATTCAGTAAAAATTCAGTCGCTGCCTGGGCTCCAAGCACAAACATTTTTATTTTATCTTCATTCGTTAAAAAGAAATTAAGCCAGTTAAATCCGTGCAAATGAATAGTCCCAATACCTTTTTTGAAAAACTTATTTTTTATTAAAAAATCTTTATCGTAGTAAAAACGTATGGTATTGAACATTCTGAAAAAATATCCACCTATGCTCCAGCTTTCAGCATGCTTATCTGCATCAACAGCTTGACTGTCGTCGAGATCGATGCCTAAAGACGGAAGCCTCGGTGTAACGATTTTATGATTGTAAAACAAATTGATAGGGAAATTAGACAAAATACCGCCATCTACAAACCGCGCTGTACCGGGTGGATCTTTCTCTCCTAATTTTGCCCACTCGTCTTTTATCGCCTGGTCTGCGCAAGGAATGTCGTTTATAAAATAAGACTCAAAAAAAATGGGTATTGACATGGAGGCACGTACAAAACCTGCGGGCTGCAGCGTATCTATATCTTCTTCTCTCCTGAAGAGATTGCACATGGCCGGAAACTCTATTTTATTTTGAGTTACCAGCTCTGAAGCTATAAAAGTAACATCACCTTCGAGCCCGAGCAGTCCTTCAGCATTTGGCACCCGAAGCCCAAGGCCTGGTATAGCTGCTGATGCTTTAGCATTTAAGTCAGATACAGTTTTTACACCATTACTGAGAAGCCGTTGCTTTATCCAATCGTAAAAATAATCGCCGGGGTTAATGCCATATCCCGAATTTTTAAGCCTTTTTATTAAAGTAGCTATATAGGCAATGAGAACAGAAAGCAACAAAAGAAAAAAACCGGTGGCAACAAAAAATGCTTTAGTCAGTAAAGCTACCTGCGGAATCGAATGTTGCAAACCCAAAAAAATAAGATCTGCCGCAAATAGCAACACCATGGTGAAAAGAATGCCTGTTACCCATCTTTTTACTTTGATGGCAAAATCCTCTTGCGTAATAAAATTTTTAATTAGCCATCGGGCAGCAGGATGACCGTCTACAAGATTAAAAAAATTTAGTTTACAAATTTCATCTAATACTTTCAGTGACTTGGCTTCTTCTTTTTTGCCTATTACCGTCATTAAAGCAGTATTAATAGCCCCGGCACTCGTACCTGCAAGCCTGATAAAACGAATTCCCATTTCTTCGAGAATGTAAGTGTAGCCTACCAAAGCTATCCCTAATACACCTCCGCCTTTTTGCACAAGGTTTGCATATTGATGACCTTTATCGTCTATAACATCAGATACAATGAAAGGTTTGTTTTTAAATGCTGTCCTCAGCTTTGCAATACATTCCTTTACAGTGTCGTTATTTATAAAATCATCTGCAGAAAGGCCTGTACGTAGGGCGGACATAAAGTTAGTTTAGACGAGCGCCTTAAAAATAAGATTTATTAATCATATTTTCAATAGATAAAGTATGAAATTTTAAAATGATCAGAACTGTGGCGGCATGCTTATATAAAATATCTATACATCGTCGTTCGGCTTTTTAAATCTGCTGCAAGAAGAGTTGAGCAATAAAGGATACCGACATTACTCTTTTATAACAGCCATCAATCTTCAATCACCGTTAATTTCCTTTTTATTTGACTTTGGATTTATCATAGTAAAATAAGCAAAGCAATTCATCAGACGAATAACTGCGCCGTTAAAAACACATATAACTCTTTCAATACTTTCAAATGTTAATATTGCTTATACTAACGCTTGTTATAAAATCTAATGTAAATAAATTTGCACTTTGAAAATAAAGAAGGTGATTTTTAGTAGTACTACGCATAAATAATATCCCTCTCTAACGCTTCGCTTTTTTTTGCACCTGCCATGCAATAATAATTAAAAATTGAGAATTATGAACAGTAATGTAATGCCCTCTATCGTAAAAATAGAAAAAGAAAGTTTAAGAAAACTCGTAGAAGAAGTTAAAGAAACTTTAGCAACAGATATCACGGGCACAAAACAAAAAACATTTGGCATTGTAGATTTATGGAATTGCCAAAAAAATACCAGAACAGCAACTTCGATGAGAAAATATTAGTACCGAACATTAAGATAATACTTTAAGAAAAGTAATTATTAAATAGAAGTCGCTATTCAACCAAATTGGTTTATACATCAGCAGTAAGAAAAAATTAATTTTCTTATGCTGATGTTTTTTTTATGCGTAGTCCCGTTACGCTTTGTCACAACTTTTTATAAACAACGTCTTTAGTTGCGATAATATTAAGAAGTACAAAAAGGAGAAATATTATATAAGCAGATACTACAATTAAAGAAAAGGCTTTTATATTATAAAGGCTTTTAATCGCGGTATGATTTTTTAGCTACTAATTACTAAAAAAAAACAATATGACAAACAATAAAAAAATAGCAGGTGGTGCAGGAACATTAATTGCAGCAGGTCTTGCTGCTTTTGCCTATTATAAGTACTCCAAAATGAGTGAAGAAGAAAAACGTAACATGGTTGGCGATCTTAAAGAAAAAGCACAAAATCTATATGACCAATATGCGCCTGCAGAGTTAAAAGATCTTTTTGCCAAAAAAGGTCCCGAAAATGCTGAAAGTCGTTTTGGAGAAGGTGGCGGCTATTCGAGTTAATGTTTCAAACGTTAGTTAAATTTTTTTTACTTATTAATTAGTTATATAAGTATACGTGAGCAAAGCGGAATTGTGAATACCCAAAACTTTTATGGGTACTCATAATTCTGCTTTATATTTAAAGGGCGTATCATAAAATGGAGTTAGGTGGAAAAAGGAAAATTTTTTAAGCGTATTTTTATTAAAGAAATGGATTTATTTCTTAGAGTTTGGCTTTTTCTTTTTCTTTTTTATCTCGTTTTTTTAAACTGATAATATTATATGCTTTATAAGTTAATTAGAAAAATTGTATTGCAGTTTTTTTATAATTTCGATATTTTAGTTTTTGCCCATTGTTATTAGCAGATTGATTCTTTATTTTTGTAGCCTGTAAACAAACATTAATTTAATTACAAAATGTCTCCTAAAAATATTGTGTTGTATGCCGATGACGATGTTGATGATTTACAATTTATAAAAGATGCTTTTTACCATTATTCAGATAGTGTAGAGTTAGTAACAGTGACAGACGGCCTGGAAGTTGTAGCATACTTAGAGAATATACCTGCAAATCAGGCAACTCCATGTCTTATTGTCCTTGATATAAACATGCCGCGCATGAACGGTAAAGAAGCACTGAAATTAATTCGGGAAATGGAACGATTTGAAGAAATACCGGCAATATTGTTTACCACTTCTTCCCAAAATAAAGACAAAGAATTTGCTGAAACTTATAATGCAGGTTTTTTAACCAAACCGATCGACTACGGTCAGTTGGATGTAATAGCCGGCCAGTTTATTAAACATTGCAAAGATGAAATAAAAAAGAAGCTGCTGAAAGAACTGAATTAGAATTACTTTGCTTTTTTAAAAAAATTTTTTTCTCCAAATAATTCATCTTTTTATGAAACCTTTTCCCTTTAATATGCATCTTGTATTTAAGAAACGAATGTTACTATGCCTTCTATTATATTAAAAACTTCTAACCAGGTACTAAACTATTTTACTGAGGAAGCAGTAATTAAAAATTCTATAGGAAAAGTAAGTGCAACATTGGTTGAGTATGTAATTACTACCGGAAAAGAAGAGGAAGAAAGTATTTTTTGTAAGCTTTATAAGACAAAAGAAGGATTCTGGTACGATCCACTAAGCCCCGAAGACCATGTAGATACAAGAACTAAGCATAACATTAAAGCAGCTATTGACGCTGCAGAAAATAAGAATACTATCCGGCCTTTTCATATTTAATCTGCTGCTGCCAATAATTTTCACTACTGCTGATTTTTATCTTTTATCTCATTTTCCTTTATCACCTATCCATCCCAAATACTTTGGGCAGTATTACCGTAGAATAACAACATATCCTTTCAACAAATGCAAACCTTGTGTAAGATTGATCAGGTAATAATAAGTACCAACAGGTAAAGGTTTTCCATTATAAGTTCCGTCCCATGGCTTGCTATAATTTTTTGTCGTAAAAACTATTTGGCCGTACCGGTTAAATACGCTTAACGCATAATTACTGTAGGAGGTTAACGCTTTAATGTTCCACTTATCATTTATACCGTCACCATTTGGAGAAAATGCATTGGGGATAACAACTTTTTTGAAAACATGAATTCTCACACTATCATTAGAAATGCCACATCCATTATTAGAGCTGGCTGTAAAAAAGTAAGTGATATCATTTCCGGGATTGACAATTGGATTCAAAACATGGGCATTATTGATAAATATATCAGGAAGCCAGCTATAACTGTTATCACCGTCTGAAACTGCAGCCGCCAATTGTACAGATTGTCCTTCTAAAATATTTTGGTCTGGACCGGCGTCTGCATGGAGTTTTGGGATAACATTAATCGTTACAGTTGCACTATCCATACATGAAGCTTCATTCGTTACTAAAACTGTATATTGGATAGTATCCTCCGGGCGGGCAAGAGGGTCAGCAATAACAGAAGATGATAAACCTGCAGCAGGTGACCACAAGTAAGATGTACCACCTGAACTCTGCAGAAAAACACTATCACCCTGGCAAATAGTTTTACTTGTAAAGCTTGTTTTAGCAACCGGCGCGGGAATTATATTCACAATAGTTGAGTCTTGTTGTTTGCAAATACCACCACTGGTTACGCTCACGTAATAAGTACCTGAATTGGTAATCAGCGCATTATCAATGGTAGCTGGTGAACCTGACCCGGAATAACCATTTACTCCACTCCAGAGGTATTCCGTTCCTCCTGATGCAGATAATATCAGGGGAGCACCTTCGCATACGGGACTGTTGCTGCGGGCGTTTACAGCAGACTTGCTTTTTATATCAATTGTAAGGGGATCAGAAGAAATGCTGCAGGAAGGTAAACGCATATTAGTTCCTTCCCCTGCACTTAACCTGTACAAATAAGCGCCTGCAGGTGTATTATTTGGGACAAATTTTACAAAAGTGGTATCTGTAACGCCGGGAATATCTTTATAAGTACGACCGGTATCAAGGCTTTCCTGCCATTGATAAGAAGGATTGCTGTACCCGGTTGAAATATGACAAGATAGTGTAACGTCTGCGTTATCTCCTTCACATAATTGTTTTGTTGTACCCTGTTCTCCTACAATATAAGATGTTAACCGGGGACCACATGGCCGAAAGGTAATGTCATCGATTGCAAGATCATTGCCACAACCGCCTGATGAGTTATTAATTATACGCACAACAACATCTGAAGCATCTGCAGGCGTAGCGAAAAAAAAACCATATTGTTTCCAGGCAGGATTTGCGGTAGCAATAATATCACCTGTACTATAAGTTTGCAAAATTGTTCCGTCAGTTTTTTCTATATTGAAAGTGAGATTTGGATTTATTCCATTTCCAGAACATGCAAAAGGCATAAGCACATTCATTATCCATGCTGCATATTCGTACGTGGTATTAGGGCACAAACCCTTTACTGTGTTAAGGTAAAACTCGCTTTTCTGAAGAGAGGCATTTATAAGCATAAAATAACCATTGGCATTACCTGTATGATCAGAATTAAGGTTATGCCAGGTGTTTCCAAAGCAGGGCTGAATATCATTTCTCATTGTATAACTGCCATCAGCAGGACAATCAGAATTAATATACTGCAGATTAGTAGTAGTGGTAAGAGCCGGACCGGGATTAGAACCGGAGCCAAATGTTATATTAACAATGGGATCACCCAAACTGCCGTTGCACAGTTGTGAATGCAACTCTGAAAAGGCAAAAAGCTGAACAAGCAATAAGAAATATTTTTTCACAAACATGTCAATTTCATAAAAAGACATAAAAACTACTCTTCTGCAATGTTAGGCAATTGTTTCGCATTTAATTTAATAAACCATTCAGGTTTCCTTAATAATCAAAAGAAAGGTGCTCCACAAGTCTTTTTTAAATGCAGAGTTTAAGAGGCTTTCGCGGAGAACGGTGAGTTTAAATAGTTATTTACACCCTTTTTCGACTATTGGTAAAATTTCGCACAAACAATTATTACTTTTGTAATTTCATTTTTTGTTATCATTTCTATTTTTTGTATCTGTGTTTCCCGGCGTATATTTTCTCTGAGTACTCTGCGTCTAAATTCTTTACCAATTAGGCAAGACCTAAATAATTACGAAAAAAATAATTTGAGATACACTCTTTAATTAGTTATAATTTATGTTTTACCTATTATATCTAATCTCTCAGGTATTGCAACAAAACACCTTTTTAATACAAAAAAAGCTACCCGTTTTACAGATAGCCCGCAATATAAAATTCATGTTTTTTCAACTGATTTTCTCAACCTGCATATAATTTAATTCCACAGGAGTCGAACGGCCAAATATTTTTACTGTTACTTTAAGTTTTTTCTTATCATCATTTACCTCTTCAATCACCCCGTTAAAATCATTAAATGGTCCTTCGATAATTTTAATAGTTTCACCAACAATAAATGGTTCATTCATTACAATACCCTGGTCGTTCATCTCATCTACTTTACCAAGCATTTTATTTACTTCAGCTTTGCGTAATGAAATGATATTTCCTTTTGCTCCTTTTCCATCTGTTAAAAAGTGCATTACATTGCTTACATTACTTATATGCTGCACCATGTCATCAGCTAACTTCCCATCGCTTACTTCTATCATTACGTAGCCTGGAAAGTAATTCTTCTCACGCATTACCTTTTTGCCATTCTGCACTTTATACACCTTCTCCATAGGAAGAAAAACCTGTTTGATAGTTTCGCTCCATCCGCTTCTGTTAACTTCTTTATCAAGGTATTCTTTTACCTTACGCTCTTTACCGCTTACAACACGCAGAACGTACCATTTGGTATCGTCACGCTGTACTTCCTGTTGAGATGGTTCAGTTGTTGATTCCATTATTTAAATAAAGAGTAAATAGCCTTTAATAAATTTTGTGATGCAAAGTCCATAATCCAAACAAGGGCAGTTATAATAAGAGTTGTTATCAATACTATGATTGTCGATTGCTGAAGCTGCAACCAGGTCGGCCAGGTTACTTTCTCCGTCAACTCGTAATAACTATCACGAAAATAATTTGATATTTTGTTCATTCTTTTAATTTGAAAATTAGTTCAACCATTGCCCTTATCTATACAATCGGTAATCTGAAAATTAAACAAACAATTTAATTGTCAAATTTTAAGCACGGGCACAAGGATTCGAACCCTGATCAAAGGTTTTGGAGACCTCTATTCTACCATTGAACTATGCCCGTAAATGTCGCCCCCGCCCTAAAGGGAGTAGAGAGAACATGTTGTACTTTAAAACAAAGTACTTAGGGGGTAGCCTAAGTACTTTGCAAAGATATAAAAGTTTCCTTTATCCCCCTTTCGGGTTAGGGGCCTATTTTAAAATATCAGTCACCTGACCGGCGCCTACTGTACGACCTCCTTCGCGAATAGCGAATTTAAGACCTTTTTCCATCGCGATTGGCTGTATCAGCTTAACAGTCAGGTTAGTATTATCGCCCGGCATTACCATTTCAGTTCCTTCAGGCAGTATAACCTCACCTGTTACGTCAGTTGTACGGAAGTAGAACTGAGGACGGTATTTATTGAAAAAGGGAGTATGACGTCCGCCTTCTTCCTTGCTTAGTACGTAAACTTCGCCTTTAAATTCTGTGTGCGGTGTGATAGACCCTGGCTTACAGATAACCATACCACGACGAATCTGAGTTTTCTCAATACCACGTAACAAAAGACCGGCATTGTCTCCTGCCTCACCTGCGTCGAGTAGTTTTTTAAACATCTCTACACCTGTAATAGTAGATGTCAAAGGAGCATCCATTAAACCTACTATTTCAACAGCCTCACCTACTTTAACACGGCCTCTTTCTATACGACCGGTGGCTACAGTACCACGGCCAGTGATAGAGAATACGTCTTCCACAGACATAAGAAACGGCTGATCGACTGGACGTGGAGGAAGAGGAATATAAGTATCCACTGCGTCCATTAATTCGTCAATTTTGGCCACCCATTTATCATCGCCGGCAAGAGCACCGGTAGCAGAACCTTGTATAATCGGAGTGTTGTCACCATCAAAACCATAAGAGCTTAACAAATCACGTATTTCCATCTCTACAAGCTCTAATAATTCGGGGTCATCAACCAGGTCAACTTTATTCATAAATACTACGATACGTGGAACACCTACCTGACGGGCAAGCAAAATGTGCTCTTTAGTCTGAGGCATAGGACCATCTGTAGCGGCAACTACAAGTATAGCGCCATCCATTTGCGCCGCACCTGTAATCATATTTTTCACATAGTCCGCATGACCCGGGCAGTCTACGTGAGCATAGTGACGGTTTACAGTTGCATATTCTACGTGAGCGGTGTTGATAGTGATACCTCTTTCTTTTTCTTCAGGCGCACCGTCAATTTCATCGTAGTTTTTCTTTTCCGCTAAACCTTTTTTTGACAAAATATCGGTAATAGCGGCAGTTAAAGTTGTTTTACCATGGTCAACGTGACCTATGGTACCAACGTTAACATGAGGTTTATCCCTCTTAAAATTCTCTTTTGCCATTTTATTTGTTTTAAATTGTGGTTCTTTTAAATATAAACCTGTTTTCGATATGCGAAAATAGGCTTTTGTTTTTATTTCTTGCGTCAGCAGCAGTTAATCAACTATTAAATCCCACTCCTTTCGCTATACAACATCTTTTAACAGCTTTTTCTTTTGTTCAAAGTGATGATTTTCTGCGTCCAATCTGCATTAATATAACAAACCAATTATAAGCAGAGCTGTTGATGAGAATTGAACTCACGACCTCTTCCTTACCAAGGAAGTGCTCTACCCCTGAGCTACAACAGCTTGTCAAAAAAGCTGACGGTTATTAGTTGACAGCAGAACAATTCGACTGTCAACCTTCATCTGACATCTGTCATCTCATTAATTGAGCGGAAGACGAGGGTCGAACCCGCAACCTATAGCTTGGAAGGCTATCGCTCTACCAATTGAGCTACTTCCGCTTGTTGATCTTTATTTAAAGATATACAGTTATTACAACTTTACATACAAAACCAATCAAAGTTTTTAAAGAACTATCAATGAAGTAACTTTAAAAAATTTTTAAAAAAAGCTTCACTTTTAATAGTTATCGTGGGCAGAGTAGGGTTCGAACCTACGTACTCGTGAGAGAACAGATTTACAGTCTGTCGCCTTTAACCGCTCGGCCATCTGCCCAAAACAAGTAGCATGCAGTAAGATGTAAGCAGTAAAAGAACTAACGAAGTTTTCGTCTTAATACTTTATACAAACTACTAATACTAACAGAGCCGAAGAAGGGAGTCGAACCCCCGACCTGCTGATTACAAATCAGCTGCTCTACCAACTGAGCTACTTCGGCAATTTACTATCTGATTAAATTTAAGAACTTAAAAAAATTACCTATTACAAACGGGTACACACCCCATTAAAACCATATTTATTTTGGGGATTGCAAAGGTAAGGGAAAAGTTGAAATAGCAAAATATTGCAAGAAAAAATTAGTTTTACGTGAATGTTTAGAAGTGAGATTAAATCACCTGGTAAAATCCGGCAGGCTTCTTTGAGGATGAGCCGGATCTATTATTATATTAATTGAATCATTACGTATTATCATATTTCTGACAAAAACACTGTCATAGTATGTTTTCTTCCCGGTACTATACGTATATTTTATCATTAGCCTATCGTTACTTATTCGTTTTCTTTCAAAAATCTTTGCCTTTAACTCCTGGTGGCTGCTGCAAGCTGAAAGGGATAAGATTGTGGCAACTAAAGCACAGATACTACGTTTCATATACAAATATGTAACAAAAGAGGCTGCCCTGATGAGACAGCCTCTTTAAAGGTATGAACGATTGATAAAAGAAGATTATTAATCTTATTGATGAGTCAAAAACTCCTCTATTATCCGGTCATCACCAGCTCCGTTGGTATAGTGACTTTTAACGTGGATTGTTCTGGTTGCGGGATCATAAGTAGATAAGTCAATACCAAAATTAGTAACAGAGGCGGTAAAATCAGGGTCAACTGTCAGATTAGTCATTGCAGTGCCATCAGCATTAAAAGTTATAATATAATGGCTTGGTCCCAGGTTAGCATAATCAATGTCTATTATAGTTCCGTTCTCAGGTGCAGCGTTTTTGGTACCGGAAAGATCTGTTACACCTGCCACTGCTCCCCCTGCCGCTGAACCTTTGTAATTAGTACGGGTGCCGGTAACAGAAAAGGGTCCTGCATTAGGATTTCCAATAGAATGAATATAGATTGTACTTAAATTACCACTGACAGTAACCCCCGACGCATCTGTCAGCGTTATGGGAAGCATATAATTTTTAGCGGGATCAAGGGTAAGGCCGTAAAAAGTTACTGTAAACTTGGCCAGCCTTGTGCCTGCTTTAATCACAGCAGTCTTTACAGGAAAACTATAATTGCTATCGCCAGGTGAGACATACTGATCTTCGGGAGCAAGATTACTGTTATAAACAACACGTTTTGCATCATCAACAGCTACGGTTACTGTAACGTCTTTATTCATTGGATATTCTGAAGCAAGATTCACGTCGAAAGTAACATCGAAAGCAGTATCAGTACCTATATATGGAAGAGTGGCTGCATTAAAATAATCTAACCCTGAACTTGGCGCGTTAGCAGCAGGATTGATGTTACTGGAGGAAATTTCTGCAACTGTTCCGACAGAACTAAAATCAACATTAGGCTTATCTTTTAAACAGGCAGTTGCAAATATTGCTGAGGCTATTGTAAAATATATCTTTAATTTTTTCATTTATTTAAATATTTCAGGTTAACAGTTAGAAAGACGTAATAAAACATCAGTTTTTGGTGCAAGCATATGTTGCAGCAGCAGCATCATACTGATGAATATGCTGATTTTTCAGTTTAATTACAGTAAAAATAAATGCGCTCAATGGTTGGCTTTCAAAAAACCCCTTTTGGAGTTTGGGGTTCCTCTTGCGTCGCATTTCGTTCATCTGCATACAGTTTTGCATCTTTTGCCTTTATTACAATCTTTGTTTAAAATCTTCAAACGGCTTCTAAGGCTGCCAGAATATTTTTGAAGTAAAAACATCAATATTACCCTCTTTTGCAAAAACTGACGAGTTGTAACTGCTTTCACTTTCCGGGTACAGCAACCTGTAGGGAATATGAGGCGCCTGATTGCCGGGATAATCAGAAACTGGCAAGTCGGCCGGTATCTTCAACCTCCTCCAATCGCTGTAAGATTCTAATGCATCGAAAGAATTGCACGCTGCCCACTTTTGAGTAATCAGTGTTTTTAACTTGTCAGCAGATGTAGCGTAATTAACGTTGTTATTTTCGGGTTGGGATATGTAAGCATCGGCAGCAGTCATAGCATCGGTTACGCCTAATAAACTGAAAGATTGTTCAACCGCTTTTTTATATAGATCATTAGCATCGCCTTGCAGGTATCCTCTTTGTACAGCTTCAGCTTGCAAAAAAAGACTTTCAGAAGCGGTAAGAATGACTGCATTCTGGTCCGGACCTTTAGCATTCCCCTGGCCGTTAACTCCTGAGATATTGTCATTGCCTTCATTGCCCGCAGTGCTGCCTATTTTCCTGCCCTGAATTTTACCGGCTTTGTTAGGCGCATAAAAGTAACTCGCCCTAGGATCATTATTATTGTTATAAAAATTAGTTCCATAAACACCTGCTCTCCAATAAGTATTATTGGTGCCGGCAGCGCCTGTAACTTTATACGCCACATCAAGATAATAAGGATTCTCCTGTGTATTTGATGCAGTGGAATACCCAGGATTTACGCCTGCATCTTCGCCTTCACCCAAAAAATCTGCGGTAGTGAGACCAGACAGTTTTGAAGTTATCAAAGCAGGTCCATCAGCAGTTTCTGTTAACCGCATCAAAAGTTTTAGCTTCACTGTGTTTGCAAACTTTATCCATTTATCCATGTCTCCCTTAAACATCACATCGTAGTCGCCCGGATTTTCTGCATTTGTGTTTGCCTGTGCTGCCTTAATTATCATTACCGACGAGTCTATATTGCTAATAAGACTTTTATATATGTCACTGCCTTTACCATAAGCCGGAGTCGTATTAGTAGTGCTGAAGGCCTGCGTGTAAGGCGCATTGTTGTACAGATCAACTACTCGCTGGAATACAAAAGACTGCATTATTAAAGATATTCCCTTGTAGTTACCCAGGTTAGGATCGGCAGAGGATAATGTTTGTATTATATTATAGTTTTTGAGATTTAGATAAGCATTATCCCAGTTTCCTGTGCCAACACTAGAAGTTAGCTGGTAAGTGACTAATACCGGGCTGGGAGTATACCCCCCACTATATGCCCAATATCCCATCCACGTATTTAAAATATCAGGTCCGGTAAAAGCCCCTGAACTGCCTCCGAACATTAAATTAGCTGTTCCGGCCAGGGATGAAGAAAGGTAATATTTAGGCCCTACGGTAGAGGGAGACAAGGAATTCGGATTAGGACTGTTGATATCAAAAGTCCCTTTTTTACATCCGCCGGCACTTATAATTGCCGCAATAAAAAGTAAGGTTACTATTCGTTGCACTTTAGTATCTAACAACTTAAAACTTAACCAAAAATGGCAAGATATTTTTTAGCCTTCTCTGAAAAGGAATACCACCTTAGCTTTCAGGGGATTTTAAAAAAATTCAA